>OBYA01000016.1_pt1 | contig 183383 bp, 163 predicted proteins | sample 1495461 | NCBI WGS metagenome assembly OBYA01 (sample SAMEA2580180, study PRJEB22360) | human gut metagenome | biome: human gut; feature: human-associated habitat; material: faeces | place: Denmark | collected 2008/2010 | reverse complement strand
TATAACTTTTTATGTTATTTAGCATAAAAACGAACTTTTTTCTCTACTTTTGCAGCGTTAAAGTCTATTTTTTATGCAACCATCAAATACTGAATTGATTCTGATTCGAGTTACCGGCGAAGATCGCCCGGGACTGACTGCTTCCGTGACCGAAATCCTTGCCAAATATGATGCCACGATTCTTGATATCGGCCAGGCAGATATTCATAATACATTATCGCTGGGTATCCTGTTCAAGAGTGAAGAAAGACATTCCGGATTCATTATGAAGGAATTGTTGTTCAAGGCTTCTTCCTTGGGAGTGACCATCCGGTTTGAACCTATCACCACCGAGCAATATGAAAACTGGGTAGGTATGCAAGGGAAAAACCGTTATATCCTGACGGTTCTGGGACGCAAGCTTTCCGCCCGACAGATTTCTGCCGCTACAAGCATATTAGCCGAGCAGGGCATGAATATTGATGCTATCAAACGTCTGACAGGTCGTATCCCGTTGGATGAATGTCAGGCAGATGCACGCACCAGGGCTTGCATCGAATTTTCAGTGAGAGGTACTCCGAAAGATCGCATTGCGATGCAGGAGAAGCTGATGAAGTTGGCCAGCGAACTGGAAATGGACTTTTCTTTCCAACAGGATAATATGTACCGTCGTATGCGCCGTCTGATCTGTTTTGATATGGACTCTACATTAATCGAAACAGAGGTGATTGACGAACTGGCTATCCGTGCCGGTGTAGGCGACGAAGTAAAGGCCATCACAGAAAGCGCCATGCGTGGAGAAATAGACTTTACAGAGAGCTTTACCCGCCGTGTAGCACTATTGAAAGGGCTGGACGAATCGGTAATGCAAGAAATAGCCGAGAGCTTGCCTATCACGGAGGGCGTAGAACGGCTGATGTATGTATTGAAGAAGTACGGTTACAAAATCGCCATCCTTTCGGGAGGATTCACTTATTTCGGTCAATACCTGCAAAAGAAATACGGTATAGATTACGTCTATGCCAACGAACTGGAAATTATTGACGGCAAACTGACCGGACGTTACCTGGGAGATGTAGTAGACGGAAAACGGAAAGCCGAACTGCTCCGCCTCATTGCACAAGTGGAAAAGGTGGATATTGCACAGACCATCGCCGTAGGAGACGGAGCTAACGACCTCCCTATGCTAGGGGTTGCCGGACTGGGAATTGCTTTCCACGCAAAGCCTAAAGTGGTGGCAAATGCCAAGCAATCGATCAACACTATCGGACTGGATGGAGTGCTCTATTTTCTCGGATTCAAAGATTCTTACTTGAATATGTAATTAGACCAAAAAATAGATTATCTTTGCTGACAAATTAAATAAAAGAATGAAGTTTTCCGAACTACAATTAAATGCAAATGTGCTTGAGGCGCTTGATGCCATGCGATTTGACGAATGTACGCCTATACAGGAGCAGGCAATTCCAATCATACTTGAGGGTAAAGATTTGATCGCAGTAGCACAGACAGGAACAGGTAAAACGGCCGCGTTTCTACTGCCTGTATTGAATAAATTATCTGAAGGTAAACATCCGGAAGATGCGATTAATTGTGTCATCATGTCTCCTACCCGGGAATTGGCCCAACAGATCGACCAGCAAATGGAAGGGTTTTCCTATTTCATGCCGGTATCGAGTGTTGCCGTATACGGTGGAAATGATGGAATATTGTTCGAACAACAGAAAAAAGGACTCACTTTAGGAGCTGATGTTGTTATTGCTACTCCCGGACGTCTGATCGCCCATTTAAGCCTTGGATATGTAGATCTTTCCAAGGTTTCTTATTTTATTCTGGATGAAGCGGACCGGATGCTCGACATGGGATTCTATGAAGATATCATGCAAATTGCGAAATATCTGCCGAAGGAACGACAGACAATCATGTTTTCTGCAACAATGCCTGCAAAGATTCAGCAATTGGCAAACACAATCTTAAATAATCCGTCAGAGATAAAGCTCGCAGTTTCCAAACCTGCAGAAAAGATTATTCAGGCAGCATACGTTTGCTACGAAAATCAAAAGCTGGGAATCATACGCAGTCTTTTTATGGATGAAGTTCCGGAACGTGTGATTGTCTTTGCATCTTCTAAAATCAAGGTCAAGGAAGTAGCCAAGGCTTTGAAATCCATGAAACTGAACGTAGGGGAAATGCATTCGGATCTGGAACAAGCTCAACGGGAAACTGTTATGCATGAGTTTAAAGCCGGACGAATCAATATATTGGTAGCTACGGACATCGTTGCACGTGGTATAGATATCGATGATATCCGCCTGGTTATCAACTTCGACGTGCCTCACGACAGCGAAGACTATGTACACCGTATCGGACGTACAGCACGTGCCAACAATGATGGTGTAGCACTTACGTTCATCAGCGAGAAAGAACAAAGTAACTTCAAAAGTATTGAGAACTTCCTGGAAAAAGAGATTTATAAAATTCCTATTCCTGAAGAATTGGGAGAAGCTCCGGAATACAAACCGCGTTCTTTTAGCAAGGGCAAGGGTGGCAACTACAAAAGAAAAGATTTCCGGGGAAAAAGGAATAATAATAACGGAGGAAAGAGAAATAACCGTCCGTCTCCCCCCAGACAAAATTAAAGCAAGGCTTTTTTAATCCGGCACTATACGATCTGAATGTATGGTGCTTTTTTATTTGGATGAAGTGATAGTCAAATCTCCTTTAAAACTTACTTCCATATTTACAATGCTATATATGGAAGTTTCCGGAATGGCCAGGACAGCTTGATAATGAAAACCGTTCCGGTCTACTTTCATAAACTTTGTATCTGACAGGATGGATTGCTCCAGAAAATCGACAGGAAGTACTTTGTCAAACATCTGTTTGGTAACATCGCTGGCAAACAGGCTCTTTTTACCTTCATACACACAAATGTGCATCACATTATCATAGTATACATTATCCATGCTAATCCCGTCTTCGGAATAAGTCGTCTTGATGACTCTCATTTTAGAAGGATTAATATATACGTATGCGCGATAGCGAGTGCCATTATAGGTCACTACACTATCGCGTTTGGTTACTTCCGTATATGCCGGAATGACTAATTCCTGACGGACAAAATAGATTGAATCATTGGCATCTTCGGATTTATGCAACTTAATTACATCATCCGTTATGGAATGAAACCAGAATATATGTTCTGCCTGCTTATCAATCTTGTAATAAGTAGTATCATTTCCATAAGTATAAAGAGTATCCCGTATTATTTTAAATGCAATGGGAGTACTTTGTACATCTGCATAGTAGATAGTATCTCCTTCTACACGCATCAACGGGCTCTCCGTTTCATCGTCCAGCCAAATTCCCTGCAGTAGTCCTTTTGCACTAAGATCCTCTTTCTCTTGTTGAAGAGAATGGGGACTCTTATTGCCGCTACATGCCGCGAAAAAGATTGCCATTAACGATACAGCCACATTTTTCATCATCTATTTTAGTTTTTATATAAAGATACTCTTATTTTTTTATTTACCAATACAGTGATAAATAAATCCGAGTTCTTCCATCTCTTTTTTATCATATATATTACGTCCGTCCAACACAATCTGCCGGGACATCGTTTTCTTGATAACGGCCCATGAAGGCAGACGGAATTCTTTCCATTCGGTAACCAACATCAACACATCAGCATCCAGTACGGCATCATACATATCGCAAGCATAATAGATAGTATCACCAATCCTGCGCTTACATTCTTGCACGGCAGCCGGATCGTATGCGCGTACTTTACAACCTGCTTTCAGCAATTTATCGATCAGGACTAATGCCGGAGCCTCACGCATATCATCCGTTTCCGGTTTAAATGCCAATCCCCACAAAGCAACAGTCTTACCCTGCAAATCACCATTAAACTGTTTCATTAACTTTTCGAACAAGACGCTTTTTTGGTTCTCATTCACTTCTTCCACAGCCGTAAGTACCCGCATGGTATAACCATTCTGTTCTGCTGTTTTAATCAATGCCTTCACATCTTTGGGGAAGCAGGAACCACCATATCCGATACCCGGGTACAGAAACTTACGTCCGATACGAGTATCCGAACCTATCCCACTACGCACCATATTCACATCCGCACCAACAATCTCGCACAAGTTTGCAATATCATTCATAAAGCTTATACGGGTTGCCAGCATCGAATTTGCCGCATATTTAGTCATTTCCGCAGACGGAATATCCATGAAAATCACACGGAAATTATTCAATAAGAATGGTTTATATAGTTTGGACATCAATTTCTCCGCACGTGCCGACTCCACTCCCACTACCACGCGGTCCGGGCTCATAAAGTCACTGATAGCATTTCCTTCTTTAAGGAATTCCGGATTAGAAGCCACATCAAAATCAACCGTCACGCCTCTCTTATCCAGTTCTTCCTGAATAACCGCACGAACCTTACTGGCAGTGCCTACCGGAACGGTACTTTTGGTAACTACCAATTTATACTGTTTCATATTGCGACCAATGGTACGGGCCACCTCCAATACGTATTTCAAATCAGCGCTGCCATCTTCATCCGGAGGAGTTCCAACTGCACTGAATATAACTTCCACTTCATCCAGACAACTTTCCAATGAGGTAGTAAACTTCAATCGCTTTGCTTTCATATTACGGAGTACCATCTCTTCCAATCCATTTTCATAAATTGGAATGTTCCCCTTTTGCAAAGATTCGATTTTCTCTTTGTTCGTGTCTACGCACGTTACATTCACGCCAATTTCGGCAAAACATGTGCCTGACACCAGACCCACATACCCTGTTCCCACGATTGCAATTTTCATACTTAATCTATTGTTTGTTTAGAAATTCATTCAAAATAAACGGCGTCCTTGAAAGCAGTTCCCTCTCTGTCTTTCGCAGATAATAACATTTGCGACTCTGCCAACGGCCAGTCGATCCCCAATGCTTCGTCATTATATAAAATAGAGGCTTCTGCCTGCGGAGCATACTTGTTATCTACCTTATATGTAAAAACAGCTTCTTCACTCAAGACAGCAAAGCCATGAGCAAAACCACGGGGAATAAAAAATTGTCTCTTGTTTTCTTCACTAAGCAATACACAAACATGCTTTCCAAACGTAGGCGATGATTTACGCAAATCAACGGCAACGTCGAGCACTTCTCCTTTAAGAACACGAACCAGTTTCGCCTGACTATGTTCTCCTTTTTGATAGTGCAATCCACGCAATACACCAAAAGATGATTTCGACTCGTTGTCCTGTATAAAGTTTACGGGACCAATATTGGCTTCAAACTCTTCTTTCTTATAGGCTTCCATAAAATAGCCCCGTTCATCGGAGAAAACTCTAGGCTCGATCAGCCATACTCCGTCTATTTCTGTCTGTATATAGTTCATTATTGATAGTGATAAATAAAACGATGCAAAAGTAGTGAATTTTTCGAAGTTTTCTGGGATATATTCAATTTATCTCTTAATTTTGCAGACATGATTGAATTGGCACAACATATAGAGACTTTACTACTGGAAAACGACTGCGTCATTGTTCCGGGATTTGGTGGTTTTGTAGCACATTATTCGCCCGCAACCCGCGTAAAGGAAGAAAATATATTTTTACCTCCTACCCGTACAATCGGTTTTAATCCTCAATTAAAACTGAATGACGGCGTACTGGTGCAATCTTATATGTCAGCATACGACACAAGTTTTGCTGACGCCAGCCGTATAGTAGAAAAAGAAGTAAACGAATTTATCGGTCTCCTTCATGAGGAAGGGAAAGCCCATCTGGATAATATAGGCGAGATTCATTATAACATTTATGGCAACTACGAGTTCGTTCCTTATGATTATAAGATAACAACTCCTTCATTATATGGTCTCGACTCTTTTGAAATACATGAACTTTCGGCTCTGCAGCAGAAAGAAAAAGTATTGGTACCGACTTATCAGGAAAAGGAAAAGAAGACTTTTGAAATTAGTATCAACCGCGCGTATCTCCGCAATGCTGCAGCAATGATTGCTGCCATCGTACTGTTCTTTGCCTTTTCAACTCCGGTAGAGAATACCGACGTTCAAAAGAACAATTATGCACAGTTATTGCCCAGCGAGCTTTTTGAGCAAATAGAAAAGCAATCGGTTGCAGTAACTCCTGTTTATGTTAAGAACGATGCTGCGCAACAAGCAAAGAAGCTTTCTGCTTCTTCTGCTTCAACCAAAACTTCATCTGCTAAAAAGCATACAACGGATAAAGCCAAGACTTCCAAACCGATCGCAGTAAGAGAAGTGAAAGTGGTAAAACAGGAAACAGCGACTCCTGCTCCTGCGGTGAAATCTCAAGAAAGTGCAAATCATCCTTTTCATATCATTGTGGCAGGAGGAATCAGCCTGAAAGATGCAGAAGTTATTGCGAACCAATTAAAATCAAAAGGATTTGCAGATGCAAAAGCTCTGAACACTGATGGTAAAGTACGTGTCAGTATCAGTTCATTTAACAACCGTGATGAAGCGACCAAGCAATTACTTGAGCTAAGAAAAAACGAAACTTATAAGAATGCCTGGTTACTGGCTAAATAAAAATCCCTTTTAAAAAGCATGAAACGAGTTCTTTGTCCTAAATGTGAGAATTATCTTTATTTTGATGAAACCAAGTATAGTGAAGGCCAATCACTGGTATTTGAATGCGAACATTGTGGCAAGCAATTCAGTATCCGGTTAGGAAAAAGTAAAGTTAAGGCTCTTAGAAAGGAAGAAAACCTGGAAGAAGAAGCTGAATCTCATAAAGAAGAGTTCGGATATATCACTGTAATCGAAAATGTATTTGGTTTTAAACAGTTACTTCCCTTGCAGGAAGGTGACAATGTCATAGGTCGCCGTTGCGTAGGAACAAACATTAATACTCCCATTGAAAGCGGTGATATGAGCATGGATCGACGCCATTGCATCATTAATATAAAGCGTAATAAGCAAGGAAAGCTAGTCTACACATTACGAGATGCTCCTAGTCTCACAGGTACTTTCCTTATGAATGAAATTCTGGGAGATAAAGACCGTGTACGCATTGAAGATGGCGCTATTGTAACAATTGGAGCTACTACATTTATTTTGCATACGGCTGAACAAGAATAATAAATAATCTGATAATAAAAAATAGCGCCACTGTTCTCTGAACAAGTGGCGCTATTTTTTTATTTAGTCTTCTAATTACAGAATACCTTTAACGGTCTCAAGCATTCCTTTTTCCTGGATAGAATCCAAATCAGCTTTTACGGCTTCTGTCAATCCCGGAATCTTATTCAAATCTTCTCCCCAGATAAAATCTGCAGCCAGAACACCTTCGGCAACTTTCTTTGTGCAACCTGTTGCCCAAAGTTCTTTCAGCAGGTTCATGATTTCAGGAGCATCATTCGGAACAATTTCAGCACCATCAGCACGTACACCACCTTTATAATAAGTAATGATAGCGGCTAAACCAAGTACCAGTCCTTTAGGAAGTTCACCTTTACGTTCCAGATAAGTCTTCAATCCCGGCAAATCACGAGTTTCGTATTTAGGGAAAGAATTCAGCATGATGCTGGTTACTGCATGATCCACGAACGGATTGTTGAAGCGTTCCAATACATCATTTGCAAATTTCTCCAACTCATCCTTCGGCAAGTTCAAAGTTTCCATCAGTTCGTCAAACATTACCTTGTGGATATATTTACCAATCACTTCGTGCTGGCAAGCATCACGCACAATATTCACTCCCGAGAGATAAGCAACCGGAGAAAGAACTGTATGCGGGCCATTCAACAAAGTAACCTTACGTTCGTGATAAGGAGCTTCTGACGGTACAAACAATACATTCAAGCCTGCCTTGTCAGCCGGGAACTCTTTTGCAACTTCCTGCGGAGCTTCAATAACCCACAAATGGAAAACTTCAGCCTGAACAACCAGATTATCATCATATTGCAGTTTTTCTTTGATAGCAGCAATATCCTTGCGCGGGAATCCCGGAACAATACGGTCTACCAATGTTGCATATACACCACAAGCTTCTTCAAACCAAGTTTTAAACTCATTACCCAGGTTCCACAATTCAATATATTGATAAATTGTTTCTTTCAACTTATGACCATTCAGGAAAATAAGCTCGCAAGGGAAAATAATCAAACCTTTTGTCTTATCACCATTGAATGTTTTAAAACGATGATAGAGTAATTGAGTCAGCTTACCCGGATAAGATGAAGCAGGAGCATCCTCAAGTTTACAAGCCGGATCAAAAGCAATACCAGCCTCTGTAGTGTTTGAAATAACAAAACGCATTTCAGGTTGCTCTGCCAACTTCATAAACTCGTCATTTTGAGTATATGGGTTTAAAGCGCGGCTGATTACATCAATCATTGTCAAGCTGTTAACAGCCTCTCCTTTATCCAATCCTTGAAGGTTTACATGATAAAGATCATCCTGTGCATTCAGCATATCGACCATACCTTTATCAATCGGTTGAACCACTACTACACTGCTGTTGAAATCAGCTTTCTGGTTCATGTTATAAATAATCCAATCTACAAATGCACGCAAAAAGTTACCTTCGCCAAATTGGATAATACGCTCCGGACGTTGTGTTTTAGGAGCAGTTTCTTTGTTTAATGCTTTCATGTTAGTTGTAATTTATAAAGTTGATATTATACAAATTCAAAATAAAAATCAATATTTTCCTTAATCAATATATCAATAGGCATATACTTTACGGAATCGACACTCTTCTTAAATACTACATGGTCACACAAGGCTTTCACCCCGCAATATCCTTGTAATCCGGGACGTTGCCCTATCAAATAATGTACATCACCTGATTTCAAAAGGTCTACATTTGCTTTCAGAAGGTCATATCCTATCAATCCCTTCATGCTATGTTTTGCGTGGCGAAGGTATTCCCCCAGTTGATAGACTCTGGAATTAAAGACGATTCCGAGCACAGCTTTCGGGTGTGCTTGAAAGAACTCGTCCAACGTCTGCTGGTTATTTTCCTGATTGGACTTATTGAGCACTACTTCATGAATTGTCAAGTTATCATATTCTTCCGTTATATAACTCATAAAACCTTTCAAACGGCGTTGCATCTGTATTTCGGCAGGGTTATTTTTATTATTGCTTAAAAATAGCACTAACTCCTGCCCTTCTCCCAATGAATAATTACGCATCAATATCTTAGCAGCAATGTATCCGCTTTTATATGAGTCCTGCCCAATATATGTTAATGCATTCGCTTCTTCCATATTGAAATCGACAAATGCGTAGGCTATCTTATTTTCCTGTAAATAAGATGTTAATTCTATTGTTTCTTCCCGGAAATTCGGAGCGATCAACACAGCATCTACACTGCTGTCTCTAATAGTGTGACAAGCCTCCTGATAGCTCTTCTTGTCTCCATGATGATAACAAAGGTAGTTCACACTCACGTTAAAAGGGCGTAACTCTTGCCGTGCACGTTCTATACCGCCCACTACCGAATGCCAGTAGTCATGTTCTATATAATATGGGATCAGACAAATAAAAGTATATTTCTTTTTAGCCGCCAGTCCGATAGCAAACACATTGGGCTGATAATGAATCTCATCCAATACCTTTTGTACTTTAGCTTTACTTTTTGAAGACACGTCACCTCGATTATGCAATACCCGATCAACTGTTCCGGCAGAAACACCGGCCATACGGGCTATGTCTTTTATAGTATAGTTCTGGTCCTCCATAGTGCTAAAACTTAAATATTATAAATAATCGCTGCAAATATACGAATTATTTTGTTACTCCAAGTAAATTTTCTATTTTTGTGTTCGATAACGGTTAATAAAACTAAAACGATATTTACGCCTATTAGCTTTAAAATCAATACTATATAGGTATAAATGTAGAAAGTAATAATTTTATATACTTAAAACACAGTAATAATGAAGAACTTCATGGATGAAAACTTCTTGCTGCAGACAGAAACTGCACAAAAGTTGTATCACGAGCATGCGGCTAAAATGCCGATCATCGACTATCACTGTCACCTTATCCCTCAAATGGTAGCTGACGACTACAAGTTTAAATCACTGACTGAAATCTGGTTGGGCGGTGACCACTACAAATGGCGTGCAATGCGTACAAACGGTGTAGACGAACGTTTCTGTACGGGAAAAGATACCACAGACTGGGAAAAATTTGAAAAATGGGCGGAAACAGTACCTTACACTTTCCGCAACCCATTGTACCACTGGACTCACCTTGAACTGAAAACGGCATTTGGTATCAATAAAATATTGAATCCACAAACCGCACGTGAAATTTACGATGAATGTAACGAGAAACTGTCTCAACCCGAATATTCAGCTCGTGGAATGATGCGTCGTTATCATGTAGAAGCCGTTTGCACAACGGATGATCCTATCGATTCATTGGAATATCATATCAAAACACGCGAAAGCGGATTTGAAATCAAGATGTTACCAACATGGCGTCCTGATAAGGCTATGGCTGTAGAAGTCCCTGCAGATTTCCGCAGTTATGTAGAAAAACTGGCAGAGGTAAGTGGTGTTATCATCTCCAACTTTGATGATATGATCGCTGCTTTGCGCAAACGTCATGACTTCTTCGCAGAACAAGGCTGCCGTCTGTCTGACCATGGTATTGAAGAATTCTACGCAGAAGATTATACAGATGCTGAAATCAAAGCCATCTTTAATAAGGTATATGGTGGCGCAGAATTGACCAAGGAAGAAATTCTGAAATTCAAATCGGCAATGCTTGTGATCTTCGGTGAAATGGACTGGGAAAAAGGATGGACTCAACAATTCCATTACGGCGCTATTCGTAACAATAACACGAAGATGTTTAAATTACTGGGTGCTGATACAGGTTTCGATTCTATCGGTGAATTTACAACCGCCAAAGCAATGGCTAAATTCCTTGATCGCCTGAACACTAATGGCAAATTGACTAAAACAATCCTCTACAACTTGAACCCATGCGCCAACGAAGTGATTGCAACAATGCTGGGCAACTTCCAGGATGGTTCTATCCCGGGAAAAATCCAATTTGGTTCCGGATGGTGGTTCCTCGATCAAAAGGATGGTATGGAAAAACAAATGAATGCTTTGTCAGTACTTGGTCTTTTGAGCCGCTTCGTAGGTATGTTGACCGACTCTCGTTCATTCCTATCCTACCCGCGTCATGAATATTTCCGCCGTACATTGTGTAATCTGGTAGGACGTGACGTAGAAAACGGAGAAATTCCGGTATCTGAAATGGAGCGTGTAAACCAAATGATTGAAGATATCAGCTACAACAATGCCAAGAACTTCTTCAAGTTCTAATAGATAGTAGTTACACTATAAAAAAATACCGCTACCAAAGTCGAATATAGCTTTGAGTAGCGGTATTTTTTATTCCTATAGCTGAACTGTAACAACAAAGACTCTTAACAAAAAAGGAGAACCTTTTAAGTTCTCCTTTTAATAATCTTTGTACACCCTCAGGGACTCGAACCCTGGACCCATTGATTAAGAGTCAATTGCTCTACCAGCTGAGCTAAGAGTGCAACATTTTATTTTTATTGCAACGTCGAATTTGTACACCCTCAGGGATTCGAACCCTGGACCCACTGATTAAGAGTCAGTTGCTCTACCAACTGAGCTAAGAGTGCTTAATTCCTCGTTTGCGGTTGCAAAAGTAGGTCTTTTATTTTATTTGACCAAACAATCATGCAGCTTTTTTACTATCTTTTTTTCGTCTTTATTCGAACACATAAAGCTCGGAAGGCGTATTTCGCTTTAAAGCAAGTAGTTGCACATCTTTGCCTACAATAACACCTTTGTTCTTTAATTTCCATTCCACCGTTTTATAAGCCAGCTCCGGGTGATTATTGTCTTTACTTAAATGGCATAACCAGATATATCGCAAATGTTCAGTGATATTTTCCGCCAGAAACTCTGCAGTATCAGAGTTACTCATGTGTCCGGTTTTACTTGCAATCCGTTCTTTCAGATATTGAGGATAAGGCCCCATTTTGAGCATTTCCTCATCGTAGTTGGCTTCAAGTATCAAATAATGGGCTTTACTGATGTAATGAGCAGCTGTAGGAGTAATCTCTCCAAGGTCGGTTAAGAAAGAAAAGACTTTGCCATCAATTTCAATGCAATATCCCACATTGTCCGTTCCATCGTGTGGCACTTCAAAAGATTCAATATGAAAATCTTCCAGCGTCATAGGCTCTTGCTTTTCCAGATAACGAACTGACGAGCTAAGTTTCTCCGTCATACAATAGCTACGATTAATTCCAGCATGAATACGTGCGGTTGTATAAACAGGAATGTTCATTTTTTCTCCCAGATTACCCACTGCTTTAATATGGTCAGCATGATCGTGCGTTATAAATACCGCACGAATACTATCCATCAAGATATTATAATCTTTCAGTGATTTTTTGATAGTACGTATGCCGATTCCGGCATCTATCAGTATTCCATAGGTTTCAGTGCCCAAATAATAACAGTTCCCACTACTGCCACTCGCCAGGCTTATAAATTTTACTTTCATGTTTTATCCTCTTTATTAAAATGCAAAATGCCGTCAACTTTTACAGCAAAGTGACGGCAAATATACATAAAAAAGCAGAGAATTACCGAGAAGCCTCCTTCTTTTTGTCGATGGATTCGGTGATTTTTGCAAATAAAAGTAGCGCTACAGCGGCAATCAGGCCTATAGCAGCAAAGTAATACCATATATAATGGGCATTTCCACTAGCTGCCTCCCATGCTTCCCGCGTCTCGAACAAAGCCGGATCCGGACAATATTTAGTGAGCAGAATTCCCGCCAGACCAAAACCGAAAATGGAAGAAAGGAATGAATGCAAATGACTGAATCCTAAATACATTCCTTCTTCTCCTTTCGGAGCCTGTAAAGAGAAATATTCCAGATAACGCGGTGAAATGAAACATTCGGCAAGCGCCTGCACAACTATACCCGCAATCATCATCAGAGTAATATTGCTCATACCTGTAATAAGATCATTACCCAACAAATTTCCACATGCCATCAGTAATGCCGAAATAGGAATCAAAAACATTCCCACATTCATCGAAGTAATCGCACTGCGTTTGGCCATCAAACGAGTGATAAAACTAACGCAGCAAACCACCACAAACGGATTCACGTTGGCAATCCAACCCGGTTTTGCCGTCTCTCCAGCCATACGAATCACATATTTAGGCATAGTGGCATAAAGCTGCTGTTGCACCATCCAGAAACCAGTAACAATCAAAATAAGAATCAATAAACGCCAGTTTGTGATGATTCGCATAAATCCCTGTCCAATCTCATGGAGACTTTTTCCTTCACCTGCCGTATGCGTCGATTTATAAAGAAGAATAACAGCAAGTAAAGCAACTATTGTCATCGCACCGGAGAAATAATTAATATAGATATACGCTTGTTCACCAATGACATTACGCAAAGGATCGATAATCGTTTTACCGGTGAAAGCACCCACATTTACCATCATATAAAATATGGAATAACCACGGGCACGAGTTGCTTCCGTTGTTTCTTTAGCCACAGAAGCGGAGATAATGGACTTAATGAAAGAACCTCCCACCATAAGCACAAACAAAACCGGCACGATGATCCACCGGGTATAGCTATCAGGCAAACCATTAAATTGAGTAGTGACACCATAACTAACCAAACCGGCAGCTTCCAGTAAAGTGGGCAGTACACCCAACCCTAAATATCCGATGGATAATAAGGAAAATGCTATAATCATTGATTTCCGGAAACCGATCTTGTCAGCATAAGCACCGGAAAAAATAGGAAGCAGATACAATCCACCGGAAAAAAGCCCGGAAATCATACTTGCTTCGAAATCATTAAAACCTAAAATGGAAGATAGATAAATAGTGAGAACGATAAAAACGGCATAATATGCCATACGCTCAAACAGTTCGACTGTGTTGCTGACCCAAAATGCTCTCGTAAAGCCTTTAGCAGCACGCTGAGGGGAATTGTTCATGTATTTATATTTTTATTAAAATGTTAATTTGAGACAAAGATACGTTTTTTTGGCTTACTGTCCGTATCTTTGTTCCAAATTAGGTAATTAAAAACTATGATTATAGCTGTTGATTTTGACGGAACGATTGTAGAACATCGTTATCCACGCATTGGTGAAGAGATTCCATTCGCTGTTGACACATTGAAGTTATTGCAACAAGAAAAGCATCGTTTAATACTGTGGAGTGTGCGTGAAGGAGCACTTCTGGACGAAGCTGTCGAATGGTGTAAAGCCAGAGGTTTAGAATTTTATGCCGTTAATAAGGATTATCCTGAAGAGCAGAAAGGCCATCAGGGATTCTCTCGAAAGTTGAAAGCCGACATGTTCATTGACGATCGAAATCTGGGTGGTTTACCAGACTGGGGAGTCATTTACGAAATGATTAAAGAGAAAAAGACGTTTGCAGATATCTATAGCCAAAACGGAGAAGAAGAAAAAACATCCCTGAAAAAGAAGAAAAGATGGCTGCCTTTTTAGGAAGCTGATAAATATCAAACTAATAAAATAGAAATGCACTCTTATCTGACATGATTAGAGTGCATTTCTATATTCATAAATGATTTATCATTCAACATTGAATCACAATTTACTACGCTTCTTTATTTTCCCACTTTTCCCTAAACTCCCATAATTGCTCAATAGTAGGATGAAAAGTCGGATTCTCCCAGTTTCTGGAAATCATTGCAATCAAAGATTCCAAATACGATTTACCATCAATAATGGTAGTACATTTATTGACCTGATATCTTTCTGTTGGATAATTCTTTGTCTCAATCATCTTTTTTGCCCAGTTCAATAATTCCTGAACAGCTTCATTGTCATAAGTATGTTGTGCCATATCTTTAGAATTTTCCGCAAAGATACAAAGTTTATTTATTCATAAATAAAGTTGTTCGTTTCTTTTTACTATAAAGATTCCATTTTAAATTTATACCTTTACGTCCAATATACTCAATTAGACTAACTAATAGAAACAATAATTATGAAGAAAATTTTCATTTTAGTATGTTCATGTGCTCTTTTGGCAGCATGCAACAATAGCGCGAAAACAAACAAGAGTGCCGGTGCAGACAGTACTTCAATCGAAGTAACCGATATCCATAATGCGGAAAATTCACTTGATTACGAAGGAACTTATAAAGGAGTTTTCCCCGCTGCCGATTGTCCGGGTATTGAAACAACCCTGACATTAAATCCGGACAAAACATTCAGCCTCCATTCCGTATATATCGATAGAGACAGCTCATTTGACGAAAAAGGTACATATACTTTAAAAGACAACCTATTGACTCTTAATGAAGAAGGCGGAGAACTTTCTTATTATAAAGTAGAAGAAAATCATTTACGCAAACTAACAATGGATAAACAAGAAATAACCGGAGAACTTGCAGACCATTATGTTTTAAATAAGGAATAAGGTCCAAACAAATTTTACTATCAATAGAGAACAATTTCAAGATTTTTTATGTTTATATAAATAGATATAAACTTAAAAATAGAACAACTTATGATTTATAGTTTTTTATTTCCCACAAAATCGAATACAACGAAAGTATCTTTGTTGCTATTGGCTGTCCGGATCATCTTCGGTATATTATTAATGAACCACGGTATCCAGAAATGGAGTAACTTCCAGGAGATGTCAGCAGTATTTCCTGATCCGCTTGGAATAGGAAGTCCCCTATCTCTCGGATTAGCAATTTTTGGCGAACTCGTATGTTCGATGGCATTTATCATCGGATTCCTGTATCGCTTGGCAATGATCCCGATGATTTTCACAATGATAGTAGCCTTCTTTGTTGTTCATGCTAATGACGTATTTGCGGTTAAAGAGCTAGCCTTCATCTATTTAGTTGTATTTATATTGATGTATATTGCCGGTCCCGGTAAATTTTCAATAGACCATATCATAGGAAACGAATTGTCACGGCGGAAGTCAAGAGCATACAAAAATTAGAAATAACAGCCCCGATTAATTAAAAAATATTATATTTGCATACACATAAGAGAGAAATTATCAATATTTTTTATTAATCAAAAACATTTTAACATGAAAAGAGGAAAACTGACTTTAGTCGCAGTAGTACTTAGTGGTAGCTTATTATTCAGTTCTTGTGTAGGATCATTTGGTTTATTCAACCGCCTGTCTTCCTGGAATCAATCAGTTGGAAACAAGTTTGTAAACGAACTCGTATTCCTTGCTTTCAACATTGTTCCGGTTTATGGTGTAGCTTACCTGGCTGATGCTTTAGTTATCAACTCAATCGAATTCTGGAGTGGCTCCAATCCGATGGCTAATGTAGGTGACGTAAAGAAAGTAAAAGGAGAAAACGGCAACTACATGGTGAAAACTCTTGAGAATGGATATTCCATTACTAAAGAGGGCGAAACTGCTTCAATGGACCTGATCTACAACAAAGAAGCCAACACATGGAATGTCGTTGCAAACGGTGAAAGCGCTGAATTAGTAAAAATGAACAATGATGGCACTGCTGATTTGTTCTTGCCAAATGGCGAAAAGATGAATGTAACGCTGGATGCTCAAGGCATGCTGGCAGCACGCCAGGCTACAATGAGCAATTTTATGTTTGCCGCCCGCTAAAAATAAAAACAAATACGAAGGAGATGAAACATCATATAGGAGTTTCATCTCCTTTTTCAATCTTATCTTCTTCTATCAAGAATCTTTTGTACTATGAATAAACTATATACACTTATCTATTCTGTTCTAATCTTCACCTGTCTATCTTGTCAGCAACAAACTCCTCAAACTCAAATAGAACAGACAGCCATAGATTTCTGTGAAGCCTTTTATAATTTCAATTATACGGTCGCCAAAGAATGGAGCACGCCTTCTTCTCAATCTTATCTTAGTTTCTTAGCATCTAATGTCGGGCAAACCCATCTGGAGCAACTTAAGACACGAGGCGCTGCAAAAGTTTCTGTTATTTCAAGTGAGATAGATGCTAATTTAGAAGAAGCGTCGGTTGTCTGCCAAATCAAAAATGCATTCGTCATTCATCCCATCGGAGGAAAAATGGAATACGTAAGTTCCCTGCAAGATACGCTCGAATTAGTAAGAGTAAATAATAAATGGCTGATTAGAAAGGATATCCCACAGCAAAATGGAAAGCAAAGTCACGACTGAATTTAGGATGAATGATGGGGAAATGCTCTTTCCTCGTTTCATAGGCAGGATTGACAGCTTTCATACCTCCGTCAAAACGCAAAATAAAGAAATCCAAATCCAGGCGGAGACCTAATCCGTAGGCCACTGCTATTTGCTTATAAAACCTATCAAACTTGAAAACCCCTCCCGGTTGATTGGCATAACTCCGGATGGTCCAGATATTACCAGCATCAATAAATACCGCCCCCTGAAACTTCCAGAATAACTTGCTTCGGTATTCAATACTGGCATCCAGTTTAATATCTCCGGATTGATCGAGCAAATTCCCATTTCCTGCAAAAGAGCCCGGTCCCAAATCGCGAACACTCCATCCGCGGACACTATTGGCTCCACCAGAGAAATATTGTTTCTCAAACGGAATAGTCTTCGCATTTCCATAAGGTACAGCTATTCCCACACCAGCATGAAACGCAAAAGAGTTACGATAATCGATTCTGATATTCTTAGCAAAATCAAACTCCCCTTTCAGATATTGAGCATAAGGAATTCCCAGAATAGCGTATTCACCATTACTGTTCTTCCGAATGTTTGCAGCCTTTGACAGAGCATACATTACATTTCCCGCCGATTCGAAATTAAAACGGATGGAGTATGAATTAGAAGCAATCGTATTATTGATAATCGATCCTCCCACGCTATTATAATTATAGCTATATCCCATATTTATAATCAGTCGATCCTGATAATTATACTGGAATATATGGTTCTGTCCTTTATTTATATAGTCTTCTTTAAACCTTTCAGAGATACGGGGCAAATAAAGGAAAGCAATATTTATCAAATCAATACGGTGTTGTATCTTCTGACGTTGTGTCCACTTGTAACTCCAGTTAGCAGAAGCCATCGTACGCAAGAACTCCGGTCGCAACTGATAATTATACTGTAAACCAAACTCTGTTGTAGCCCTGATTTTCCGTTTAAAATCAGAGGAAATGAATGGGAACAGGAAATTAGGAAAGTTGATACTCGTTTCCACTCCATACTCCGTATAGTTATTATTTGAATAGCCTGCCTGAAGCCCGGAAATAACCTCATACGCTCCACGGAATTTTATCATAAACGTTTCCGACCCGCGAAAGAGATTCCTATTCTGGAAAGAAACGGAAGCTGCTGCTCCCAAGTCACCGGCAGAATTGGTTCCCTCTACCTCAAAGGATACCGATTTATGCTTGCTCTTAGTCAACATCACGTAACAATCGAGCATTGTTGAATCTCCAACTTGAGTCTCGATAAAACGGATATTCGTATATTTCAATGCAGACAAACGCCCGAAACTGGAATAAGTTTGCTGCACATCACGCTCATTAAACAAATCGCCGGAAGCAAACCGGAGGTTATCCGTAAGCACTTTAGGACGTAAATAGAGCTTATCCTTATAGTAAATCGGATATCCCTTATAATGAACCGAATCATTAATATCCACACTGCTCAAGGCAGAAGACTGCAAAACGTCATAATCCGTAATAAAATTAATCTTATTGATCCAATATTGCTGATGTGCCCTTGCCGAATCACTCGCATGCGCTTTATACATCTGCAAATGTTGAGTCAGATCTACATTATAAGTATTACGAACCGTATCGGCCGTATATCCGATATAATCCTTATTAAATTTATAATAGCCATTCCGAAGCAACTTATTCGTGATACGTTGTCTGTCCGCATCCAATACATTCACATCCAAATACATTCCTTCCTTCAACAAGCTTCTGGCAGAATCCTGTTTGAGAAGAGAGGCTATTTTAGGATCATAAATATCATATTTGATAGATTGAACAACGTAGGGTTTGCCGGCCGTTACATCATAATACAGCTTAATCTTTTTCTTTTTTATTTTAGTCGAACGCTTCACGGTTGCCGCTATATATCCCATATTGTGCACAGCCTTAGTGATCTCTTCTTCAGAGCGTTTCGCTTCGTCCTCGCTATATATTACAGGAGCATCCCCTATCCTTCTTAAAAATTTGTTTCCCCATTTGGTTGAATCACGTCCCGACAGATTGTAGACATAAAGTTGAGTCTTTATCAGGCTGAACCACTTGGCATTAGGATTTTGACGAACATACATACGTAAGGAAGAAGGCCGTATGTTTTTCTGGTCCGTACGAATTTTAACTTCATCCAGCAAATAAGAACCATCCGGCACAAACTTAGTGGTAGTACACGAAGCAAGTGACAAGACAGCAGCAGAAGCAAGTAAATAAAGAAAATTTCTCCTCATACGGTTTTACATCGATAGCATAAAAAATGCGCTTACAAAGATAAATTATATTTTCCGACGGGAAAAATAAATTAAGAAAAAGAGAGGAAAGTAAGGATAGATTGGAAATATCTTTATAGCTTTGCAAAAGAATATCAAATTTATGGCATCACTAAGTAAAAACAAAATAAAGTATATCCACTCGCTGGAACTGAAGAAAATACGCAAAGAAGAGGGAGTATTTCTGGCTGAAGGTCCTAAATTGGTAGGTGATTTACTCGGACACTTTCCTTGTCGTTTTTTAGCAGCCACTTCCTCCTGGCTTCAGGAACATCCCGATATAGATGCAAGTGAACTGGTAGAAGTTTCACAGGAAGATCTTTCACGGGCCAGTTTATTGAAAACTCCCCAACAGGTACTTGCTATTTTCGAACAACCACAATATACTTTGGATCCGGAGGCAGTTCGTTCATCACTTTGCCTTGCATTGGACGATGTGCAGGATCCCGGAAATCTAGGTACCATTATCCGTCTGGCCGACTGGTTTGGCATCGAACATATTATCTGCTCGCAGAATACGGTAGATGTATATAACCCTAAGACCATACAAGCCACTATGGGTGGAATTGCCCGGGTGAAAGTACATTATACTTCCCTCCCCGATTTTATCCGGTCGCTCGGAGATACTCCTGTGTTCGGTACGTTTCTGGATGGAAAAAACATGTATGAACAACCATTGTCGGCCAATGGCTTGATCGTAATGGGAAATGAAGGGAATGGCATAGGGAAAGAGGTAGCCACATTAATCAATAGAAAATTATATATCCCCAATTACCCGGCAGGCCAAGAGACATCCGAGTCTCTGAATGTAGCCATTGCTACCGCAGTAATCTGTGCCGAGTTCCGTCGACAGGCTGCATGGAAGTAAAATCAAAAGGATAAAACAAATAAGGAAATAAAGCTTCCCCCTTCTTTTCTGCTTCCTGCAGATACTCATTAAAACATTGAGAAGATTGATTCGAAACACTGGGAAGATTGATTTGAAACACTGGAATGTTTTTTAAAATCATCCCAGTGTTTTTTATTTTTTCCACCTGACTTTCAGAAAGCAGCACAATCACTCCCGGCATCCATTCAACCGATTCAATCTCTTCGGTCAATGGGAACACACCTCGGACAACTCCTTCGTCAGTAATCTCCACTACCTGCTGCTTCATATATCCAACGGCAGGTATCAGCAAATAATGAGAAGCAAAACGTTTCATTACAATCAGTTGTTTGAACGTCTTTGTTGTTGCTGCCTGCGTTGATTCATCTGGCGTTCTTTTCTTTGCTCTATCCGTTCTTTTTGGATATGCTGTTCCACCTGAATCTGCTCCGGCTTCTTCTCACGATGAGTTCCCGTACGACGACGGTTCATCTCTTCCGGTGTCAGACGCTGAATGTCATCTTTATTCTTGTCTATGACCTTATGTAAAGAGTCGGCATTTTCTTTAGTAGCTATCTTCTTCAAAGAATCCGCTTTCAATGCTTCTATCTTATTCAAAGAATCACGTACGGCAAATGCGAGCGTATCCGTACAATGATAACGAGTCATCATGAAGCGGTCGGCCAATACTGCCCCGCCTTTTTCCTGGCTATCCATCGGATAATAAATGAAACCTTTTATTTCTTTCATCGAACCTAATGTGTCTGCAAACAAACGAATTTGTTGCACACCCGGTTCAGTCACCGTTTTCCAATGATTGATCGTATCTTTTTCATAAATCACCTGCATAGCCATAGTGACACCTTTTAAAGAGTCGGCAAGCATCGGCTCCAGGAAACGATACCGCACTTCCCATACCAGTGTATCCCGGTCTTTGTAGTTAGAGTCGGTCGGCAAAGTAAATACATATTGATTATCCATCATTTCACCGGTCAGACGTACCATACGCTGCCACGGCCAGACATCGATGCTATCACCCTGCTTAGTCATTTTCGGTTTCTTATCACGCTTGGCTATCAGGTCGCCAACAAGTTCCTGTTCGTCTTTCAAGCGTTTTTTCACCTTATCATAAATTTTCGATAAAATCTCTGTGTTACGGGTATACCAAACCATGGATGAGTCAAATGCAGCTTGTGTAGTCCCGTATTTCTTGAAAACGGCGTCGATATACAATGCTTTCTTATAGTTCTCACTATAAGGCAAATTATCTCCCATAGACTTTGCCACATGATAATCATACAGCAAATTCTCCATCTTCGATTCCGAGATTACATCACTGGGTCTTTTCACTTTACACCCGGCTACCGCAAAAACGAACATGCAGATGAGACACAGATGAAACCGAAATTTATTTTTCATGATCCGTAGCTTCCTTTTTATCTTTATCCAGCGAATGATAAGACTCATTCAAATATTTACTATAAAAGAGTAACAAGGCAATGATACCGCAACTGATAGCGGCATCCGCAAAATTAAAGATCGGACTAAAGAATATAAAATGCTCTCCACCCACAAACGGCATCCATGTAGGCCAGTTTGTATCTATAATCGGAAAGTAAAACATATCCACCACTTTTCCGTAAAACCAGGTAGAATATCCACCACCTTCGGGCATGAAACTGGCAATCTGCGAATGAGTGCTTTCATTGAAAATAACTCCATAGAACACGCTATCTATGATGTTCCCCAAAGCACCGGTCAGAATAAGAGCCACACAGACGATATAACCTGTTTTGAACCCTTTCTTTATGATTTTATAGAGATACCACCCTATCAATGCTACCGCAACAATGCGGAATGTTGTCAGGAATAACTTGCCGAAGATTTCCATACCGAAAGCCATCCCGTTGTTTTCGGTGAAATAGATATAAAACCAATCGGTCACACGTATACTTTCGTGCCAGTACATGTGAGTTTTAATCCAGACCTTGATGATCTGGTCAATAATCAATACGGAAAAGATAACGAGAAGGGCAATTCTCCCCTTCGTGAATAGTTTCTTCATGTGTTTATTATAAGTTAAACATAACGAGCTACAAGTGCCGTGCGTAAACTTTGCGCAGCTACTTGTAGCTCGTTACCTGTAGCCTACTTGCTATCTGTTATTTTTTACCACTGTTCTTTGCTTCAATGCTTAATGTAGCATGAGGAACAGCACGCAGACGTTCTGCCGGAATCAACTTTCCGGTTTCACGGCAAATGCCGTACGTTTTATTCTCAATACGTACCAAAGCAGCTTGTAATCCTTGGATAAACTTCAGCTGACGTTGTGCCAATCGGGTCGTTTCTTCCTTGGAGAGCGTATTAGCTCCTTCTTCCAATACTTTATACGTAGGAGATGTATCGTCGGTATCATTACCGTCCAGTCCCATCAAACTTTTCTTCAACTGTTCATAGTCACGTTGTGCCAATTCCAGCTTCTCCATAATAATGGCACGGAATTCCTCGAGTTCCGCATCCGAATATCTAGTCTTTTCTGCCATAACTTTACAATTTTAAAAGGTTAATCAATATAGTATTAGTCTTTTATCACGTTCACAAACAATGAGAAGTCGTCAAACTCCAGCATTGTTCCGTCTTTCACTTCATCTACAAGTTCAAGAGATGTGCCTAAAACCTGGTTACAAATATAATCTTTATTTTCTTTTACCGCATCATCTGTTTGCGTATTTTTCGAGATTGTTATTTTTATTTTGTCTGTAATCTCGAAGCCGCTTGACTTACGTATATTCTGAATACGGTTCACCAGTTCACGAGCGATACCCTCGCGACGCAGTTCTTCGGTAATAGTCACTTCAAGCGCTACTGTCAGTTTGCCTTCGTTGGCAACCAACCATCCCGGAATATCTTCACTAAAGATCTCGACATCCGACGCTTCAATGACTGCTTCCGCACCATCCAGGTTTAATGTATACTTTCCGTTTTTCTCCAATTCACCGATCGCTTCCTGTGACATTTCTGCAACCGCAGCGGCTACTGCTTTCATTTGCTTGCCAAATTTCGGGCCTAGCTTTTTAAAGTCACATTTCACTTTTTTCACTAATACACCGGCTGCACCATCAACGAATCTGACTTCTTTTACGTTCACTTCATTCATAATCAGGTTCTTCACAGCTTCGATATGAGCTTTCTGCTCTTCATCTACCACCGGAACCATGATACATTGCAGCGGTTGGCGTACCTTGATATTCACTTTGCGGCGCAATGCCAATACCATAGATGTAACATCCTGTGCCATTTGCATGCGGGCTTCCAGTTCCTTGTCTATCATTTCTTCCTGATATTTCGGGAATTCGGCAAGATGGACAGAAACTACATTGTCGCGTCCTGTTGCCGTAATCAAGTCAGTATACAGGCGGTCTGCATAGAACGGAGATACAGGAGCCATCAGTTTGGCAACAGTTTCGAGACAAGTGTACAATGTCTGATAAGCAGACAATTTATCCTGTGTAAATTCACCACCCCAGAAACGTTTACGATTCAGGCGAACATACCAATTGGACAAATTATCATTCACAAAATCAGAAATCAAACGTCCTGCCTTTGTCGGTTCATATTCATTATAGCATGTATCTACCTCCTTTATTAATGTATTCAATACAGACAAGATCCAGCGGTCGATCTCCGGACGTTCTGCCATCGGTACATCCGCTTCTTTATACTCAAATCCGTCTACATTCGCATAAAGCGCAAAGAATGAATACGTATTATATAAGGTACCGAAGAATTTACGACGAACCTCTTCCACTCCTTCAACGTCAAATTTCAGGTTATCCCACGGAGAAGAATTGGTAATCATGTACCAACGCAACGGGTCGGAACCATACTTTTCAATCGTAGTAAACGGATCGACAGCGTTATTCAAACGCTTGGACATCTTGTTACCGTTCTTATCGAGTACCAGACCGTTAGAAATAACAGCCTTGTATGACACACTGTCAAATACCATCGTAGCGATAGCATGCAAGGTAAAGAACCAACCACGAGTCTGGTCTACTCCTTCTGCGATAAAGTCAGCCGGATATACCTGACGGTTATCCAACAGTTCTTTATTTTCGAACGGATAATGGATCTGCGCGTATGGCATAGCACCCGAATCGAACCATACATCAATCAAGTCTGATTCACGCTTCATCGGTTTGCCGTCTTTCGATACTAATATGACGTCGTCTACATAAGGACGGTGAAGATCAATCTTATCATAATTTTCTTCCGAATATTGACCCGGCACGAAACCTTTATCCTTGTATGGATTGGATTTCATAAATCCGGCAGCTACCGATTTCTCGATTTCATTATAAAGTTCTTCTACAGACTCGATGCATATCTCATCCGTATTATCTTCCGTACGCCAGATAGGCAATGGAGTACCCCAATAACGAGAACGGCTAAGGTTCCAGTCATTCAGATTTTCCAGCCACTTGCCGAAACGGCCGGTTCCGGTAGATTCCGGTTTCCAGTTGATGGTTTTATTCAATTCCATCATTCGCTCCTTGCAAGCGGTAGAACGGATAAACCAGCTATCCAATGGATAATAAAGTACCGGTTTGTCTGTACGCCAGCAGTGCGGATAGTTGTGGACATGCTTTTCTATCTTGAAAGCCTTGTTGTCTGCTTTCATCATCATAGCAAGAGCGATATCCAAAGATTCGGCAGCTTGCGCAGCTTTCTCATCGTATTTACCATCCACCATAAATTGAGGATCATAAGCATTTTTCACCCATGCACCCTGATATTCTTTGTATTTATCTACATCAACACATTCTTTTACGAAATTCTCATCCAGCTCATTCAACAGATAGAATTTACCAGTTAAATCCACCATCGGACGAGTTTCGCCTTTCTTATTAATCATGAACAATGACGGGATTCCTGCAGCACGTGCCACATTCGCATCGTCTGCACCAAATGTAGGTGCAATGTGAACAATACCTGTACCATCTTCTGTAGTAACATAATCACCCGGTATTACACGGAAAGCCTTATCACTAGGCTTCCAGTTGCCATCTTCGGATACCTCAACCGGTTTCACCCAAGGAATCAACTGCTCATATTCCATACCAACAAGATCAGTGCCTTTGTATTCGGCAATCACTTTAAATGGTACAAGTTTATCTCCGGCTTTGTAGTCCTCCAATTTCAGATCAGCAGCTTTTGCATTGAAGTGTACATTCAATAAAGCTTTTGCCAGAACAACCGTGATAGGTTCTCCGGTATAAGCGTTGTAAGACTGTACAGCCACATAGTCAATTTTGGGTCCCACACAAAGAGCCGTATTTGAAGGCAATGTCCATGGAGTAGTTGTCCAGGCGATAAAATAAGGAGTTCCCCATTCCGTCATTTCCGGTTTAGGATTCTTCATTTTAAATTGGGCAACGGCTGTTGTATCTTTTACGTCCCGATAACAGCCCGGTTGATTCAACTCATGTGAGCTCAATCCTGTTCCTGCAGCCGGTGAATACGGTTGGATCGTATATCCTTTATACAACAATCCTTTTTTATGCAGTTGCTTCAATAGCCACCATAATGTTTCAATATAGCGATTATCATACGTGATATAAGGGTGCTTCATATCCACCCAATATCCCATCCGATGAGTCAGGTCTTCCCACTCCTTGGTATATTTCATCACGTCTTTCCGACAAGCCGCATTGTAGTCGGCAACAGAGATTTTCTTACCAATATCTTCTTTTGTGATACCTAATGCCTTTTCTACACTTAGTTCCACAGGCAGTCCGTGCGTATCCCATCCGGCTTTACGCTTCACCTGATAACCCTTCATCGTTTTGTAGCGACAGAAAATGTCCTTAATGGTACGAGCCATTACATGGTGAATACCCGGCATACCATTAGCCGAGGGAGGTCCTTCGAAAAACACGAACGAAGGACAGCCATCACGTTCTGTCATACTCTTGGCGAAAACCTGGTTCTCGTCCCATTTCTTCAGCACATCTTTGTTCACCTGCGAAAGGTCAAACTGCGAATATTCAGTAAATCTCTTACCCATAGCTGTATCTACGATTTTACTATTTACAATTTACAATTTGAGGGGTATCCCCATTTTTAAGGGTGCAAATTTACAAAAACATTTGTTTAGTTGAGCAAAAAGCCAGGACTTTTAATCGGATTCGTGTGAAGTTAACGATTATAAACCGCCTACAGCCTAAACAAAACAGGTATCTCCTTGTTTTAGTGGGAAACCTAAAAGCACTTTAACTTATGAATTACGGTATTAGCATTTTATTCAGAGCAATCCCTTTGGCGATGGCTATTTTTTGCTTCGGATACGGAGCGTTTATTTATGGTTATGGAGATGACGGGAGTCGTGTTGTGGCCGGTCCTGTTGTGTTTTCACTCGGTATGATATGCATTGCACTGTTTTGCACGGCTGCCACTATCATCCGGCAAATCATACATACTTATAATAAATCGGCCAAATACGTTTTGCCGGTTATAGGCTATCTGGCAGCCATCATTACTATTATTGGAGGTATCTGCATTTTCAGTAATGCCACTTCCACCTCTGCATTTGTTGCAGGACACGTTATCACCGGCGTTGGATTTATTACCACTTGTGTAGCTACCGCCGCCACCTCTTCTACCCGATTCTCTTTAATTCCGAGGAATTCAAAAGCGACAAGTAATGAGGTTCCGGAAGGAGCTTTTTCCCTTAATCAGAGACGGGCATTGGTAATTGTTGCCATCATCGTTTCGCTGATCGCATGGATATGGGCATTTGTATTATTGGGCAACAGTCATTCTCATCCTGCTTATTTTGTGGCGGGGCATGTAATGGTCGGTCTGGCATGTATTTGTACCAGTTTGATTGCACTGGTAGCTACCATAGCACGCCAGATACGTAATGATTATTCAGAAAAAGAACGGAATAAATGGCCGAAACTGGTTTTATTAATGGGATCTATCTCTTTTGTATGGGGATTATTCGTGATTTTGGCAGATTCCGGAAGTGCAAACGGTACCACCGGATATATTATGCTCGGATTGGGGTTGGTATGTTACAGTATTTCCAGCAAAGTAATCCTGCTGGCTAAGATATGGAGGCAAGAGTTCAAATTAGCCAACCGTATTCCTATGATTCCGGTATTAACGGCATTGACTTGCCTGTTCCTGGCGGCTTTTGTATTCGAGCTTGCCACTATACATGCTGATTATTTCATTCCGGCACGTGTTTTAGTAGGTCTCGGAGCTATTTGCTTTACGCTGTTTTCTATCGTTAGTATATTGGAGAGTGGCACGTCTTCCAAATAGAAAAGTATTCTATCAAAAGGGCGTCACTATATGCCCCGGATAGTGACGCTATCCAAGGCATATAGTGACGCTATCCAGACAGCATAGCGTCACTCTTTTTATTTCTTGTATCTCACCTCATACAGGTCATTCCTGCGGTCTTTCAAGTTGCGTACACTACCATAAGTATGCAACTCGTTCAGCAAATCCAAATCAACATCCGATACCAAAATCATTTCGGTGTTAGGAGTTGCCTCCGCCCTCTTTCCGTCCGTTGGAAAAGCAAAGTCGCATGGGGTAAACACACCCGATTGGGCATATTGAATATCCATATTGTGCACACGGGGAAGATTTCCGACACTTCCGGCAATGACTACAAAACATTCATTCTCGATGGCACGTGCCTGCGCACAAACACGAACACGGGAATAGGCATTCTGGGTATCTGTCAGGAAAGGAACAAATAATATCTGCATTCCCTGATCTGCCATCAGGCGGGAAAGTTCGGGGAACTCGACATCATAGCAGATCAAAACTCCAATCTTTGCACAGTCCGTGTCAAAAGTATTCAGAAGTTTGCCACCATTAAGTCCCCAACTTTTTATTTCATCGGGAGTGACGTGTAATTTCTCGTACATTTCGTAGGTTCCATCCCGTCGGCAAAGGAAACCTACATTATAAAGCAATCCATCCTCTTTTACGTATGGCATACTCCCGGTTATAATGTTGATATTATAGCTAATAGCCAGATTCATAAACCGTTCCCGAATTTCATCCGTATACTTTGCCAATCCGCGAATAGCCTGCGATTCTCCTTTATCGTTATACTTCGACATCAAAGGAGCATTGAAATATTCCGGGAAAAGAACAAAATCACTTTTATAATCGGATACTGCGTCCACAAAGAATTCTACTTGTTCGAACAGGTCATCCAACGTTTTATAACTACGCATCTGCCATTGCACCAGTCCTACGCGAACCGTAGTTTTGGGACTGATATATTCCTGTGTAGGTGGCTGATAATAGATATTATCCCACTGGAGCAAACAAGCATAATGTTTTGATTCTTCATCATTCGGCAGATAATTAGTCATTACCTTACGAACGTGAAAATCATTCGACAACTGGAAAGTAAGTACCGGATCATAAATCTCGCGTTGACGTACCCGTTCTATATATTCTTTCGGACGCATTTTGTCAGCATATTTATGATAATTCGGGATACGTCCGCCAAACATGATCGCTTTCAGATTCAATGTTTCGCAAAGCTCCTTACGATATTCATACATACGACGTGCGAGACGCAAACCACGATAGCCCGGGTGGATGAATACTTCAATGCCATACAGGATATTTCCTTTGGGATTATGTGTATTGAATGTTTCCTTACCCGTAACCTGTGCATACGTATGGTCGTTCTTTACTTTATCATAATCAACAATAATAGAAAGAGCACAACCAACTATTTTATCGTCAACGACTGTGACGATCTGACCCTCCGGAAAGATTTTAATCAACTTCTGAATCTGCTCACGAGTCCAAAACACATCGCTACCGTCAGAATAAACGCGGGTAAACGATTGGGATAACTGTACATAATCTTCTATTTGCAGATTACGTATCTGCACTTTATTAATTTTTATCGGATGCTGTTCCATAACAATACGTGTTTATATATAAAGACTGTGCAAAGGTACTGTTTATCTTTATACATTGTCATTGCAAAATTAAAAATGCATTATACTTAATTTTAATACATGCTTCAGAAATGGCTACAGTGCTTTAACATCACATAATTTTCATACAGATTCTTGCGCCGTTTAATTTGCGACTTCCGAAAATTATCGTACATTTGCAACGACTAACATTTTCTTCACAGAAGCAGTGAACCTGCTTCAACTCCAGTAGCAGGCATTTTTATGCCTGTTGCTGCCGTAGATACGCGGTTTCGTACCCCCGTGGGGAACGTTAATGCGTCCCCAGCTTCTGTGAAGTGTTAGTCAACGGGAAAGGCGGAACCGTTTTTTATTCCCGCCTATCTTAAAACCGTTGTATCATGCATGAAGAACAAAACAATGCACCTGTAAAAACCGTTCAAAGCAATCGGCAGGAAGCTAATTTTCCTAATCTGGAAGAAAAAGAAAACCTAAAACAGTTTTATTTAGCCCAATCACGACGACTATGCCCTACCGTATCAGTCGATCGTTCGGAATCACAACGTCTGGGAGCGTTACACCACAAAATCAAACATTTTATTAAAGCGTTAACCAACCTCGACCGTTCATGGGAAAATGGGATGCCGGAGATGCAAAAGGCTTGCCTGCATTTCTTTTCTTTACAAAATTCACCTCGCACAGAGTGTCAAAAGATTTTTGAAGAATGGGCAAAATGGTCGAACTTCCTGATATCAGCTTCTTGCTATCATGGTTTTGTCAGTCAGATGTTGCAGGATTATCAACGTCAATTACGTGACTTGGAAAAGCTCTTGGGCGGCAAACCTTCCGAAACTTTGGAGAATGTATCTGACCGTTAAGTCATACAGATAGATATTGATATTGCATCGAACTGACGTTAAAAGTAGTTCGTTTCTTGACGATTTTAATTCTTTTCAGTATAAAAATGAATGAAACGGTGCAGAAATGAATGAAAGTTTTTCCTACTATAAAGTTGAAAAACATAAAAACATCTGCCACCTGCAACGAAAAGCGTGTAATACACTAGTTAATAGATAGTTGTAACGTTGCAGATACCTGTGGCAGATAGGTTGCAGATAAAGTATCTGCAACACGTTATATAATCAAAGAAAAAGCCTTGATTCCTTTATGCAAAGCTATGGGATAATTGGGGTGACTCTATGGAGAAATTTTGGTATCTCTACGGGGAAACGACAGTATCCTTACGTAGAAACTGTAGTGTCCCGCCTTAGAAACTCTCGTTTCCTGCCGTGGAAACTGTAATTTCTAATGCCGGAAACGACAGTTCCCCGCCTGGAAACGGGAAGTTAATGTATACAATAAACTTTTGCCCTCCTGGAGAATTAGCTTATGTAAGGTTTATACTGTGTTGCAGATACTTTATCTGCAACCTATCTGCCGCAGGTATCTGCAACGCTCTAACTATTTATCAACTAGTGCATTACACGCGTTTGGTTGCAGGTGGCAGATGTTTTCATGTTTTTTCAACTTTATAGTAGTTCCCAAAAGTTTCAAATAAAAACAATTATGACACCATACCATTGGTACGATGTCATAATCTTAATAGAACCATGCCAAGAAACCGAAGTCATAATGACATGATGAAATTACACTAACCTAATTTATTTATTTTTCTTCCAAAGTTTGCTCATATCTTCCAGTGTCTTACCTTTCGTTTCAGGTACCCAACGCCAAACGAAGATGGCAGCAGCCACGCAGATAATGCCATATAAACTATATGCAAACATCGGGCTGAAGTCGTACAGTGCCGGAAAAGTAGAAGATACAATGTAATTGAATATCCATTGGAATGCTACGGCGATTGCTACCGCTTTACCACGGATGGTATTCGGGAATATTTCCGAGATCAACACCCAGCAAATCGGCCCCCAAGACATCATAAAGAATGCTGCATACACAATCACTGAAAGTACCGGGAGAACACCCTTTATTGCCATGCTATCACACATTGCTACCGCAAATGCACCTACAGCCATACCAATAGAACCGATTATCAATAGTGGTTTACGTCCGAAGCGGTCTACAGTGAAGATTGCAACCAATGTAAAGACAATGTTTACAATACCCATAATAACTGTCTGCATCATACCACCTCCTTCTGCACCTGCATTTTCGAAAATACGAGGAGCATAATAAAGTACCGCATTAATACCGATAGCCTGTTGGAATACAGAAAGCAAAATACCGATCACAATTACTGCCACTCCATAAGTAAAGATTTTCTCTGTCTTTTCATGAGCAGTAGCTTTAATATCATTAAGAATTTCCTGTGCTTTTGTCTTACCATTGATCTTTTCAAGGATCGAATAAGCCTTTTCATCCTGCTGTATCAATACAAGATAACGAGGAGTCTTGGGAACAAAGAACAATAACAAACCGAAGAAAGCGGCAGGGAAAGCTTCCGAACCGAACATGTAACGCCATCCTTCATAAACGGTCCACATATCAGATTCAGCACTAACAGACAGTACACCGGCTGCATCTTTCAAAATAATAGGATTTTGATGGTCGCCCATAATCAGGAAATTCACGAAGTATACTACCAACATACCGAAGATGATAGCAAACTGGTTACACGATACAAGCGTTCCACGAATATTAGAAGGAGCAATTTCAGCAATATACATCGGACAGACTGCAGAAGCCAGTCCAACACCGATACCGCCCAAAACACGATACAAATTAAAAGCAATCAGCAAATCCATGTTCGGCTTTCCATATTCGAAAAACAAGACTTCCGGATAATAAGAACCTAATGCTGAAAGGAAAAAGAGTACGGCAGCAAGCCTTAGAGAATTACGACGTCCCAAACGGGAAGCAAATATACCGGAGATCGCACCACCCAGTACACAGCCAATCAATGCACTGGAAGATGTGATTCCATGCATTACTTTATTGTATTGAAAATCAGAGGCCGAAAGGAAAAAAGCCTCCAAGCCTTTCTCTGCACCGGAAATAACCGCTGTATCGTATCCGAAAAGCAGTCCTCCCAAAATGGCGACAGAGGTTATCGAATATAGGTAGAGTTTACTACCTTCGTTCGTTGTATTAATCATGGTTATAAGTAGATAAAGTAGTGTTGTAGTAGTTGGATTTATATCACCACAGATTTCACAGATTGACACAGATAAAATTCAAAATAAGAGAGAAGAAAATTAATCTGTGACGATCCGTGTAATCTGTGGTGGGGTTAATTAGCAATACATATTCAGAATTGCTTCATAAAGTTCTTGTTTACCGCTAGTCTGCTTCGGTTCACCGTTTGCTTTTGCATAAGCAACTACATCTTCCAAAGTCAACTTGCCATCTTCAAACTCCTTACCTTTACCGCCATCAAATGAAGCGTAACGGTCAGCCAACATTTTCTTATAGGGAGATTCGTTCAGCAGAGCAGCTGCACTTTCCAATGCACGAGCCATAGCGTCCATACCTGCGATGTGAGCGATGAAGATATCTTCCAGGTCAGTAGAGTTACGACGAGTTTTAGCGTCGAAATTTGTTCCACCGTTACCCAAGCCACCGTTGCGGATTATTTGCATCATAGCTTGTGTCAGTTCGTAGTTGTCAATCGGGAATTGGTCTGTATCCCAACCATTCTGATAATCACCACGGTTAGCGTCGATAGAACCCAACATGCCGTTGTCTACTGCTACTGCCAATTCGTGTTCGAAAGTGTGACCAGCCAAAGTTGCGTGGTTTACTTCAATGTTCACTTTGAAATCTTTATCCAAGCCATGAGCTTTCAGGAATCCGATTACTGTTTCTGTATCTACATCATACTGATGTTTTGTCGGTTCCATCGGTTTCGGTTCAATCAGGAAAGTACCTTTGAAACCACGGGCACGAGCATAATCACGAGCGATGGTCAGCATTTTTGCCAGGTGTTCTTTTTCACGTTTCTGATCTGTATTCAGAAGAGACATATAGCCTTCACGGCCACCCCAGAATACATAGTTCTGACCACCCAGTTCAATAGTTGCATCGATTGCATTCTTGATCTGAACAGCAGCACGAGCTACTACGTCAAAATCAGGGTTAGTAGCAGCACCGTTCATATAACGTGCATGGCCAAATACGTTGGCAGTACCCCACAACAGTTTGATGCCAGTTTCAGCTTGTTTCTGTTTTGCATAAGCTACGATTGCTTTCAAGTTAGCTTCGTATTCTTCGATGCTTGCACCTTCAGAAACCAAGTCTACATCGTGGAAACAGTAGTATTCGATACCCATTTTCTGCATGAATTCGAAACCTGCATCCATTTTATCTTTTGCAGCTTGTATAGCGTCAGCATTACTATTCCAAGGGAATTGTTTTGTTCCGCCACCGAATTGGTCGCCACCTTCAGCACACAAAGTATGCCACCATGCCATAGCGAATCTCAACCAATCTTTCATCTTCTTGCCGTTGATAACCTTTTCAGCATCGTAGTAACGGAATGCCATCGGATTCTTACTATCTTTACCTTCGAACTTAATCTTTTCAATTCCCGGGAAAAATTCTTTTGTTGCCATAATTCTTTTATTTTTAAAATGGTTATTATTTAAATTGTTAATTATTTATCTGAAGAAAGAACCGGAGCCGGTATGTTACCGGTCATCGACTTTTCAAGACGGTATTTCCATTTTGCGTACGCGTCAGCATATTCTTGGCGTTTTGCCACATTAGGCTCAATCACATCCAGTTTGTCAAGCGTAGCAAATGCTTCATTGTTATCCTTGTAGATACCTGCACCGATGCCCGCACCTTTCGCAGCGCCTACGGAACCATCTGTATCGTAAAGCTCGATAGTAGCTCCTGTGACTCCCGCCAAAGTATCGCGGAAGATAGAACTCAAGAACATATTAGCGTGTCCGGCATGGATCATCTTCACAGGAATTCCCATTTGCTCCATGATATCAATGCCATATTTAAAAGAGAATACAATACCTTCTTGAGCGGCACGGATAATGTGGTGTTTGCCATGTGCATTGAAGTCCAGTCCACGGATGCTGCAACCGATTTCTTTATTATTCAACATACGTTCGGCACCATTACCAAAGGGCAGAATACTGATTCCTGCACTGCCGATAGGAGCTTTGGAAGCCAATACATTCATTTCATTATAAGATATTCCTTCGGGAGCAATGTTGCGTTTTACCCATGAATTGAGAATACCCGTTCCGTTGATGCAAAGCAATACTCCCAAACGTGTCTGGTCTATGGTATGATTGACATGCGCAAAGGTATTGACGCGTGACTGCGGATCATAGTTCACTTCACCGTTCACACCATAAACCACTCCTGATGTTCCTGCCGTAGAAGCAATCTCTCCCGGATTAAACACGTTCAAAGAAAGGGCATTGTTAGGCTGGTCGCCTGCACGATAAGTAATCGGTGTCCCTTCTTTCAGTCCAAGCTCTTTGGCAGCTATTGCATTTACACGTCCTTGTTCAGCGAAGGTCGGCTTAATATCTGCAATCAAAGAAGAATCAAACCCGTAATAATCCATTAAGAAATCAGCCACCCGATTGTTCTTGAAATCCCAGAACATACCTTCCGAAAGTCCGGAAACAGTTGTGCAGATTTCTCCACTCAACTTCATGGCAATATAATCGCCCGGCAGCATTATCTTATCAATCTGCTCATAGATGGTAGGTTCGTTTTCTTTAATCCACGCCAACTTGGAAGCGGTAAAGTTTCCCGGTGAGTTCAACAAATGAGAAAGACATCTCTCCTCCCCGATTGTCTCAAACGCTTTCTGACCGTATGGCACCGCACGGGAGTCACACCAGATGATAGCAGGACGCAATACATGCTGATTCTTATCAACACAAACCAATCCGTGCATCTGATAAGAGATACCGATGGCTTTAATTTCAGCGGCACTCACTCCGGATTCAGTCATAATAGCCTGCGTGGACAACTTTAAGTTTTCCCACCAACTTTCAGGATCTTGTTCCGCCCATCCGGGATTCACTGCAATAATATTCGCTTCTGTTTTCGGAAAAAATGCCGAGGATACACATTTACCAGTCTCCGCATTTACCAAACTCGCTTTTACAGACGAGCTACCTATGTCATAACCTAATAGAAACATAATTTTATTTACGATTAAACGATTTACTATTTACGATTTAACGCTCAATGCCCGACTATTAATACTTTAACATTCAACGCCTAATACTTAATATCTAATACTTGATACTTAATACTTGAATAAAGTCTACCTTCTCACCTTATTATATATCTTCTTATCAAATTTATAATAACGGGCAGCACGGTGAGCCACTCCTTGTTGTTTTTCTTCCAAAGGAACTACATATTCCATCATTGCTATTTTTTTATGGAAGTTACGCACGTCCACGGCTTTGTCGTATACTAATTCAAAAAGAGTCCTTAATTGTGCGGCTGTAAATTTACGCGGAAGTAGTTCGAACAACATGGAAGGATTAAATTCTACGAACTGACGAATATAAGTCATTGCCTCCTTTATAATCAGATTATGGTCGAAAGCCAGTGTTTTCACGTCTTTCAAAGCGACCCAGCAAGCCTGGTGATCGTCCAGATTCTTATCCAACGTACGGTCTATCTTCACCATCGACAAATATGCAATGGTAACAATACGCTCCACTTTTGACTGCATAGCTCTTTCCAACCAACGTACATCTTTCGGATTACTCGTTCTGTTTTTAGAACCAAATGCTTTAAACTGCATCAGATTCACATTTTTAAGTCCTGTCAGTTCATACAAAACTCGTTGTGCAGCTTCATCCAAGGCTTCATCCATATAGATAAGACTTCCGGGAAGTTTCATATCATGATATACTTCTCCATTATCCTCACCTGCACGTTTTACAAGCAACACTTTCAGTTGTTCTCCGTCAAAACCAATCACTACACAGTCTACTGATATATGATTGTTTGCTAAAGGTGTATTTTTCTGTAAATTTTGCATATACATTTCTTTAAGACGATGCAAATATAGAGGCTACAAACCATCAAAACAAAATAAGAAACATGCTATAAAACATTGTTTTTCATACAAATACATATCATACATTCTACAATATGAATAGTTAGTGTTATCTTACGAATTACAATATGTATTTTAGTATTTCCGCGAGTGAGTAATTGTATAAAGTACAAAAACTAGATGGACGCTTTATTATCAGTACTTTTCATATCATTTCCAGCAGATAGCGGTAAAGGTACTTATTGTATTTTAAACGATATGCCATTTTGTACCTTATCGTTTTTTATTCTATCTTTGTCGGGTAAATATTAAAAAAACTAAAATGGAACGTCATCCAGTCATTTTATCCATTGCCGGCTCCGATTGTTCGGGAGGCGCAGGTATTCAAGCAGACATAAAAACAATCTCCGCTTTAGGTGGCTATGCGGCATCGGCTATTACTGCCATCACCATACAAAACACACTGGGAGTACGTGCCGTACAATCTATCGCCCCTGACATTGTTCGTGGACAAATAGAAGCAGTGGTGGACGACCTGCAACCGGTTGCCATCAAAATAGGAATGGTAAATGATATTCAAATTGTTCGTGTGATTTCCGACTGTTTACAAAAACATTCACCTGCATACGTCGTCTACGATCCGGTAATGGTGTCTACCAGCGGAAAGAAACTCATGACAGATGAAGCTATAGAAGAAATAAAAAAAGAACTTTTGCCGCTTGTGACATTAATCACCCCCAACATCGACGAAGCGAAGGTGCTTACAGGTAAAAGTATTCACAACATTCAAGACATGCAGGCAGCCGCCAAAATGCTGACGGACGATTATCACACTAGCATCTTGTTAAAAGGCGGACATCTGGAGGGAGACAATATGTGCGACCTTTTGCACACGTCCGAATCTATCTATCATATATATGAGGAGAAAAAGATAGAAAGCCATAACCTGCATGGAACCGGGTGTACCCTCTCCTCTGCCATTGCTACTTATCTGGCCAAAGGATACCCCATGCGAGAATCCATCCAGCACGCTAAAACGTATATCACTCAAGCTATTATCGCAGGAAAAGAATTGAATGTCGGACACGGCAACGGCCCTTTATGGCATTTTCCGGACTCCGTTGCACAAATGTGTACATTTTGTGCGGTTGTATCATAAAAATACGTAACTTTGCACCCGCAATTAAAAATCAATTAAATAATAAAAATATGAAAGCATTTGTATTTCCCGGTCAAGGCGCTCAATTTGTAGGAATGGGTAAAGACCTGTATGAAAACTCAGCTTTAGCAAAAGAATTGTTTGAAAAAGCAAATGATATCCTCGGATATCGCATTACAGATATCATGTTCGACGGCACAGACGAAGATCTTCGTCAGACAAAGGTTACTCAGCCTGCCGTATTCCTTCACTCTGTTATCTCTGCTCTTTGCATGGGTGATGACTTCAAACCGGAAATGACTGCCGGCCACTCACTTGGTGAGTTCTCTGCATTGGTTGCTGCCGGTGCATTGAGTTTTGAAGATGGATTGAAACTTGTGTATGCACGTGCAATGGCTATGCAGAAAGCTTGCGAAGCTACTCCTTCCACCATGGCTGCTATTATCGCATTGCCGGATGAGAAAGTAGAAGAAATCTGTGCAGCAGTAAATGCAGAAGGTGAAGTTTGCGTACCGGCCAACTACAACTGCCCGGGACAAATCGTTATCTCCGGCTCTGTACCGGGTATCGAAAAGGCTTGCGAACTGATGAAAGCTGCCGGAGCCAAACGTGCTCTTCCGCTGAAAGTGGGTGGTGCTTTCCATTCTCCATTGATGGATCCTGCTAAAATAGAACTGGAAGCTGCTATCAAAGCTACAGAAATACATACTCCTAAATGTCCGGTATATCAGAATGTGGATGCACTTCCTCACACTGACCCTGCAGAAATCAAAAAGAATCTGGTTGCCCAGCTGACTGCTTCCGTACGCTGGACACAGTCTGTTAAGAATATGGTTGCCGACGGTGCTACTGATTTTACAGAATGTGGCCCGGGTGCAGTACTTCAAGGACTGATTAAGAAAATTGACGGTACTGTCAATGCTCACGGTATTGCATAAGCATCCGTAAGAAAGACTTTATCTTTAAATATATGAAGCGTGTTGGTAACTATTGCCAACACGCTTTTTTATATTAAGCCTATTCATAGCATACGGATTAACATGTTGTATAACACCCCATTACTTTTCTTTTCCGGCAAACTTTCCGTATCTTGCTATTGTTTTTATTACAGGAATCATTTACTCAAATTTATGAGCCATGAAAATACATGAATATCAAGCGAAAGAGATTTTCTCCAAGTACGGAATACCTGTCGAGAGGCACACTTTATGCCGTACAGCCGCAGGTGTCATAGCCGCTTACCGGAGGATGGGAACAGACAGGGTGGTTATAAAAGCACAGGTATTAACCGGAGGCCGGGGAAAAGCCGGAGGAGTGAAACTGGTAAACAATACGGAAGATGCTTATCAGGAAGCTAAAAATATTCTCGGAATGAGTATTAAAGGACTTCCAGTCAATCAAGTACTGGTTAGTGAGGCGGTAGATATTGCTGCCGAATATTATGTCAGTTACACCATCGACCGAAATACACGTTCTGTCGTTCTGATGATGAGTGCATCCGGCGGTATGGATATCGAAGAGGTAGCCCGTCAAACACCGGAGAAAATCATCCGATATTCAATCAATCCATTTATTGGTCTTCCCGACTATCTGGCAAGGCGTTTTGCTTTCTCCCTCTTTCCTCAAATGGAGCAGGCGGGTAAAATGGCGGCCATCCTTCAGGAACTTTATAAGATCTTCATGGAAAATGATGCATCATTAGTGGAAGTAAATCCGCTGGCACTAACCAAGAAAGGTACGTTGATGGCTATTGACGCAAAGATTGTTTTTGATGACAATGCGCTCTATCGCCATCCGGAGGTACATGCTTTATTTGATCCGACGGAGGAAGAAAGAATAGAAGCAGACGCTAAAGATAAAGGATTCAGTTATGTCCACATGGATGGTAACATCGGTTGTATGGTAAATGGTGCCGGACTCGCTATGGCTACTATGGACATGATTAAACTTTATGGAGGTCAGCCAGCCAATTTTCTCGACATTGGTGGTAGTTCCAATCCTGTCAAGGTAATTGAAGCCATGAAACTTTTATTGCAGGATGAAAAAGTGAAAGTGGTCCTGATTAATATTTTTGGAGGAATCACCCGCTGTGATGATGTAGCAATGGGGCTTCTTCAGGCATTCGAGCAGATAAACAGTAATATACCTGTTATCGTACGGCTTACAGGCACTAATGAGCATATCGGACGGGAACTGTTACGGAATTACAGCCGTTTCCAAATAGCCACAACGATGAAAGAAGCTGCTCTTATGGCTCTGAAAGCATAATAAGTACCCAAATCATTAATAAATAAAGCAATTATGAGCATATTAATAGATAAATCCACCCGCCTGATTGTACAGGGAATCACCGGGAGAGACGGGCTTTTCCACGCCAAGAAGATGAAAGAATACGGAACCCATGTTGTTGGAGGAACTTCTCCGGGCAAAGGAGGAACAGATGTAGACGGCATCCCCGTATTCAATACTATGTATGACGCGGTTGAACAAACGAAAGCCAATACTTCTATCATTTTTGTTCCGGCACGTTTTGCGGCAGATGCCATTATGGAGGCAGCAGATGCGGGCATCCGGTTAATTGTCTGTATTGCGGAAGGAATCCCCACGCTGGATGTAATTAAGGCGCACCAGTTTGTCGAACAAAAAGGTGCTATGCTGATCGGCCCCAACTGTCCGGGACTGATCTCTCCGGGAAAAAGCATGGTAGGCATTTTACCGGGACAGGTCTTTTTAGAAGGAAATGTCGGAGTTATCAGCCGTAGCGGAACACTTACTTACGAAATTGTGTATCACTTAACGGCGAATGGCATGGGACAATCCACTGCTATCGGCATCGGGGGTGACCCTGTTGTAGGTCTTCATTTCCGTCAACTGCTGGAGATGTTTCAAAATGATCCGGAAACAGAAGCGATCGTCCTGATTGGAGAGATTGGAGGAAACGCAGAAGAACAAGCGGCTGAATATATCCGCAATAATGTAACCAAACCTGTAGTGGCATTTATTGCAGGACAATCAGCTCCTCCGGGGAAGCAGATGGGACATGCAGGAGCTATCATTTCGGGAAGTTCCGGTTCGGCAAAAGAGAAGATTGAATCTTTAGAAGCTGCCGGTATCCGGGTAGCACAAGAACCTTCGGATATACCGAAATTATTGAAAAGATAAACTCCCAAAGAGAAAGAAAAGACAAAAGTAGTCATATCATAACAGATGCAGATTCACTCCCTCAAATAAGTAATTACATACTTATCGTTTAGAGTAAATCTGCATTTATTTTACATACCTTTCTTTATACCTAATTTTATAAGAAGAGCATTCATAGGATATGCACAGAAGAAACCGAAAAGCATAGCCAACTGCATCATAAACCAGAATATCCATGTGTCTTTGGGTAATGGTTCATTGATGAACAATACAAAATAGACAATCGCCATCCAGCCATACATTCCTACCTGCCAGGATAAAAGAGAAAAGAAATCCGCTTTGAAAGCACGAGCCAAGGCATTACCTACCGATATTTTTTCCATCTCCCGAATAGCATAGAATTGGAAATAAACACCAATCATCAAAGCCAGAATAAAGTCAAGTACCCAATTACCAAAGAGCTGACTTCCTGCCACAGTTACAGGAACATAGTTTGTGAACCACTCTCCTATGATATCTGCCAATGTACATCCTGCACCACAATGAAGCGCCGACAAAGCTACCGATTGCCAATAAGGACGTTGCATTCCTTGCATCGACATTTCTCCCTGCATGGCCATATCCATCTCCATATTATCTTTCATACCGGACATATCCATTCCCTTCATATCAGACATATCTTTCATGCCAGACATATCCATTTTCATCCCATCATCCTCAGCTTTCATCGGACTACTCCGTCCAAACTTATTATACGCCCATAAAGCTAAATAACTTCCCCATAATGCAGATAATATCCAGACTGCATTCATTATCTTCATTGATTGCGGACGATGTGTCAGGTCTATGGCAATATGTACTGCAATTCCGATACCTGAACATACTAAGAAAACGGCTATTAAATTGAGCATGGCTGTATGTTTTTTAAAGATTCAGATTACAAAACATCCTTTATTTGTGAATAGTTCACCCCATTACTTTAATTTTATCCCGTCGAACTATTCCCTACACGAGTTGTTATCATTTTATAATCAAAACAATAGAATTATGAGCAGACGTAGACAATTAGAGCATGAAGTATCTGTTGCTCAAGAAAGAATAAAGAAAGCTGCAAAAGATACACCGAAGGATATCCTGAAATTATGGGAACAAGAGCTGGTAGACCTGGAATTGGAACTCAATAATATGGTGGATGATGAAGAAGATAACAATGAGGATTAACAGAAGAAAGGCGCGCTAGTTACCTAGTGCGCCTTTCTCTATTACTGTATATGTATTCAGTATTAATTCTTTGGCAATGCTTCTTTTACTACCATTGAACGACCTACATATTCTGCACCGTTCAATTGTTCGATAGCTTTAGCAGCTTCTGCATCATCCGGCATTTCGATAAACGCAAAACCTTTTGATCTTCTAGTTTCACGATCTGTGATTAACTTTACTGAAGCAACTGTTCCATACTCTTCCATTACATGTCTCAAATCTGATTCCTTAACATTATAGCTAAGATTTCCAATGTACAAATTCATAAAATACAAATATAAAAAATTAATAATTCAATAAGAAAGTTTTAGGAAGATCTTAATTAGAGATGGATATGCTCAAATAAATGAGAAGATTCATGTAAAAAAATCAAATCGTAATAAACCTCTTTATTGTTGTTGGTACAAAGGAAAGCATTATTTGGGGATATTGCACTATATTCTCTCCTTTTTCTTTCTGCAAAACATCTTTTTTATGAAAATAGGCCAATACTTAACGTTCTTATTCTTTTTATACCAAGCCATTCCATGTAAACTACCGGATTAGTCTTTCTGCAAATTCTTCGCTACAAATTCCTCAAAAAACGTTTTCTTATAGTTTCCACCTCCTATTCCTATCTCATAAGACTTAATAAAAATATCATTGGTATCAAAAGAGTCAATCCGTGAAGTATTGACAATATAGGACTTGTTTATCCGGAGAAACTGTTTAGCGGGCAGTTGCTCATGAATATTTTTCAGATTCATCTTAGTAATCACCCGCTGATCTTCCAATTGGAGAATGGAATAATCCTTTAGTCCTTCAATAAAAAGAATATCACTGAAGTTTATCTTGATATAGCGTCGTTCCGATTTGATGAAGATATATTCTTCCTGTATCTCCTCCACTCTTTCGGCTGTTTCCGACAATAACAGTTTATGATATGCTATTGCCTTATTGACTGCTTTCAGAAAACGGTTCATTTCAATGGGCTTCACCAGATAATCAATGGCACTTACTTCATAACTATCGAGTGCATATTCCGCATACGCCGTTGTAAAGACAATCAACGTATTCACGGGAATGCTTTGCGCAAATTCTATTCCGGTAATTCCCGGCATCTGAATATCAAGGAAAATCAGATCAACCGTATATTCATTTATATAAGCGGACGCTGCGATAGCATTATTAAAGCTACCCACCAATGTCAGTTGTGGAATCTGCTCCACCAATGACTTCATACCTTTGCGAGCTACCGGCTCGTCATCAACAATAATACAATTCATAAGTTTAGATGTAAGTTGACATTATAAGTTGTTTCTTTATCTTCTATCTGTAGCGTATACCGTGATTCATAAAGTAAATCCAGTCTGCGTTTCACATTGGCCAACCCTATTCCCCCTTCCCGCTTAACAGGAACACGGGGCTTAGAATTTTCGCAACGAAACGTCAACTGTTTATTATGCACAGAAAAATACAAGTGAACATAAGATAAATTGTCGCTATCCAAATTATGTTTCACCGCATTCTCTACAAAAGGGATAAACAATAACGGAGGAATACAGATATTCTCCATATTTCCCTCTTGAAAGATTGTATATTCAAAATGATCCCTTCTCACCTTCTCCAATTCAAGAAAGCTGGTGAGAAACTGTATATCTGCAGTAAGAAATACTTCTCTTCTTGTACTGTCATTCAACTGGTAGCGAAGTAGATTGTCCAGTTTCTCCAATATCTGTGAAGCCTCATCCGGAGCATCCTTTACCAAAATATTGGCATTATTCAGCATATTAAAAAGAAAATGCGGATTGATCTGTTTCTTTAATTGTTGCAATTCTGTCTGTTTAGTCGCCTTCTCCAATTCAAGAATCTTTTTATCGGAGACAACCCAACGGCGGAATAGTTCAAAGCTCGTACAGCCACCTGCACTTAATAGCAGTACTAATACTCCATAAGCAATACTATCAAAAGAAACAGCGTGGTTATCCTGTATACAAAACCCACGAATACCGTATCGTTGATATAATGGAGACAGAAATATAAATCCTAATAATACACTCACTAAATTGACTCCGAGAAACGAAATCCAATAACACCATAACTTGCGCTTGGCCTTATACAGGAAACGGGGCACTAACCAATATATATTCAGATAGATAGGAAATGCAAAAACCAATATACTAACCGGATATGCATATAGGAAACCTTCTCTAGTAAAATCTCCATATACATTCTGAAAGCCCAAAAAGAGTATAACAAATAGCAATAGTAAGTTACTGATAAGCCTGAAACGGTCATTTACCAGATTCTTCCCCCATTCGTATACATTCCAGGTATCTTTCATAATTCCAACATTAAACCAATGGTACACAGTGCCTCATCATTATAGCCACTTTTTAATTGATAACCTCCCGGATATAACAAGTCCAATCGTTGCCGTAACTTGTCAAAAGCAGGTGCTACTTGCAGACTTTCCTTTTTTCGCAGACAGTATGTACAAATAAATCGAAGCTGATTCTCTTCCATTTGAAAATCGATCCTTATATTTTCTCCCTTTCCATTCTCTCCACATACAGTTGTCTGAATCACATATTCTATCACAGGCATAAACAATAAAGGAGGAACTTGTATATAACGCACTTCATTCAGGATGTTGACTTCAAAATTAAACTCCGGATTACATAGTTTCTCCAACTTCATATAATCAGTCATAAAATCGATATCATCTCCCAACAATACCTGTTGCCGTTCACTTTCATAAAGTTGGTATCTAAGCAACCGACTTAATTTAAAAATAAGCAATGACGCCTTTTCTCCATCTTCTCCCAGCAAGGTTCGTACCTTATTCAATATTCTCGAAAAAAACTCCGGTTGGAGTTGATCTTTCAAATGATTTAGATCAGTCTGTATGCTAATATTCTCCAATTCATTTAATCGTTGTTGATAGGCCACCCAACGATGCAGAAAAATAGTAAAAGAAAAAGCCAGGAAATAGAGTATCAGTGCCAATGCATTTATCAACAGAAAGAAAGGGAGATCACTGTTTAGTCTTTGCATCTGTTCGGGTATAACATAATATTGCCCTAGAAAACAAATAGCACCAACCATGGCGGTCAGCATAAATCCAACAAGGCAACTCAAATATATGATATACTTTTTATATCTACGCTGAAACAGATAACCGGGAATTAACCAGTAAGTATGCAGATTTATGATTCCCCATAGAATGACAGAAAGTAAAAGACTAACTCCCGTAGAAAGATTTAGCCCTAAACTATCGCTTTCGACAAAAGTGCCTCTGAACACTAAAAAGGAGACTACAAGAAATATCCCAATTTGCTTCAGTAACGTATATAATAGTATCTTAACTGACATCAGGCGATAAAGTTACCATTTTTTTAGAACTTATACTTCATTCCCACCGAAACATACATTGCCGGTTTAAAATATGGATCAGTATCTTTAGACATATCTTCGAAGAAAGCCTTTAAAGTGCGAGTAGTGTAATAAGCTATTCTGCTACACGACACACCGGCAGTAGCAGTGATTGAAAAAGAATTCCCCATACTTACTTCCGGTTGTAAACCTACAATAATGAATTGCTGGGAAAACATAGTATCTTTTCCTTCTCTTTCCAACAATGCCAATGACCCGTTCATCTCTGCCACGATCCTTAGATTCAGATATTTATTCATTTTCATTCCTGCCGATACTTCCATGGCATTCAGCATCGAAACTTTAATTTGATAACGTCCTTCAGTGCTCCAATCAAAATAAATAGCAGGAAATACCATCGGATAACCAAATGTGTTGTTCACAGCCAATCCGGCTCCAAGAGATAAATTGGACTTGAACTGCCGGATGAAAATAACTCCTCCCTGTCCCAGAACATTCTTCAGTTTTACATCAGAAGAGGTATAGACGCCTGCACCGACAGTCGTCAACAAAAGCCATTTTTTGCTGATAGGGCGAATATTGGTTACGCTCAACTGCATATTTATAATTTGATCTATGTCTATGTAAGATTGAAGATTCTTATTATTCATTGCCGTATAGCTTCCTCCTGCCGAAATCATCCAAAGAGTTGGCTGATTTCTTTCATTCATTTTCTGTGATACGGGAATATTGACGTTCCCTTCCACAAAGCACATATCCCCTTTCCCGGGATACTGTCCATTTTCATCTTTATATCGGGAAGAAGATATATACCCGGTTTTCACAGTAACCTGTGCCTGTATATTTTCAGGAAGTAATAGAAACAAGGCGAACGCACTTAACAAAATAATCCTCATTCTTTTATCTGTTTTAGGGTTTGAATGAGACAAAAGTAGAGTTTTACCGATCTGCGTAGAGAGTTTGTAGACCAAACCCGGCATTAAGTAGACCAAACCTGTAAATTTGTAGCCTGTTTGGTCTGAATGTATTATATAAAAAAATAAAAGACTACCTTTCAACCGAAGATAGTCTTTTATCCGTATATCATTTTTTAATTATCCACAATGGAAATACTTATGTACGAGATCTAACATCTCCATCGGCTTTCCTTCCAAATCCGCACGCAATGTTTTATCTTCATAACCACGAAGTCTGCGGATGATACCATCAATCATTGCCGGGCTGAATACATTATATTGTTCAAAGATTGCCCGTTGTTGTTGCAGGCAATCGGCAGAAGCTTCACAGCTATCCGGCAGTTGCGCCAGTGATTTCAGCTTATCTTCGTTTTCTTTCTGATGGATATTCACATTTACATAAGTTTTTTCAGCAATGTCCAGCGCATTTTCAATCTCAAAACCATGACGGCAGGCAACAGCCAAACCAGCCAACAGTTGATACAAATCTGCCGAACCATCCGGAGAACGCATTTCTACAGTCTGCTTCTGGCTGGTGTCAAAATGACTTTCAGCTTCCAACGGATTTGCCAATGTACACATATCTGTTTTTGCAGCCCATCCCAGAGGTACACGCACTAATACAGAGCGGTTACGATCTCCCCAACAAACATTGGTAGGTGCTTCCTGATGAGGAACGAGACGGAAATAAGAAGTAGGGTTGGTATTTCCAAAAGCAGTAATTGACGGAGCAAGCACCATCATTCCGGCAATTGCCTTGCGTGCTGTTTCCGACAAAACACCGTCTTTCAGCATCTGGTTCTTTCCGTCTTTCATGATACGCATGTGGACATGCAAGCCCGAACCTGCTTTACCTGCCGTAATCTTTGGAGCAAAGGTTACATTGTATCCATATCTAAATCCCAGGTTACGAATCACCCATTTGGCAATCATTAATTGATCTGCTGCCTGCGATACGGGAACCGGCAGGAATTCTATTTCATTCTGCTCATAGATATAACCATCCAGCGTAAAATTACCCACTTCGGAGTGTCCATACTTTATTTGCCCGCCTGTCTGTGCGATGTAAGACATACATTGAGTACGGAACTCATTGAATTTAGCATAAGGACCCGATTCGTGATAACCACGTTGGTCGGTTGCCTGAAACATACCAGTATCCGGAGCTATTACATAATATTCCAATTCGCCCATTGCCTGAAATTCCATTCCGGTAACTTCTGTAAAAGTTTTGCTTGCTTTGTAAAGAGTGTGTTCTGGTGCACTTTCGAGGGGTTCGCCGTCTTTATTGAAGAAAGAGCACAGCATAGACAGCGTCGGAATCTCGGCAAACGGATCAACGAATGCTGTGCAAAAACGGGGAATTACATAAAGGTCACTACTGCCCGCTTCTATAAATGAGAAAAGGCTGGAACCGTCTACCCGTTCTCCACATGTGAGAATAGCTTCCAGATAAGCTTGATTGTTGATGACAAAGTTCAGAGTTTTCAGACGCCCGTCTCCCGCCGGATACATAAAATTAACCATGCGGATATCTTTTTGCTGGATAAATGAGATAATGTCAGCTTTTGTAAACTCTGAAGTTGGTTTTTGAAGGAATGCCACCAACTGGTTAGCATTCATTGATAAATCATAATTCATAATCGGTTGTTTTTCGTTGTTGTATGATTAAAACGGTTTGTTGAATGCCAAAGATAAGGAAAAGATGGAAAATCGAGTAAGAAAAGATTTAATTATTTCTTTGCTATGTTGCATTTATGTCTATTATCCTATTTAAAACGCTTCAGGTCTTTCTTCTCAAAAATCCATTCCGGAGTGTATAGTTTCCCTGCATCCGTTTCCGTCAGCTCGTACCAGGGAGAAAGGTTGCGGCTGGTTGGATTGACCAGGATATGAATCTGTTGGGCAGGCATATAGCTTTGTGCCAGGAGAAATACTTTCTTCCCGGTATTCGGATGAATGGCAACATCCATAACAATCACAGCATGACCGGGTGAACCACCTTTAATAAAGACATCCCCGGGTTGCAAGGAAGTATAAAGCACAGCTGGGAGTTCACGAGATAAAGAGGCAGTTCCGGCATACATAAAAACCATATCGAGATAGTTACGGAAAGTTTTATAGGAATAATCCACTCCCTTGCCCGAAGCATACCATTGAACCTGATTATCGTTGACTTTTATTCGATTTCCCTCCGCCCATTTCTTATATTCGGCAGTAAATCCACTTGTGAAGTTGAATTTTATGTCTGCATACCGTTTATGTTTCCACAGATATTCCGCCCGCAAGCGTATCACTGCATCGGCACACTGCTGCAAATCACGATTACCTATCTCCATATCTACGACTGCAAATGCGGCTGCCTGATTGGCTTTTTCTTTTCCATTGTAAAGTAACACTTTACTGCCTTTAGGCAATAATGGCAAATTGCGCAAATAAGTTGTAAACGAATTATCGGAGCAGGTCTCTCTAACATATCCTGACGGAGGAGCGATTCTATCCGCAAGCCTCTCCTGTCCCCATGAGTGAAAGACTATGAGAAGCAAGCCTGCACATATTAACAAATACTTCATATCGGTTTTTCTTATTCCATATCCGGACAAATATAAGTAATTATTATGGAAAACGAAGTTGAATGTCTGTTTTTCTCCCGATTGAAGACGCTATCGTCTTAAAAATATGTAATATCGGATTCTGACTAAAACAAAGTGGCCTATACTCTCTTTTTTCTGTAAGAATAGTGCGAACTTTGTTTTCTACAAATTATAATAGTGTTTTTATGGAACAGGTGGTAGATTTAGCTTTACCAGAATACTTTGAAAGAATATCCGCAGAAGCTACCTTTCAGGAGCAATTGTCCGTCATAGATATAGATAACTCCCGTCGTTCGCCGGTTCAAGTCAAAAACTATCCGATACGCTTAAAAGGCTATTCCCTCATCTTTGTTCTTTCCGGAGAAATTACAATAGGAATAAACTATTTATCGCATACACTGAAAAAGAACATGGTGATGCAGGTGTATCCGGATGATATTATAGAGCACACAGCTTATTCAGCCGATTTCAAGGGCTATCTCATCATTCATTCTGCTGAATTGAAAAAGGAAATAATGGCTATGACATCCGGCATCCGTCTGCAACAGGCGGGTCAGTTGAAGAAATTACATACCAGGCAAGAGTTGAGTGAGGAAGAAAGCCTGCGTTTGAGAAAACAGGTTGAACTCATTAAAAGTTATATTCCTGATAAAGAACACGTCTACCACTCTTATGTCATCAAGAATCAGATTATAAATCTATTCTTTGACCTTGACAACTGCCGCTGGCATAGGTATGGCGACGGAGAACGGCACCAATAGTATCTTCCACCGGGATGTGCGGATTGATGCGTGCTGGCTGATAGAGTTCAACGTAATCTGTGCCTAATCGTTTCAAAGTGTAAACCAGATAATTTTGTACGTTCTGCGGACGGACGTCAATACCATAGAACCGATCATCTGAAGTGAGCATTCCACCAAACTTGACGGCAATAAAAATGTCTCCGCGCTCCCGGGGTTTCAAAGCCTCGCGGATCACCAGTTCACTTTCTCCGTGACCATAAAAGTCAGATACGTAAATCCACAGTCTAGCGCGGCATGTATCGTGTCGACTCCCTGCTGAACGTCAGCCATTCTCATGGCACCCAGTCCGATACGTGAAAGGGTGATACCATTGGTTTCTTTATTCAAATACTTCATTGTTTCTTTTATTATATAGTACTAATTCGATTGCAAATTTCGGATAAATTCCTTCATGATACCAGAGCAATATCCGTTCATTTTTGGTCATTATCCGTCAAGAAGCCTCTTTCTCATGAAATGTCTCAAACATACTGATTATAAAAACCAATTGACTGCCTCAACTGTTTTATTTGAATAGAACTATTAAAACTACCGTCACATGAAAAAGGATATTCTAAAAGACCTGCTGGCAAAGCCCGGAAAGAAACATTTGGTATCGGATTTTGACTCGTCATTCACTGGCGATTTATCCAAACAAGACGCTAAAGAGCAACTGGCAAAGGATATTGAGAAGCTTTCGGAGCTGCAAAGTATGCTTTATGCACAAGACCGGTATTCAATCCTGATTATCTTTCAGGCGATGGATGCTGCAGGAAAAGACGGGACTATCAAGCATGTGATGTCCGGCATTAACCCACAGGGATGCCAGGTGTATTCGTTCAAACAACCGTCTGCTGAAGAACTGGACCATGATTATCTCTGGCGTATCAATCGCTCTCTCCCGGAAAGAGGACGAATCGGCATTTTCAACCGTTCGCACTACGAAGATGTGCTGATTGCCAAAGTGCATCCGGAAATTATTCTATCCAACAAGTTACCAGGTGTCGAAACCATAAATGACATTGATCCCGACTTCTGGAAGCGTCGTTATCGACAGATCAACGATTTTGAACGCTATCTGACGGAGAATGGAACGATTGTCCTGAAATTCTTTCTCAATGTATCGAAAGCCGAACAGAAAAATCGATTCATGGAGCGACTGGACGATGCATCTAAAAACTGGAAATTCTCTTCGGCGGACATCAAAGAGCGTCAATTCTGGGAGGACTATATGAATGCTTATGCCGATGTACTGACGGAGACATCAACGGAACTGGCTCCATGGTATATAATCCCTGCCGATAATAAATGGTTCATGCGTTACGCAGTAGGACGAATTATTTGTGACCGGATGCAGCAATTGGATTTACATTACCCCAAACTGTCGAAAGAGGGATTGGAAAAGCTGGAAGAGTGTAAGAAAAGTGTATCAAACATTAACTTTTAAATCACTTGCGCTTATCCTTTTTTATTCTAACTTTGTAGAAAGACCTACATACAGAACTAAAATTGATAAGCTTATGGACATCCAAACTTTTATTCAAAATTTCAAAGAGGCATTCGGAGAAAATGCTGAATTGCCTCTTGTTTTCTGGTACTCGGACGAGCAAAAAGGAGAAACAGAAAAGATAAACGGTTGCTTCTTCAAAGGTATGAAGACGGTAAGAGATGGTGGTATTATCAGCCTGAATGCTGAAAACATCGGTTGTGGCGGCGGTAAATTCTATACTGGCTTCACCGAAATGCCAGAACGTGTACCGACTTTCGTTTCGCTCAAAGAGAAATACAAACAGACTCCTGAAATGGTCATCGACTTTATACAGCAAATCGGAGTTCCCCGAACAGAAAACAAGTATCTTCATTTTGCACGTATAGATAAGGTAGAAAGCCTTGAAGAAATAGAAGGTGTCGTATTTCTGGCAAATCCGGATATGCTTTCGGGCTTGACCACTTGGGCTTTTTATGATAATAACGCAGCAGATTGCGTCGTTTCTACCTTTGGTTCCGGCTGTAGTGCTGTAGTGACGCAAGCCACGATAGAAAATCGTAAAGGAGGCAAACGCACTTTCCTCGGTTTCTTCGACCCATCGGTTCGCCCTCATTTCGAAGCTGACAAACTAAGCTATACCATACCTATGTCCAGATTTAAAGAGATGTATGAGACGATGCGCCAAAGTTGTCTATTCGATACGCATGCATGGGGAAAGATTAAAGAAAGAATGAACGGATAATCTCCCATAACGAAATTGCATATCATTATACAATTATCGGGACATTAGGTATGCTTATTCCGAACATACAAGGCTTCTCTTTCGTTGTTATAGGAAGAAACTGCCACTTGATACTGACAATTCATTATCAAGACAGATATTTTCTGAATATCAATCCCTGCCTGTCCTATTTTGTTTCCCAGTGTGGAACTTATAGTTTCACGCTTTGAAACCATCAGTTTCACACCGAGAAACCATTAGTTTCATGCCGGGAAACTAAAAGTTTCAAGCGCCTGAAACTTTCTTTTCCTACAGGATTAAAATAATATATCAGTCGGATTAAACCTTTTATCTGGAGAAAAGTCTTATTATTAATATATTATCGTTCTATTCAACATTAAAGTATCAACGAAAATGGAAACATCCGTCAAACTCTATTCGCTGAAACACAGCAATGTGAAAACCTACCTGTTCGCCTTACTATTCGTAGCGGGTAACATTGCACTTCCACAATTATGCCATCTTGTACCTTATGGTGGTCCTACCCTGTTACCTATTTATTTTTTCACGCTGATTGCGGCTTATAAATATGGTTTTCTTGTAGGATTATTGACTGCTATTCTTTCACCAGTCATCAATCATTTATTGTTTGCCATGCCCTCGGAAGCGGTACTTCCCATCCTATTAATCAAATCGTCCTTACTCGCCGGAGCTTCAGCTCTTGCAGCACGTACTATAAAATCGGTTTCATTACTGGCCATTCTTGGTGTCGTACTCACTTATCAGGTCATAGGCGTTGCATTTGAATGGGCCATCGTCGGAAGTTTCTACGAAGCAGTACAGGACTTCCGTATCGGTATTCCGGGAATGTTACTGCAATGGTTCGGCGGATACGCCCTCCTGAAAGCAATTGCCAAACTCTAAACTAATATAGAAAGATGGACAGAAGGGATTTTTTAAAAACAGTAGCTATCACCGGAGCCGCCTTGACTATACAGCGTTCGGAGGCTATGGAGGTGTTAACTCAAACAATCAATAAAGCAAACGGAAGCAATCCTGATCTGGTGGCCGTTATGGGCGGAGAACCCGAAGAGATGTTCCGCCGTGCCATAAGCGAACTGGGGGGTATGAAGCAATTCGTGAAACCGGGACAGAAAGTGGTTGTAAAACCTAATATCGGTTGGGATAAAGTGCCGGAACTGGCAGGAAATACGAATCCGAAACTGATTGAAGAAATCGTCAGACAATGTTTTGCCGCCGGAGCTAAAGAAGTGGTCGTGTTCGACCATACTTGTGACGATTGGCAGAAATGCTACAAAAACAGTGGTATTGAAGCTGCTGCCAAAAAAGCCGGAGCCAAAGTAATGCCTGCACATCTGGAGTCGTATTACAAACCAATTGATCTGCCAAAAGGCAAAAAGATGAAGAAAGCCAAAGTGCACGAAGCGATTCTGGATTGTGATGTATGGATCAATGTTCCTATTCTGAAGAATCACGGAGGTGCCAATCTGACTATCTCCATGAAAAATCACATGGGGATTGTGTGGGATCGCGGATTCTTCCACCAGAACGATTTGCAACAATGCATCGCAGATATCTGTACATTACAGAAGAAAGCTGTACTCAACGTAGTAGACGCCTACCGGATCATGAAAACAAACGGTCCCCGGGGACGCTCTGCATCCGATGTTGTACTGGCAAAAGGATTGTTTATCTCACCGGATATTGTAGCCGTGGATACGGCTGCTGCCAAGTTCTTCAATCAAGTACGTGAGATGCCACTGGATACAGTAGGACATCTCGCCAATGGGGAAGCATTGAAAATAGGAACCATGAACATTGACAAATTGAATGTCAAGCGAATTAAGATGTAAAACAACCATGTTAAGAAGGCTACGTATTGGAATATCAGCACTTTTATTTGTGCTGATTTCTTTCTTTTTTCTCGATTTCGCAGAAATATTACCGAACAGTTTTCATCGGCTGGCACATTTGCAATTTATTCCAGCCATCCTTTCACTAAGTATAGGTATCTTATTATTTCTCATTGTGTTAACGCTTTTATTCGGGCGTGTATATTGTTCTACAATCTGCCCTATGGGTATCTTGCAGGATGTGATTGCACGAATTTCCAAAGCAACGGGAAAAAAGAAAAAAAAATATAGTTACAGTCCTGCAAAAAACAAATTGCGCTGGGGTGTGCTCGGACTGACAGTGGTCGGGTTTCTATGTGGATTTACATTTATTGTTGGTTTGCTCGATCCGTACAGTGCGTATGGACGTGTAGTAGTGCACATATTCAAACCTATCTATATGCTGGGGAATAATCTGCTGGAATCACTCTTTGCCAGATTTGACAATTATACATTTTATCAGGTAGACACCTCCATCTTGAGCATTTCTTCCCTTCTCATCGCTATTATTACTCTTGCAGTCATCTTTGTAATGGCATGGAAACATGGACGGACATGGTGCAATACGATTTGTCCCGTAGGAACAATATTGGGGTTATTGAGCCGATTTTCATTATTCAAAGTCCGTATTGATACTGCCAAATGTAATGGATGCGGGCTTTGTGCCACCAAATGCAAAGCAGCTTGCATCAATAGTAAAGAACACGCTATTGATTATAGTCGTTGTGTAGATTGTTTCAACTGTTTGGGAGTATGCAAACAAAAAGCATTAGTTTACGCCCCTTCTTTAAAAAAACAGTCTGATGTAGAAACTCCTGCACCATCATCACCGGATTTGGATTCATCCAAACGCCGTTTTTTGGTTGCCGGTCTTGTTACTGCCGGAGCAACCCCCAAACTCATCTCCCAAGCCAAGGAATCTGTAGCAAGCTTGGAAGGTAAGAAGGCATACAAAAAGGAAAATCCGATCACTCCTCCGGGGTCTATCAGTCGGGAACACTTCCAACAGCAATGCACATCCTGTCATCTTTGTGTCAGCAAATGCCCTTCTCATATCTTGAAACCGGCTTTTATGGAATATGGCTTGGCAGGCATGATGCAACCTACTGTTAGCTTTGAGAAAGGATTTTGTAACTTTGACTGTACTGTCTGTGGAGATGTCTGTCCCAATGGAGCAATTCTTCCCATAAGTGTAGAGCAAAAACATCTTACACAAATGGGATATGTTGTTTTCATCGAGGAAAATTGCATTGTTTATACAGATGGAACCAGTTGCGGAGCCTGCTCCGAACACTGTCCCACACAAGCAGTAGCGATGGTGCCGTATAAGGACGGATTGACGATTCCTCATGTAAATAAAGAAATATGTGTAGGTTGTGGAGGATGTGAATATGTTTGCCCAGCCCGTCCATTCCGTGCCATCTATATCGAAGGAAATCCCGTACAAAAAGAAGCAAAACCATTCAAAGAAAGCGAAGAGCACAAAGTTGAGATAGACGATTTCGGATTCTGACCGACATGGTGCCGGAGCAGAGTTTCCATCCGTGTTTTATGTTCTATGACGGTTTATTTCAAATGTGAACAAGACAGATGGTATGGATTTAAAAAAAACTATCCATTATATTCCTCCTACTTTCAATAAATTCACTAAATTCGTGGCGAACTAAAGAAAGCAATTCATGGAGGTATTCACAAATAACTGGAATAGCCGGAAATATCAGATTGGCTATGCACTAAGCGGAGGATTTATTAAAGGATTTGCCCATTTGGGAGTCATGCAAGCTCTTTTGGAACATGATATTAAACCGGAAATCATCTCTGGAGTAAGTGCAGGGGCACTTGCAGGTGTCTTTTACGCGGACGGCAACGAGCCGCACAAAGTACTTGATTATTTCTCCGGACATAAATTCCAGGATTTAACCAAACTGGTGATTCCCAAGAAGGGACTATTTGACCTCTGTGAATTTATTGATTTTCTCCGGACTAACTTAAAAGCAAAAAATCTGGAAGAGCTACAACTTCCCCTGATTATCACAGCAACTGACCTCGATCACGGTCGCATGGTTCACTTTCATCGGGGAAGCATAGCGGAACGGGTCGCCGCTTCCTGCTGTATGCCTGTCATGTTTTCTCCGGTCAACATAGACGGCACTAACTATGTGGATGGAGGATTGATGATGAATCTTCCGGTCTCTACCCTGCGCAGGGTTTGCAATAAAGTCGTAGCTGTCAACGTAAGTCCCATCATGGCACAGGATTACAAAATGAATATTGTAAGCATTGCTATGCGCTCATTCCATTTCATGTTCCGCGCCAATACCTTTCCCGAAAGAGAAAAATGCGATTTATTAATCGAACCATACAACCTATACGGGTACAGTAACACCGAACTGGAAAAAGCTGAAGAAATCTTCGGGCAAGGCTATAATACAGCTAACGAAGTACTTAGTCAACTGTTGGAAGAAAAGGGGAAAATATGGAAATAATCTCCTATCCATCAGAAACAAGAATGAATACGAATATTAATAATCTACTCTATATGAATGACGAAAATAAAATAATTATCTACCAAGTATTCACCCGCCTGTTTGGAAATAACAACAACCACTGTGTCTACAATGGAGACATTGCCACCAATGGTTGCGGGAAAATGGCTGATTTCACGCTCAAAGCACTTGGTGAAATCAAGAAATTAGGTGCTACACATATATGGTATACAGGCATCATCGAGCATGCCACTCAAACGGACTATCGCCGTTATAATATCAGTCCGGATCATCCTGCTGTTGTAAAAGGAAAAGCGGGTTCTCCCTATGCTATCAAGGATTATTATGATGTAGATCCTGACTTGGCTAACGACGTGCAAGGACGTATGAAAGAATTTGAGAATCTGGTACATCGCACACATCGCACAGGTCTGAAAGTAATTATTGATTTTGTACCTAATCACGTAGCACGCCAATATCACTCGGATGCACAACCGGACGGTACGACCGAATTGGGAGCTAACGATGACTCCAGCCAATCTTTCAGCCCATATAATAATTTCTATTATATTCCGCAAGCGGAACTTCATGCCCAGTTTGATATGAAAGACGGTGCAGCAGAGCCTTACCGGGAATTCCCGGCGAAAGCTACCGGTAACAATCGTTTTGATGCTACTCCCAATATCACCGACTGGTATGAAACAGTGAAATTAAACTATGGAGTGGATTATCAGAATGGCGGTACCTGCCACTTCTCCCCGACTCCGGATACTTGGATAAAGATGCTGGACATTCTTCTTTTCTGGGCATCAAAAGACATTGACGGTTTCCGCTGCGACATGGCCGAAATGGTTCCTGTTGAATTCTGGGAATGGGCTATTCCTCAAGTAAAAGAGGCTTATCCTGAAATACTTTTCATCGCAGAGGTTTACAATCCAGGTGAATACCGTAACTATCTGTTCCGCGGCAAGTTTGATTACCTGTATGATAAGGTAGGGCTGTATGACACGTTACGCAATGTAGCTTGTGGATATGAATCTGCATCCGCTATCACTCATTGCTGGCAAAGTCTGAATGGAATAGAGAAAAAGATGCTCAACTTCCTGGAGAATCACGACGAGCAACGTATCGCTTCTGATTTCTTTGCCGGCAACCCGCGTAAAGGAATTCCCGCACTGATCGTTTCCGCCTGTATGAACACTAATCCTATGATGATCTACTTCGGTCAGGAGTTTGGAGAACTGGGCATGGATAGTGAAGGATTTAGCGGAAGGGACGGACGGACTACTATATTCGATTATTGGAGTGTAGACAGCATACGACGCTGGCGCAACGGAGGTAAATTTGACGGGAAGATGCTTACTGAAGAGCATAAACACCTCTACTCTATCTACCAAAAAGTACTGACGATTTGTAATGAAGAGCAGGCAATCAGCAAGGGAGTATTCTTTGATTTAATGTATGCCAATATAAACGGATGGCGTTTCAATGAGCATAAACAATATACTTTTATGCGAAAATATAAAAATGAGATTCTGTTTTTCATTATTAATTTCGACAGTCAACTGGTAGATGTTGCTATCAATGTGCCTTCACATGCTTTCGACTTTTTACAGATTCCTCAAATGGAATCTTATCAGGCCACTGATTTGATGACGGGCGCTAAAGAAGAAATTAGCCTATTACCTTATAAGCCCACGGATGTTTCAGTCGGAGGCTATAACGGAAAGATTTTAAAGATTACTTTTTAAGTAAAAAGACTAAGATCTGTATACTCTTCATCCCTCGGTCACTTATGAATGACCGGGGGATTATTTTATGCACATCACTCAAACAAATATTCTCAAAGGCTGTTTAGGTAGATAAATAATCCTCTAAACTCAAAGCTTATGAAGAAATTTATGATTTGTGCAATCGCATTGTTTCTGCTATTATCTACATCTGTCTTTGGAGATACCCCTCCCGGCAATGTACAGTCGACTTTCAAGAAAATGTATCCTAAAGCAAATGGCGTCGCCTGGTCACAAGACGACGGATATTATTGTGCCAACTTTGCAATGAACGGATTTACTAAAAATGTATGGTTCAACGTTCGGGGACAATGGGTGATGACGCAGACTGATCTTGTCAGTCTCGACCGGCTGACCCCAACAGTCTATAATGCCTTTGTATCCGGCCCATACGCAAATTGGGTGGTAGATAATGTGACAATGGTGGAGTTTCCCAAATGGCAGGCTATTATAGTAATTAAGGTAGGGCAAGATAATGTCGACATCAAATATCAGTTATTCTATACTCCACAAGGGGTATTGCTCAAAACGCGCAACGTTAGTGATATGTATGATATTCTCGGGCCAAGTACCTTTCTGGAAAACTAGGAACTGAATTATAGAATAGGGTAATAAACGAGAAAGCCCCCGCAGATATTCAATAATATTTGCGGGGGCTTCTTGATTTAAAGATAAAATTATTTTTTCTTTCTAAGTACTACAGCGGTACGGGCAGGAATATAGAGTTTCAGCCACTCTTTCTTTTCCTTCTTGTACAGCGGATCAGTAATAGTGAAGTGCACGACAGAGTCGTCTGCTAAACCATTTCCTCCAAATGCTACATCGTCGGTGTTCAGTATCACTTCATAAGCTCCCGGAGTTACCAGGAATCCATAATCAGTGAATGACTGCTTTGGATTAAAGTTAAAGACAAATATAAGGTCTTTCCGTTCGTATGCCAATACCTGATCGCCATCATTATGCCATATTTCCTGAACAGGTGTTGCCTGGAAATCTTTCACACTCTTGAGAACTTTCAGCATTTCTTTATCAAAATCACCCATATAGTGATAGGTCAGATTTTTGTTGTCCACCAAATCCCATTGGCGGCGGGCATATTTGCACGACCATCCGTTACCTTCACGCGGGAAGTCAATCCATTCGGGATGCCCGAATTCATTTCCCATAAAGTTCAGATAACCTCCGTTGATAGTCGAAGAGGTCAGCAGGCGGATCATTTTATGCAAAGCAATACCACGGTTGACAACATAATTTTCGTCTCCCTTCTGCATGTGCCAGTACATATCGGCATCAATCAGGCGGAAGATAATCGTCTTATCTCCTACTAATGCCTGGTCATGACTTTCTGCATACGAAATGGTCTTTTCATCCTGGCGACGGTTGGTTACTTCCCAGAACATGCTGGAAGGCTTCCAGTCTTCATCGATCTTTTCTTTGATTGTCTTGATCCAGTAGTCCGGAATATTCATGGCCATACGATAATCGAAGCCGTAACCGCCATCTTCTACTTTGGCAGCCAGTCCCGGCATACCGGAAACTTCTTCGGCAATGGTTATCGCCTTCGGATTTACCTGATGAATCACTTCATTAGCCAGTGTCAGGTAACAAATCGCATTATCATCCTGATGACCGTTGAAATAATCTCCGTAGTTACAGAAAGCTTCACCCAGTCCATGGCTGTAATATAACATAGAAGTCACTCCATCAAAACGGAATCCGTCAAATTTATATTCTTCCAGCCAGTACTTGCAGTTTGACAACAGGAAGTGGATCACTTCATTCTTGCCATAATCAAAGCAGAGAGAGTCCCAAGCCGGATGTTCGCGACGAGCGCCCGGATAAAAATACTGATTCGGATCACCGGCAAAGTTTCCTAGTCCTTCTACTTCATTCTTCACTGCATGTGAATGAACGATGTCCATAATCACAGCAATACCCATCTCATGAGCAGCATCAATCAATGCTTTTAGTTCATCGGGGGTACCAAAACGCGAAGAGGCAGCAAAGAAACTGGATACATGATAGCCGAAGCTTCCATAATATGGATGTTCCTGAATAGCCATAATCTGGATACAATTATATCCTTCTTCAGCAATACGAGGAAGTATTTTCTCGCGGAATTCGTTATATGTGCCCACTTTTTCCTCCTGCTGTGCCATTCCGATATGACATTCATAAATCAACAGCGGATTCGTGTCGGGCTTAAATGTTTTCTTCTTGAATTTATAGGGGTTCTCCGGAGCCCAGACTTGTGCACTGAATATTTTGGTCTGTTCATCCTGTACCACACGTGTAGCCCACGCAGGAATACGTTCGCCTTGTCCGCCTTCCCAATATACATTCAGTTTGTAGAGATCGCCATGATGAATGGCATCCGCCGGCAGGTTGATTTCCCAAATACCATTCTTTTGTTTTTTCAGCTTGTAGGCAGCTTTTTCCTCCCAATTATTAAATGTACCCACCATATAAATATGAGTAGCATTAGGAGCCCATTCACGGAAAGTCCACCCCTTATCGGTGCGATGCAATCCAAAATAAAGATACCCCGATGCAAAATCTGAAAGGGTTTGTTTTCCCTTATTCGTCAATTCAGCTTCTTTGTCTAATACATGCTGATGGCGTCCGGTGATAGCACCGGCAAAAGGCTCCAGCCAGGGATCGTTTTTTACGAGATTAAGTGTCTTTTTCATATCAGAATTGAATTAGGATTATGCTTTTACTTTTACGATTACTTTCTTCACACCATCTGGAGTAATACCGGGAGCATGACCGTCTTGCGGGAAAAAGATAGCAAACATTCCCGGTTTTACGGCAACGTATGTTTCTGCTAATCCTTCGAAGAAAGTAATATCTTTTTCCTCGTTGTAAGGTGCATCTGCCGGAACACAGTCTTTAGCAGCAGTATACCCCATTATTTCTGTTCCCGACAATGGGATTTGAATATCAATAAATTCGTTATGAGTTTCCAGTTTGGCTTCCTCTTTTGTTTTAGGTTTGGTTTGTGCAATATTCACCAACAGATCTTTTCCTTTCAGTTCTGTCTTACCAACTTCCATGGCTTGGAGGTCATGAGACTTCAAGAATTCAATAGCCTGTGCAAACAGAGGGTTTAAAGACGCATATTTCTCCAGATTTTCTAAAGTATCTACTACCATATAAGTTAAATTTTAAAGTTTATATTCTAGGCATTATTTATTCAAAATCATCAATCGTATAATTTATAAAATCGGCAAACCGTTTGAATTGCCGGAACACTTTGTCTATCTGTTCCAACATATCCGGTCGGGTAAAGAAGTCATCTGGAACATTATAAGAGCAAACATATTCTTTACATTTCAAATAATCAATGTACTTGAAATCTTTCGGAAAACCTTTCGGAGCTGTTTTCAGAAAATCCTCTCCTATCACCGGGAAGTATTTCTTAAACTCCGGATCTTCTACGATCGCAACAAACTCTTCGATATTATCATAGATAGATTGTCGCACTGCTTTCAAGATATTGGTAGGCAGACAGAGGCTTCCTCCGGCAAGCATAGAACCATCCGGCTGCAAGTGTACATAATATCCACAATGATCGGACTTCTTTCCTTTGGCATTGATATAACCTCCGAAATGTATTTTATAAGGTGTTTTATCCGCAGAGAAGCGGGTATCCCGGTAAATGCGATAAGTACAGTCTTTGGGCTGAATCCCCCGGATAGTTTCATCAAACAGGGAAATACGGGCAATCACTGTTGCCAAGAAGTTGTCGAACTCGGCACGGGCTGTTTCATATTCTGCCTTATGCTCATTAAACCACTCACGATTATTATTCGCAGAAAGATCTTTTAAAAACTGAAAGATAACGGGTATGTTCATCTTTATCATTTTCTATTATTACCCTACAAACGTACAAATTTTATTTCATATAAACTACAAAACGCAACAAAAGGACATAAAAAAAGCATCGGCCTGGTAAAACCGATGCTCTAACACATTTATCAAAAAAACAGACTCTTCTGTCTCTGACGTACTTTAGCTTTCACAAGTGGAGTACAATCTCTTTTAATTAATCTTATATCTAATACTATGAAAAACACATAAATATAACAGACGAAAGAACACCTTTGTTCAAAGGTTCTCTAAATATTTCTGTTAATAATAGTTTATAGAATTAAATGTTTTTCATCAATCGGTATCACGATTTGTCCCCAATCAATCATCGCATTGAATAACATAATACGGAAATAGCTTCCCAACTGTGTATGCAATATCTCCTTTTCTTGAATCAAATGCTTGTCCAGAAGTTCAGCCCGCTTGGTTCCCTTGAGTAGCGGGCACGACGGAGTAAACCATGTATTGCCGTCATAAAGAGCTATATTGGAAATAGATGTATCCGTCAGGTATCCGTTTCTTACCACTAATATATCATCAGCCGTTTCTCTCTGGGCGTACAATGAATTTAGTTCTTCCCGATTCGTACTTTTATAAGTATAATCAATAGTATCCGACGTAACCAGACGTAAAGAGGAAACTTTGCGCCTCTGATAAGGAACGTATGTAATTTCTTCTATCGCCTTTCCGTAAACAATCCGGCATTTCCAGATACCTTCCAATGATTGGGGAGAAATAAATTCACCTAAGTCAATATCGGCAACATCTTGCCAGAAGGCGGCACGAGTCCGGTTGCAACGTTCCGTATGATAATTGATATTATAAATCTTTCCATCTTCTATTCGGATCGTTTCAATAAATGGGCACATATACTTTCTGTTTCATTTCATTATATTCATTTTCCACATCACTTTGGCTGGTAATCCCACCCCCACTCTTAAAATACATTTTACCACCCTCCTGCTCCACAAAACGGATCATAACTGCGCTATCGAGGTCCTTACCGTCAAAATAGCCCATAATACCTGTATAGAATCCCCTGTCATAGGTTTCAGCCTCCTTGATAATCTGCATTGTTTTTTTCTTCGGAGCTCCTGTGATAGAACCGGCTGGTAAAAGCCGGAATATAATACTTCCCAAATTTGTCAGATAATCATCCGGCAGTACACCCTGTATTTCAGAACTTGTCTGAAGAATACTCCCTTGATTGGTCTGCAATTTATCAATATACCGGTATCGGGATACGGATACTTGTTCGGCCACCATGCTCAAATCATTACGAATCAAATCTACAATAGTGGCATGTTCCGCCGTTTCTTTAGGATCGTTGATTAATAGCCGGTCAGCCGAAGGGGTTGAAGCATTAATCGTTCCCTTCATGGGGTAGGAATATATTCTTCCATTATGAATTCTTATAAATATTTCGGGAGAAAAAACCGTAAAAGCATCTCTGACCCATAATTTATACATAGCTTTTGAATAACAATAGATATCTTTCAAAGTCAGATTTGTTTCTACCGGAGTGCGACAAGTCAAGTTAGTGAGAAAACTATTTCCGGCAAAGATGTTTCGTTGGACAATATCAAACGAATGTTGATATGTAGCCAAAGATTCCGGGAAAGATTGCCAACGAAGTCGCTTTCTTGACAAAAAAGCTATATTATTCTCTGCAAACATGGGCTGATTCGTAAAACCATTCAAGTTATAGAGTATTTCGGCAGGGTCTACCGAAGATACTGCTTCTATATAAGAAGCATCCTGCTGGTAATTAATGATAAAAATAAAAGGACGACAGGATTGCCCTAAATAGTTCATTTGTCTGATAGCCTGTTCTTTTGTATATAACTGCATGGATTTGTTCTATTTTTAAGTGAAGCAAATGTACGCAAAAAGTATAGATTAGAAAAAGGTGCAACAAAAAAAGGGTTGCCACCGTGTCTATCGGGCAACCCTTATTATCTATACGAGATCGGTCAAATTACTTCATTGCATCCTGTACCTGAGGAATCATTTTTTTCACATTTGCGTTGTCAGGAGATACCTTTGCTGCTTCTTCCAAGTAACCTAATGCTTCTTTAAATCTAGCTGTTGCTTTTTCTTTTTCAGCAGCATATTTATCTGCATCAGAGTTTGCTAAAGGAGTTGCTTTTTTCAGGATATTGGCTCCGTCATTATAACATAATACTCCAAGGCTGTATAAAGCATTTGTTTTATATGATTTGTGATCCAGAGGAATTACCTTCTTGAAACATTCTTCTGCTTCTTCAGCTTTACCAGCTTTTTGGGCGGCGAGTCCGGCTTTCAAGTAGTGTAAACCATAATTCTTGATCATAGTTTTATTATTCGGATCAACTTTCAAGCCTTCTTCCAATGTAGCAACGTATTCATCTGTTTTCTTCAATGCATCCAAAGCCAAAGCTTTACGGGCATACGCATTACCAGTATTAAACTTCTTCTGAATAGCAATATCAAAGAAAGTTACGGCTTCCGCATACTTCTTCACTTCATCTGCTGCTATACCGCAATAGTATGCTGTTGCAGAATCCTGATTATTAGTTTGTTTCAAATATTCGCTGAACTTAGCGTAGGCCACAGGATAATTCTTAGCATTGAATGCGTCATTTCCTTCTTTCTTAATTTGATTAGGATCCGTTTGTGCAAAAATGTTAGTTACTGCAATACTAAATGCAAATAAAAAAATCAATTTCTTCATAACTTTATGTGTTTTTTAGTTGTTTATCGTCCAAAAGTATAAGGAATAATAGAAAGACACAACCCTATTTTTGTTTTTTTGAGCTTTTTGAAACCTATATAACGTTCGTTATTCTTCGTAAAAACGGGCTTTTATTCTCAAATACAGCGTAAAAGGAATCACCCTTTTACGCCTTTCTCGGCCGTCAAAGGGGTGATACACAAACTGTTTGGGTAACTACTTTTATCAAATAAATATAGTATACAACAAGAAAATGTATAGAGGGATATTTAATGTTCTATGAGGGACAACAGGGAATAAAATCAAATATACTGTCACAAGAGTTCTTCCAAATATCTCCTTTTATTAACTTCCCGAAAAAAATGCTATTCATTTGTTTATCTATAAAACACGAATTCAGTCCCCACCTAATTAAATAAAAAAAACTTCTTTCATAAAATACTGATTCATAGCACCAAAGAAAAATATGAATAAAAAAGTTCCAGAAAGTTTTTGAGTTTTCATAAAAAGCACTACCTTTGCATCCGAAAATAAGGCTGGTTCCGTAGCTCAGCTGGATAGAGCAACGCCCTTCTAAGGCGTGGGTCCTGCGTTCGAATCGCAGCGGAATCACTTAGCAGAAAGGCTGATTATCAAATGGTTAATCAGCCTTTTTACTTTTCTAATTAGCTGCTATTGATTAAAAAAAAACGAGAAAACTCTCACTTTTGAGCAATTTACCTTGTCGAAATCTTGTCCGAGTGTTTTCTCTAAATTTTGAAACTATGGCAACAATCAGATTAGCTCTAATCCCAGCAAAGGTGTTAAGTGATGGATCTCACAAAATTTGTATAGCCATCCATCACAAAGAAGAAACAAAGTACATTGTCACTCGATTCAAAGTCGACAGTCTTTCACAATTCAAAAACGGGCAAGTAGTCAAACGTCCAGACGCAGCACTAATCAATACCAAACTACGTAATATACTCAATGAATACCAAGAGAAACTTGACAGCATCAAATGCATTCAGGGTTCCTTTGGGGTCAGCCCGAAAAAACTTCTATTTTTAATTATGACTGCACTGATAGTAGTTGGATGTAGTAAAAGTGATGAAGAAAAAAGTGACATTCAGGAAATTTGGCTAAATGGATACAAAGCTCTTACTCCAGAGTCTGATTACGAAAATATTTCCACCACATTTTTATTATTTAAGGCTGACAACAATGAGGAATTTGATGTGAAAAAGCAAACTTTTTCAGGGAATATACTTGATTATCAAAAAATACAAGATGAAACTTGGAATTTGCTGTCAAAATCAAAAATTAAAAAGAAAGATGGTAGCATAGTTGATGCTACTTATTCTATATTTGCCTCGTCAATAAAGGAAACATATACTTCCGCTAAAGTAAAGATTGGTAAATATTTTATGGTAGCAATATATAGCGACTCTAAAACAGGATATCATTGGCTATATTCAAATAAATATGCTTGTCAATATGTTGACATACCATATCGATATAATCCATGGGACTATTCTGTGGTTTTCCCATGTGATTTGCATAATTATGGAAAGATAGAATAGGTTTCATGGAATCAAACTCCTTATCCATATGAGTTTGAATTTTCAAAATAGGTCCATCTGCCGAAAACATTTAAAATCAGTAATACTCATTTCAAATCGGACTCTCTATAAAATAGAGCAATTTCTCAAGCTCTGAAAATAAAATATAGATACCTCTAACACTTTACTGTATCTGTTTCAAATTGCTAATAATAAAGCGATGAATTCAAATTCATCGCTTTATTATTAACCCTAGATGGAAATATTTCCTTTACTCTTTTGTATTCTCATCCCCCATTATACCTGATGAAGAATTATCAGGAGCCTGATCTATCAAATCCATAAACTGATCCAGTTTAGGAGTTATAATAATCTCGGTCCGGCGGTTACGAGCTTTTCCTTCTGCCGTATCATTACCGGCTACCGGATTAAATTCACCTCGACCGGCAGCAGTCAGGCGTTTGGGATTTATACCATAAATATTCTGTAATGCCTGAACAACAGATGAAGCACGCAACGCACTCAAATCCCAATTATTACGTATATTCGTACGAGATATCGGATCGGTATCTGTATTTCCTTCTACCAGAACATCATAATCTTTGTAGTCCTGAATGATTTTGGCTATTTTACTAAGCACAGCCTCTGCTTTATTGCTAATTTCATAACTTCCTGATTTATAAAGCATGTTATCTGCTAAGGAAATATATACAACACCTTTCAATACCTTAATATCCAAGTCACGCATCTCTTCACGGGTAAGCGAACGGGTAAGTTTATTGACCATTACGAGATTCAAAGAGTCTGATCTATTCTTTTCTTTAACCAAATGCTGGATGAAACGGTTTGAAGCATTGATCTCATCTATTAACTTACCCATATTCATATTCCCTTGAGAGCTCTGTGTAAGACTCTTATTCAAGATGCTTTGCATATCGGACAAGCTCTTGCGTAACTCACTATTATTCCGCTGCGCTTCGGCAAGTCTCTCCTCAAGACTTGTTGAACGTGCCTGATTTTCTCTTAGCTGCAATTGACTTTCCTGATATTCTGTTTGCAACTTTGTATAATCAGTTTTTAAACCTTTAAATTGCTTCTGACTTACACAACTCGCCAATACTATACATCCTGTCAGTACTAACAACGGTCGAAAAAGATTCTTCATAACTCTATTATTTTAATTACTAACTTTTTAAGTGACCAACTGCAGCCGTTTCCACAACAATTGCGTAAATCGGTTGGTTATGAATACATTTATCGAGATAAAGCTCGAACGACCTTATAACATTTCAAAAGAACGAAAGGTTTAGTATGTAAATAAAATCTGTTTTTATCAGAGTTTGATCCATCCTGCCAAGTTATCCAACTTAATTTTATAAATTTGCACCATACTAAAACATTACTGCGTGAAAAACAAACGTTGGATTTATTTAGCAATTACTTCCGCAATTATAGTGTTAGGATTGGCTTCCCGAAAACATGGTGATATATTGCCCGAATTTATCGCAGAGTATTCAGGCGATACGCTTTGGGCAGCCATGGTGTATTGTGGAATACGCTTTCTTTTCCCGTCATTATCTATACTCAAGACCATTGTTATTTCCTTATTATTTTCTTATTGTATAGAAATTAGCCAACTATACCAAGCAGACTGGGCAAATACTGTACGAAACACCACACTTGGAGCATTAATCTTTGGACATGGTTTTCTATGGTCAGATATGATCTGTTATACTGTTGGAGTATCATTATCCGCTGTTATAGATTCAGGAAGGATTATTATCTCCCAAAAGAGAAACCCCTAGAAAAAAAGCACTGCAAACCTACTTTGTTTACAGTGCTCTTTCCGATTATCATTTAAACTACCTATCACAATCTACAATGAAAACTATCGTTCAAAGGTAACTTCTTATTAGTGGAAACAACCTTTATTTCATTTTCACCAGGTTCTAGTTCCACATTTTTCCATTCCAGAATAGCATACGAATCCGGTATTGCTTTACCATAACTCTTACCGTTTACAAACAATTCGGCTCCTGACAGATTCGTGAAAGCAGTAATTGTTTGCAAACGTTGTGTACGTACTGTGTTACGTTTGCCTGTTAAATAAAGCATTGGTTCTTCCCTATTCCAGTTGGCCTTATAGAAGTAGAAAGCATCTTTACGAACTTTCCGGTCGAAAGTAACCAAACCTTTATCATTAATTCCGGGACGGTCTCCTTCAGTGCGATGTGCAGCGCCAAAATCAAACATATTCCAGACAAAGCTCCCCCATACATAAGGACGGGAAGAGATTGTTTTCCAGTTTTCAATGTGATAATACGTCTGCCAGTTTTCAGGATGCCACCAACTGGTTGGTACAGTTTTAACCAACGAATCTTGTTGATGGTAAATACTTGCACCGGCACCATATTCACTGATAGCAATACATATTTCCGGATGATCCTTATGCATTCGATCCAACCATTTCCCCAAATCAGCGGGAGTGCCACCATACCATCCATCATAACGGTTCCAAGCAATAGCATCCGTTATGAAATTCAAATCTCCCATTTGATTACTTGCGGAGGTCGTAGGCCGGGTAGTATCTTCCTGATGTGCCAGCACATTTAATTCTTTGATGTACTCAACCGGATTATCTCCCAACTCCGTCAACTCATTAAACAGCCCCCATACACAAATAGAAGGATGATTATAATGTTGACGAATCAGTTCTTTGAGCTGCTCTTTTCCGTTGGCACGGAAAGCAGGTAAATCCACAAAACCTTTATCATTATATCCACCAGGACCCACAAAAGGTATTTCAGCCCATACAATAATACCATTTTTATCCATCAGATCATAAAAATAAGTAGCCTGCGGATAATGCGCCAAACGAACAGCATTCACTCCCATCTCCAACATCAATGCCACATCTTCCTCATGGTGTTGCGGGCGCAGCGCATTGCCCACCTCACTCCTATCCTGATGACGGCAAACGCCTTGAAGAGGCAAATGTTTTCCATTCAGGAAAAAACCTTTATCAGGGTCGATCCGGTAAAAACGAAGTCCCAACGGTTGTGTAACACGATCTACCATCTGACCATTCCGGAAAAGAGTCACTTCCGCCTGATAAAGGAAAGGATCCTGACGACCATTCCACAAATGAGGCTGATCGATTTCAAATGTAAGTTCCTGCTGCATTACTTCGTTTCCAGAAAGATTCACATTCTTTGTTCCTTCTTTCACCACCCTTTGACCATCTAACAGGCGTACGTTAAGCTCCACTTTCTGATTACCACTACTCCCGTTTGATAAATCAACAGTAGCCCGCACCTTAGCATACCGATGGCTCACACTATCCTGTATCAGACGTACTCCGGGGGAAGCATAATCCAAAGGAGAAATACACGTCTCATCAGTAATCAACAAATGTACATCACGATAAATACCTCCGTAAAAATTAAAGTCACCGACCAGAGGCATAATATCCAACTGTTCACCATTATTCACCCGTACTAATATAGAGTTTTCTTTTCCATATTCCACCTTTCCTGTGATCTCAAAGATAAAAGCTCCATATCCCCCACGATGCTCACCTATATGACGACGATTTATAAACACATCTGCAATGTTATTCACTCCTTCGAAACGAATAAAAAGACGTTTTCCTTTCCATTCGGGACGAATAAATAAATTCTTCTCATAATTACCAATTCCCCGTTTATAGTCTATCTTACCGGACAAAGCATCTTGCGCATTCCAAGTATGAGGCAAATCAACTCTTACCTCTGTTCCCTTCTGTACCTGATGCGAAAACCGGAAATTCCAATCATTATTTAGCAAGATATCCTGTCGCTGGGCAAACATCGACATTCCGTAAAGCATGAATAAAACAACCGATACCAAACGGCTGGACTGTAATAAAACTGTTTTCATATTATTTCTTTAATGATGACTTCTTTATTCTGATAAAAGAAGATAATGATTCAACCTTATTCTTATATTTTTTTTCATCGACCCGATTCTTGTTTTCCTTCCCGTCAATCCGATGGTCAAACAACATACTGGCTTTCTTCACGTCGCCTTTCATCCATTCCGCATAACTATAACGCCGGTCAACGGCATTATCTCCTCCTTCCCACTGAATATAGACTTCACCTTTCGTCTTAGCTTTCAGATTCTTGAAAACCCCGGCAAAGCTTTGCCCGCTTAGCTGTTCAGCGGGAACAGGCAGTTTACAAAGTTCACATAAAGTCGGGTACAAATCAACAAATTCCACCATCGATTTTGTTTTTCCTTTTTTCATTCCCGGCACACGGACAATCAACGGTACATGAGTAGAAGTATTCATCAGATTATGTTTACCTATAAAATCATGTTCTCCCAGATTCCAGCCATGATCTCCCAACAAAACCACAATTGTATTATCCGATAATCCCAGTTCATCCAATGCATCCAATACCTTGCCAATCTGTGCATCCACATAACTCATACAAGCATAATATCCATGTTTTACCTCCCGCTGGAAGTCAATATCACTCGTATCCGCAACCCGTGCATACGCATATATCTCGCTTGAATTACGAACCTGCTCCGGCAATCCTTCAGGTCGGAAACGATTGGTAGCCAAAGGTATTTCCTCCCGTTTATATAAATCCCAATATTTCTTTGGGGCATTGAACGGCAAATGAGGTTTCCAGAAACCACAAGCCAAGAAGAAAGGTTTGCCAGCCTCCTTCATCCTTTTCAAGTCACGAATAGCTCGGTTTGCAAGTTTCCCATCATCATAGGCAGTATCAGGAACATCAGCAGATTCACAAAAAGGTCCCCTCATCGTTTTCGGATTAATCGTTTTTCCCGATTCCGAATTCATCCAAAGTTCCCATTTATTATATTCCGCCCAATATACATCATATCCATTCGGATGATTCCGGTAAGGAGGCTCACTCCACGAATCCGCATGATCGCTGATATGATGAAACACCTTGCCGTCCGAAATAGTATGATAACCATTCCGGGTGAACCATCCCGAAATAGGTATTGCTTCGGGACAATCTTTGCTGGCATAGGCGGAAAAACTAATAAAGCGATCGGGGTAATGAGGATATACACCCGTCAATAAACTAGCCCGGGATGCCCCACTCACAGGAATATTACAATACGCATTCTGAAACAAGACGCCACTTGCCGCCAAACGGTCCATATTAGGAGTTTTCACTACATCTACCCCGTAACACCCCAGTTCGGGGCGCATATCATCAGCCATTATAAAAAGCACATTCATTTGGGATGCATCCTGTTGTGCACGTAGTATAGATGAGATGCAGCAAGCTGTTCCACAAAAAAACGCATATTTTATTGATATTCTATTTTTCATTTTCTACCTTAAATTTTCAAGACCTGCAATATACTAAAATATTACAGGTCTTGTGCATCATTTCAATTTAAAATTACTTTGTCCATACCGGATTTTGTTCCAAATTCGTATTTAACGCCAATTGCTTCAAAGGCAACGGATACAGATAATAATGTTCCTGCCATCCAAGCGGGGTATCAAAGAAATAAACATATCCTTCATCAGCACCTGCACCACCCGTTACTTTCAAATTCTTGGCCGAAGCCCCTGTCACATAGGCACCCAGCGGTTGTTTGTTAACATAGTCTCCTTTCTTCCACCTGCGCAAATCATCCAAACGGAAACCTTCGCCCATCAATTCAACTCGTCTCTCTCTACGCACTTCCCACAAAAGAGCAGGAACGGAAGGATCACGCTTCGGATCAAAAGCATCATTAATATCATTCACCACCATTTTCGCCACATTAGCTCTTGCCCGAAGTTTGTTAATAGACTTATCCGCAGCAGCCTGGTCGAACTTGTTCAATTCGCACATCGCTTCGGCATAGTTTACCATCACCTCACCTATACGGAACAGCGGGGCATCTGTTGTATTCACCCCATTCGCGTTGGTAGCTACAGTATGTGTATTATAATATTTCCATACCCAGAAGCCCATTTGGGAAGCGTTCCAGCCCTGTCCCCAGTTCATATTCTTAAAGTGAGGTTGTCCTTGCACGGTGAATCCTTTAAAGTTGGAAGACGGCAAACGATGATAAGTTTCACCGGAAATCGTAGCCATTAAATCTATAAATTCCCTGTCCTGTGCATTATCCGTATATTTCCAATCAGCCGTACTGGGTCCGTTTTCTTTCTTCACCATATATGGAGGACAGATCGTCAAATACAACCGGTAATCACGATCACGGAATTGTCCAGACATATTCTTATCACCCCCATAACGGCTAGTCGTCGTGCTAACCGGTCGTCCATCCGTACAAAGATAACTGTCTACCGCGTCTTTCGTTGCCTCAATATAAGATTCACCTGTACGCACCATACGGGTCAAACCATGCATTAACTGTCCGGTTTCATAAGCCTTATACAAAAGAATACCTGTCACCCCATCCAGTATTTCCGAATTAAACAACTCATCATATTTAGGATGTACATTCGGATATTGCTTAATCACCTCTTCAGAAGCACGGGCACATTCTTCCAGATAAGTATCCGCTCCCGACAAACCATGATATTTTCTCCAAGTTCCTTCAAATAAAGCAAAACGGGAAATAAGAGCTTTCACCACATACATATTAATTGTATTTTTCCCATCCGCTTCGATATTACTGCCAATATGTGTTTCCGCATATTTCAAATTAGACAGAATATTGGAAGCCACCAAGTCACGACTATCACGTTTTCCATAAAGCTCGGGACTTTCCTCAGTCAAAGCATGCTCTACCCAAGGAATATCACCAAATTTAGAAAGCATCTGAAAGTATTTATAAGAACGGAAGAAATATCCCACACTTCTCCAATGCTCCCTCTCGGTTTCACTCATTTCCGAATGATCAATATTATCGAGCATCAGGTTAACACGACGGATATAATCATAATCCCAATCTTTAGACTCATCCGTAGCCTTTGCTTTGCGATATGCCCACTGACCTTCATATCCATCCAATCCTTTTATCATGTTATCCGATTCAAAATCACCACGGAAAATTTCATCCGTTTGCCCTGTATCATACGTATATCCGAAGAACACGTTATACAATCCCCATGTATACGTTTTAAAGTTGTCATAGGTAGTAAAGACCGATGCTTCTGTTTGCTGTCCTTTGGGATAAACCTCCAGAAATTCGTCATTTAGACAAGACGACATCAACAAACAAAGACTAACGCTTACACATAGTATATATTTATTCATAATAATTACTCTTTAAGTTGTGAAACAATCAGAATGAAAGGTTTATACCGAACGAATACTGTCTCATATACGGATAGGTAAAACCACGTTGTCCTAAATCATCCGTGACAGAACGTTCCGGATCAAGTCCCTTCGGCAAGTGGTCGAACGTATAAAGATTCTCACCACTGAAGAACACAGCCAGATTATTAACTCCAATCTTACTCATCCACTTAGACGGGAAATTATAAGAAAGCGTTATATTACGAATACTTAAGTACGATCCATCCTGTAGATAACGAGTCTGTACACGTGTATTGGCATCTGTATTTCCGGCCGCTTTCTCATAAATACGGGGGAAATAACTATTCGTATTTTCCGGAGTCCAATAATTCAACTGTGAATCATAAACGGTAGTCCAAGCATCATAATGCGGATAAAACAGATCGTTCATCACCCACAAATCTCGTTTACCAACTCCTTGCAGCAAGAATGACAGAGAAAAACCGTTCCAACTTGCACTACCATGAATACCATACTGATAACGCCGGGTATTATTACCAATGATTTTACGGTCTCCCGGATCTTTCGTTGTACTGGTACCACTGTTGATAATATCATTACCATCCAAGTCCTTATATAATATATCTCCCGGATTCGGATTATAACCTTCCACTTTAGCAATACCCGGTTTCAGTTTGCCATCTGCATCGAAATCATCCACTGTGTACAAACGATCGGTCACATACCCCCAAATTTCACCCAGTTCCATTCCTACGCGATATGTTTCATTATCGTTCTTGTCCTTGCCAAACAGTCCTGTTTCGTTGTTGTATTTAGTAATCTTTGTTTTCGCATCGTAAAGATTAAAGCCTATGCTATATTTCACTTTTCCGATCTGATCGTTCCAGTCAACCGAGATTTCCCAACCTTTAGAACGAAGGTCAGCCGTGTTCTGTAAAGGGGCACTTGCACCTAATACACCCGGAAGTTCAGAGCCCGGAGCAAGCATACCCTTAGTATCTCTACGATACCAGTCGAACACCATATTCAATCTGTTATCCAATAGCCCAAGATCGAATCCGACATCAATTGTCGTTACTTTTTCCCAAGTAAAGCTATTGCTAACCAAAGCAGCTGGTTTCAAAGTAGTAACTTTAATACCGGAAACAGTCCAATAAGCCTGTTCCGCATCCATACCGGGAATATATGCGTAAGGAGTGATGCTCTGATTTCCAATATTACCCCAAGAACCACGCAATTTCAAGTTCGAAAGAACAGAGTTCAAAGGTTTCATAAACGCTTCCTCGCTGATACGCCATCCGGCGGAAACCGAAGGGAAGAAACCGAAACGGCTATTCTTCGGGAATTTGGAAGAACCGTCATAACGTCCGTTCGTTTCAAGCAAATACTTGCCGGCAAACGAATAGTTAATGCGATAGAATAACCCTCTTACCGTATAACGTTCAAATTTGTCTTTAGCAAAATAATCACCTGTCGACTGCGAAATAGACGGCAGATCTTCATTAATCATATTCATACGCGACATCTCAGCATAACGATAATCACTACTCTCCTGATTGAAACCTCCCATCACCGTTACATCATGTTTGCCCCATGAGTTGTTATAGTTAGCATAGAAGTTCAATGCATTATAATCCGTAATACCATTGGAATATTCATACTTGGAATTGGCAGTGGAAACCTCTTTCACAAAGTTACCTCCATGTGCATAATAGAACTTCTTCTCAAATTTCGTTTTCTCGTTACTTAGATGATTGAATGTATACTCACCAATCAACTTCACATTCTTCAAAGGACTGATCGTAACCTTTCCGAAAATACGAAGATTATTCTTTTGAATAGTTGTCGGATATGCCAGATCAATCAAGTTACGAGGAGTATTGATCGGTAATTCTTCGCCGTCAATATTCATTGTTCCAGTAGGAAAATAAGAAGGAAATGCGACTGCTGCTCCCCATATACCATATCCTCCGGAAGTTTCCGGCAGAGAGGAGTTAGAGTTCGTATATTTAATATCCAATTCCGGAGTAATCCATGAAAACACATCCGAGCGGAGATAAGAAGACACGTTGTAACGCTTGTACGTATCTTTATCCGAAGCCAGTACCCCATTTTCATTCACCATACCGAAGGAGAAACGATAAGAAATATCTTTCGTACCGCCACCTACCGAGATATTATGAGTTTGCTGGAAACCAGTCTCCATCATATCATCGAAAAGATCAGTTTCTGCCAAGCTATAACGCAGCCCGTCCACCATTGCATAACCATCCGGATATGCAGACGGATTAGCATTATATTCCTTCAAAAGTCCCAACCAGGTATCTACGTTCTGACCACTTTGATAATTGATTGTCCCCATGTCCTTATAAGCCTGTACCGTTTGGAGCGGAGTAGCCTTATGAGGCATATTGGCAGGTCTGCTAAAAGAGAAGTTATTTGAATAATTAATAGAGAGTTTAGTTGCATCCGAGCCTTTCTTTGTAGTAATCAAAATCACACCGAAAGCTGCCCGTGCTCCGTAAATAGCAGAAGATGCCGCATCCTTCAAAACAGTCACCGATTCAATATCGTTCGGATCGAGCATATTAATATCCATCTCCACGTTATCTACCAGCACCAGCGGTTTCCCATTCTTATCCAAACTGTTGACACCACGAATGTTGAAACTCATTTCTTCACCGGGTCTTCCTGAATTACCTGTAATCTGCAAGCCGGGCATTGCCCCTTTCAAAGCGTCACTCACAGACACCACCGGACGGTCACCTAAAACATCATCCATCTTCACACTGCTCACCGCACCTGTCAGGTTCGCTTTCTTTTGTACGCCGTAACCAACAACTACTACTTCGTCTATTAACCGAGTATCTTCTTTCAAAGTTACATTGAGAGGACGTTGATCTTTCACCACCACTTCCTGTGTGGCATAGCCGATATACGATATGGATAAACGGGCATTCGGAGTAACCATCAAAGAAAAATTGCCATCCATATCCGTAATGGTACCTTCCGTAGAATCGACCACTTTCACATTTGCCCCAATCACCCCTTCACCTGTAGGATCAGTGATTCTACCTTTTAAGACAAACGCTTTTTCCTGTTCTTTCTGCGGTGTCACTGCATGGAACATAATCACCCGGGGTCCGTTCACTTCATAACTGACGTCCGTACCGGCCAGCAATTGTCCCATCACATCATTAATAGTACCGTTATTTATATTCACAGAGACTTTCCTATTCAAATCAATGTCATTATTACGAATCAGGAAAGAGTAATTGCCTTGCTTCTTTATTACTTCAATGGCTTCTTTCAAAGTAATATTATCTACTTTCACACTGAATCGCTTACTTTGTTCCTGTGCCGATAGCTGGAAACCATCAGTCAAAACGTTTCCTACAGACAAAAGCAGAAGCATTAATAATATTCTTTTTACTATTAATCTCATATTTTTCACTATTAAAGGTTAACATAATATCTTTCTATACAACGCTGAACCGCCGATATATCTATCGACTAAGTTCCCAATCATACTTTACTTTTTCTTATTTTACCTCCTTTTTCTTGTCAGTTATAAAGATAGTGTCTCCACTAACTTTCCATGTATATTGCTTCTCAACGTTGATTTCTCCCAATATATCATTGATACTTTGATTACTATTGAAACATCCGGAAAAACGTTCCGCTTTCAGACGTTCACTCTCTAAACTGATCTTCACCTGGAATTTGCGCTCCAGACGGTGTGCGATGTCGGCAAACGGAGCATCTTCAAATGTCAGGCCACCATCCAACCAGTCACAGGCAGAACTAGCATTTGATTTCATTTTCTCCATGCGGCCCGTATTCTTATCGTAAAAAGCCTGTTCGCTAGGGAATAGTTTCATTACCGAACCGGACAAAGTGGCTAAATTGACACGACCTTCCAACAAAGATACCATTACATAATTATCGTCATCATAAGCGCGTACATTAAAAACAGTCCCTACCACCTTTACCTGTACACCATTCGTATTTACAAAGAAAGGAATCTTCTCATTTTTCGCCACCTTGAAATATCCTTCGCCATCAAGCGTAACATCACGTTCACGAATACCGAACCCACGGCAATAACGTAACACAGAACCCGCATTCAATGAAACCTCTGTTCCATCTGGAAGCACAATATTCGTCCGCGAACCAGCTGGCACTTTGATTTCATAAGGAGAATCCGCATTCGTATATACTTCTGTAAGATTTTCAGTATAAGTGTACCAGAAGTAATTACAGCCCAACAACAAAATAATTGCAGCAGCTACCTTCAGCCACACAGGAACTATCTTCCGCGAACGGACAGGTTTCATCTCAGCAGCGGCTATTTTTTCTTTTATCTGTGATAAATTAGCATCCTCTACTTTGGCAAATGCAGGCACAGAAGAAACAGCCCATACTGCGGACATCTCCCGGAAAATTTTAGCTGCATCTTCATTGGAAGCCAGATAAGCGAACAGAGCTTCTTTCTCTTCTTCGGTGCAGTTACCGGACAGATAGTTGCTTATCCGGATTTCCAATTCTTCTATATGATAAGAGTCATTCATAAACGTACTTTTTCTATGGGTGTATATAACTAGATACGCAATAAAAAAAGAAACGTTTAAAAGAAAAGCGATTTTTTTTAGAGAAACATCAAAATAGCTATCATATAAGGTGTACCCAGTGATTCGCGTAGCTTAGTCAATGCTATTTTCATCTGTACTCTTACAGTGGTCACATTAATATTCTGCTCCTTGGCAATTTCACTGTATGTCTTCCCCTCATACAAACTTGCTTTAAATATGGCACGGCATTTGGCTGGCAATTCCTCCACCTTCTTCATGATGATGGTATTCATTTCGCTATGCTCCAATGCCTGCAAAGGATTATCGGAAGAAAGAATATGATTTTCGAGAAAAGCCCAGATTTCTTCCATCTGTTCCGTCATCTGTTTTTCGTTGAAGTAGGAAGAACGCAGATAACTAATACTTGCGTTTTGAATAGCACGCCGCAAGTACGGAAGAGCCGGGTGAGTGATATGGTGGCGATTCTGCCAAAAAGCGACAAAGACATCATTCACAATCTCCCCTGCCACCCTCTTGTCATGCACATAATAAACAGCTATCGCACACAAATAAAGGTAGTAGGTATGATAGATTTTATCAAATGCTTTTGTATTACCATGATTTAACTGTTCAATTAGATTTTCAGAGATTTCTGGTAGATTCATTCGTTGTCTTTCTTTAAGGAACGGTGCAAATATAGCGATTAATTCAGAAAAACAAAATTCCAATCAGATAAACCGGAGCCCGGCAATCATTCCTTAACCCTACAATCCCATCGGTATTTTCAACAAATACCAAACGATAAACAGCAATGTCCAGACAACCAGGATGCCTAATGAATATCTCCAAGTATATTTCAGCAATGAACCATACGTAATCTGCTTATCATATTGCCGCATATAGGTAAGCACCAGAGGCATATAGAATAAGAAAGGAGTAATGGCATTCGTCGAACTATCTCCGATACGGAAAGCACATTGTGCTATATCCGGAGCAATTCCCATCTGTGCAAACATCGGGATAAAGATAAAAGACATAAAAGCCCATTTGGAGGTAGCAGATACCATAATCAGATTTATCAATGCCGTAAACAGAATAAACAGAACAAGAGCAGACAAAGGAGCCGGTTCAAACGAAGAAAGCAAGTCAGCCCCCATAATCGCCAGACATTTATCCAGATGGGAATATTCAAAACAGGCAAACATCTGCGCAGCGAAGAAAGCGATAACGAAATACACTCCAAGAAGCTTCATTGGCTGCGTAAGTCCTTCAATCACATCATTGTCAGTGCGATACCGTCCGGAACTGAATCCATAAGCCATTCCCGTAATACCTGCTCCCAAAGAAAGCAAAAACAAAATACCGGCAATAAAAGGCGAATGCATCAAACCACCATTCACACCCCGCAAAATTCCATAAGAAGAAAAAGTAAGCCACAAGATAAGAGCCACATAGATAGCTGCCACAACAATGGAAATCATAATGGCACGCCGCTCTTTACGAGACAGAGGATGGTAAGCCACCACCTTCATACTGCCTTCATACTTACCTAACGTAGGAAGAAGCCATTTTTGAGTAATCCAATACACAATAGCCGTAATGGCCACCGTTGAAGCACTCATAAAAAAGTAATTGCAAAGAGGTTCTGTATTCCCCTGATAACCCGTTTGTGCCAGTGCAGCCTCTTGCGTGGTATGCGCCAACAACGGGTCCATCGTACTCAATACAATATTAGCACTATACCCGCACGCAACGGAAACATAAGCCGTAACAATCCCTGCAATCGGATGAAGCCCCACCCATTGAAACAGCATAGCAGCAATAGGCAATAAAATGATATATCCACCATCACCAATGGCATTCGACAACAAGCCAAGCACAATCACCCACAAGATGATCTTCCTCTTTTCCTGCCGGTTTCCCACCCCCATGCGGATACAAGCATCAATAAAACCGGAATGTTGTGCCACTCCCAATCCGAACATAGCAATAATCACCATGCCCAATGGAGCAAAACCTGTAAAGTTCTTAATAGCATTCCGCAACCACCAGCGGATTCCTTCCGGACTCAACAGGCTTTGTACACGGATATCCTCACCTGTCTGCGGCAATGTCACTTTCAATCCATAGATATCGCATATCCATGAAAGAAAGACCACTGCCATTGTCAGCAGAAGGAACATCGTAGCGGGATGGGGCATGCGCCATTTATTCTTCATCATTTTCCGACTAAGCAAGAAGCTACCGTTAATACTTAATTTACTCTTCGTCAGGCTCCAGATTATCCAGATCAATAATACGCAATTCCAATGCACGTACTGCCAACCGGGTAGCATTCACTCCCACCCGTTCTCCATTCGGGAAAAGACGTCCAATAAGATCATTCTGCCGTTTCTCCAATGATTTCACACCAAAAGGCATTCCTTTCAGATTGGCAATCATCTCTTTCGTATAACCCAAAGCCAGATGACGGAGAAAACGTTCATCGTATTCATCAATATCATAGCTGATGACAGCCTCCTGACGCTTAGCATCATTGGCTACAGATTTCTTGAAACGATCTACAATCTTTTCCAGAATCGGATAGTTAAATACCAATTTCTTTCCATCCATCACAGCCTGTACATCTGTTTTCGTCAGTAGCTCACCCGTTTTGAGGATGATTCCATCGGCACCGGCATTCAATACGTCCACCCACAACTTTTCGTTCAGAATCTCACCCGTGAAGATCAATACCCGAACTCCTTTGTAACGTTTGAATATATTCTTGCAAATATCAACACCAATGGTCGTAGAACCTCCTAGTCCTAAGTCCAACAATACCAGATCGGGAAGCTGGGCCTCCATCAACGGCCAAAACTCACTTTCCGTCATTGCCGTGCCGATTACTTCTGCATTCGGTATTTCATGACGGAATATTTCTTCTGTCCCTTTCAACTCCAGTTTTACATCCTCTACAATAATAACTTTAAACTTCTGTTCTTCCATGTTCCTTATCTAATAACTTTTATGTGTTTTCCTTTTATCGGCGCGGAATAGTGAAATAAACCGTAAACCCGCCGCCTTCAGCCGGCTCGGCATTGATACGACATCCCCTACGTCCCGCAAATTCGTCGTGGTCGCGGATAATTTGCTTGCATACCAGATATTCCGTTCCCCTCAACTCCCCTTTTTCACCGGAAGTCATACGTGCCAGATTCGGATAAAATAGTTGATTCAACTCTTCCACACTCTTCTCACGTCTCGTATCCGTAAAGAGGAAACGAATATATTCATTATCCTTGCGCGCTTGCAGACGTATCACTCCATCTTCACGTACAGTCAATGCTTCATCAATCAAATTCTCCAATAGAAAACGCAACTGATTCACGTCTCCTATCACCTTCGCCTCCATCGGCTCTATTTCCAATTCTATCCTCTCCGGCCGATTCTTCATCAACTTCTTGAAATATTTTCCGGCAGCATCCAAAAGTTCCTGTACCGGAATCACCGTACGCCGGAAAGTGACCTCCTCCAATTGACGGGAAGCACACGAACTCAAAATCGTAAAGATTCCCTTATAGTATTCAATCAATTCCGTCATAGTCTCCACCGCTTCACGCTCCTCCGTTTCCGAAAGATTCTGCGCATTCAACCGCCCTACAATCTGCTTGATTTTATTCGGATAATAAATCGTCTCATGTTTAATAGTCGACAGACAGTTGTCAAGCACCATATTCTGAACATGCAACATGCTGTCTTCCCAGGAAGCCCGACGTGTTTCTTCGTGTGCCGACTCGATATCCCGATATTTTGTAGCCAGCTTCACCACTGCGTTAAACACGACAATAGCCACATAACGAGCTACCAGTTCAAAAAGCAGTCGATCCGTCTCCTGTTCCGTTCCTTCTCTGCGCTCCAGATAAAGCACACCGACACATTGATGCTCGCCCCCTGCTTCCACCATCAGCGGAATTGCCTGAAGATGCTGCTCAGAAAGATATTCTCCGGCGCTAAAACACTGCTCTACCATCTCCGGCATTTCCTGTCCGGGACGAGAAGCATATTCCAGCCGATGTGTCGTTTCATTATAAACGGCAATTCCCATCCGGTCAATCGTCAGTAATTCATTTACCGAACCGAATGCTTCATCCACAATCCGCTGCGGAATTTCTTTAAGCGTACTCTCTTCTCGTTGAAGTGCCTCTGCATTTTCCTGTTCCTGCGGTCTCACCAAAGATGCAGCAAACACCTTCTGGTTAATCTCAAGTACCTGTTCGAGATTCAAACGATTCTGCAAACGTTTTCTCATGTACAGAAAATAATATCCAACCAACGAAACAATCAATAAAACAAAGCATAAAATAATCCCTACCGTCTTATTGGTATTCGAACGCTCCAACTGCCGGCAATATGCTTCGAGAGTTTGATCCTCTCCCTGCAACTTATACAAATCCGTAAATGCCGAATTATTATAACTATATGCATCCAACTGTTTCAAAGCCAGAAAAGCAACCGCTGCCTCATTCCTGATATCCAAAATTACATGATAATCCGAATCAAACAATTCGTTCCACCAACTGATTTCAGCAGGCGTTCCCTCACCTACCAGCTTCATATACCGATGTGGACGATCCGGACGCGCATATTTTTCATAATGCTCATTCAGAAAAAGCATTGCAGAATCTATATATTGCAAAGCCAACTCATAATTTTCATCCACATTAGCAAAATAGGCAGCATTCGCATAATCCGACGCTACATCCAGCAAATCCTCATACGCAGAATCCATAACTACTACAATCGAATCGCCATCCTGCAACATGGGAGGAATCGGATCATGCAGACAAGAAACCATCCCCAACGGAAGCAACAAGCAAAGCAACAATACCCCCATTGCTTTACGCACTCCCGAAGGCAAACGAAAATAAAAACGGCTTCCCTTCCCCAGTTCACTCTCCACATCAAAAACGCATCCCCGGAATAAATCATTCGTTTTCTTATACTTCTCAATGATTCCCTTACAATTCATCAATCCGAAACCACTACCTTTGTTTTCTTTCAACACTTCCGGATCGGCTGCATTCTTCATTCCGATCACGCGGGAATCATACACCTTCTCACCAATGATATGCGCCACATCCTCTTCGGAAATACCTCTTCCGTTATCCTCCACAGAGATCTCGACATACGCATCCTCCGTAATACGGGCATACACTTTAATTGTTCCTCCTTCCGGAGTATATTTACGGGCATTTTCCGCCAGCGTATTAATCATAAACAAAGTTAGTGCCCGGTCGGCCTTCACCATAACCGTAGTCGGTTCAATTTCCAACTTCTGATTTTTCATTTCAAAAGCACGTCTTCCCTTGCCTAGCAGCTCAAACAGTTCATTGAGACTGAAAGTTTCAATATTCAGGCTAAGCGTTCCTTGCTTCATCTTAATCCAAAGAGCCAGAATATCGTTGTACTCATTAATCGTAGTTACCAGTTCGTCAATGTATTGATACTTCTCTTTCTTAATCTTCGCATTATCAATATACCCCCGCTCCGTCAACTTATGCACCTCGTTCAAGATACGGTCGATATAAGGATTAATTCCATTGACAATAGCCAGACAAGCCTTCTTTATAAGATTCTGGCGTTTATTTCCTGCAATATGTTGTTCGTAAACATACCGTTGCTTTTCCAACTGCATCCGCTCGTCACTCAACGCTTCCACCATCTGCTCATTGTCCGCAGCCCAAACAATATACGGCTCAAGCACATGCACCAAAGCTTTTTCATCACGGTTCAACCGATGCAGAGGAACCAGTGCCGCTTTTCCTTCCTCCGGAATTTCCAGTTGAAGACGTCCTTTCCCAAATAATTGATCAATACCTTGTTGAATTAATGGAACATTCATCGGAATGGACGAAGTTATGTCCCGACAAAGAGTCAGAATCCGTTGCAGACGCTCCACGTCTACCTGATTCCTTATTTTAGACCGTTTATTGAAAAACCACCAAAGAATAACCACTAGTACAAGCCCGACAATAACCAAAGAAAGTACAAGCGTCATTTGTCGTGAATCGGCTTCCAATGAAAGATAGCGGCTCTCCAATTCCTTATCCTGACGGGTATAATTCAAAATATCCAAATATATATTCCGGTTGTAATCAGAAGCATACTTCATCCCGAGCCCCGCATACGACACACTCAATTGCTCCCGAATTCTTGAGATCCATTCAGGTACCGTTCTCACATCTTCCTGCATGATCCATGGGACCCCGGTATAAGTTGTATCTCCTTCTACAAAAACATGTAGTTTATCCAATGTATCCGCCGCATGGTGATAATAAAGCATGTGATGTTGATTCACACAATCTAACGCTTTTGCAAGCGTATCCAATGCCTCCGTATAACGTCCGTGCTCATTCATATATTTACCGATAGACACATACGCACCGGCAATCTGATACAAATCATTGTACTCACGGAACTTTTCAAGCGCACGCTGTGCCATTCGCAAAGGCAAAAGCGAATCTACGGGAAACCCAAACTGATCTAGCGCATATCCCCTTCTCGTCCGAAAAAGTTCGAAATTATTAGGTGAAACCATCAGATTAGCCAATCCTTGCAGACCATTTCCTTCGAAATAAGGATGATTAGTCTGAACAGCTGTCCGCCAGGTAATATAAAGTTGGTCGAACTCACGCATTTTCCGGTCTTCCGGCTTGGTTGCTTCCACCAACGAGGCCGAACCCTTAATATAATGATAATAAAGCAACTGATTAGTATCTGTCAAAGCTTCATCTTCCGGAATCCGGTTAAGAGATGTGATGGCCTCCTGCCGTTGCTGCAGATAGTAATAATAAATAGAAGAAACGATGAAAAATTCAGTGAATGCATAATCCAGCCGTAGTGCCTCGTGACGGTCGGCAAACAAATCACTCTCTTCACGAATACGTTTCATGCGCTTGAGCGCACTATTACGATAATCATAAAATTCTTTGTTCATAGCCGTCCGTTGACAGATTTTCATCAGTCCGATGTCGGCAATCAACAGTTCGAGTTCATTTTTAGTCAGTTTATATACTTCCTTATGCAACGCTTCCGCCCGGTCAAAGTCCATAGCCATAAAAGCACAGAACCCCAGGTTGTTGGATGCTTCCGCTTTCCCCGACTTGTAGAAATTCACCTGTCTATAGGCTTCATTGGCATATTTATAAGAAGAATCCAGGCTTCGATAACGATAAGCATACGCTTTCCCGTTTAATGAATCAATCAGGCGCACCTCTTTGGTCGGCACCATATCAGTGCACGAAAAAAAAGAGGCAAACAACACTATACCTATTATATATAAAGGAAAGCGTGAACTCATTTTTGACTATTAACTGTTTTCAGAAAGCAAATCTACAAATATTTCCGATAAGTTGGAGAGAAAAATATTTTTTATACAATAAGTCCTTCTAAATAATAAGAGAAATTCCTACCTTTGCAGGCAAATTAACAAATAGGTAACATCTATTACAAAATGAGCGAAAAAGCACCCTTTATGGTATTCTCGGGAACGAACTCGAGATATCTTGCAGAAAAAATCTGCGCAAGCCTGGATTGTCCTCTGGGAAATATGAACATTACCCATTTTGCCGATGGTGAATTTGCGGTTTCATATGAGGAATCAATTCGTGGCGCACATGTATTCCTGGTTCAATCCACATTCCCAAACTCAGACAACTTAATGGAACTTCTCCTGATGATTGACGCTGCCAAACGTGCATCTGCAAAGAGCGTTGTAGCAGTTGTCCCTTACTTTGGTTGGGCACGTCAGGATAGAAAAGACAAACCTCGTGTATCTATCGGAGCTAAGTTGGTAGCCGATCTACTGTCAGTAGCAGGTATCGACCGACTAATCACAATGGATTTGCACGCAGATCAAATTCAGGGATTCTTCAATATCCCGGTAGACCATCTGTATGCATCAGCCGTATTCCTCCCCTACATCCAGTCGTTGAAACTGGAAGAACTGGTGATTGCTACACCGGATGTAGGAGGTTCAAAACGTGCTAGTACTTTCTCCAAATACCTCGGTGTGCCATTGGTACTCTGTAACAAATCACGTGAAAAAGCAAATGAAGTAGCTTCTATGCAAATCATTGGTGACGTGAAAAACAAAAATGTTGTTTTGATCGATGATATCGTTGACACAGCAGGAACGATCACTAAAGCAGCCAACATTATGTTGGAAGCCGGTGCCAAGTCCGTACGTGCTATTGCCAGCCACTGTGTAATGTCCGACCCTGCTTCATTCCGTGTACAAGAGTCCGGCTTGACAGAAATGGTATTTACTGACAGTATCCCTTACGCAAAGAAATGTGCGAAAGTAAAACAGTTGAGTATTGCCGATATGTTTGCTGAAACTATCAAACGAGTAATGAATAACGAATCTATCAGTTCACAATATATTATTTAATAAAAGAGTCGACTGAAAAATAATAAAATGGATAATGACTGTCATGGTCATTATCCATTTTTATTTTACCCTTCAGGGATAATATACACAAAAAAATAGGCCACGCAATGCGCAGCCTACTATCATTTATCCACAATTCTCTATTGTAATCTTCCGAACTTATATGTTCCTTTTTTAATAACTTTTCCATCCTTATCAGTTTCTACAAAAGGACCATTCTTTTTTCCCTGTTTGAAAAAACCTTCAAAGCGGTTACCATCCTTGTCGGTCTGCACACCTTGTCCTTCTTCCAGACCGTCTACAAAACCACCTTTATACTGCATTCCGGCAACAGTTTTTAAAGTTCCCTGACCGTTCGGGCGGTTATCTTTCCAGTCGCCCTCATATACGTCTCCGTTACTCCATTTATAAGTACCCTTACCTTCACGTTTATTATTTTTCCACTCACCTTCATACACAGCACCGTTTGCCCAGGTAAAAGTGCCTCTTCCGTCCTGCATACCATCTTTAAAGTTTCCTACATATTTATCACCATTAGCATGATAATAAACCCCTGCACCGGTACGCTCACCTAAGAGATAAGAACCCTCATAGCGGTCTCCTGTATGGAAAAAGTAAGTCCCCTTTCCGTGTTGGATATCATCTGCCCAGTCGCCTTCATATTTATCGCCGTTGGTATATTCAAAAGTACCTTTTCCATGACGGACATCATCTTTCCAATCACCGTCATATTTACAGCCGTCGTCCCAGTTCATGGTTCCTTTGCCGTTTTTCTTGTCATTTTTCCAATGCCCGGAATATTTCGCACCGTTCGCCCAGGTATATGTACCTTCGCCCTCACGTTTATCATTTACCCAATGTCCTACGTATAAATCACCGTTATGATAATACATTGTTCCTTCACCATGCTGATAATCCTGATACCACATACCGTCGTAACGGTTGTTATTCATAAAATAATAGATACCTTTTCCATGCTGCTGATCCTGGAACCACTGTCCTTCGTACTTTTCTCCGTCAGGAAACATATAAATACCATATCCTTCACGTTTCCCCTTCACATATTCACCTTCAAAGACATCACCGTTTTTGAAAACCGTTTTTCCTTTTCCGTTCGGTTTTCGCCCTTTCATTTCTCCTGTATAGACACTGCCATCCTTAAAAGTATAGTTACCAATCTTTATTTCAGTGGAGAATGTATCTTTAATTTTTCCGAAAAATCCGCCTTTTTTTCCTTCATTTTCTTGTGCCATCACTCCCTCTTGTGCAAGAAGAGCCAATAAAAGTGTAGTATATAGATATTTCCTCATTGGTTTTAGTCGTTACTCATTTTAGAATTACAATTTGGACAAAGATACAATTTCTATCCCAAACAGCCCACTTTCGGAAAGCAATTTATGACAACTTTTTACCTGCAATGACCTCTTTTAATGTCTCTTTGCACAAATAGCGCTGTGCCAAATCCTGTATTTCCATCGGAGTAACCTCATTCACAGCCAGCAGAGAACGTGAAAAGTAGTCATCATCCAGACCGGAAGTAGCAATAAAGATCCACGCATCCGAAAGTGAGAAAGGAGACTCATAACTACGGCACATTTCTCCCAACATATAGTTGCGCACGATAGTCAGTTCTTCCGCCGACACAGGTTCCTGATGCAGACGGTCTATTTCATGATACACTTCCTGTATCAACGGTTCCACATATTCATTATCCGTTTCTGTCGAGATAGCCAACAGTCCGCTATCCGGATAAAACATGATTCCTGCCGAAATACCATAAGTATATCCCTTCTCTTCACGGATATTAGACATCAGCCGACTGCCAAAATAACCTCCGAATAAAGTCATCAAGACCCGGAGTTTCAGATAATCAGGATGATCACGTGTAATGGTTGTATATCCCATCTTCACAGCACTCTGCATAGCATCCTCACGCTCTGTAAAAATTCTCTTTTCGGGAACAGCAGTAAAAGGAAAACTTAATTTCGACACCTGCTGTTGATGTTGTCCGAAAGAAGTACCGAATGTATCTGTCACCCGGCTGATAATATCCTCTGTCACCTTGCCGGACAAGAATATAGAACAATTACCCGAATGGTAATACCGTTCATAAAATTCACGGAGCACTTCCGGCGTGATGGCATGATAATCTTCCTCCACCACTATTCTGCCACATGGATGCTGTTCGCCATAAAGCGACTGTAACAGACTGCGGTGTGCCAGGAAATCAACTTTGGAAGTATTGACCAGATATTGTTGGATATTGGTATCAAGGATAGTATGCAATTCCTTCTCCGGGAAAAGCGGTTCTTTAATCATAGATTCCACCACCTCCAATGTTTTCGCCAAATACTTATTCAGCGAATAAACAGTGATATATGCATATTCCGACGAACTGGACAATTCGAGCCATGAGCCGTAGTAATCCAGTTTTTCGGCAATGGTGGCAGCCGTATATTTTTTCGTGCCTTCGCGCAGCATCCGGTTCGCAAACAGAGCTTGCAGTTTCTGCGACTGTTGCCAGCGCCCCCCGGCAAAAAGTACATCTATGCGTACCACTTCCTGTTCACCCGCATTAATAACAGTCAACGGAATACCGTTTGGCAACGTCATTCGAACGGGAGGAAGTATACGAAAATTTTTCAGGGTTTGTATTTCAGGTTGTATCGTACGATCCATAAGATTAGATTCTATTCTTCAAAAATTCTTCTGCCCGTTCCAAGTCTTGTGGAGTATCAATTCCAATAGTTTCCACTTCACTGATACCGACCTTTATTTTGTATCCGTTCTCCAGCCAGCGAAGCTGCTCCAAAGATTCGGCCAACTCCAAAGAAGACTGTGGAAGCATAGTAATCTCTTTCAGCACCTCTGTACGATAAGCATACAATCCGATGTGCTTGTAGTAGGTATGTCCCTTCAACCAGTCCTGTTTCTCGGCATTCCGCTGATAAGGAATGATAGAACGGCTAAAATAAAGTGCATTCCAGTTCTTGTTGACTACCACTTTCGGTGAATTCACGTTTTCCAGTACGGCAAACGGTTCATCAGCAGTAAAAGGCTTCACCAAGGTAGCAATCTGCGTGGTTGCATCATCGAAACAAGCCTTTACCGCATCCAGTTGTGAAGGCTGAATAAAAGGTTCATCTCCTTGTATATTCACTACGACGTCAAAATCACCTCCAATCTTGGTACAGGCTTCATAACAACGATCCGTACCACTTTTGTGGTGAACGGAAGTCATCACAACCTTTCCCCCGAACGCCTTAACAGCAGCTTCAATGCGTTCATCATCCGTAGCTACATAAGCGTCATCCAAAACGCCTGCCACTTGTTCGTATACGCGTTGTATGACTGTTTTTCCGCCCAACATAGCCAACGGTTTCGCAGGAAAACGAGTGGATGCATAACGGGCAGGTATAATTCCAAGAAATTTCATCTACTTAATAAATAATGAAGAATGGAAAGCAGATAATGACTGTTGTATATATCCCCTTTGCCAATCCTCCGGTTTTAATATTTTGTTATCATATAAAAGCATGTCAATATCCAGACATACTTTTTCCTCTTTCTTATCCTCCGAACGACGTCCGGACCTCTGTTCTATATCTTTCAGCATTTTCCTCACCGTCTCTTCATCCTTATCGGAATAGAACAGAACCACTTGGTTGGAAAACAGAGCCGGATTCTTAAAAAACAAAGGTTTAGTTTCCAGTTCGGGAGCAAAACATATAGAAGAGAACGATTCAGTCAACTTCTGCCTGGCAAAAGTCAAGTTCTCTTTCCTGTTGTAATTACTCCCTATACAAACAATATACTTGTGCACTTCTTTAATTGAAAAGATCGTCCAATCCCCCTTCTTCTATCACTTCGCCATCAGGAGTTTCCGAACCGGCACACGGGTCAAACCCTTCAGGGAGTTTGAATCTCTCCTGCTGGTCATATCCCAAGGTCGGATCGTCATACACTTTCTTCATATACATTGCCCAGATAGGCAAAGCTGCAGCAGCACCCTGTCCATAGGTCATTCTACCGAAGTGAATATCACGTTCGTCCCCTCCTACCCAACAACCGGATACCAGTGAAGGAGTGAATCCCATAAACCAGGCATCGGAGTTATCATTGGTCGTTCCAGTTTTTCCACCCATATCGGCGGTAATCCCATATCGACGAACACGTCCACCCGTTCCTTCATTGATAACGGCACGCAGCATAACCAGCATTTTGTAAGTGCTCGACGCGCTTATCACTTCTTCCATTTGCGGTGCAAAAGTAGAAATGACATTACCATCACTATCCTCAATGCGGGTAACGAACAATGGAGCCACCCGGATTCCTTTATTGGCAAAAGCCGTGTATGCGCTGACCATTTCACCGACAGAAATTTCACAAGGTCCCAGACAAAGTGAAACCACCGGATCAATTGCTTTATTACGTACACCAAAACTATGGATCAAGCGTACCAAATCATACGGATTCAGCTTACCCATCAGATATGCAGAAATCCAGTTATCGGAGTTTGCCAATCCCCATTTCAGAGTTACCATTTCTCCATAACGCTTATCATTTGCATTACGTGGTGTCCAGGGAGTTCCATTCTCATCAATCAAAGTTTGCTCTACGTGGCGTGCCTGATCGCAAGGAGAAAATCCGTTCTCCATTGCCAATGTATATAAATACGGCTTAATAGTAGAACCTACCTGACGACGTCCCACCATCGCCATATCATACTGGAAATATACATAATTCGGTCCGCCCACATAAGCCTTCACGTGTCCGTTTGCCGGATCCATTGACATAAATCCCGTCCGCAAGAAAGATTTGTAGTAGCGGATGGAATCCATCGGTGTCATAATCGTATCTTTATCACCCTTCCAGGAAAAGACAGTCATTTCTTCCGGTGTATCGAACGCCTTACGAATCTGTTGTTCCGAAGCTCCCGCCTCTTTCATGAGGCGATAACGTTCCGTTTGTTTCATTGCTTTCGTCAACAACTCTTCCACTCGTTTTTCCGGTAGTGATCGTGCATACGGAGCATTCTTACTTCCCTCTTTTTCTTTGAAGAATATAGGTTGCAGATAATCACCCAAATGCTCTTTTACAGCATCTTCGGCATACTGCTGCATACGTGAATTGATAGTTGTATAAATCTTCAATCCATCTGTATAGATATTATAATTTGTACCGTCTTTCTTCTTGTTTTTCGCACACCAGCCATATAACGGGTTAGTTTCCCAAGCGATGGAATCTTCGTAGAATTTCTGCATTTGCCAACCACGATAATCACTTCTTACCGGTTTCGGTGCTGTCATGACGCCACGGAGATATTCACGGAAATAAGTAGCCAGCCCCTCTTTATGGTCAACACGATTGTAAGTCAGTTTCAACGGAAGAGCCTGCAAAGAATCACATTCTGCATCTGTGATATATCCGGCTTTACGCATCTGCTCGAGCACCACATTACGACGGCCACGGGAACGTTCGTTGAAACGAACCGGATTGTAAAGTGACGGATTCTTACACATACCCACCAATGTAGCTGCTTCTTCAATCTTCAAGTCCTTCGGTTCACAGCCAAAATAGGTATATGCAGCAGTTTTGATACCAACAGCATTATTCAGAAAATCAAATTTATTGAGATACATACTCAATATTTCCTCTTTGGTGTAGTAACGTTCAAGTTTCACCGCAATCACCCATTCAATCGGTTTTTGGAAAAGACGTTGAAGTGTATTTCTCGCCACATTTTCTGTAAACAACTGTTTAGCTAGCTGTTGTGACAAGGTACTACCCCCACCTGCATTTTTCTGAAACATCAAACCACGTTTCACAAACGCACGGAACAACGCTTTGGCATCAATACCCGAATGCTCGACAAAACGAACATCTTCCGTTGCAATAAGAGCATTGATAATACTGGGTGACAAATCCTTGTAAGCCGTGTACACCCGGTTTTCCTTGCTGTAAGACCATGTACCAAGCACTTTCTCATCTTCAGAAAAAATCTCTGTTGCAAATTTATAGCTCGGGTTCTCGAGTTCCTCTACAGGAGGCATATAGCCAATCCAACCCTTTGAAATGGAGACAAAGACTATAACAATAGCCAATACTATGACTGCCAAGAATATCCAAAGAGCTTTTATTATTTTTCGAATCATGTTTTTTCTCGCTTAAAATGACGCATTTAATTAAGATGCAAAGGTAGATAAAATCCGCTATTCAGCCAACGAGTTTGATTATAATTTCTATTTTGTTAAAATATAGAGCGATACTCCTAACAAATAGCATGAAACAAAACAAAAAAGAGCATTTTTCAAGAAAGCAACCCTCTTATTATATCTAAACACAAACAGGCGGGAAAAATCCCGCCTGTTATTCATTCATAAATATACCTATTTATAAGATAATCAATTACAAGGTTGCTGCCTGCACACCTACCACTCCGGCAATCGCACCGGCAACAGCAATAATCACTTTCAAAATAATACTCCACGTTTTTTTCATAGACATTTCTCTTTTTAAATTAAACACTAAATGAACACTCTAACCGTCAGCTATTAATCAACAAGACATTAAGCTGCGGGATCCGGTGCCTCTCCGCTACCGCCACCTTCATCTCCGCCACCTTCGCCTTCATCCGGTTTCTCGGGATCTTCCGGAGATACAGTAACGCTAATTTTCTTCAGATATTCATCCAGACTGATCAGATCTAACTTCTCATCTGCACGGGTAGCAGTTTTGGTGACACGCAACTCTTTATTAGCTTGGAAAAAGATACGAACACTATCCACACTCTTAGCATTAATATCCTTCGCTAACTCCGCACCTTTCGAACGGGCAGTCAACATAAACACACCCAAACCTTCGATATTCACAGACTTACCTTCCAATAACTGCTCCTTCATTTTTTCCACAAAATTCTGGATTACACTCTTGATGTCACCGATAGACAGCGAAGAACGATCCTGCATTTTCTGTGCAATATATTTCAGGTTGACGGACTGACCTAAAGTGATCAGATGCGGATAATATCTCTTAGGAGAATTGGGAACACGCGGGTCTGTTGGCCGCGTAATGACTTTGTAAATTACACTCATACTACGTTTTTTTAAAGATTTAAATTCAAGTTTATTTATTCACGTTTTGTTGATCAACGATGCAAAGGTGAAGCTTTTATTCCGGATAGAAAAGAAAAAAGCCCCTTGCGGAGCTCTTTATATTCAATCAAGTATATAGCGACTTATAAATCAATGATATAATCAAGCATTTATAATCTCCCAGTCCCCAATCGTACACCGTTCGCTATCAAAACTGACAGCCACCTTTACGACAGGCAATCCACATAAAGCAAAGCGTTCCGGATAATTCTTCAAATCAATTTGCTCCATCGCTTCACCCGCACTTTTATCCAATTTCAGTTCCATCACATACAATGTAGTCTTCGTACGAAGTACTATATCTACCCGTCCACGAGGAGTACGAACCTCCACATCCACGTAATATCCCAACAAACTGAATATGATATAAAAGACCTGCTGATAGTGTCCTTCGAACCTTGTATTGTCGCAGTAAGGAATCGTAGACAGAAATTCCTGCAAACGGTGTAAAGCAGCATCCATATCACCATTCTGAATATCATAAAAAAGATAAGCTACCATGGTAGTTGCTTCAGGTGTCTTGTTATTTACATAATAAGGAAGAAGGCTCTCCATAAGTCCCAGCCTTACTTCTTTATTGGGAATATCCAGCGTATAAAGGTCTAGCATCTTATTATAATCCTTAATAGTGATATACCCACTTTGGTACAATAAAGGTACTGCATCAGTCATCGTTTCAGTAGGAGCATCGAAAACTGAAGATTTCAGCTGTCTACGTCCAATTTCGGAAGGTTTCACACCGAATTTATCCAACATCTTAACCAGATATGTAGGAGTACCGCTACCAAACCAATAAGATCCAAATTTTCCATCAGCAAAAGCATTTAGCAAACTGAAAGGATTATATATATCGGGCGAAGGAGATGTAAAATGATAACCATCATAATTTTCTTTCAATTTCATCAAAGCCTCTTCAGGTGTTATCTCCAATTTCTTTGCCAATCCTCCCAAATCATCCTTCATTTGCAAACGTATCTCATCTTCACTAATTCCACAGATAGCAGCGTATGGCTCATCCATACTAATATTCTTTATATTATTCAACTCACTAAAAATACTTAGTTGTGAGAATTTAGTAATACCAGTCAGAAATACATAACGCAAATAAGGATCACAAGCTTTTAACGGACTGTAGAAGTTACGCATGATGTTACGCAATACATCCAGATTTTCCCGTTCGTGCACCACATCCAGCAGAGGAGCATCATATTCATCAATAAGCACAACCACTTTCTTTCCGGTCTGCTCATAGGCACGTTTTATCAGTCCCATCAAACGCTGATTGGGATTAACCTCCTCCTCCAACCGTCCATAAATCTGTTCATAACCATATAGTTTCAGATTCAATTCTTGGAGCAACTGTTCACTATCCGCATGTTTGGCGGTACTCATATCGAAGTGAAGTACCGGATATTCCGTCCACTCCTTCTCCAGTTTCTCCATAGCCAATCCATGAAACAGTTCCTTACGACCGGAGAAATAGCTATGCAGCGTGGAAGTAAGTAATGATTTCCCAAAACGTCGTGGACGGCTCAAAAACATATAGCTGGAAGCCGAATGAGTCATCCGGTAAACATATTCCGTTTTATCAATATAGAGGTAATTCCCCTCCCGTATCTTCGAGAATGTCTGTATCCCGATAGGATATAGTCTTTGCAAATCTTCCATATCAATCATATTTTTCACAAAGCTACTAAAAAATATCCATCAGTCATTGCTTTACAAAAAAAATATCAACTATCTTCACAGACGGTTGATATAATAGAAATCACATCGGATTTACACCGACATGAGGGCGTTGATCAGGAATACACCGCTGTGTATTTCCTGACCACAAAATGTAGGGGTCTTCATGTGTGTAGCATGAAGTTAGGGACCTACATGTTCCATCTCACTTTTGTGTAAAGTATTAAAAGTACTCTATGACATTATTAACTTAAAAAATATCGGTCATTAATGGCTTTAGTCTTCCTTGGCGTGAGATTGTTCTCCATATCCATAACCGTAGCCATATCGCTTACCATAGCCATAATACTTGCCATATTTACCATAACCATAATAATAACCATACTTTCTTCTCTTCAAATCCAAACCATTTATCACAGTACATAGGTTAGGTAATTTATCTTTTTCAGCAAGTTCATTAATCAAAGTATACTCATTTTTATGAGTATAGTCTGCACGGCAGACATAAACAGATAAATCAGCCACACGCCCTATCAATAAGGTATCAGTTACCATACCAACAGGAGCTGTATCCAGAATCACATAATCAAAATTTTTTTTAAGAGTTTCAATCGCTTTATCCAGTCCATCACGAGCCAATAATTCGGTAGGATTAGGAGGAACTGTTCCACCGGGAAGAATATAAAGATTCTTACTTACATCAGAAAGCTGTACTAAATCCATCAAGTTCTTTTCCGGATTAGCCAAATATTGAGTTATACCAACTTCTTTTCTCGGAATATTAAATACCTTATTCAAGCCCGGTTTACGAATATCAAGACCAACGATTACTACTTTCTTCCCTAATAAAGAAAGACTAATAGCAAGATTAGCAGAGATGAAAGATTTACCCTCACCACTAACCGTAGAAGTAACCAGAATCACCTTCTTGTCATTTTCAAGCATAAACTGAAGATTTGTTCGGATATTACGGAAGGTTTCACTCATCAGGTTATTTTGATTCTCAAATACAGCAATAGCTCCTTGTTTTTCATCGGTTAATGGGATATCACCGACAATAGGCAAACTTGTGAGCTTTTCTACATCAGAACGACCTTCAATTTTAAACTTGGTTAATTCGAGCAAATAAATAACCCCTACCGGAATTCCAACTCCTAACACTAAAGCAATCAGGTAAATCATTTTACGTTTAGGAGATACAGGAGCATCATCTGCTATCGCGTCATCTATAATCTTTGCATTGTTGGCTGTAGCAGCCAGAGTTATAGCATTCTCCTCACGCTTCTGAAGCAACATCAAATAAAGTCCGGCCTTTATCTCCTGTTGGCGAGCAATACTCACAAACTCACGCTCCTGACCAGGTGCCTCACTAATGCGACGGGAATAACGGTTCGCCTCACGATCCAAATCCGCCTTCGTGATAAATAATCCACGCAACACCCTGTCTAAAGAGACTTGTACATTCTCTTTCATTGCACTAATGCTGGTATCCAGATTTATAATGGTAGGATTATTCTCTGTTGATGTACGTAATAAACGTTTCCTCTCAACAAGCACCTCATTATAACGGTTGATAGCAGCAGCAAGATTCAAATCCTGCAATCCGATATTACTGGGTAGAACCTCATAACCTTCATTTTGCATATATTTCTGCAAATCCTGCAGCAAATTAATCTGGGTTTGATTCTCCACACGCTTCTTTTCATATTCAGCACTACCAGTTAAAGCTATCTGAGCATCACTGGTCAAATCCGTAATACCTGCCCCACGTTTGAAACTCTCCAGATCCTTTTCCGTACTACCCAGTTCTTTGGAGATAATACTAATACGTTCATTGATAAATTCTGCTGTTTTCTGTGCCACTTCATTCTTATCATTATTCGTATTGATATTATACATCTCCAATAACTTATTGATAAAATCCTTGCCGCGTTGTACGTTTGAGTTTTTCAATGATATGACAGCTACAGAAGTAGTTTTGGAAGTGGGCTCAATAGTCATATTCTTGCAATACGCTTTCGCTACAGCCAAAGGCTTATTTATTGTTGCTGTTATATTGCGTGTAGTCTTTTCCGAATCTGTAGTTTCTTCCAATGTTCTTTTAGAAGACGATATAGAATCCGGTGTCAGAAAGAAAGCCAGTGTTCCCCGATCGGTAGGAAAAACAGCCGGCAACTTCTCAAAATGTTTCTGAAATTCATCATCGCCTATCTTCACATTCACATCCATACCTCCTTGTGGCTGCAATGCCATCTCCACAATCATCGGTTTCTCCAGCAAATCAGCTTCCTGTGGAGTCAAGCTCACTTGCACAGGTGAAGTCTTATATATGTTTCTGGAAGGAAATTCATCCTTATCGGTATAAGAGATATAGAGACCCAAATCTTCAACCACCTCTTTAGCGATAGTCTTAGAACGGAGAACTTCAATCTCATTATCAATATTCTGTGAAGAAGATATCAAGCCATCCAATCCTAAATTCTCCAATTCTGTGGACATTCCGGCACCACCACCTTTTTTATCATCCTTAATTAAAACCGTAGCAGAAATATTATACACGGGAGTAGACATATAAAGATAGGCCCATGCCGCAATCAAGCACGCTATAACTGCCCCCACGAACCAAGGCCAATGGATCAAATACTTAAATAGCAGTTCCTTGACGTCTATATTTTCTTCCTTAGATTCTTGTGCTTCGTTGAAATCTGTTTCTTTCATTGCAAATCATTATTTTAAAATATTTACTAATAGGCTGACAACGGATACCAGAATAGAAGTAGCGGAGAACCAAAGACTAGTACTATTACCGACATCTGAATTTCGAGCCTTTGCTTTGTTGGGGGTTATATAGACAATATCATTCTGTTGCAACCAATAGTAAGGTGAAAGAATGGTTTCTGCCTTATTTAAGTCTAAGGTTATAATCTGCTGTTTGCCGTTTGCATCCTCACGGATCAGCTTTACATTATCACGAAGGCCATATACCGTCATGTCACCAGCCATGGCTAAAGCTTCCAATAGATTCACTTTCTCATTAGAGATAGTAAAAGTACCCGGTCGGGTAACTTCTCCAATAACGGATATTTTATAATTGACCATGCGCACCGTTACGATAGGTATTTCTTTCATATAAGGTTTCAGTTTGTCTATTATCAATCGTTCCGCTTCTTTTTTAGTCAAACCGCCTAATTTTAATTCTCCTAACACCGGGAAATTTATATTTCCCTCATTATCAACCAAGTAAGGTTGTAATATAGGTTGCGTAGTCACATAAGACGAAGTATTTGCAGCCATAGCGGCGTTGCTAGCCACTGTCAGGTTAAAAGGTATCGCCAGTTCAGGGTTAGTACACGACACTACAATGGTCAACAAATCCTTAGGCATAATCTTCGCATCATACAAACTCTCCTGTTGTTCTACTTCATTCACCATTTCCACATCCTGAAAATAAGGTACTTTCTTATAAGACTGACAGGCAACCAGTAAGAATGGTAGCAACATCAGCCATAAAATTCTGTTGTTCAGTTTTCTCATCATAATTTTTAAATTCATATTAAACGCCCTTTAATTCCTATTTTTTAAATTATCGTTCTTTATTGTTAACTATTAATCTTATCAATACGCCTCTTTTTCTCCACGTAAGGCATTATACACCGTCTTATACATAATATATAAATCCAACAAAAATGTCCAATGCTCTATATACCAAATATCACGCTGCACACGCCCTTCCATCTGCCAGAGTTCCTTCGTCTCACCACGAAAACCCGTCACCTGCGCCCATCCTGTTATTCCAGGTTTAACGAAGTGACGAACCATAAACTTGTTTATCAGGCTAGAATATTCCTCCGTATGTTTCAACATGTGTGGACGGGGACCTACAATAGACATATCCCCCTTCAACACATTGATGAATTGCGGTAATTCATCCACACTAGTCTTCCTCATTATCTCTCCGATACGTGTTTTACGAGGATCGTTTTCCGTAGCTTGGAGTGTATCACACAGCGTATTAACCTTCATTGAACGGAACTTGTAACACCAGAATTCACGACCATCCTCACCACTGCGTTTCTGTTTGAAAAAGACAGGACCGGGAGAACTTAATTTAATTGCAATTCCGAAGAATATATAGACGAACGGAAAGACAGTAATAAGAAATAACCCCGAACAGACAATATCAAAAGCACGCTTAATAATACGGTTTTCTAACGACTCTAATGGTTCACAACGAATGGAAAGTACAGGAACATTACCCAATAACTCAAAATGCATCCTACGCTTCAAATAGTTACGAACATTAGGAACACTAAAGAAACGGACCAAATGGTTTTCACAGTAATTAATGATAGGGACAATCTCCGCACTTCGCATAGAAGGAAGACTACAATAAAGCTGATCTATCTCTCCCGCATGTTTTTCTAAAAAAACAGTTACTTCATTTGGTGGTCCTAAATATGAAACATCCTGTGGATACCGATCCGAGGGAAAATCTTCGAAATAACCCAGTATACGATAACCAGACGTAGGATCATCTGTCATTGCATGATAAAGCTCCTGCATATTCTCATGACTCCCAACTAATACGACCTTACGGACATTTTTTCCCTTTTTTCGATAAAGCTCCAGAATGTGACGGAAAATTAAACGGTAGCTAATAATGACAATTATCAGTGCAATATAAAACAGTCCGAAATATCGGGAATGGGAAAAATGAAAATGAAAAACAAGCAACGTACAAACCGATAAAAAGACAAAAGGAACCATGTTACGTAAAACACGAATCATGATCTGTTCAGGACGCACCACAGGACGATGAAGAATAACACCTGAATGCATGTTACAAAGTAAATAACACAGGGTGATAAGAGTCATTCCCTGAAAGATAGAACCACAATGGATACACCAGAAACGGGTACCCAGAAACAAATTAAATCCCCATAAAAGCAGGTTCAGCAAAATAAGGTCCCCCAGAAGGACCAAAGACTTTAGGACTTTGTTAAAACGTTGGACTTCCTGCATAAGTTTTAGCTATGATTTATCTAAAATTATTTTCTAACATGATACAATATGCTATTCTCTACTCATCAACTCTTTCATGTGAAGCTTCTTTACGAATTTCATGTCATGTGAAACCATTATTTTTATTAGTTCTTCGAAAGAAGTTTTCCGAGGATTCCAGCCAAGTAGAGTTTTAGCTTTCGTCGGATCACCTAACAACTGTTCAACCTCAGCAGGACGAAAATATTTAGAGTCCACTTCAACTACAACTTTACCTGTAGCCCTATCAATACCTTTCTCATTTACCCCTTTTCCTTCCCAAATAAGTTTGATGCCAACCTCTCTAAATGCCAATGTAGTAAATTCACGTACTGTATGGTACTCGCCCGTAGCTATAACAAAATCTTCTGGGATATCATGCTGAAGAATCAACCACATACATTCTACGTAATCCTTAGCGTATCCCCAATCACGCAGAGAATCCAAGTTTCCTAAATAAAGTTTATCCTGCAAACCTTGGACTATACGAGCAACAGCCAAGGTTATTTTGCGAGTTACGAAAGTCTCCCCCCTCCTTTCACTTTCATGGTTGAAAAGAATTCCATTTACAGCAAACATATCGTAGCTTTCACGATAATTCTTAGTAATCCAAAAACCGTATTGCTTCGCCACTCCATACGGAGAGCGAGGATAGAAGGGGGTAGTTTCTTTTTGAGGAACTTCCTGGACCAAACCAAACAGTTCTGAAGTAGAAGCCTGATATATTTTTGTCTTTTTTTCCATTCCCAAAATACGGACAGCTTCCAACATGCGAAGCGTACCAACAGCATCAGCTTCCGCTGTATATTCCGGAACGTCAAAAGAGACTTTTACATGACTCTGGGCTGCAAGATTATATATTTCATCAGGTTGTACTTGTTGGATAATACGAATCAAAGAACTAGAATCAGTCATATCGCCATAATGAAGATTCACTAGACGTTTTTTCTTCATATCACGAACCCATTCATCCAAATATAGATGTTCTATACGACCGGTATTAAAAGAAGAGGAACGGCGCAGAATACCATGGACCTCATACCCCTTTTCTATTAGAAGCTCTGCTAAAAACGAGCCGTCCTGACCTGTAATACCTGAAATTAATGCAATTTTTTTCATAAAACACAGAAATCAAAGAGTTAAAAAACAAACATGAATTATACTAGTATTTACCCTTATTCCAAGAAAACGGATTTAATAATGTACATGGACTCTTATATTCTCATACATTTCTTTTAGAATATTCCTAATAAATAGAGAATTGCCTATAATATATCTTCTCCACATACGTTTTGGCTCTATTATGAGCCGATAAAGCCATTCTAAAGAATGATCCTGCCACCATTGCGGAGCACGTTTTGCCGTACCTGCAAAAAAGTCAAAAACAGCACCAATAGTTCCTACATGGCAATGTATATTTAACTCGTTCCAATGAGTATAAGTCCATTTTTCTTGTTTCGGAGCAGTCATACCAATCCATAGTAAATCAGGATTTTCTGAATTAATTGCAGTTACAATTGCATCATTATCCTCTTTAGAAAACTCAGGTTTATAAGGTGGTGAATAAGTCACAACCTCCAAATTCGGATATATTTCTGCCGATTTTATTTTAATCAATCCCAACACTCTTTCCGAACTCCCCATAAACATTACTTTTTTAGAATCTTTACTATTAGAGTTTGCGTCCTTTTCCAGTTCGCTCATTTCGTAGACAAAAAGATCCCAGCCTGCAATACGTTCTTTAGGTTTCGATTTAGCATTCAGCCACTTGCAAGCTTTCACAATACTCGCTCCGTCGGGAATAAGGACATCCCCCTTCATTAATGCTTTGGCAAAAAGCGGATCTTTCAGAGCTGTGTTGTAAGAATGTGCATTAATTGTGTTTATTAGCAATTTTCCTTGTGGCAATGATTTTAGTTGCTCTGGGCTCTCCATGATAAAGAGTTCTTTTAGTTTAATCATATAACTACAATTATTTTATTATATATTTCTCATAAAGTTCCGTTGTTCATCTTGCTATACTGCTCCACAATAGTTTTTATGCCTTACATTTCTGTGAGAACTACTTCAGTAATTTCCTATTTACCTCTTAGTTGTTTAAGACTTATGCAATTTTATGTACAGATATTATTAAGGTTATCCATTTAGTTTTTTCATACTATAAACATTCAATATGATACCCCGTTTGGTGATACTATGATTGATTTCAACCTTGCATATTTCTTAAAAGCAGCATTTATACCGATATAAATTAATATCCTTCAATTGATTAAAACAGACCCATTTTCAATCTAACTTCTTCAAAGAGAACTTATTTCCCTGTTCACGACATTATGCAATTCTTAGTTATATTCATGATTAGGCAACCTGTAAGTCTCAATACTTTTTCATCTCTACCGAACATACCAACATATCACACCTCAAAGCATCATTACTTCTTTAGTAGTTGTTCATACAAACCTGCTATTTCATTATTTATAGTCTCAAGATTAAATGTAGTAGATGCTAGTAACTTAGACTCCTTTGCGATATCCTCTCTCAACAGTTTATTACTTATCAGCTTTTCCAGCTGATCTGCTAGACTTTTTATATCTCCAGGCTTAAATAACAATAAATTTTTCCCATTTTTTGCTATATCCGGTATTCCCCCTACAGGAGTTGTTATAACAGGCAGTCCATAAGCCCATGCATCTAAAACAGCCATAGGAAATCCTTCCGCATAGCTAGGGAGACAGAAGATTGTAGCTTCCTTGAAGGCTTTATCCTTCTCATACCCATTTACCCATCCTAAAAATTCCGTTTGCTTATTTATACCAAGTTTTTCAGATAGCTTTCTTCCTTGCTCTATTTCACCATTACCAGCAAATACAATTAACCAGTCTGGATAAGTTTTGGCTACCAAAGCGAATGCCTTAATCATATCCGCATAACCTTTACGAATATTCAGTGTTCCTGCATAAAGTATTATGTTTTTCTTTTCATGCTTTTCTTTTAGAATTTCTGTAGTACATGGATTATAGATCACTTGTAATTTATCATTTAGCTGAAGTGCATTGTTTACATATTCTTTCCACATTTCCGATAAAACAATCACTCTATCAGCCCGGTTAAACAAATAGTGATAAATCCATCTATACTTACTATTTACAGTTGTATCTGGTGAAAAAGCATGAAAATGAACAATTACTTTCTTTCTACAAATTTTAGCAAACGAAATAAACAAGCATTTACGCAAAGCAGATGGTGGTTCACTAGTATGAATATGTACTAAATCATAGCTTGGAAGTACCCATAGGAATTGAACAAAGCCTTTTATAAAATACCACAATTTATATTTTCCATTTTTATCTATATGGGTCTCAATCCATTTACAATGATAATCATTCCACTGTTCTCCCTTTTCATGGGCCTTTACCACAGACGTTATGCCACCACGTGTCTTACGAGACGTAGCGATTACTAAAACTTTAAACATCCTGATTTATATTAGTAATTTTATTCTAACAATGGCACCAATCGATCCGCTAGATAATTCGCCCGTTCAATCATCTCATTTACTTTAACAGTAACCTTTTCTTTATAACCATCTTTAAAAGTTGATAGCTTTTCTACAATCAAAGGCAGCTCTGATTCAGTACGGATCACACTATGATTCTCGGTGCAATCAAAATCCTTCAAAATGGAAAGACGTTTCGACTCCATTTTATCATTCATTATGCGCAAGCGCCAATCAACCGTTAACACAGGAATTTTATAACGCATTGCAAAAACCGTATCATGAAAACGTTCAGTTAAAACATAATCGCAATGAGCAAACAATCCAGCCCACTCAAAAGGAGTCAACGATTTAAGTGACAAATCACAATTGGGATCATACTCGGATGTAACAAGAAAATATCCTTTTTCATGTAACAGTTTCGCTAAGGGCTTTCTATACTTAAAACAACGATCAAAATGATAGAATATAACTCTGCCAGTTCCTTTTGGTATGTATTTCGTTTTCCTTTCTGATATGGAAAAGATTGATATAGGTAAAAAGAAAGTAGGATCAGGCTGTTTGTTGATCTGCCTTATATCAATATTTAAACAATCTTTAAAAAAATTCATCGTGACATAATCGCGTAATCCAATCTGTTTAAAATCAGAGACACGCTTTCTCTGCTCTCTATATAATTCCTTGTGTTTTAATAAATTTACAGCACTATCCGCACTTGCCGCAAAATAAACTTTCGCTGTCTTAATATCTGTAGAAGGCCACATTATCCCCCACTTGCCATTGATAGCGCATGATTCTATTATTGTATCACTACCAATAACAATTAAATTAAAACTATTGGCATATTCTGTAAATACACTTTCCTCCTCAGACCTCAAATACATAGAAAACCGCCTTTCATCCCACTGCATATTTTTCTTTTGGCTTTGCTGGAAAAGTTTTGTACGCTTTTTAGATGCCAATACATGAACAAATTTTTGCCAAATAGAGAGATCGTCAGTTGTAGATTCAGCTCCTTTAACTTCATTTTTTGTAGAATCTGTTTCTTTAATAGCACCTACATAGTTCAAATACTTAATCTCCGCATTTTTAAATCGTTGGCGCAAAGCATACTGTACTCCATAAGCTTGTAAGAAAGTCCCCGGATTAGTTTCTTTCCAATATGTAATAATTAGTATTCTCATTATAATAGAATATTTACTTTTTCACCATTCATACGTATAATCGATGATTTTGCAGGAACAACTACGGAGTTCTTAGGTACATTCTTTACAACCACAGCACCAGCACCAATATTAGAATTTTCCTCCACCACAATGTCACCAAGAACAACTGCATGCGCCCAAACTTTCACATTATCTTCTAAAACAGGTTCCTTAAAATTACGACTTCCAATTGTGCAATTTTGACCTATCACGCAATTCCTACCAACTCGATAAGCATTGATCACTGTACCCCAACCATGACCGATGTATAACCCACCTCCAATTCTAGCAGAAGGTGTCCATATATGTAAAGTTGATAAAGGTGGAAACCAAAATAAAAGATAACGCCAAAATATTCCCATCCGCATATAGAAGATATTACGAAATTCTGGAAATATAAGCATCAGATAAACAAATGTAAAAAAAAGGTTATATTTAATAGATTTTCTAGATTTATAATGCGAAATGTCATCCCTTATTTCCACATTACCACGTAAAACATTTACACACAATATTATAATATGAAAGAATAGGGGTATTACAGCTATACCAACTAGTATATTTTTAATAAGGAGTTTCATATGTATTTGAAATATTATAATTAACCTTTCATTATTTTTTTCACTACACTTTTAACATCCTTCATTACAGGATTAGATAAAATTTCCGTCCCCTTCTTTATAGCTTTACTTTTCATCGAAATGGTAGTAATCAGTTCATGTGCTTTATTTTCATCTTTGGTATTTGTATGAAGCTCAAGCAAGATAGGACGTTCTGTTTTTTCAGGTATAACAAAACGTTTTGAAACAACCTCAAATTCTTCTTTGTTAGAAGCTGACAAATACTCGAAACCTAAACTTTCGGCATACTTTTGAATTGTGTCTTTAGTACCATTCACAAAATGCCCCTTAGCAGCAATATATAAATCTGTTTCTTCACCAAAGGCAGCACTATAACAAGAATAATTTTTAAATTCTTGCCCTAAGCCATTGTTAACTATCATTATTCGTACATTTGAACAAATATCTCGATTGCCCAAACTATTCATATCATAGAAAAAAAGTAAATCACCAAATACCCCAAAATAAAGTTTGTCTCGGCTAATCATGGACGCACCTATAAGCGAGGAGATTCCACCATCAATTCCAAATCCACCTGTATTACAAAATGAGCTAATTGTTCTAGGTAAAGCAAAATATCCCCAAGAACGAAGGCTATTACGTATTCCTAAATGAACTTCCGACGATTCAGGCAGCTTATCATAAAGACTCTTTGCGGCCCAAACATTTGAAAAAGGCAGCTCAGGGATAGCCCTAAACAACGCATCATATTTATCTTTCATAGTATTGAAAGCAGTCATTGTTTTTTCTTCTTTCCCTTCAGTATAAATCGTGAAGAAATCCAACTCTGACATCTGAAATATGTTCTTCAACTTTTTAAATGTATCACATAATTCGCCATCTATATGAACTCGCCAAATATCTTTGGTTTTATCATAAATAGTAGATGATATATCACCTATATGAATTATCAAATCAAACACATCACTAGTAATTTGATGCTCTACTTGCTCGCAAATTAAAGGTATTCTCAATTCGTATTTACCACGATAATTACTAGTGGCATCACATAATACAACACCATTATATATTTCACAAAATCTTTCAACAGTCGTAGTCAATTGTTCCGACCAGACATGATGACTCCCAACAAAAATTCCGACAGTACGGGCTTTAATTTCTGGAAAGGCATCTCCTTTAACATATCGTTTGATAACACGAACAGGAGCTATTTCCCTTACACTAAAATCACTCGAATGAGCATATTCCAAGTTTATGTGGCAAGGACCACCACCATTTCGTTTCAAGCCCAGAATCGCCTTATTCACCTTAACCGTCACATCCCACTCATCATCCGGCGTATCTACAGCTTGAGCTTGTACACTTTCTTTTGCAATATCATTAGGCAGCACAGTTCTATCTGTAACCTGATTGATCATATGCCCTATTTGTGAATTACTACGACTACAAGTAATAGCCAAAATAGGTAGATGGCGATAAAAAGCTTCTGTCAATCCTGGCATATAATTGCGAGATGAGGTAGCTCCTGTACAAGTTAATGCCACAGGCTCACCTGTTTCAGCCGCCATACCACAAGCCATATAAGCTGCAGAACGTTCATCTATACATGAATACAATTCAAAATAGGGATCATGTTGCAAGCTAAAATTAATAGCAATATCGGTTGCACCCGGTGAAGTTATCACCCGCTTGATACCATGCGACTTCATTAGCGCAATAACAATCTGAATATTACGCGCAGATGTATAATAATATGCCATGATATAAATTATTTAATGATATAAAATTTGAATTTAATATGACGAGACTCACAGAACATCACAAGCTCTGGATTATCCAATTTAATCTCAATTGGTTTATCTTTGCTTATTCCTAAAAAGAGCTTAATTGTTCCCAGAAAGCTGAATAATAGTGGCAGCCGACACAAATATCTCATTTTAGTTAATCCGCAGTCATTAAGCGTATTCTCATGCAGATAAGGTATATCAAACACATTAATTCCTTTATTTTTATCAGGCCGCTTCATCACGATGATTAATTCCCCTTTTTCTTCATCCAACAGGCTATAAAGTCTTTTGACTAAAAACTCTACCGCTTGCATAGAACGTGGTTGAGGAGACATAAACAAAATAGATCGCTTCCCATCCAAGACTGTCGACAAGTCACAATCATCACCTATCACAAGCTTTTCATAATTTCTTCCGATAGTTGTAAATAGATGGCTTGCATTATAACTGAACTTACGATATGCCCAAATATTAACAAATAAAAAGAGTAACAATAAAGTTGTAAATACATAAAGCCATAAAACATTGACAACAAATATAATTAACAAATAAATGGCACATACTAATAACACAGCACGTTCTTTTTTATTCATGTAAAACATTACGATTTAAATCTATTAAAAACCAGGACACCCCCACGATTCTAAGAAAATTTTATAGTCTTGATTTAATTGATTGATAGCAGATATCTCTGAATATTCCAAGTGAAAATTAAGAATATCAATATTTTCTAAAATACGTGTAGGCTTTTTAGACATAAATACAGGGCAACAGCCCGTATCTATTTGCCACCGCAAAACAATTTGGCCAATATTCTTACCATATTTCTTTGCTATTTCTTTAAGTACCTTATTATTACGAATATCAATGTGCATTCTGCAAAGTGGAGAATAAGATAAAACTTTAATATCATGATCCTTACAATAGCGTATTTCAGCCTCACATGTTCTCAAAGGATGCCGTTCTATTTGAATGGCGGAGGGATATATGCCCTTTTCATCCCATTCCTTCAAGTGCCGAACCCTAGCATTACAGATACCAATCTCTTTTACGATATTTTTTTCTTTGAGTTGCAACATACAGTTCCACGTCTGAGGAAAATACTCGGCAATAGGCCAATGAATCAAAAGCAGATCCAAGTATTGTACATTCATCATAGAAACAGCCTTTGAAACATAAGTTTCAACATTACCATTACCTTCGCGCATTTGCCAAGCATCCACTTTATCACTAATATAAAAATCAGTTCTTTTCAGATTATAACGATTAGCACATTCTTGAACAGCCTTTCCCAGTTGTTCTTCTGTACCATAACTAGGAGCAGTATCAAAACCTGTAAATCCAGCTCTCACAGCCGCATCCACTACTCCAAACAACTCATGATAGTTCTTATTTTGAAAGGTACCAATCATAAATTGAGGCATATTCATAAGCTTACAAAGATTTGAAATATTCAATATATTTAGAAGCAACCGTCTCAACCGAATAATTCTGAATTGTGTAAGTTCTCAAATTATTCCGCATCTTTACATATTCAACATTATCCAATTGGGATGCCTTCTTTATTACAGCCACTAAATCATGCAAATTGTTCCGTTTAAACAGATAACCATTCTCTCCATCAATTACTCTTTCCGCAAATCCCTCAATATCACTAGCTATCACTGGAAGATTATAATAATAAGCAATCATATGGGGGCCACTCTGTGCTACATCTTCATATGGCAACATTAGAAAATCATGTTTTGTAAATAACTCCGCAATCTCACAATCATCAATACGCTTGAAATAGGTTGAAATAGAGGAACATCCATCAATTTGCTGAATAAATCGTTCTGCATCTTTACAATTGCCACAAATATTAAGATGAATTCCATCTTGTATCTCCTGAGGCAGCCCCTTTATCGCATCAATCAATAAATCCAAGCGTTTATTTTCAACCACATTACCAAAGAATAGTAGATTCAACTTTGAAGAATCTACCTTATAATTATCGGTCACTACCTCACCAAAGCTCTTTACGGTCATAGGTGCATAGAACATTGACTTCGTTGGATATTTTTTCCTAAAATAATCTGCTGTAAATTTTGAGAAGAGCTGAAAATGATGATTATATTTGAATACTGTATTTACATACCATCTTAAACGTTTAGACCATACAGGATAGGGAATTACATTATGAGCAGCATGAACTATGAAAATCTTTCCTGCAAAGAATTTAAGAACAAAAAAGAAATAGGACACATCCATAAAACCCGAATATATAATGTCATACTTTCTAATATCAATAGCATTAAACAGCTTGATATACTCTAATATACGTAGAGGATTTAATCCTCTATTCTTAAACTTAAAAACACAAGTAACATCAGGATGAGCGGGAACTTTACTATTGAAGTCACTCAACTGATACCAATCAATCTGCATCCCGCTATATTTCATCAAATAAGGCACCACATTCTGATCTGTATCCATGAATGCATCACCTGTTATCCAGCAAATCTTTTTTTTTCCCATAAACTTATTCTACCTTAATACCTTTAATTCCACAATTTTCAGCAAATTCCATATCACTGTCATTATCTCCTATCATCACACAACACTCAGGCCTTATATCAGGATAGTCATGCAAAATTTCCAAAAACATGCCGTTTCCCGGTTTACGACGAACATCTGCTTCTGTCAATGCCGTACAATAATATATACCATCAACACGACCACCATGCAATGTTATTTCCTTACACATTTTACTATGCACATCAAGCAACGCTTGTTCTGTCATTATCCCCTTGCCTACTCCGCGTTGATTCGTCACAATAAAAATATGTTTGGCAGTTCGAGCGAAGCGGGCAAGCGTCTCAAGAACACCGGGAAGAAAAACAAATTCCTCCCAACATTTCACATAATCATTAGGGCGTAATACATTAATCACACCATCCCGATCAAGCAACAATGTGTCATATTCACTCAGGTTCAAATCTCTCAACTGCATATTAAAAAAGAGTCTTAAAGTCTTCGTTAGCTTTATCGTAATCCAAAGGAATGCCTATGTCAATAAAATAGCCACCGAAATCGAAAGCATAAAGATTTCCTTGTTTCACACCAGATTCCAATACAGCCGTTTCAAAAGAGAACTTCGTCTCGTCCGGCCATTGCACACGACTACGATTGATATAGTAAACACCGCCATTAATAAATCCTTCATCACAGTACCGCTTTTCACAGAAAGTTCTTACACGATGGTCAACTGAGTCAACCAATACTTGTCCATAACGTTCAAACTCCTTCATCTTTTTCAAAGTCAACGAAATAGCTGCAGTAGCAAAACAATGCTTATTATAGAAATCATCCAAATCAACGTCAAAGAAAGTGTCACCATTAAGAACAACTACATCTTCTCCTATACATTTACTGAAAGCCTGCTTGATGCCACCACCTGTACCTAGAGGAGTCTCTTCCACCGAATAATTGAATATAAAAGGGAACTCTTCACCGTATTTATCGATCCAATTAATTATGACATGACGTAAATGTCCTACAGAAAGTACCACATGCGAAACTTTGTAACGAGTTAGATATTTGAGCAGATACCATAAGAAAGGTTTTCCGTCTATAGGAGCCATACACTTGGGAATTTCACTTCCAATAGTGGAACGTAAACGGGTACCCAATCCTCCCGCCAATATTATTACTTCCATATAATTTATTTAATGAAAAAATAATCCTCTAACATTAAACACAAACAGTGATACACGGGTAAATGCAACTCTTGTATCATATAAGTTTCTGTTTGCGGGACACGGATACAAACATCGGCCATAGCAGATAATTTACTCTCTTTAGCACCGGTCAAGCCAATCACCCTCAACCCCTTAGCCTTGGCCGTAACTGCTGCATAAAGTACATTCTTGCTATTACCTGAAGTTGATATGCCCAATAGTACATCCCCCACTTCACCAAAGCCATTAACCTGTTGTGCAAAGCAAAGTAACGGTACACAATCATTCATATAAGCTGTTGACAAAGCCACATGCCCACCAAGCGCAATAGCGGGCAACACTCCTTGTAGATTCTGCGCCAGCACTTCTCCCATTTCCGTATCAACATTTTGCAAAGCAACCGCTGCAGTCTCACTAAGTTTTCGAGGATTCTTAAATCCTTTCATCAACTCTCCAACAATATGTTCAGCATCAGCAGCACTACCACCATTACCACAGACCAAGAGTTTGCCTTGTTTCTCATAACTCGCCTTCAAAAATTCAAAAGCAGCCTGTATATCGGCTACACAGCTCTCTAAAACAGGATAACGCTGTATCAATAATTCGAGTTGATTCATTATATTATATTTTATCTGTAGGATAAATTTTCCAACCATGTGCACCACCTTCAGTAAACTGGAAGGGCATTACAAAACCATCAAGTTCCTTCAAGGCATTAATCACCTCTTTCTTGCGGGTAGGTTCTACCATCAACATAATGAAACCTCCACCACCAGCACCACTGACTTTACCCGCCAAAGCCCCTGCAGGAATGGCAACATCAAACACTTCTTGAATCATGGGATTAGATATAGCTTCAGCCATCTTCTTTTTATCTTCCCAACCTTGACCTAAAATCTTGGCAAACGCTTGCATATCCCCCTTAAGTAGTGCTAATTTCATATCAATAGCACTCTGTTTTATACGATGCATAGCATCGATAGCTTTCTGATTGCCACTCGAAGTGTTCTTTCTCTGTTGATCGATAATGGCTGCACTGCTACGCGACGCACCTGTAAAATAGAGCACCATGGAAGCTTCCAATTCATCAATAATCCATCGTTTAATTTTCAACGGATTTACGATAACCAAGTCATTCTGAAGAAATTCCATATAGTTGAATCCACCGAAAGCAGCCGCATATTGATCCTGTTTACCACCTGACAGCCCAAGATCCTTACGCTCTATTTCATAAGCCAACCGTGAAGTCTCGTAGTCACCCAAAGGCAGGCTGAGCCATTCGATAAAGGCCTTAAGAATACATACCACCATGGCCGATGAAGTACCCAATCCTGAACCGGCAGGTGCATCGTTGTAGGTTGTGATTTTAAAACTGCGAGGTGCAATTCCAAAATCCTTCACAACACGGTTATATACACCTTTGATAAGACAAGCTTCATTGTCGATATTAAGCCGTGAAGCCAATGGATAGCTATTATAACAATGTGCATCTTCACTATCAATGGTTATCATACCATCGTCGGTTTCCTCAATCGTACAATAGGTATACAGATTAATAGTAGCGTTAAGAATCAGACCGCCATACAAATCGCTATAAGGTGATACATCACTACCGCCTCCCGCCAATCCGAGGCGAAGGGGAGCCTTACTTCTTACAATCATTTGAATTCGAATTTTATTCTGATTTACAAAAAATATATCATTCCAATTTTTTCACGATTATATTCACAGCATCATGAACAGGTTTACATATAAGGATTGATATAGCAAACAGTATTAGACCACAAAAAGGCAATGATAGTTCATCTGAAATTGAAAAAATACAGTTATATAACAACATATGAAGAATATACAACTCCAAACTATACTTTCCAAGCCATCTAAAAGTTATAAAAATGAAATTTAAGATTTTCTTATTTGCCATTATAACAAAAGCCAAGCAACAGAATGGTATCGAAACAAGTCTTATTGTAGACTCATAAGCTGTTGCAAAAAGTAAAAAATCTTTCTGCTTAGCCCAAGCAAATGCAATAATCAATAGCAATAAAAATAGCAAATATTTCAACAAACTAATGCTTATATTATTTTTAGCTAAGTAACCTGCATAACATCCTATTATAAAAACAGGTGCCTTGGGGATACCTATCATCGTCATCTCGTAATATTCCGGAAAACAAAAACGAATTAATGCTATCAAAAATATCAATATAACAATTAATATTAAGCACCGCCTCCAGTTATTATCTATAAAGTCGAAAATCAAAGGAAATAATGCATAAAGCAAAATAGACACTGATATATACCACATTCCATTATTACCACAAAACCAAAAATATAAGCTAGACTGTTCCAATAAATATTTCCCTAAATTAAATGTTGATATTAAATCATCATAAGCATAGAATGGGAAAGTTATAATAATAAACGGTACTAACAATCTGTAAAAACGCCGCTTATAAAAGGATTTATAGATGAACGTTTTATTTTTAAAACCGGACTGGAGAGAAGTTATTTTATTAGACATTGAATAATAAAGTCCCAATCCTGATAGGAACAAGAAGCCTTCTGTATGTGATGATCTAGAAAACAGACCTATGACTGTCCCCAAAAGAGGAACTTGCAATCCAGTCCAAATATAGATATGAGCAAGCATGATTCCTAAAATGCTAAGTCCCATCAACTCCGATCTAAACTTACTAAGTAACGAGAATTCAAATTGGGCTAATAATACATTCATCTCTAATGTCAACCCTTTTTTAATAATTTCACATCATCTATTGCTTTATGTAAAGCAACAATATAACCTTTGCCATATTTAATATCAGGCTCCATGTAATTACCTTCTCCCCATTCATTCCATGATTTAAGAAAAATAATTTTATTCCGTTTATTCTTCACTGCATTCAAGGCAGATTTAACATGCTCATAAAAGTATTCAGGTTTTGCATTTACAAAAAAAGTTCCATTCCATCCACTTCGAGGAGTGTGATCCCATTGTGGAATAAGAGTTGGTATTACATCTTCTTGCTTGTCTTCTTCGGTAACAAGATATGGATAATATTTCTTATAGTCTGTTTTATATGGAGGCGTGTGTGTAATGAAACCTCTAATTTTATTCAAGGTTTTCTGAATTCCTCTTCCTGCTCGTCCTATTTTCAGCAAGGATTTGTTAGTTATACCTCCTAATCTCTGATATGTCACCGAATTATATCCCTTAGCTAACAAATCTTCCTTCTTTACTGAAGGATGTGCAATATTAGCAACCATATAAAGATCTCTAAATCCAGCTTCTTTAGTCCATTTACGAAAATTAATCAAATATTCATCTGGCAATTTTACAGGATCGAATATATAAAGAAGAGGTGAACCGTCGATCTTTACATAACGAGGATCTTTAAAAGCATGAAGTAAAAAATCAAAATGCATTTTTTCATCCTCTAATCCTGGATAAGTCTGCTCTATTAGCAAGTTATTACTTGATGTACCATCTGAGTTCCAATTCTTCGCATACCAAGAATGATTTGCCCATCCAAGACAAAATGGGAAATCTGGTTTTCCTGTATTTAAAACTTCGTCAAAAATATTAGCCATTAATCGTTTGCCATTTCCAAACCAATAATGCCAGTAGCAAAACGCAGTTACACCTGCTTCCTTTGCTAACTCAATCTGCTGTTCTCTAATAATAGGAAGACGCAGATCATAATAACCCAATTCGGTAGGAACACGAGGTTGATTATGCCCCTTAAATAAAGGCTTTGCCTTACCAACATTTGTCCACTCTGTAAATCCTTTCCCCCACCATAAATCATTTTCTTTGAAAGGATGATACTGAGGAAGATAAAATGCTATAATTTTAAAATCCATTTTACATTTTTTTTTGTAAAGAATAAAGATATACCAAAATAAAATTAGGAATCAGTAGTATTTGCACAATATAAAGTTTAAAACAGAAGTACATTATTCCAAACTCAAGTACTAAAATAATCATTGCGAGTATCAGCAATGACAGCATTGTATAATAGCCCCTTTTTAAGATATTTCTGATATAATGCTCAAGGCTAAAGCTAAATAAAAAAGTAAAGATAAGAGTTAGATACTTACCCAGATCAAAGAAGAAATCACCGATAAAAGAATAGAAAATACGATTCGGAATCCCCAAGTGAAGTTCATAATATTCTCTTCTTTCCTCTAAATCTGTAATAGTATCCATTCCTAACAAATTTTTAAATAGAGCAAAACTATTATCACCTTGCATTGTCGCTTTTACATCCCAAAGATATTGACAGAAACGTATTGGAGACTCTCCAATATACAATGCAATCCAAGTCCAAATATCATTATTATTATCACCACCGCCCCCCATCGCAAATCTTGATATTGTAATTAGGGATAACAAAACGATAAGAAATCCACCTATAAATATGAAAAGATTTATAATCTTATGTTGAAGTTCCTTTGCCATGTTAACACGGAAAAGTACAAATATGATAAATATATACATAAGATAACGTACGATAGCCACTCGTGATGCACCCGCGTATGCTTCAAGCACAACACAAAAACAAGCTAAAAAAGATACCCACATAGATTTTTTGCCCTGTTTCCCTTTGTTTAGGAAATAAAAAAATAGAATTGGCCACACATATGTAAACCAACGGACAATAACCATTGTTTTTCTACCAAAAAATGATAATTTATCACCTACAACATCACTCTCTGACTCATAAATTCCTCCTAATGAAGACGTACTCGTAGATACAGCAATCATCCCCATTTCCAAAAATGCCTCTATTATAAATGGCGAACATATAAGAATGAAATATTTTAAGAATCTAACACCTTTCCTATCATCTCTAAATGGAATGCTACGCAAATCTTTAGAATGTCTAAGTATAGGAAACAAACAAATATTAATAGTTAAAAATAGGTACAATAGAGGTTGCCAACTAATATCGGCACCTTCTGTTAAGAAAGCTCCCATACCTCCAAAAAAAACAATAGACATCAAAGCCGACAAAGAATACGTAATCAAAAGCATACCACCTAATCCTACCCCCTTTGACTTTATTATATAAAGTACAGTTAATGCAATCCAAGCAATGGCATAACCAGCTAAATAAATATTCTCAAGAAACATTATTTTATAGCTTTGATATATAATCCTTAATAAGGAATGTACTTAATTTATATGTTGGCATTATAGAAAATAATGTGTCTTTTATATTTTGATAATCATCCATAAGATATATAAAACTATTCAATAAATTAAGTTCATAATTTTTAGCAGTTGCATTTACAATAAGTTTCTCATTTAGCTCTAAATCCTTAGCAATACCTTTTGATTTAATAGAATAACCTAACGCAATTGTAGGTATACATGTCGAATAAGCAGAAATAACTGCATGAGTTCGTCCACCTATAAAAAACTTACACTTTGATATAATGAATCTAATCTGCTGATAATTTAAATTAGTCGAATCAAGTATTGAAATACGATTTGTTTTTCGATACATATTCTCTATAACAGATGCTGTCTCTCTATCATCCTGTCCATGCCACAAAACATGAGGAATCAAAAGAACATAGAGTTTTGTCTCATTGAAAATAAAATCAAGTAATGATTTAAGTTCTTTACCAAATGTAGAACACATATTATTCCCCTTCAATATATATGGGCTTATATTAATTCCTATCACTTCGTTGTCACCAAAAAAAGAAGGCAGTGCCGTTACTTGTGGTTCCAATACAAACGCAGGATCCGGTAAACAAACTACATTTTTGAGACCTAAATTTTTAAAAAAATTATAGCTTAAAGATTCTCTTGCATAAATCAAAGAAAAATTTCTCAAAGTTTCATGCTTCTCTGGTGTATAATTTTGTTCTCCCATCGAACATCCCCATAAAACAGTCCTCACCCCACGTTCATGAAGAATATTATTTGTTACATTTACCATATTATTCCCATAACACATCATATCTCCTCCCGTAGATATCATTATATCATTAGTGGTAATTTGTTTAAGGAATTTTCTATATTGATATTTGAAATACAAATCAGTTCTTGAAAATTCCGGATTAAGAATCCCTTCAATTTTTTTCTGTATTTTATCAATAACTGTAACTGGATGTTGAGGTATTAATGATATATAATCAGATATTCCAAGACGTGAGTCTAGCTCAACATTGCGACTATAACCAATAAGATCATTTTTAGATGCCCCTATAATAGATGCTGTCCCCTTAGCTATACCTTCACAGCCACGATTATCACCATCAAAATGTAAAGGAAAAAAATATTTCATATTGACTATTTATTAACTGTTTTGTATAAAAGACAACGTTCCATTTTATTTTTTATCATACAATGAATTTTAAACAATGATGCAGATGCAAGCACAATTGATTTATAGTATGAAGAAGTAAAGATCTTTTTCATTCTTTTTTTTATATTAGGATGATTCTTATAACCATTCTTTCTGACGATAGTATTATATTGCGAGGATGTAAATGCATTTTCATTAATACTCTTCGCTGTAATATATCCATTATTTATTGCATTCATTATAATAGATTGACCTCTGTTTGTATAAGAGCCAAACAATGTTTGCCCTTCCTTTTCTTTTATCACATATTCCTTTAGCCAAGGATCAGCCAAAACAATATCACTATATATATTCAATGTATTCTGACATTCAAAACAACGTGGTAAAATAAAAAGTCTAGAATGAAATATCTGTGTCCATATGGAATTGTTATTAGGTACAAAAAATTTAGTCCCATCTTTTTTTATTATTTGTATACCACTCGGCCATCCATTACCTCTATATTGTATAAAAGTAACTTCATCCCTATTTATATTCAAATATTTTATTAAATAATATGTAGCCTCCAAATCTTGCTGTGAAGAACAAGTTAATCCTATCAGTATGGAATTGACATTTGAACGTTCTAAAATAGAGCGAATCGCTCTTGCTTGACAAGGTAGCACGAAACAAGCAAATTCACCTTTAATCTCGCTAATATGCTCCTTTACAAATTGAATTAAATTAATCTCATGATAAATTGAACCTGTCATCTTATAATCTTCATACTTATAAATAAGACGAGGGACATATTTTAAAATTTCATTATCATAATCAAAAGTAATCGCTGTATGAATCTCACCCTTATCAAATAAATATTTCAATAAATAAGACCCTACTCCTCCAGAAGTAGCCATATAACGTACTGTAGAATCTATAGCGCAACCTACATATGCATTTATCATCGTATCATTTTTTTTATATGAGAAAGCTCCCTCCACCCTCCAAAAAGTGCATATAATTGTAATTTTAGAATTGGATAATAAGGTGGAATAAATATATTAGCCAAACAACCTGTAAACATTACTGTTACAATCGTAACGCATGCTGATCCTATAACACCATAGCGCGGTATCAATATTAAGTTTAACACAATACAAATAGCACAACCCATGAAATTACGTATGAAAGCCCATTTTTGCTTTTTTTCAAGAATAATAATTTGTCCACAAGATGAAGACAATGCCATACCAATTGTTTTAAATGCCATAATTTGCAAAATCGGTACAGCTAGCAAATAGCGTAATCCATAAGTATAATATATGAGCCAGTATGCTATCAATGAAATAAAAACAGATAATAAAATAGCGATCCAAACAATAATACTCACAAATTGTTTTTTCTTTTCTTCGTATTCAATTTCATTTTTCTCTTTGACTCTGACTAATAGTGGAGTGATAGTCTGGGTCAAAACCATAGGAATAAATAATATTAAATCTAAGAATTTTCCAGCTGTAGCAAAGTATCCAACAGATTCTTTGTCAACCATATTACCAATCATAACTTGGTCTATTCTCTGATAAACAATAACTGCTGCCCCCGATAGTACCAACGGGAAAGATTCCTTGATAAAATAAATACTATTCTTTTTATCATATTTCCATTCAGAAATTTTTCCGACAAGCTTCCTATAGGAAATGAGATAACCACCTGCTACTAGAATTGTATCAAAAATAACAGCCATAATAAACCATTCCAAAGGAGCTTTAATCCATAAAAGCAAAACTTTAATACCAGCTCCTACAACAGTTCTAATTATCTCTGATTTCACGACATACTCATTTTTAACTATTGATGTAAAATAATTACGTATTATGTTAAAACATCCCGTATATAAAACCAAAGAATAACCCAGTATCATATATGTTGTAAAAATATCCGTTTTATAAAAATACAGTGTTATCAATATCATTAGGAATGCCAATGTAGCAAAGAAGAGCCTAAGTCGAAAACTCGTCCCAAGAATTACATTTCTATTATCCGGACATTTTGACAATTCCCTTATTTCTATATCATCTAATCCAAAATTGGAAATAACAGTGAATAAAGTTACATAACTAATAACATAATTCATCAATCCATATTGACTAGGCCCTAAATATCGAGCTACTAATATTCCAACAAATAAAGCACCTGCCATATTTACAATTTTCCCTGTTACTGCCCAAAAGATATTAAAAAAAATCTTTTTCCTATTATCAGACAATCTTTGTGTAAATTTCTTTAAAAGCATATACTCTATTACAACTATCTTTCAAATAAATAAAGGAAAATCTCAATCCCTCGCTTCTCTTGAAGCCATACCTGATAACCTCCAATCACACGATTCTTTGCATTTAACAATGTTCACTAAAATCAAGACAAGCCTGGCACACTAATTTTATTTTATCATCACCTTTCACACTGCCTCCTAGCAAATCTAGAAAAACACGTGCAAGATCTTTCTTGCAAAAAGTCAAAGTATCGCCAACTTTTCTCCCATCATATTTAAAACTAATTTTAACAGACCCTAAATATTCGAGAACAACCTCATCAAATTCCCATCTTTTAACTTTGTCAACGTACGGTCGTGCTATTAACTCTAAACTCATGTTCATCATCTAAATTATTCTCCCCCTTTATACATCTCTTCATAATACCTCTGATAGCCCCCACTCGTCACATTATCCATCCACTCCTGATTATCCAAATACCATCCAACTGTATTCTCTATCCCCTCTTCAAACTGTAAACTTGGTTCCCAACCTAGTTCATTTTTCAGTTTATTTGAGTCAATTGCATAACGTAAATCATGTCCTTTGCGATCTGTTACATAAGTAATCAAATGTTCTGAAGTACCCTCCGGATTACCTAACAAACGATCAACTGTCTTTATAATAACTTTTATTAGATCAATATTCGTCCATTCATTAAAACCACCAATATTATAGGTATCAGCCGTGTTTCCGTTATGGAAAATCAAATCTATCGCCCTAGCATGGTCAGCAACATACAACCAGTCTCTTACATTTTCTCCCTTACCATACACAGGCAAGGGTTTACCTTGACGGATATTATTTATAAATAATGGGATCAGTTTCTCCGGAAATTGATAAGGACCATAATTATTGGAGCAGTTTGTCACAATGGTAGGCATACCATAAGTATCATGAAAAGCCCTCACAAAATGATCGCTACCTGCCTTGCTGGCTGAATAAGGACTATGGGGCTGGTATTTAGTTTCTTCCGTAAAGAATGTGCCATCGAATTCCAAAGCACCATAAACCTCATCTGTAGAAATATGATAAAAACGCTTACCTTCGTAACATTCAGGAAGATATTCCCAACTCAACCGGGCAGCCTGTAATAAAGAAAGGGTACCGATGACATTAGTATGAGCAAAAGCAAATGGATCCCTGATACTACGGTCTACGTGACTTTCAGCGGCCAGGTGAATAACTCCATCAACATGATACTGCTTGAAGAGTTCCAGCATTTTATCAAAGTCACAGATATCAGCTTTTACAAAGGTATAGTTAGGCTGATCTTCGACATCTTTCAGATTGGCCAGATTACCGGCATAAGTCAGTTTATCCAGATTGATTATGTGATATTCAGGATATTTATTGACGAACAAACGTACAACGTGCGATCCGATGAAGCCTGCTCCACCTGTAATCAGTATATTTCGTATGAAATTCATGTCTATTTTAATAATCTGATTGTTGTTTCAATTCATTTATACATTTCTGCAGAGAGTCTTTCCAATAAGGAACTGTGATTCCAAAAGTAGATTTCACTTTTGTTTTATCCAGCACAGAAAAATGAGGACGTTTTACCTTACTGGGGAATTCATCGCTGTGACAAGGTTGAATATCGCACACATTGCCACTCAAGTCACAGACTTCCTTCGCAAAGTCATACCATGCACACACACCTTCATTACTAAAATGGTAGATACCTTCTTTATAAAGTTGATTCTCCTCAATCACTTGATAGATAACAGATGCCAAGTCTCCGGCATAAGTGGGGGTACCAACCTGATCAAAGACTACTTTCAGGGTATCTTTATCAGCTGTGAGCTGTCGCATTGTTTTTACGAAGTTCTTCCCATAAGGGGAATAAAGCCAGGCGGTACGAAAGATAATATAATGACAGCCGGTTTCCTGTATGCTATGCTCACCGGCCAGCTTCGTTTTACCATACACACCCAAAGGATTAGTTTCCCAATCTTCCCGACAAGGGATATTTCTGTCTCCCTGAAAAACATAGTCCGTAGAGACATGTATTAAGGTAGCATCAGTTTCTTTTGCTACAACAGCCAGATTCTCCACTGCCTTATTATTCAATAAATCAGCAGTCGCGAAATCATCTTCCGCCTTGTCTACGTTGGTATAGGCAGCACAATTAACGATGACATGAATTTGTTTGTCATTGACCATTTTACGGATAGAATCACGACTGGTTATATCCAGTTCTGCCACATCGGTAAAAATATATTGGTTGGAGCTGGTTGACGATACACGGCGCATCTCATTACCAAGCTGACCATTAGCTCCTGTCACTAGAATATTCATTGAGCTTAATACAGATTTTCGTTATAATCAAATAGCCAGCTAGCTTCTTCCAAACGTTCGTGATGTTTGTCCTTTTCGGAAAGAATTATTTTATCAGCAGGAACCTTCCAGTCGATTTTCAATGCAGGATCATCCCAAGCCAGGGCACCTTCACATTGGGGAGCATAGAAGTTGTCACATTTATACTGAAAGATAACCTCTTCCGTCAGGACAACAAAGCCATGGGCGAATCCACGCGAAATAAAGAACTGACGGTGGTTTTCTTCTGTCAATTCCACCGATACATGCTCTCCAAATGTTGGTGAGCCTTTACGGATATCGACAGCCACATCAAGGACAGAGCCTTTAATGACACGTACCAGTTTACTCTGGGCATAAGGCGGTTTCTGAAAATGAAGACCACGTAAAACACCATAGCTGGATTTACTTTCATTATCCTGGACAAAATCTACCTTACGGACCTTTTCTGTAAATTCACGTTGAGAGAAGGATTCGAAAAAGTAACCACGGTCATCTTTAAAAAGCCGGGGTTCAATGATAACAACGCCTTCTATAGCAGTTTTGATTATTTCCACTATGATTAGTGTTTATTAGTTATTTAGATTATCGGAAAGGAATATGGCATTATTCCAGTCCCAGTTCATTTATCACTTTTAAAAGGTACTGGCCATATTGGTTCTTTAGCATGGGCTTGGCCAGCTCACGCATTTTATCCGCTGTTATCCAGCCATGACGCAGGGCAATACCTTCAAGACACGCTACTTTCAATCCCTGACGCTTTTCAATCACTTCAATAAAAGTGCTGGCTTCGGAAAGAGAATCGTGCGTGCCGGTATCAAGCCAGGCAAAACCACGACCTAATAGTTGGACTTTTAATTGGTAGTCATTGAGAAATTCCTGATTAACGGTAGTGATTTCTAACTCTCCACGGGGAGAAGGTTGTATATGTTTGGCTACATCCACCACTTTATTGGGGTAGAAATAGAGTCCCACTACAGCGTAGTTAGATTTTGGATTTTCTGGTTTTTCTTCAATACTCAAAACATTCCCATCCTTGTCAAAGTCAGCAACTCCATAACGTTCGGGATCGGCAACCCAATAACCGAATACGGTTGCTTTCTGCTCTTCCTCGACTGTACGGACAGCCTCCTGCAACATGCGGGTAAAGCTTTGGCCATAGAAGATATTATCACCTAATACCAGACAGACGGAATCATTGCCGATGAAGTCTTCACCGATAATAAAGGCTTGTGCCAGACCGTCCGGAGAGGGTTGTTCGGCATACTCAAACCGTACTCCATAGTCGGAGCCATCACCCAAAAGACGCTTGAAACCCGGAAGATCATAAGGAGTGGAAATAATCAGGATCTCACGGATTCCAGCCAACATAAGGACTGAAATCGGATAATAAATCATGGGCTTGTCAAAGACAGGAAGCAACTGCTTACTCACTCCTTTGGTGATAGGATACAGACGAGTGCCTGAACCACCGGCTAAAACTATTCCTTTCATAAAAGCTTATTTCAATTTTAGAAAATAAGTAAGCTGTTTTGAGATAGACACAAAGTAGCTTTTATTCTGTGTTTATTTAAACGGTTCCACATACCCAACCGGCATATCCGCACAAGCACACCCCAACATATTCAACCGGACAGCAATCTTACTCCTGCCATCCACCGTGACAAGTTCTCCTACAAGACCAGTCAAAGGACCTTTAACAACACGTACTTTTTCGCCACGTGCCAAAGGAGCGCTATTCATACAGATTGCCTCTTCGGAATAGTCGAGCATAAAACGGAAACGGGCCATTTGTTCATCAGGAATGATAGTCGGACTGCTCTCACCGCGCATTACCATATACCGACTAACGGTAGAAAAGGAAAGAACCTCTTTACGTTCTTTAGGATCAGCATGTACAAAAACCATCATGGGAAGCAACACGGATTCAACCACTTTACGGCGGTCGCTCCATTGATGTACTTCTTGCTGGACCGGTACAAAATTTTCAATCCCCATTTTGTCTAAACGTTCGGCTACCTTCTTCTCATGATGCATACGAACCAGAGCGACATACCAGCGTTTAGAGTGTGCTACGCCTTCCCCTGTCCCAATTTTAGGCCCAGCACTTAAAGTTTCTTTCGTTAGAATCATACTTTTTTACCCCTTAAGTTTCCGTTACTTCTTAGGTAACGGATAAGGTACTCATTCACAGGAAAACAGATGAAAACAGAAAAACATGGACAAGAACCGCCTACAGCAATGTTTTTCTAACCTACGCGAAGGGAAAAGCATCTTTGAAAACAGAATATAGGAATATCGGACATGATAAAACAAAACCATCATGTCCTGATATATTTTTGTTGCATATTTCAACAAATCAGAAAAAAAAGAAGATTTTACTTGTTTACTATTTGTATTTTTGCATATCTTTGCACCGAATAATTATCCGTTACCTAAGAAGTAACAGAAACATTTCGCCCTTGATTTCTAATACTTTATCGTCAATTATCTACCTAAACGATAGTTTCTAATGTAAGATAAATTCCCTTTATTTACCTCTGTACGTTCTCTTAGCTCAAAACCTTTTAAATAGATTTGTGTGGTTTTTATAGATTTATGTCCCAATGATTCACTAATCATTTCAATTGGCACTCCACGATACTTGGCTGTCGTTGCCCAGGAATGGCGAAGTGTGTAAGAAGAAACGGGAGAATTCAAACGTAAAGCTCTCGCCAAATCCTTCAAACGATTATTGAATCTCCGAAGAGCCGACTGATATTCACGGTATGCCCTTTCATCCTTCCGTTTCTTGTTACCGCAAAGTATATCGAACAGATAGTCAGGACAATCAGGAATGGGTTCCTGATTATTCCGGAGTTGATTAATCATTCCCCTGGCAGTATCAAGCACTTCCACGCTCATGGGAGTTTTCGTCTTGATTCGATTATAACGTAATACACTCTGATCTAAAGCAGATTTTTCCAGATGAGCTAAATCAGCAAATGACATTCCACCAAACTGGAACATCAGGGCGGCAATAGTTTGTGTACGACGTAAACGCTCCGATTTGGGATCTTCATACAGAAGTTTATGCAATTCACCGGCAGGCAAAGCTTTCTTTTGCCGGACATCCACGCCTGTATAAACATCATGAAATAATCGGGGAACATAAGGGGCACTACCCGCTTCCACTCCCCGATTGTAAATACTACGAAGCATACGCATATACGTAGAAATCGTATTGGGCTTCAAACCACACTCATAAAGATACTGACCATAACGTCGTAAACGTTCTTTGGTGACCTGTCTGAACGACATGTTCAACGTACCGCAAAACTTACTGAAAGAATAAAGGGCATTCTTATAGACATGCGCTGTAGAATAGCGCCCCTCCTTTCGTAAACGATTGATGTAGTTCTCACCACATCGACTAAATCCATTTTTATTCATCATTTGCATCACTAGTTATTTTATATATATACTATTTGGCAAGCGACAAAAGAACAAATCTTTTTGCACGTTTAATTCCGCTTTCCAGATATTATTCTCTAATTAACATTCATTAATATTGCAAAAATTAATTAATTATGAGCAGTAAAAAAACTAAAAAAGGTAGTAAAAGCGACAAAGCAAAAAGAAATGTTCAAACAGTGGAAAAAGCCCCCGGAAGACATTCAAAGGAAGAAATCATCAGTGAAGAAGAGCTGGATAACAGAATAGCAATCGATGGAGATATCCGCCTTTATCTCACCATGTATTTAAAAATCTTTATCGATGGACATTTCCGCCATCCCAAGAAAAACAAGTTGATAAATATGGCCCAATATATCTATGACCAAAAAGTATTATACATTCACAAACACGATGGCTATAAGTTGATGGAATTTAGCAGTATACATGCTGAATTGGCGGCATTGAAAAAGCCTGTCGAAGAAGAATACATGAAAGAGAAAGAGGAAAAAAAGAAACAGGCTGAAAAGGTCAAAAGCAAGTACTAAGAAAAAAATAATGGGACAGTTGAAATATAAGGCTTACCTTCGCCGCCGTTTTCAACCGGTCGAAAAACAAAAAGTATTTCTCTTGAAAAAATAGTGACGGCATACTATTGTTATAGTGTCACTATAATGAGAGGATAGTAACGCTATGACAATAGCATAGCGTCACTATCTGAAAGGGGAGATTTACACTTAAACAGAAATTTATTTTTCAAAATTAAAAACAGAAGAAAATGAGACAAAGAATCAGGAAGAGCAAGTTAGAAATTTGCAAATTAGTATGGAAAAAACGTATTACTGCTGAAAAGGGGATTTCGGATAAATGTGCGGAGAGAATTGTACAAGAGTGCATTAAACTAATAGAACGCATGTTGTATGGGAATGTAATGATAGCTTTTCACAAGCAGGATGGTACGTTCTGCCTAGAAAGAGGAACGCTGGTGGGATATGAAAAATTCTTTCATAGAGAATTCAATATTACAGCAAAACAAGAGTCTATTGTGTATTGGAGTGAAGAACAAAAAGGATGGAGAAGATTTATGATCGGGAACCTGATGGAGTGGAGAGCTATTGTATAAATCAGATTAAAATATATTTAACAATGAATATGATTAACAAAGGGATACCTTATTTCCCGACACCGGCAAACTTCTTTGACGAAGAAGTGATGGAACTATTAGAAGCTAAATTTGGAGTGTTAGCTTCTTACATTGTCATGCGATTGCTTTGCAAAATATATAAAGAGGGATATTATATCTCTTGGGGAAAGGAACAAAACCTGATTTTTGTCCGTAAAGTAGGCGGCGGGATTAAAGAGGATATGATGGAAAAGATTGTCGATCTGTTATTGGAGAAAGGATTTTTCCATAAGGAAACCTACGAAAAATACGGCATACTCACTTCGGAACAGATTCAAAGGGTGTGGTTCGAAGCCACTACACGAAGGAAAATAGATTTCTCCCAACTACCTTATTTATTAGAGACCAAGAAGAAAAAAGGGATGCAAAAAGAAGAGTTGAACGCGGAAAATGCAGACATTTTTGAAACTCAAGAGGAGGTGAGTCAAGAAAATGCAGACATTTCCCGACAAACTAAACTAAAGGAAACTAAACTAAATTCTGAAGAAGAAGAAATTAACGATGCTTCGATTGAAATTCCGGGGTATGCCTACAATCTGGCTACACACAACATAGCAGGATTGATGGAGAGCCTGGACAACCATAAAGTGACTGACCCAAAAGAGAAACAGACGATTCTCCGGCTATCGGACTATGGCAGGAAAGGCACCCAGGTGTGGAAACTGCTCTCCAATACGGCCTGGAGTAAAATCGGAGCACCGGGGAAATACATCATTGCAGCGTTAGCTAGCGGACGGAAATAAACCGACTGATTAAAAGCTGATAAAAAAGGTACGAAAAATCTGTGCTTTTCACAAATTCTTCGTACCTTTACGCTCCGGTAAAACAAGTTCTATCCACATAAAATATAACAAAATGGAAAACAGAAGTTTAGTAACCATTGCCGAACATTCTAAAGAAAAAATCCTCTACATGCTCGAAATGGCGAAGCAGTTTGAAATGAACCCCAACCGCCGGTTATTGCAAGGAAAGGTAGTAGCAACCCTGTTCTTCGAACCTTCTACCCGCACCCGCCTGAGTTTTGAAACAGCCGCCAATCGTCTAGGAGCACGTGTGATCGGATTCTCCGACCCCAAAGCTACCAGCTCGTCAAAGGGGGAAACACTAAAAGACACGATTATGATGGTGAGCAATTATGCAGATATTATCGTCATGCGTCACTATCTGGAAGGAGCTGCCCGCTATGCAAGTGAAGTCGCTCCTGTGCCCATTGTCAATGCCGGAGACGGAGCGAACCAACATCCGTCACAGACAATGCTCGATCTATACTCTATCTACAAAACGCAAGGCACGCTGGAAAACCTGAATATTTTCCTGGTAGGTGACTTGAAATACGGGCGTACCGTGCACTCCCTGTTAATGGCAATGCGGCACTTCAACCCCACTTTCCACTTCATCGCTCCCGATGAACTGAAAATGCCGGAAGAATACAAACTCTATTGTAAAACGCACCAGATAAAATATGTGGAACACACGGATTTCAGCGAAGAAATCATTGCAGATGCAGATATCCTGTATATGACCCGTGTGCAACGTGAACGCTTCACCGACTTAATGGAATATGAACGGGTGAAAAACGTTTATATCCTGCGCAACAAGATGTTGGAAAATACTCGCCCGAACCTGCGCATTCTGCATCCGCTACCCCGTGTCAACGAGATTGCATACGATGTGGACGATAACCCGAAGGCATATTATTTCCAACAGGCACAAAATGGTCTGTATGCCCGTGAAGCCATTCTTTGCGACGTATTAGGTATCACATTAGAGGACGTTAAAAACGATATTTTATTATGAGCGAAAATAAACAAGCATTGCAAGTAGCTGCCCTGAAAAACGGGACAGTGATTGACCATATACCATCCGAAAAGCTCTTTACCGTAGTGCAACTGCTCGGTGTGGAACAGATGACTAGCAATATCACTATCGGATTCAACCTCGACAGTAAGAAACTAGGTAAAAAAGGGATCATCAAGATTGCAGATAAATTCTTCTGCGACGAAGAGATTAACCGTATTTCAGTAGTTGCCCCGCACGTCAAACTGAATATCATCCGCGATTACGAAGTAGTGGAAAAGAAAGAGGTGAAAATGCCGGATGAACTTCGGGGCATCGTGAAATGTGCCAATCCGAAATGTATCACCAACAACGAACCGATGGCCACTATCTTTCATGTGATAGACAAGGATAATTGTATCGTAAAGTGCCATTATTGCGAGAAAGAGCAGAAACGTGAAGAGATTACAATCCTCTGAATAAACGTATGGGCCTATGAAACAGGACTGGAAACCAGGAACGATGATCTATCCGCTGCCGGCTGTACTGGTCAGCTGCGGAAAGGAAGAAAGCGAATATAATATGTTCACAGTAGCATGGACGGGTACGATTTGTACAAACCCGCCCATGTGTTATATATCCGTACGTCCGGAACGCCATTCTTATGACATTATAAAAAAAAACATGGAGTTTGTCATCAACCTGACAACGAAAGATATGGCTTTTGCCACCGACTGGTGCGGAGTTCGTTCGGGACGTGATTATCATAAATTTGATGAGATGAAGCTGACACCCGGACAGTGTACGGTGGTTAGTGCTCCGTTGATTGAAGAATCTCCTCTCTGCATTGAATGCCGTGTGAAAGAAATCATCTCTCTCGGCTCACACGATATGTTTATCGCTGACGTAGTAAATGTGCGTGCGGACGACCGGAACCTGAATCCTGAAACCGGAAAGCTGGAACTGGCCGAAGCCAATCCGCTGGTATATGTGCACGGAGGATATTATAATCTGGGAGAGAAAATCGGTAAATTCGGTTGGAGTGTAGAAAAGAAGAAATCATAAAAAGTGCGATATTGCCATGAATATGCTGCGTAAATTCATCCTTCCCGGTTTGTTAGCTATAGCCTGCACGGCTGTCGGCCAGAACTATAACGCAGAAAAAGTGGACCGCCCCAATACAAAAAAAATAAATATCGGTATCAAGGCGGGATTCAACTCTTCCATGTTCATGGTGTCTGAACTGAAAATTAAGGATGTAACTATCGATGAGGTGCAGAATAACTACAAGATAGGTTATTTCGGCGCCCTCTTTATGCGCATCAACATGAAGAAGCATTTCATTCAGCCGGAAGTGTCCTATAATGTAAGCAAATGTGAGATCACTTTCGATAAGCTCGGTTCGCAGCATCCTGCCATCGAGCCTGATTATGCTTCCGTGCAATCGGTGTTGCACAGTGTGGATTTCCCTATTTTATACGGCTATAATGTGGTGAAAAAAGGGCCTTACGGAATGTCTATCTTCGCAGGCCCCAAACTTCGCTACTTATGGGGAAAACACAATGAAATCACTTTTAAGAATTTTGACCAAAAAGGGATTCACGAAAGGCTGTATCCGTTCAATGTCAGTGCAGTGATCGGTGTAGGCGTCAACATCTCCCGTATCTTTTTCGATTTCCGCTACGAGCAAGGCATCGGAAATATCTCCAAGTCCATCATTTACGACAATATCAATTCCGACGGCAGCACAGGAGTGAGCAACATTATTTTCCGTCGCCGTGACAGCGCGTTAAGTTTTTCGCTGGGATTCATCCTTTAAGAATAAAATATCATTAAATCCGGCTTTTTACTAACATTTTTCTTGTACTTCCTTCATTCTTTATTTATTTTCATTAACTTTGTGCGCTTAAAATAGGTATCTCGAATTAGAAATTTAATCTTACTTATAAAAGAATGAAAAGAGACGACATCATTTTCGACATCATCGAAAAAGAGCATCAACGTCAGTTGAAAGGAATCGAGCTTATTGCATCAGAAAATTTTGTGAGTGACCAGGTTATGCAGGCAATGGGTTCTTGCCTGACTAACAAGTACGCAGAAGGTTATCCCGGCAAACGTTATTACGGAGGTTGCGAAGTAGTAGACCAAAGCGAACAAATCGCTATCGACCGCCTGAAAGAAATTTTTGGCGCTGAATGGGCAAACGTACAACCACACTCGGGAGCACAAGCTAATGCTGCTGTTTTCCTCGCAGTTCTGAATCCGGGCGACAAATTCATGGGATTAAATCTTGCACACGGCGGACACCTTTCTCATGGCTCACTGGTAAACACTTCCGGTATCATCTATACTCCTTGCGAATATAACCTGAATCAGGAAACTGGATGCGTTGACTACGACCAGATGGAAGAAGTCGCTCTGCGTGAGAAACCGAAAATGATTATCGGTGGTGGTTCTGCATACTCTCGTGAATGGGATTACAAACGTATGCGTGAAATCGCCGACAAAGTAGGCGCTATCCTGATGATCGACATGGCTCACCCTGCCGGCCTGATCGCTGCCGGAGTGCTCGAAAATCCGGTTAAATATGCACATATCGTCACTTCTACTACACATAAAACACTTCGCGGACCTCGTGGTGGTGTCATCATGATGGGTAAGGATTTCCCAAATCCGTGGGGAAAGACCACTCCGAAAGGTGAGATCAAGATGATGTCTCAATTACTGGATTCTGCCGTATTCCCGGGAATCCAAGGCGGACCACTGGAACATGTAATTGCTGCTAAAGCAGTTGCTTTCGGTGAAATCCTGCAACCTGAATTTAAGGAATATGCTAAACAAGTACAAAAGAACGCTGCTGTACTTGCACAGGCTTTAATCGACCGTGGTTTTACCATCGTTTCCGGTGGTACAGACAACCACTCTATGTTGGTCGACCTGCGTAGCAAATATCCTGAACTGACAGGTAAAGTGGCAGAAAAAGCATTGGTTTCTGCCGATATTACTGTTAACAAGAACATGGTTCCGTTTGACAGCCGTTCAGCTTTCCAGACTTCCGGTATCCGTTTGGGTACTCCTGCTATCACAACTCGTGGTGCAAAAGAAGATTTGATGCTCGAAATTGCTGAAATGATCGAGACTGTATTGTCTAACGTAGAAAATGAGGAAGTTATTGCACAAGTACGTGCACGTGTCAATGAGACAATGAAGAAATATCCTCTTTTTGCTTATTAAAAAACGATTTCAAAGCTAATAGCCTCACTGTTATCAGCTTTATTTCTTATTTATAAGGTCTGCTCTTTGTGAAAGGAGCAGGCTTTTTTTATTTATTAACGGTCCCGCCCGAACCATCTGTCCATATTTTCGTTTTTCTTACTATAAAAGAAATATATGATGTCATATATCACTCATAGCAAGGACGAATTCAACCGTACAGTGTGCAAGAAGAGAAAACTGAAGCGCACTGGACTCTATATACAGTCATCCCCGTCTTTCCACATTTTATTTCATAGGGAAAGACGGGGATTTATTTTACCGGCATCATACCGGAATATTTTTTTGAGGTATATATTTTAGCTCAATCCTTCTATTTCTCCATCCACAATATCGATATGCAATGCTTGCGGTTCTTTGGGTAATCCCGGCATACGAAGAATTTCTCCGGCAATGGCTACAATCATTTCAGCTCCGTTATTGATAACAATATCTTTAATATGGAACTCGAAGTTATTTACCGCCCCATAAATCTTTGGATCGGCAGAGAATGAATATTGTGTTTTAGCAATACAAACCGGATAATGAGTGATTCCCATTTTCTCAATCAGTTTGATACGGTTGCGTGCAATACTACTATAGGTAATAACGCTGGCTCCGTAAATATTAGTGGCTACCTTTTCGATCTTCTGCTGTATGCTATCTTCTTCTTTATAAGTGTAGCGTAAAGATTCGGACGGATTGTTCTCTATGGTATCTACTACCAGACGGGCCATATCTACTGCTCCCTCTCCTCCTTCACTGAACGCATTGTTAATGGCAAAACCCACTCCCAACTGTTCGCAATGTTCGCGCAGTAATTCCATTTCTTCATCCGTATCGGATGCAAACTTATTGAAAGCTACGATGATGGTCTGACCGAATGAACGAAGGTTACGAACGTGTTTGTCGAGATTACGCAATCCTTCTTTCAAGCCTTCCATATTCGGCTCTTTGATACGGTCGAGACTGACACCTCCGTGCATCTTTAATCCTTGTGCTGTAGCGACAATCACTGTGAGACGTGGTTGGAGTCCGCTCTTGCGGCATTTGATATTATAGAATTTTTCTGCACCGAGATCGGCACCGAATCCGGCTTCTGTTATTACATAATCACCGAAAGACATTGCCAATTTAGTGGCCAGAATAGAGTTACAACCATGTGCGATATTAGCAAACGGACCACCATGTACAAAAGCAGCGGTTCCTTCGGTAGTCTGCACTAAATTAGGATGGATAGCATCTTTCAACAACACGGTGATGGCTCCTGCCACTCCCAAATCTTTCACAGTAAAAGGTTGGTCGTCATACGTGAAGCCCAACAGGATATTTTCAATACGGCGACGCAGATCACTCACATCTTTAGAAAGACAAAGAATTGCCATAATCTCCGAAGCAGGAGTAATATCGAAACCGGACTCTTGGGTAATCCCGTTCGATTTAGGTCCGAGACCGACAACGATGCTGCGCAACGAACGGTCGTTCACGTCAAGCACTCTCCGCCAAAGAATTTCTTTCAGTCCAAAGCCCTTTGCCTGATTCTGATAAAGATAATTGTCGAGTAAAGCAGAAATCATGTTATGAGCAGAAGTGATGGCATGAAAATCCCCTGTAAAATGGAGGTTGATCTTGTCCATCGGAAGCACTTGTGCATATCCCCCACCGGCTGCTCCTCCCTTCATTCCGAAACATGGACCGAGAGACGGCTCGCGAAGAGCGACAATCGCATTCTTTCCAATTTTATTCAATCCCAAAGCGAGACCGATAGATACTGTAGTTTTGCCAATGCCCGCTTTGGTTGCTGTGATAGCAGTTACCAGAATGAGATTGCTTTTCTTCACTTTCTCTTCATCAATCAGTTGTTCGGGGATCTTTGCTATGTAGCGGCCATAATTCTCCACTTCCTCGCGAGGGATTCCGATACCTTCGGCAACTTGCTTAATCTTCTTCAGCTCAATACTGCGAGCTATTTCTATGTCTGATTTCATACAGAATATGATTAGTTTTATTTTTGAAGGAACAAAAGTATAACAAAAAAGCGAAATAGAGAAATTTAAAGTTCGACGGATATTATATCTCTATTTTTCATAACACAACAAACTCTTTTTACGCTATAACTGTTGTAAATGACATAACCTAAAACAACAACTTAATTATGGAATGGATTATTAATCAATTAAGGGTACATCCTGAACTTGCTATTTTCCTGACGCTCTTTGCCGGATTTTGGCTGGGCAGACTCAAAATAGGGAAATTCTCATTGGGGACAGTCACCAGTGTTCTGCTGGTCGGAGTATTGGTAGGACAACTGAATATCACTGTAGATGGTCCGATGAAAGCTGTGTTCTTTCTGCTTTTCCTGTTTGCCGTTGGCTATAAGGTAGGTCCGCAATTTTTCCGCGGATTGAAAAAAGACGGTCTGCCACAAGTGGGATTCGCTGTACTGATGTGTATTGTCAGTCTGGTAGCCCCGTGGATACTGGCCAAAATCATGGGATATCATGTAGGAGAAGCTGCCGGACTGTTGGCAGGCTCACAAACAATATCCGCCGTTATCGGCGTGGCAAGCGATACGATCAACCAGCTGGGAATCAGCGATGCACAGAAAGCCACGTTCATCAATGCAATTCCGGTAGCGTATGCCGTAACTTATATTTTCGGAACGGCCGGTTCGGCGTGGATTCTGGCTTCTCTCGGCCCTAAAATGCTGGGTGGACTGGATAAGGTGAAGGCCGACTGCAAGGAACTGGAGGCTCAAATGGGAACATCGGAAGCTGATGAACCCGGATTTTCCCCGGCTCTTCGTCCGGTTGTGTTCCGTGCTTATAAAATCACCAATGAATGGTTTGGCAAAGGAAAGAAAGTCAGTGAACTTGAAGCTTATCTATGTAAAAATGATAAACGACTGTTTGTAGAACGGATTCGTCAAAAAAGAGTGGTGAAGGAAGTAGATCCGAACCTGATTCTTCATAAGAATGACGAAGTGGTACTTAGCGGACGCCGTGAATTTGTGATTGGAGAAGAAGACTGGATCGGTCCGGAAGTGATTGATGCACAATTACTCGACTTCCCGGCAGAAACTCTTCCTGTAATGGTGACCCACCGGACTTTTGCCGGAGAAACGGTTTCCAAAATCAGGGCGCAGAAGTTTATGCACGGGGTTAGTATCCGGAATATCAAACGTGCCGGAATCAATGTTCCGGTATTACCTAAAACGATTGTAGATTCGGGAGATATTCTCGAACTTACCGGTCTTAAACATGAAGTGGAAAGTGCTGCCAAACAAATGGGCTATATTGACCGGCCTACCAACCAGACGGATATGATCTTCGTTGGATTGGGTATTTTGCTCGGTGGTCTTTTCGGTGCACTGGCTATTCATCTGGGAGGTGTTCCTATCAGTCTTTCTACCAGTGGCGGCGCATTGATAGCCGGACTTCTGTTCGGTTGGCTACGCAGCAAGCATCCTACTTTCGGAGGTATCCCTGAACCTTCTTTATGGGTATTGAATAATGTAGGACTGAATATGTTTATCGCAGTGGTCGGTATCGCTGCAGGTCCCAGTTTCATTGCCGGATTCAAGGAAGTAGGCGTCAGTCTGTTTATCGTCGGCGCATTGGCAACGGCCATTCCTCTCCTCGCCGGATTGCTGATGGCGAGATACTTGTTCAAATTCCACCCTGCCCTGTCATTGGGATGTACGGCAGGAGCACGTACTACAACAGCTGCATTGGGAGCTATTCAGGATGCAGTGGAAAGCGACACACCGGCATTAGGATATACGGTGACGTATGCAGTCGGCAATACGCTCCTGATTATCTGGGGAGTTGTCATCGTACTACTTATGTAAAACTATATAAATAAATATCATTATGGAAAAGAAAACAAATAACCCTGCCATTACCAAAAGTTATGCCAAGAAAATGGAAACGATCAGCCCGTTCGAGCTGAAAAACAAACTGATCGATATGGCAGATGAAAGTATCAAGAAGATAGCACATACCATGTTGAATGCCGGAAGAGGTAACCCGAACTGGATTGCTACCGAGCCACGCGAAGCCTTTTTTCTGCTGGGACAATTCGGCCTTTGTGAATGTCGTCATGCGTTTTCACTGGAAGAAGGAATAGCAGGTATTCCGCAAAAGGCGGGAATTGCTGCCCGTTTCGAGGCTTTCCTGAAAGAAAACGAGAAAGCTCCCGGTGCTAACCTGTTGAAAGAGGGCTATAATTATATGCTGATGGAACATGCTGCCGATCCGGATACACTTATTCACGAATGGGCAGAATCAGTGATTGGCGACCAGTATCCTGTGCCCGACCGTATTTTACATTTTACGGAGTTAATCGTACAGGATTACCTGGCGCAAGAGATGTGTGACCGCCGTCCGCCGAAAGGTACTTTTGACCTTTTCGCGACCGAAGGAGGTACGGCAGCCATGTGTTATCTGTTCGATTCTTTGCAAGAGAATTTCCTGTTGAACCAGGGGGATGCCATTGCTTTGATGGTTCCTGTGTTCACTCCTTATATAGAAATCCCGGAACTGCGACGCTATCAGTTCGACGTTACCGAAATTTCTGCCGACCAGATGACTCCTGAAGGTTTACATACCTGGCAGTATAAGGATGAAGATATAGACAAGCTGAAAGATCCGCGGATCAAAGCGTTGTTTATCACCAATCCGAGCAACCCGCCCAGCTATGCACTTGGCAAGGAGACCACCGAACGTATCATCAACATTGTGAAGAATGATAATCCGAATCTGATGATTATCACGGATGATGTGTACGGAACGTTTATTCCTCATTTCCGTTCATTGATGGCAGAGTTGCCGCACAATACGCTTTGCGTTTATTCGTTCTCCAAATATTTCGGAGCTACAGGATGGAGAACCGCTGTTATCGCTCTACACGAAGACAACATCTACGACAAAATGATTGCCCGCCTGTCGGAGGAGCAGAAATCAATCTTGAACAAACGTTATTCCAGCCTTAGCCTGCAACCGGAAAAGATGAAATTTATTGACCGCATGGTGGCTGACAGCCGACAAATTGCGCTGAATCATACTGCAGGGCTTTCCCTGCCCCAACAGATACAGATGAGTTTGTTTGCCCTCTTCTCGCTCTTGGATAAAGAGGACAGTTATAAAGCCAAGATGCAGGAAATTATTCATCGCCGCCTGCATGCATTGTGGGATAATACAGGTTTCACACTGGTAGAAGATCCGCTGCGTGCCGGATATTATTCGGAGATTGATATGCTGGTATGGGCGAAGAAATTCTATGGGGATGACTTCGTTGCCTATCTGCAAAAGACATACAATCCGTTGGACGTAGTTTTCCGTTTGGCAAACGAGACTTCACTCGTATTGTTGAATGGCGGTGGTTTTGCGGGACCGAAATGGAGCGTACGGGTGTCATTAGCCAATCTGAATGAAGCCGATTATGTAAAAATCGGACAAAGTATCAAGTGTGTGTTAGAGGAGTATGCCAAAGCATGGAAAGCTTCCATACACTGAAAATAACCATTCATTATAAGCATTGAAAATATCCGAAAGTCAGTAGCTATCACCTCATAATCACTACTGGCTTATCGGATATTTCTGATTTTATTTCTACCTCAAAAGTTTTTCGTTTAACAAGCTGGATTTAATAAAAAAAAACAGTAGCTTTGCAAGCAAACAAAACAAGATATGCCATGCGACATCTGCTACTCATTATATTTATAATTATAAACCCACTTTATTTTACAATAAGTGCTTCGCAACATCCCAGTGACAGTCTTTTACATCTTCTGAATTCAACAAACTCTTCCCCCAAAAAGATTCTGATATACAGAGATCTCGCGGATATATACCTGGATAGTCCGGAAGCCAAAATGTATCTTCTGAAGATGTATCATGAAGCTCTAAAGATTAATGATAAAGAAAATGCGCTAAACGCTCTCAATGATATTATCATAGAAGAATTAAATACCCTGAATAAAGATTCGCTTTCTAAATATATTAATTACACAAAGAAGGTTGCCAGCCCGGAAGAGCTGAAGCATATACTGCCTTTTTATCATATGCGCATTTTCGAAGCACAATGTTTTTCTGATCAAAGAGATGAAGCTATTGAAAAAGAATTAGACTTAATGGATTCTAAAGAAAACACAAACAATATTTATAAAGAAATTACAACAGCCTACACAATAGGGACAAGTTTTTACATCAACCAGAAATATAAAGAGGCTACTCCTTATTTGGAGAAAAGTTTGAAATTGACAGAATCGCTTCCTGCCAAAGTGAAGAATATTTATCAGAAAAGAATTATTTGGAAATTAAGCATGGCATACGCTAAAAGTGGAAAGAAACGAGAAGCTACCCAACTAACGAAAGATCTGATTAATACGGTAGAACAGGAATACAAAAGAGACTATCAAAAGCAACGACCGTTTTATAATATAGACGCCTATCGGATTCAATATTATTCGTTTCTGATAAGTAACCTGGAACAGCTGACACCGGAAGAAGAAAGCTATTATTGGGGAAGAATTCTGCAGATTGGCAAAAAGCTGACCAACGATTTTGATAAGTACAATTATTATCTTTGTACCTGTAATTATTATACCAACAGTCATACCCAAAAAGACCTGTCAAAAGCTATTACTGCAGGCGACTCTCTTATCAGAATCGCCAAGATTTTGGCTCCGCAAAACTTACCGGGTTTGTTTAACACGGTTTCCCAGCTTTATGAAAAGAAAAAAGATTATCCGAATGCGCTGAAGTATTACAAGAACTCGTATTACATACAAGATTCGTTAAGCACTAATGACGCACGTCAACAGTTGAATGAACTTCAGGTAAAATATGACGTAAACACGCTTAACAGCGAAAAAGCTGCACTGGAAATAAAAAACAAAAAGACGTTAATTATCTCCCTAAGCACTTTATTAATCCTTGTAATTGGAGTTTGCAGCTATCTTTACTTCTCCTTGAAAAAAGAAAAGAGAATGAAAGCGGAATTAAAAGTGCTGAACCGTAAAGCACAGGAAAGCGAAAAGATGAAGCAGGCTTTTATCAACTCAATTTGCCACGAGATACGCACGCCGCTTAATTCGATTGTCGGGTTCTCTGATTTAATCATGAATGAGGACATTGACGAAGAGATGCGCCGGGAATTCCCCGCTGAAATTCAAAAAAGCACTCTGCTGCTTACAGGGCTTGTTAACAGTATGCTGGAAGTGGCGAATCTGGACGTTTCTGAAGATAAGCTGCCTTGCGGACCGACTGACATAAGAAATATCTGTATTCAGGAAATGGAAAAGATTTCCCCCAAACCGAGAATAAAATATCAATTGGATATTACAGAAGATACACTGTTTATTCCGACAAATGCCCAATATCTCACTATGGTGATTGAACATTTACTGAATAATGCCAATAAGTTTACAGAAGAAGGGTTTATTGCGTTAGGGTATAAGGTCAATCTTTCGAAGAACCAAATATGTATCAGTGTCACCGATAGCGGTTGCGGTATCCCGAAAGAAAAACAGGAAGAGGTATTCAACCGTTTTTCGAAACTTGATACTTTCGTTCCGGGCAATGGGTTGGGATTGTATCTCTGCCGTCTCATCGTGAAACGACTTGACGGAGAGATTAAAATTGATCCGGAATATACGGATGGTACAAGGGTGGTTGTCAATTTACCGATGAATGAATAGAACCATGAGTTATTTCCCGCTTATTTAAAGCGGGAGGTATCGACTTCTTCCCTCTTCTTCTCTTTGTATCCTCCGAATTTATAGTTAAACGAAATACCGAATGTACGGGTAGTGCGCATATAGTGGTTTTTCACATTCTGCAATCCGTAACGGACTTGTGTCGAAATGGTGGAGGTATTGAACAGGTCGTCACACTTCAGCGTCAATTGTGCTTTTCCGTTTGCAAAGGTGTAACGAAGCGCTGCATCCAGATTTCCCGAACGAGGAAGATCGAAAATTCCCTGTATAGCTCTATTTTGATAGAATCCGGTCAGGGTGAATTTTAAGTCGGGTTTGGTGGAAAGGGTAAATGTGTTGTCCATCGTCAAGACGAATGTATATAGTTTACGGTCAAACGGGATATCCCAGAAGTCACTATCTTTCTGGCGATAACGAAAACCGATGGCGGTGAAACGGGAGTCGAGCCATTTTTTCACCTTAAAGGGAACTGTCATTACCAATCCGGCTTGTGATGAAAAATCAAAGTTGAAGAATTTGTAAATCTCTACTAAGCGTTCCGGTGATTGGTAGAGGGTTTGCATTTGCTTGTTTTTGGTATAGCTATAAAAGGCGGAAAAAACATACTTGCCTTTTAGTATATAATTAAGGCTGGTTTCATAGTTCGTGGCAGGTTTGAGATAGGGATTTCCTTGAATTTCAGAGTATGCTCCCATGTAAGAGATTGCATTCTGTACGCTCCAGTATTCGGGATATTCCTTGTCACTACTCAATGAGAATTGCAGGACATGTCCGGCAGCGGGCATATAAGTTAGATTGGCTACCGGGTACAGGCTCCATTCATTCCAGATATTTGTATGATATTGCTCTGCTGCCAGAGAAACATCGGCCGAGAGTTTTTCACCGAAGCTTTTGCTTAGTCCGGCATACACATTCAGGGTTTGTTCGCGACGGCGGGAGTTCATGTTATTATCCGGTAACAGGCTATCTGTTTCCGGGTCATAATATCTTTGGTAGCTATGGTCTAAAGCGGTCGTATAGATTATGCCATAATTCAATCCCCAGCCTTTGCCCAAGGTATGTTCTTGCCCGGCATAAAAACGCCATTGATTGATTTGCTGTTTATCCCGGCTCAAGAAATTCATTGTCTCTGTTCCCATCGTGCTATATAATAATTGGCTACCGGGAGAATGATAGGATGTAAATGCCACCCCAGCTTTCAGCCCGAAAGGGGTTTGATAATCTAACTTTGCGTTATGGAGCTGGCTGTCTCCCTGTGAATCGGTAACAGAGTTTTGCGCACCGGTAGCTATGGAATAATGTTTGGAGTCGGTAAAAGCTGTTGTGTAGACCAGGCTTAACAGATGATCTTCTGCTAGAGAGTAATCCATTCCGAGACGTATCTGATGACTGTTGGTACGGGAAGTCATTATTTCATCCATATCCATCTGATGTACCGAACCATCGGCTAACGTGTGAAGTGCTTCTTTCTCCGTTATCCTTCGGTCGCGATCATAAGAGTAAGAGTAAAGAAGATCTGCAGAGAATTTACGTCCGGAGTACAGAAGACTTCCACGTTCTGCCAAAGATTCGTAGTGATGTTGGTTAAAAGCTGTATAGAGTTCTCCTTGAAGGGAAGATGCCTGTCCTGTGCCGGGGGCCAATATCAGGTTAATCATCGGTCCGCGTACCTGATAGCGTGCCGGAGCGGAATACATCACTTCCGCCTTTTCAATCCGGCTGACAGGAATCGATTTTAATAAAGCATCCAATTGTTCGGCAGACAGAGTGGTCACTTTTCCGTTGATGACAACAGTTACCTCCTGTCCTCCCAACATCAGACTATTATTCATATTTACTATACCCGGAAGATTTTTCACAACATCATAGGCATTATCCACAGGCAGGTTGCCCACCAGTCTCGGCACGTCATACACGAGTTTGCCTTGTTCGGCTTTCACGATAGGGCGTTCACCTATAATCATCACTTCGGGCAGTTCCTGAAACAAACTATCCATATAACCTATATTCTTGATACTGTCGACAGGTTCCTGTGACTGTTGTCCGACTTGTGCTGTAGCGGATATCCACACACATAGAAGAGACATAAATAGTAAATTAATCCGTTTCATTTCGTCTTTATTTTTGGAATACGACAAAATACGGTAGAAAAAATGGAAATTTGCGTTATCACTGGCTTATCTAGTGTTATTTAGTCTTATCAAAGAGAAGAATAAGAATAGTTTCCTATTATCTTTGTCAGTATGAAATTACCACTAAAACATATTGTCATACTGGTTATCTGCTCATTAATCGGAATCTTTGTTTATCAAGCTTATTGGTTGACAGGGCTTTACCGGTCTATGAAGATGGAAATGGAGAGCAATATCAGAGATGCGATGCGGACGAGTGACTTTAACGAGGTCGTGCTCCGGGTAAATGATTTGCAAAAAGATAATGTGGAACACGGTTCGCTGACGGTATCAGCCGGATATGATGCGGACGGCAATTCATTAGTGACTAAACAAACGATTTCTTATACGGATAGTAGCCGTCAGGATACGATACACTCCCGGACAGAAACTACTACGGATACGGTAAAGGCCGTTGGTAACGCTCCGGAAGATTCTACACCTGTTGCAAGTAGCGAGAACGGGCTGGATGTGTTATTGAAAAAGCAAGATTCGCTAAAGGAGCTGTTAATGAGTATTCAGCAGGGTATTCATTCGGGTGTGGACACTTATATAGATGTCAACCTGCAGCGATATGACAGTTTGCTCACCCATGTGATGAAAGAGCATAATCTCTCTATTCCTCATCACACTCTTTTGATTTATACCGGAATCAGTGCCGATTCTTCCATTGTATATACCGATACATTAGGTATTGCGGGAGATAGCAGTTATATTCCCAGTCCCAAGGCAATCCGCTATGACTATGAATTTAATATGCATCACAGCCAACGCTACCAACTGGTGTTCGAGCCGATCAATTCATTGGTGTTAAAGCAGATGACAGGTATTCTGGTCACTTCATTTGTAATTCTTCTGATTCTCGGATTCTCTTTCTGGTTCCTTATCCGGACGCTTCTGAAACAGAAAACGCTGGATGAAATGAAAAGTGATTTTACCAATAATATCACGCACGAATTAAAGACTCCCATTGCCGTAGCCTATGCGGCTAATGACGCATTACTGAACTTTAACCAGGCGGAAGAGAAAAGCAAGCGCGACCAGTATCTACGCATCAGTCAGGAGCAGTTGCAAAGGCTTAGCGGGCTGGTGGAACAGATTTTATCCATGGGAATGGAGCGTCGCAAAACGTTTCGTTTGCATCCGGAGGAAATCAACCTGAAGGAGTTGATTACTCCGCTCATGGAGCAGCACCAGCTAAAAGCGGACAAGCCTGTACATATCGAATTGGATATTCAACCGGAAACGCTTGTCATTGTAGCCGACCGTACGCATTTCAGCAACATCATCAGTAACCTGATAGATAATGCAGTGAAATACTCGAAAGAGGAAGCCGAATTGTCTATTTCCTGCCGACAGACTGGGGGGACAGTAACCGTCAGCGTTACCGACCGGGGAATCGGGATTCCACTTGATAAACAAAAGCACATATTTGATAAATTCTACCGGGTCCCGACGGGTAATCTTCATAATATAAAAGGTTACGGACTAGGACTGTTCTATGTAAAGAGCATGGTCGAAAAACATGGAGGGACTATCACCGTAAAAAGTGAACCGGACAAAGGAAGCACTTTTACCATTACTTTATAAACCCATAAAATCATGAGTAAAAACAAAATTACCGTATTACTGGTAGAAGACGAACAGACGCTCGCCATGATTATCAAGGATACACTTGAAGAAAATGATTTTATCATTCATACGGCGAATGACGGCGAGGAAGGGCTAAGCCTTTTCTTCGAACTTCATCCGGATGTACTTGTAGCCGATGTGATGATGCCGAAAATGGATGGCTTTGAAATGGTACGTCGCATCCGCCAGACGGATAAACAGACTCCTGTCTTATTCCTGACTGCCCGTTCGGCCATCAATGATGTGGTGGAGGGGTTTGAACTCGGAGCGAACGATTACCTGAAAAAACCTTTCGGTATACAAGAGTTGATTATCCGAATCAAAGCACTGATGGGAAAGGCTTTTCTCTTCACTGAGAATAAGGTTGCCAATCATTTTGAGATAGGAAGTTATCTGTTTGATCCTGTTGCACAAACTTTATTACACGCAGGAACGAGACAGGAACTCTCTCATCGTGAATCGGAAATCTTGAAACGGCTTTGCGAGAACCGGAATCAGGTGGTCAACACGCAGGATGTCTTGCTCGAACTTTGGGGAGACGACAGTTTTTTCAATTCCCGAAGCTTGCATGTGTTCATTACCAAATTGCGGCATAAACTCTCGCAAGATGAACAGATACGTATTGTCAATGTACGGGGAATCGGTTATAAACTGATTGTCAACTAAACTCTTTAACACCGCAAAGTGCCATGAATAAAAGACAGTTCACAGGATTTATGTTTTTACTTTGTACCTGTACCGCATTTGCGCAACAGGTGGAAGTAAAAAAGGATAGCATCGGCCGTGCGGTTCTTCTGCCACCGGAGCAAAAGCAGCCATTAAATATGGATAAGGAGGGCTTCATCTTACCCGATATGAATATAACGCCGAACGACAGGAAGCCAACCATTCAAACGGATAGCATGACGCTTCATATATCTCCTCCCGAATTTATGGATACTCCCTGGCCTACTCCCAGACTGGGTACTTCTTTCGATCCCTTCAGCCGTGACTATAATCGGTCGGATATTTTCGGGATCAATGCTAACAGCTATTTAAGTACGTATAGTTTGCATAATACGTATCCTACCATGGGGACGCATATTCAGGTAGGTGCCATTTATACGTATGCCCCTAATGAACGATGGGAGCTTTCAGGTGGGCTGTTCAGTGCCAAGTACACAATGCCTTCTTTCCAACATGGTGCCAGAAATGATTTTGGTTTTAGCGGTTCGGCCGCTTACCGGATTAATAAATTTCTGCGTATACGGGCTTTCGGCGAATATTCTGTGAATGGCGAACGAAATGCTTCGCAGGGGTATCTCACTCCTATCTATCCGCAAAGCGGTTATGGCATGATGCTTGAAATCAAGTTCAACGATTATATCGAACTCCATGGAGGTATGGAACGCTCATACAACCCGATGAAAAGGAAATGGGAGACGGCTCCTGTCGTTTATCCGGTGATTAAATTGAAAAGATAAGTTTTTTTCTAAGAAAACATAACGGAAGCGGATAGTCAGGTGGAAATTATCTATCTTTGTGGTAAATCAACCTTTACGAAGATGAAAAAACTGATTCTATTTCTTTCGCTGATATTATCGGTCGGTTTTGCATCCGCACAGTCGGAAATTCCTTCCGATAGTATTCGTCGTGCTCCATCTACCAATATCAAAGAGTTTGGTGGTTTTCTACTGGATATGGGGTTAATGAACGTAGCAACTCCCGAACTTCCCAAATTTAATTTAGATATGCCTAATATGACGAAAGATTATAATCAGCTCTTTCGTTTAAACACGGATATTACCTATTCTCAAGGATTCACCGACTCTTTTTCTTCGTCTTCTTACTCCGGGTTTGCCGGTTTTGGATACGGATATGGTTGGGGATTGTCTTCTTCTCCACAGTTTATGCAGATGGGATCTTTCAAACTGAAAAACGGAATGAGAATCAATACTTACGGAGATTACAACAAGGATGGCTGGCGGGTGCCTAACCGTAGCGCTATGCCTTGGGAAAGGAATAATTTCCGGGGAGCGTTCGAACTGAAATCTGCCAATGGTAATTTCGGAATACGAATTGAGGTGCAGCAAGGAAGAAATGTTCCTTATTAAATAATAATTAGGCACGGATTACACGTATGTCACGGTCTTTAGGGTTATCATTGCTGAAAAACAACCGCGTTAATCCGTGTAATCCGTGCCTAAAAAATAGCAATTAATTAGTGGCAGGTAGTTATAAAATCAGGAAAATCAGAAGGCTTTGTCTGCCGCACTGATTGCATTGGCTATACGGTCACACCACGAATCAAATTCCGGATCGGGTGTTTGAGTTTCCGGATGAGAAAGCATATAATGTACAGCTTGCCGCAATCCGTCCGCCATGGAAATAGGGCATATAAAATCCGGGACGAGCCGCTTTATCTTCGAATTATCGAAAACAACCGTAGCTGCTTTATCTCCTAAGAGTTCCCCCCTGAAATCATAATGATCGCTATGTTTGGCAAGGAAATCAGATGCTACGTGCAATGCGTTCAGAGGTTTGCCTAACGCATCGGCGATTGTCTGGTAAATCTGATTCCAAGTCATACTTTCATCGGTAGTGATATGAAAAGCGTTCCCAATGGCATGTGGATTCGCCATCAGTCCGACATAGCCTTTGGCAAAATCTTTGGAGTGAGTCAGTGTCCACAAAGAGGAGCCATCGCCGGGAATAATGACAGGTTTGCCGTCAAGAATCCGTTTGAGAATCTGCCAGTTTCCCTTATCTCCATGTACGGCTACGGGAGGTTTGGTTCCGTTATAGGTATGGCTGGGACGAACGATGGTCACCGGAAAACCACTTGTCCGGTAGGCTGACATCAATACCTCTTCCGCTTCTATCTTGTTTCTGGAATACTGCCAATAGGGATTGACCAGAGGAGTGCTTTCGGTAATGCGATAATCGGTTAATGGCTTTTGATAGGCAGAGGCACTGCTGATAAAGATGTATTGCCGCGTTTTATTCTGAAACAGGCGGATATCACGCTTTACGTCTTCTGCCGTATAACCGATGAATTGCGCAACCACATCGTAATGTTCAAGTGCGATGGCTTTTGCCACAGCTTCTTCATCATTAATATCCGCAATGATACTGTGAATTCCTTCCGGCATTTTTTTTGAGCCGCGGTTAAGGAGAGTAATCTCCCACCCTCTCTGTTGCGCCAATGCAACTACATCTGTACTGATAGTACCCGTTCCTCCAATGAATAATGCTTTCATAAAACCTGTTTTTTTATATTCTCCGGAGCAAATATATCAATTCCATGACTTACTTCCAGCAATCATTGCCATTTATTTTTCCGCCCGCAAGTTTATGTAGTATACAGATTACTGATTCTTGTACCCTTATTACTGATTTGAGGTATGAAATAAAAAAGATACCTCCAAATGTTTTATCTTTGTATCAGATTAATAACAAAGCATATGGATGAAATAACAAAAATTGAAACCGTCGATCAGTATGACCAGTTGTTTGGACTGGAGACATTGCACCCTTTAGTTAATGTAATCGACTTCTCAAAAGCTACCAAGTCGGTTGAGTATATCCGTATGAACATCGGATTCTATTGTCTGTTCCTGAAAGATGCCAAATGCGGGGATCTCACATACGGACGTAAGAATTACGATTATCAGGAAGGAACGGTTGTCTGTATGGCACCGGGACAAGTGAGCGGAATAGACAACCGTAACCGAACGGCTCCCCGTACCAAGTCGATTGGCGTTTTATTCCACCCCGATTTAATCCGTGGAACTTCATTAGGACAGAATATCAAAAACTATACTTTTTTCTCTTACGAGGTAAATGAAGCATTGCATCTTTCAGATCAGGAAAGAGAAATCGTAACCGATTGCATACATAAAATCCGGCTCGAACTGGAGCATACTATCGACAAGCATAGCAAGCAACTTATCGTGCGAAATATCGAACTGCTACTGGATTACTGTATGCGTTTCTACGAGCGGCAGTTCATTACACGCAATCAGACGAATAAAGATATAGTCGTTAAATTCGAGCAATTACTGGACGAATATTTCCAAAATCAGGTGGCAATGACCGAAGGACTGCCATCCGTGAAATACTTTGCAGACAAGGCATGCCTCTCTCCTAATTATTTCGGGGACCTGATAAAGAAGGAAACCGGAAAAACTGCACAGGAATATATCCAGTGCCGGATTATCGAACTGGCCAAAGAAAGAATACTGGAAGGTGTTCAAACTGTCAGCCAGGTAGCTTATGAACTGGGATTTCAATATCCACAGCACTTCAGTCGGTTATTTAAAAAGCATGTCGGCTGCACCCCGAACGAATATAAACAAAAAAACTAGACGTATTTTAGATACAGGAGTCTCAACATCATGGGAGATAAAGTACTCAAAATAGGAACCGTGCATCAATGCAATTGTTGCCTGGGGAGTAAGACACTACACCCGCTGGTAAGTGTCATCGATCTCTCAAAGGCTGACTTGTCAGCTCATACGGGCATCAAGTTCGACTTTTATACGATTCTATTGAGTGAGTGTAAATGTGAAGCGTATATGTATGGTCACCAGTATTATGATTTTTCGGATGGTACTTTGCTCTTCCTTAGTCCCGGAGAGTCTATCAATATGAAGGAAAACAGTAAGAATTTTCCTTCCAAAGGATGGATATTGGCTTTTCATCCCGATCTGATTTGTGGCACTCCGCTCGGACTTAATATACATAACTATACTTTCTTCTCTTATCTGCCTGAAGAAGCATTACATATATCTTTGCGCGAGAAGCAAATCATTCTGGAGTTTATGGATAAAATAAACCAGGAACTCGAACGTTGCATTGACCGACATAGCAAGAAGATAGTTTCCAAGTATATAGAACTATTGCTGGATTACTGTATCCGTTTCTACGAACGCCAATTCATTACACGTAATGAAGCGAATAAAACGATTATCAAACAATTCGATAAAATCATAAATAACCATTTTGAAACGAAACAGGTACCGACTGTCGATATACTTTCACATAAGTATTGTGCGAACCTGCTTCATTTGTCTCCTGAATATTTCAACGACTTACTGAAGTATGAAACGGGGAAATCATTTAAAGAGTATATCGAGTTCAAACGCTTCGAGATTGCCAAAGATTGGTTGGTGAATACTGATAAAACAATCAATCAGATAACGCAAGAGCTGGGTTTTCAGAATCCACAGTATTTCAGCCGATTATTTAAGAAAATCACAGGTTGTTCTCCGAATGATTTCAGGATACCTAATTGAAAGTATATGTCAAAGGGATTAGAGGAAGATAAAGCAATCAAAAAGTCTTAATAAAATTTGAATTGGAACATCAAATTCTTAATCTATGTTATGAAACATACTTTTTTTCTTGGAATATTTGCTAATTTCGCAATAGTCCGTATCTTTGCAATGTGTTTTTCATAGTATTAGATTTAAGGTTAACAAAGGTTGGAGCAAGGCGTTGCTCCTTTTTTTATATCTATACGTAAGCTCTCTCCTTTTTCTTATTCATGATAATATAGGAATTACGCTATTTTTCAATAACTTTGCAAAAAGAGAGATGTCAATTATGTCTCGATAAGACAGATCAAAAGGTTCTCTTTTTACGTTACATATAAAAAGATTATTTAATCCTTGTAGAATAATGGAAACAATGCAACCATATTATCGTCTGATGAAATCAATCCTCTTTGTATTATTTCTTTCTTTTGGCATGATTTCATGTGAGAAAGAGGATCCTGTTTCTACCTCTCCAACTACAAGGCAAACGGATGACTCAACTACTGATCCGACAGATCCCGATCCGACTGATCCTGTTGTTCGTTCGAATAATGAACAGACGGTGTTCATGTATCTACCCTGGTCGAACAATCTCACTTCTTTTTTCTATCAGAACATTGCCGATTTGAAAAGTATCATCGGAAACAATATATTGAAGAATGAACGGGTGATCGTATTTATATGTACATCGGCCACTAAAGCCACTCTCTCCGAACTTGTCTATGAGAATGGCAAAGGTGTACAGAAGACTTTAAAAAACTACGATTATCTGGATCCTACCTATACAACTGCAGAGGGCATCACTTCTATTTTGAACGATGTACAAACCTATGCTCCCGCCAAACGATATGCAATGATTATCGGATGCCACGGAATGGGATGGATACCTGTATCGAGAGCAGTTTCACGCAGCAGCTTGCAGATTAGTAAAAAGCACTGGGAGTATGAACATGCACCGATGACACGTTTTTTTGGAGGAACACAAACGAAATATCAAACTGATATTACTACGCTTACCGGAGGTATTTCGAACGCGGGCCTAAAGATGGAATATATACTTTTCGATGACTGCTATATGTCTACGGTAGAGGTTGCCTATGACCTTAAAAACGTAACAAGCCACTTGATAGCTTCTACAAGTGAAATAATGGCCTATGGGATGCCATACGACAAAATAGGCCAGTACTTAATCGGAAATATAGATTACGAAAAGGTCTGTGACGGTTTCTATTCTTTTTATTCAAATTATGTGACTCCCTGCGGAACAATCGGTGTTACTGATTGCTCGGAATTAGACAACCTGGCGGCTATTATGAAAGAAATAAATCAGCGTTATACGTTTAACGAAGAATTAACGGGCGAATTACAAAGATTAGACGGATATACGCCTACCATATTCTTTGATTACGGTGATTACGTTTCCAAACTATGTTCCGATCCGGATCTATTAGAACAATTCAACGAGCAGCTGAAACGCACTGTACCCTTTAAAAGGAATACCAAACAGTATTTTACAGCAATCTCTTCCTCCTACTATGGAGAAAAAATTGATATCAATACTTTCTCCGGAATCACGATTTCCGACCCAAGCACTAATCCGGGTGCTTCAAAAAAGAACGAAACAGCGTGGTATATTGCCACTCATTAAATCTACTCTAAGAAGCATACGGTGGTAGAGAGTTGATTCTTCACATGTGGTCTGTCAAATCTCTTAATAAAAATTGAATTGAGAAAACCAATTCTTAATCAATGTTATAAAACATACTTTTTTTCTTGGATTATTTGCTAATTTCGCAATAGTCTGTATCTTTGCATTGTGTTTTTCATAGTATTAGATTTAAGGTTAACAAAGGTTGGAGCAAGGCGTTGCTCCTTTTTTTATGTCCATACGCTAGATACTCCTTTAAACATGGCATGACATTATCCCTTAATCACCGCCATTGGAGCCAGCTCCACCAACGGTTTCACCAAGTCCCGCTCATTCGCTATCACTTGCGCAATATCTTTATAAGCTCCCGGTGCTTCATCCAGTTCGTTCTGCGAACGAAGTCCGTGAATGATACCTTGCTGATCCATTCTCTCCTTCTCTTCATCCAGTGACAAACGGCGACAGGCATCCTTTCTTCCCATTAATCGACCTGCACCATGCGAACAGCTTTTGAAACTCTCCGGATTACCCAATCCCTCAACAATATAAGACTTGGTACCCATAGATCCGGGGATAATACCGATCTCGCCCTCATAGGCACGCGTAGCACCTTTTCGGTGTACAATCACATCCTGATCGAAGTGATTCTCCCAAGCTGCATAGTTATGGGCAATATTAATCATAGGATCAAAGTCCGTTTCAGGTTTCACTGCCTGGATGGCTTCACAAATACGAGTCATCATCAACTGACGGTTGGCAAAGGCAAAGGCCACACAGTAATTCATTTCACGGAAATAATCCTTTGCCATCTGTGTCTCCATTGGCAGGTAAGCTAGTCCCGATACCATTTCAGAATACCATTTCTCATTCCAATATTGCGCAATCTTATTATAGTGATTGGCAACCTTCAAACCAATGTTACGGCTTCCGGAGTGAATCATCACCCAAACATCAGACGTTGCGGTATCTTTTTGAATCTCAATAAAGTGATTTCCACCTCCCAGAGTTCCTATCTGCTTCAAACAAGCCTCGTACTGATTCTTCAAAACAGGCATCTCTTCAAAGTCGAATCCTTGCGGAAGCAATTCCTGATCCTGCTTTTTATTCTGATGATCGAATCCCAAAGGAACAACTGCACGAATCTTCGACATAATGGAAGTCAAATCCGTATAACTAAAATCTTCCGCTTTTAGATTCGTCTTAATCGCACACATACCACAACCGATATCCACTCCCACAGCATTGGGAACAATCACGCCATTGGTAGCCAACACACCGCCAATAGGCATTCCTTTTCCCGCATGCGCATCAGGCATGATGGCAATATGTTTAAATGCAAAAGGCAGTGAAGTCAAATCCATAATCTGCGACATACAAGAGTCCTCTACTTCATCCAACCAAAGTTTAGCGGGTAAACGTGTTCCCATAATTACTTTTTCCATACATCTTTTCTTTTATCAATTCATATAAATCTCGTTATCGGGAGCAAAGTAAGAAGGGAAGTACGAAATCTATTTGCGTAGTTGATATTATTTTTTATTTTTGTAGAAATAATCTATAACATCTATAATATAGAACCTAATGAAGAAGATATTAATTATCGGCGCCAACGGATTCACCGGACGCCAGATTGTAAATGATTTATCTGCTTGTAAACAATACAAGCTGACGGGCTGCTCCCTGCATCCGGATATTCTTCCCAATAACGCGGAGGATTATCGTTTCATCGAAACAGATATACGGAATGAAGCGGACGTTAGGCATCTCTTCAAAGAGGTTCAACCCGATGTAGTCATTAATTGCTCCGCTCTGTCCGTGCCGGACTATTGCGAAACGCATCATGAAGAAGCCTATCTTACCAATGTTACCGCAGTAGGCCAACTGGCCGATTTATGCGAAGAATACAAAAGCCGGTTCATTCATTTATCTACGGACTTTGTTTTTGATGGAAAGATAAACGAAGCTGCCGGGCTGTTATATACAGAAAAAGACCTCCCTGCCCCGGTCAACTACTACGGATATACCAAATGGAAAGGAGAAGAGAGGGTGGCAGAAACTTGCAGCAGTTATGCCATTGTCCGTGTAGAAATCGTTTATGGCAAGGCACTACCGGGACAACATGGTAATATTGTACAGCTAGTAATGAACCGTCTGAAAGCCGGACAAGAAATACGTGTCGTATCCGATCAATGGCGGACACCAACCTATGTTGGAGACGTTTCGGATGGAGTGGTACGTTTAATAGAACATACGGCGAATGGCATCTTCCACATCTGTGGCGATGAATGTATGACCATTGCAGAGATTGCCTACCAGGTAGCAGATTATATGAAACTCGACCGTTCTCTTATCCATCCTGCCACCACAGAAAAAATGAATGAAAGCACTCCCCGTCCCCGCTTCAGTGGGATGAGTATTGATAAAGCCCGGACAATGCTCGGATACAGGCCCCAAAAGTTAAAAGAAATTCTTGCGAACTGGGATAAATTATAAGGGAAAGAGCACATAACCAACTTTTTACAACCATCTATCTCGTTCCGGATATTCCTTTCTCTTTATTTATTGCATATTTATTTTGAAAATATGCAATAAATAACTATCTTTGCACCAAATTCAAAAAAGACCAATGATGAATCAAACATTACAATTACATAACGCTACTCTTTTTCTTGCAGGAATACCTATTTTCTGTAAGTCTTGTTGCGTGCATGTGCATTGGTTCAGTGGATTCATCTAAATTTCCCAACTATTTCTTTACAGGAACTACCTGCTGACTTGTTTTATTAGCCATAGCAGTATTCCTTTCTGATTTTCAAGCAGATGTAACATCTTCTTTGAAAATTCTTTTGTGTGTTGTCAATCATCAGTTTAACCTAACCCAAAATATATACAATTATGTTCTCTATTATATCTACCATGTTTTTAGGAATCGGCATCGGCTATGTATTGCGTAACTGGAGTATTCTACAGAAGACAGAAAAGACAATTTCTCTTACAATATTCCTGTTGCTCTTTATTCTCGGTGTATCTATCGGTTCTAATAGCCTGATTGTGAACAATCTTGGTAAGTTCGGATGGCAAGCCATTGTTCTTGCTGTGTCCGGTGTATTGGGAAGCCTGATTGCTGCCCGTTTGGTACTACAATTATTTTTCAGGAAAGGAGGCGAACAATGAAAGGAAGTCTGATCGTTATAGTATTCTTTTGTGTAGGCTGTATCATGGGAGCTTTCAATAAGTTCGAGTTCGATACGCACACAGTTTCCATGTACATACTTTATGCATTAATGCTACAAGTAGGAATCAGCATCGGTTCCAATAAGAACCTGAAAGCCATTGTTTCACATTTGCACCCTAAAATGTTGCTGATTCCATTGGGAACAATTATCGGTACGCTGTTATTCTCCGCCCTGGCAAGTTTGCTATTGCGTCAATGGAGCGTGTTCGACTGTATGGCAGTGGGAAGTGGATTTGCCTACTATTCACTCTCTTCCATCCTTATCACCCAGTTCAAAGAACCCTCCATCGGACTGCAACTGGCTACGGAACTGGGAACCATTGCCCTACTGACTAATATTTTCCGTGAGATGATGGCACTTCTTGGTACTCCAATCATCAAGAAGTACTTCGGGAAACTCGCTCCTATTTCAGCAGCAGGAGTCAACTCGATGGATGTACTGCTGCCTTCCATCACCAGATATTCAGGAAAAGAAATGATTCCCATCGCCATCCTGCACGGCATTCTGATTGACATCAGCGTTCCCGTTTTCGTTTCTTTCTTCTGTAATCTTTAACCCTGTCCGGGAATAATAACCTTATTTATTAATGCCCGGAAACAGCCAATACAAACTTGATATCAGCATAGGAGACAGCGTCTCCTAATGCTACCTTTATAGCGAATATTCCCATGTATTCATGTTCATCCAAATACTTGCGAATCTTCGCTATATTTTCAGCTTTCACCACCTGCTCCACTTTGATCTTTCCCGAACGGACATAATGCTCCAGATGTCCGGCAATGGTTCCGGATACCAAATCACGAGCCTTGGCTATTTCATCTATATTCATTCCCTGACGGAACATTTCATAGCTAACCAACTTCGTATCTTTCTTCGTATCTTTCTTCGCCTCCTTCTTTTTCTCCTTCTCCGCCTCTTTCTCCTGTTTCTCTGCCTCTTTCTGCAGCTTCGTCTTTCGTTGCCTTGCAGTATCATCACTATTACCGGAGGAGATTAACAGATCCGTCATCTCCGGTCTTTCCAATTGATTCTCCGCCACATACTTGCGGATAATACCCAGAATCTCAAGCCCGTATTTCTCTACTCCTTTCGCTCCAAAATAAGGTATTGCCTCCAAAGCTCTTGGACTATCCGGTAGCAGATTCACAATCCCCATCAATGCCTTTTGTTGCATAATCACATAAGCAGGAACATTCATCTCCCTTGTTTTAGCTGTTCTCCATTCAGACAGGGCACGATAAAGCTCCGGATGCAGAATATCCATAGGAACTTCCACCTTTACCTTTTCAGCACTGCGTGTACGCTCTTTCCGTTCCTTGCGTTCTTTCTTCTCTTTCAAAGCCTTCGAAGAACCGGAGGACGTAGAATCATCTTCAAGGCTCAACATTACTTTAGCCTTCAACTTCAAATAATCCGTGATAGCAAACTTCCCTCTTGTAGACACAGCTTCCAACAAAGACTCTTTAATCCACAACGCATCATCCAGCGCCTGCATACGCTCTGCCAACAGCTTTCTCAACTCTTTATTATCAAGAGGCATATTAGTCTTATCATACAAAGCCCGAACCGGTTCCAACTCCTTATGAAAATATCCGGCACCGGAACGAATCCGCTCCTGCAACTCCTCATTCGCCGCATAATCCTCACTCTCATGTATCAACCGGGTATACTGATTGCGGAAACGTTGAGACACCTCCACAATCTTCTCTTTAACATGGGGAGCCAACGCCTTATATTCAGCCAACTGCTTCGGAAAGAGCTTATACAAATCCTCATCCATAAGACGAAGCAACCGTTTATAAGCCTGATCGATCGAATAGAAATTAAACAAATCACTCAACAAATCAAAGAAATACGCCTTTTGCATATCATTCAACTGCTGGCTGCCCGGCTTATTCTGCTCCACCGCTTTGGTGAAATTATCCACCGTAGCATCACTTATTATGGCTTCCCTGCGCAAAGGAGACTCCAACACCATACCCTCCAGCGTCTTGCAACGACTCAAAGCCACGTAAGTTTGTCCATGTGCAAAGGAATTCCGTGCATCAATAATAGCACGTTCAAACGTCAAACCCTGACTCTTATGTATCGTAATAGCCCACGCCAAACGAATAGGATACTGGCGGAACGTCCCCTCTATCACTTCAGTGATTTCCTTCGTCTCCTCATTCAACACATACTTATAATTCCCCCACTCTTCCGGCAACAACTGAAATTCGGATCGATCCCCTTTACCACGCACCACAATACCCGTTTCATTAACCGCTACCACCTCACCAACCATACCGTTATAATACCGTTTCTCGGACGATGGATCATTCTTCAGGAACATAATCTGTGCTCCCTCCTTAATTGTCAGAAGTTTATCCGCAGGATACGAATATTCTGGAAAATCCCCCTCTATCTCGGCACTAAAATGATACGCCTTGCCGGGCAACGATGCCAGTTCGCGATCATTAACCCTCTGCGCCTGATTATTATGTGTCGTCAGACGAATATATCCCTCTTCTTTTTGCGGCTGAAAGCCGGGCTGATAACGACGGTTCAGCTCATTCAACACTTCATCATCCGCCTTATTCTCCCGGATTTTATTTAATAAGGAAAGGAAGAACGTATCACTCTGACGATATACTTTCTTGAGTTCAATCGTCATATATGCCGTTTCTTTCAATGCATGACTTGCAAAGAAATAAGGAGTCTCATAATGCTTTCTCAACAACTCCCACTCATTATCTTTCACGACAGGCGCCAGCTGTTGCAAATCTCCAATCATCAACAGTTGCACCCCACCAAAAGGTTTCTCCCTATCGCGATACCTCCGCAGAGTTGCATCCACCGCATCCAGCAAATCAGCACGCACCATACTGATCTCATCAATAACCAGCAAATCCATACTACGGATGATATTCCGCTTTTCTTTACTATAACGATAATGCGTCTGGGAAGAATTAAAGGTTGTTTCGGGCACAAAAGGAGCGAAAGAAAACTGAAAGAAAGAATGAATCGTTACGCCTCCCGCATTGATAGCTGCAATCCCTGTCGGAGCCAATATGACCATGCGTTTGGGCGTATGTTCTTTCAATCGTCTAAGAAATGTCGTTTTCCCGGTTCCTGCTTTTCCGGTAAGAAATAAATGTGTGCCTGTATTTTCAATGAACTGCCAAGCAAGCTGCAGTTCCGGATTATTTTCCATGCTTTTCCAATTTTCGGTAAAGTTACTGAATATTCTTTTTCTTTCGTCTTGATACGAAAGAAAAAGAACCAAAAAGAAAGAATCAAGGCTGCGGGTGGAAGCCTTACAATGTGGAAAGCTTAATAGAATAAAAGGCCAACAGAATGATAACCGATATAGCCTATATAATATAAAGAGACTTATGAAAAGTTCAAAAATACCCCTTATAAAAAAGCTTTGCCATATAAAAGCCGCAGACGTTATACGACTCAATATAGCAAAGCAGAACAATATATAATATAATAAAACTATAAACGATATAACAGCGGCTCACCAAAACAATACCAAGCATATCGCACGGCTCTCCCGCACCTCCATCCAGAACAGCTTCCCCGCAAACCTACTCCACAATACCAGCAGCAACGCCCACCCCGCCAGCTTCCCCGGCCTACTTTTTTCTCCGTCAGGCGAGCGCCCGTAACGGAGCGTTAAGAAGGGCAGACTGTTTGAGCGTAGCGAGTTTCTGCCCTTTAGCGAAGTGAAGGAAGAGAGTAGGAGAAAAAAGTCAGCCTTGAATTTTTCTTTGCTTCTTTCTTTTGTTTCAAGACAAAAGAAAGATGATTAATTACTTCATGGAACCCCCTACAATATCCAGCAATTCGTTTGTAATCGCCTGCTGACGACTCTTATTGTACTGCTTCGTCAAATCCTGGATCAGCTCGTTTGCGTTGTCCGTAGCCACTTGCATAGCCAACGTACGTGCAGCATGTTCCGAAGCATTGGAGTCAACAGCGGCAGTAAAAATCTTCTGGCTCAATACAGTGGGGATTAAGCTCGCGATTAATTCCTCTGCGTTCGGTTCGATGATATAATCATTGGCAATCTCGTTCTCCTGTACCTCCTCTTCATTCTCTCTGTCCTCTTCACTTACGACGTTCGTCAGATTAATGGGGAGATACGTCTCACGAAGAAGAATCTGTACCCCCATTGATTTGAAGTGATGATAGATTATTTCCACCCGGTCCACTTCGCCTGCTACATACAGATCCATCAGTCGGTGAGCCAGTTCGGCAGCCTCCTGATACGTTGGTTTGTCGGAGAGCGTTGGAGAAACCTCCTGCGGTTTGAAACCCATCCGTTTGGCCGCTTCATCCACCTTCTTGCCTACCGGGAATATCAAGATATTATCCTGTCCTAAAGTACGGAATTCCCCGATAGTCTGCATCATCATTTTGATGACATTGGCGTTGAAAGCACCACAAAGAGAAGTGTTCGAAGAAAAAACAACGATTGCTACACGCTTCACTTCACGCTCCTGCACATAAGGAGATTCGATAGGCAGGTCCGCACTTAGGAAGTTAGTCAGAATCTTGTTCAACTTCTTCTGATAAGGCAGCATATTCTCAATGGCTCCTTGTGCCTTGTGTAATTTGGCAGAAGCCACCATCTTCATTGCTGAAGTGATTTTTCGGGTACTCTTGACCGAATTTATTCTGGTTTTTACTTCTTTCAGTGAAGCCATAGTGATAATTAAAAATTAATAATTAAAAATTAAAGGGCGATCTGATTTATAAAAAAGCCAATTAGATAAATCAAAAACCATTCAGATTTATTTTAAAGGCCAATCAGATAAATCAATGACCGATTAGATAAATTGTTTAGTGACCATGGCGGCAGTCTCTTCGATAGCCTTAATCACATTATCATCAATCACACCCGTTTTCAATATATCCAATACATCCTCCTGATGATTCAGTTGCAGCGATTCGATGAAGCTACGTTCAAAGTCCTGCACCTTATCCAGAGGAACATCGTGGAGCAGTCCGTGTGTACCACAGTAGAGAATAGCAATCTGCTGTTCTACGGGCATCGGGCTGTATTGAGGCTGAATCAACAGCTGGCCGTTCTTACGTCCCTTGTCAATCGTCAATGCGGTAATCGGGTCCATGTCGCTACTGAACTTGGAGAACGCTTCCAGTTCACGATACTGTGCCTGGTCGATCTTCAATGTTCCCGCCACTTTCTTCATAGCCTTAATCTGCGCGTTACCACCTACACGGGATACAGAGATACCGACGTTGATAGCCGGACGCGTACCCTGGTTGAACAAGTCAGTTTCAAGGAATATCTGTCCGTCGGTGATAGAAATCACGTTCGTCGGGATATAAGCCGATACGTCACCAGCCTGCGTTTCGATGATAGGCAATGCCGTGAGCGAACCACCGCCTTTGACAATTCCCTTCAGACTTTCCGGAAGATCGTTCATTTCGCGAGCCACTTCCTCCTGACTGATAATCTTGGCAGCACGTTCCAACAGACGGGAGTGCAGATAGAAGATATCACCCGGATAAGCCTCACGACCTGATGGACGGCGAAGAATCAGAGAAACCTCACGATAAGCTACCGCCTGCTTGGAAAGGTCATCATAAACCACCAACGCATGACGACCGGTATCACGGAAATACTCGCCAATGGCAGCACCCGCAAAAGGAGCGTAATACTGCAATGCAGCCGGATCACCAGCCGTAGCAGCCACCACAATCGTGTAGTCCAGTGCTCCGTACTCACGAAGCGTATTAACGATAGAAGCAACGGTAGAACCCTTCTGACCGATAGCCACATAAATACAATATACAGGATCACCTGCCAGGAAGTTACTGCGCTGGTTGATAATCGTATCAATAGCGATGGCAGTCTTTCCCGTCTGGCGGTCGCCGATAATCAACTCACGCTGTCCGCGACCGATAGGAATCATGGCGTCTACCGCCTTCAATCCCGTCTGCAACGGTTGGTTCACAGGCTGACGGTAGATTACCCCCGGAGCTTTCCGTTCCAATGGCATATCATACAGTTCGCCACCAACCAGCCCCTTGCCGTCGAGCGGTTCGCCCAGCGGGTCGATCACACGTCCCAGCATGCCCTCTCCTACACGGATGGAGGCGATACGTTTGGTACGCTTCACGACGAATCCCTCTTTGATCTTGTCCGTCGGACCCAACAGCACAGCACCCACGTTGTCCTCTTCGAGGTTCATCACGATTGCTTTGATACCATTGTCAAACTCCAGCAATTCATTGGCTTCGGCATTTCGCAATCCATAGATACGCACTACGCCGTCGCTCACCTGGAGCACCGTACCGATTTCGTCAAGTTGCACATTGGCGTTGATTCCTTCGAGCTGCTTGCGCAATATATCAGATACTTCGCTTACTTTTATATTTTCAGACATTATACAATTCTCCTATTCTTATCAATAAATTGTTGTTTCACTCGCTTCAACTGCGTGGCAACGCTTGCATCCAGTCGGTAGTCGTTGACATCGAAGATAAATCCGCCTTCGATCGAAGGATCTATCACCGTTTCGAGTTCCATCTGGGCGTGCAAGATATGCTCTGCTGCGGAACGAATCCGGTTTTCCGTTTCCTTATTGACGGGAACGGCTGTAATGAGCTTACCCACTCCGATATGCTTCAGCTTCCGGTAGAGATCCAGATACATCAGGCTGATAAATTGCAGATAGCCTTCACGCCTGTTTCGCAGTACCAAAGTGATAAAACGGACAAACTCTCTGGTCGATTTTCCGTCACCGTCGGCAGCCGTGCAGACTAACGCCAACTTTTCCTTCGTTGTGATGACCGGATTATCAAGTGCTTCGCGCAAACCGGGCTGTTCACAAAAACTATGCGACAGCGTCAGGAACTCCTGATATAACCTGTCCTCCAGACCTTTTTCCTGTGCATATTCAATGATGGCTTTTGCATAACGCATTGAGAGTATTCCGACTTCCATCTTCCTTAGTTCTTATTCGGGGTTAGTACTTCATCCAGCATACGGTCGATCATGCCCATCTGTGCTTCCTTGTCCTCAAGACTCTTGCGGAGCACTTTCTCGGCGATGTCCACAGAAAGCACGGCTACCTGGCGACGGATGTCGCGGATGGCTTCGTCTTTCTCTATCTGGATTTGTTGTTTCACCGCATCCAGTTCTTTTTGTGCGGCAATTTCGGCTTGTTTACGGGCCTCGTGAACAATCTTGTCACGTTCTTCCATTGCTTCCCTCAAGATGCGTCCTTGTTCTTTGTTGGCGGCAGCCACCAATGCGTCGCCTTCCTCTTTCAGTTTAGACAACTGGGCATTAGCCTCTCTCGCCACCTCCAAAGACTGGTCGATATAGGTCTTACGACCCTCCACCATCTTGATGATGACGGGGAAGCCGTATTTCGCCAATATCACGAACACAATCCCGAATGAGAGAAACATCCAGAACAGCAGGCCACTATCAGGTAATAGTAATGACATATCTTTTAATTAGAAATTAAAGACTATAAATTAAAAGCTGGGGTGGGTTCTCCCTTTTAGAGGAAGAACACCAACAGACAAACTACTACCGCCAACAGAGCCACACCTTCAATCAAGGCGGCGGCGATAATCATGTTCATACGGATGTCCCCTGATGCTTCCGGCTGGCGTGCGATTGCCTCCATTGCCGAACCACCAATCTTACCAATACCCAAACCAGCTCCGATTACTGCAAGACCTGCACCGATAGCTGCACCTAATTTACTAACTCCTACTGCTGCTGCAGTGGCTTGTAACAATACTGATAGTAACATAATTTTCAGTTTTAAAATGGTTTATATTTTCTCTTGTTTATTATTTAATCATTCATTCCGCGCGTTTATTCCGTATTCTTTTTATCAACGTTTTCACCGCGTTTCATTTCAATTTTCTTCAGCTTTCACTTTGGCACCTTCCTGTGCCAGACCGATAAACACTGCCGACAACATCGTAAATACGTAAGCCTGGATGAAAGCAACCAACAACTCAAGCGCATTCATAAAGATGTTGAACAATACAGAAGCCACCGTCAGCGTGCCGTTCAGTGCAGGCCCCATGCTTGCCGAGATAAAGATCAGGCAGGTAAGCACCAGCATCGCCATGTGTCCCGCCAGCATATTGGCAAAAAGACGAATCATCAAAGCAAACGGTTTCGTAAAGATTCCGAAGAACTCGATGAATGGCATCATCGGTATAGGCACTTTCAGCCACCAGGGTACATCAGGCCAGAAAATATCCTTCCAGTAATGTTTAGAACCGAAGATATTCACTGCCAGGAACGTGCAGACTGCAAGCACCATAGTGATAGCGATATTTCCCGTCACGTTCGCACCTCCGGGGAAGAACGGAATCAATCCCATCATGTTATTGATAAAGATGAAAAAGAACGCTGTCAGCAGATACGGTGCAAACTTCCGGTAGTTGGGTCCTACACAACTCTTGATAATGTCATCGTTCACCATCATGATGAACATCTCCATGAATCCGATAAATCCTCCCGGCGCTTTCGCTCCTTGCGGACGTTTTCTGTACCAGTGTGACACGCTCAATACGATGATGAGCAACAACACGCTGTTGAACAGCAAAGCAAATGTCACTTTCGTGATGGAAATATCCCACGGGCGGACCTGTTCGCCTGCCGCATTATACTCTACCAGTTTGCCCTCGTACTTACTTCCTTCGGGAGCGATGGAAAGTCCTTCATAAGTCCCTCCATTCTCTTCGAGACGGGAAGAAAGGAACGTGTGCCAACCTGTAGTGCTACTATAAACAATAATAGGTAATGGTATAGTAATGTGCGTGTTACCCCACGTCGTAATATGCCATTCGTAGGAGTCGCCGATATGACCGAACACAATTTCTTTCACATCCACCGTGTTCTCCTGTTCCTCTTTCGGAGTAATCTCGTCCTGCGTCTGTTGTGACACCGCTTCCCCCTCCTGTTCCTGTGCAAGAACCGGCAAGCTGACTGCCGCCATGAGGCAGAACAGAATCAACGGAGCTACTATGTTATGCAACTGTTTCATTTTTCTTCTTATTTTTCTTTTTCCGTTTCTGATTCAACTCAAAAGAGAAGAAGAACCAGGTTTCGAATACCAGATATATCAAATAGAACAAGATAAACGTCAGCAGAAAGGCTCTGGCTTCTTCGCGAACGGCAAGACAATAAATCAATACCAGAATCAGCGAAAGAATCATTTTTATCATCTTCGTTGCCAGATACAACAGTAACATTCTCTGTGGAGCATGCCGACGGCAAGCGTCGAAAGCATAAATGCTAAACAGCCCGAAGAAGTAAAAATAGATCGGAATAAACGGATACCCTCCGAAATAATGCCCCGGCAAAGCGAAGTGTAGAATGACAGCTCCGAGTGCCCCGCTAATTACCGCAAATAAGGTATGCCACCAAATAAAATTCCGTTTAGTTTTACTAATATTCACCATGTTACTGTGTTTTTCTGTAAGATTATAACCTCGTTTTTTTCATTTTTTTAATGCTTAGTCTTTGTGCCGGTGAGGAGTTTCCGTCAGGAAACACAGGCAGAAACCGTACCGTCACTCATTTCGACAAAACCGCCCTGAATATCCATCGTGTGCTCTTCTCCGTCCATCGTCGTGTAACTCAACGTTCCCGCTTTCAACGACGAAACAATGGGCGCATGCCCGGGGAGAATAGAAAACGAACCGATCATTCCCGGCAATGTGACAATCTTCACATTTCCGTCGAATATGCTCTTTTCGGGCGATACTATACTCAAATGCAGTTCTTTCATCATGCTATCTTTTTATTTTTTTGCTGCCTGTTCCAGCAATTTCTTACCTTTCTCTATTGCCTCCTCAATGGTTCCGACATTCAAGAAAGCCTGTTCGGGAAGATAATCCACTTCTCCTTCCAGAATCATCTTGAATCCCTTGATGGTGTCTTCAATACCCACCATCACACCCGGAACGCCCGTAAACTGTTCAGCCACGGCAAACGGTTGTGAAAGGAAACGCTGCACACGGCGGGCGCGGTTCACTACCATCTTGTCTTCTTCCGAGAGTTCTTCCATACCGAGGATGGAGATAATATCTTGTAATTCCTTGTTACGTTGCAGAATTTGTTTCACTTGCTGCGCTACGTCGTAGTGTTCCTGGCCAACAATGTGCGGGTCGAGGATACGTGACGTAGAAGCCAACGGGTCTACCGCCGGATAAATACCCAGCTCCGTAATCTTACGGTCGAGCACGGTAGTTGCGTCCAAGTGGCTGAAAGTTGTTGCAGGAGCCGGGTCGGTCAAGTCATCGGCAGGCACATACACCGCCTGTACGGAGGTGATAGAACCTTTGCGGGTAGACGTGATACGTTCCTGCATCGCACCCATTTCCGTAGCCAACGTGGGCTGGTAACCAACAGCGGAGGGCATACGTCCCAAAAGGGCGGACACTTCTGAACCTGCTTGCGTGAAACGGAAGATATTATCAATAAAGAACAGAATATCGCGTTTCTCACCTTCTTTTCCTGCGTCGCGGAAAGATTCCGCCACCGTCAGTCCGGACAATGCCACAGAGGCACGTGCGCCCGGAGGCTCGTTCATCTGACCGAAAATCAGAGACACTTGCGATTTCTCCAGTTCGTTATAATCCACTTTCGAAAGATCCCAGTGACCTTTCTCCATTCCTTCTTTGAATGCTTCGCCGTAACGGATTACACCGGATTCAATCATTTCGCGCAGCAAGTCGTTACCTTCACGGGTACGTTCACCTACTCCGGCAAATACAGAGAATCCATTATGTTTCTTGGCGATATTATTGATAAGTTCCTGAATCAATACAGTCTTTCCTACACCGGCACCGCCGAACAAACCGATTTTACCACCTTTGGCATACGGTTCGAGCAGGTCGATCACTTTGATACCTGTGAAGAGCACCTCTTGCACAGTAGTCAAATCCTCAAACTTAGGGGGGTCGCGATGAATGGAATATGCACCTTTGCGGTCGAGTCCTTTCATACCGTCGATCGAATCACCGACTACGTTCATCAGTCGTCCTTTAATCTGTTCGCCAATCGGCATCGTGATCGGGCCTCCGGTGGGATACACTTTCATGCCTCTCTGAAGTCCGTCAGTACTGTCCATCGCTACGGTACGCACCGTATTTTCGCCGATATGTTGCTGAACTTCTACAACCAGTATTTTGCCGTTTGGCCTCTTTATCTCCAGTGCGTCGTGGATGCTTGGCAGCACCAATTCTGCATCCGTACCCTCAAAGTACACATCGACCACAGGGCCGATCACCTGCGAGATATGTCCGATAATCTGTGACATAAGCAATCTCTTTTATTTATATTATTCTTTTCTCTCCTTTTTGACTTTATAATATGAAAGGAATGCACATTTTTCGCGTTTTACCTATTTCATTATTATAATAAACAGTTGAGTTCAGTTTTTGTTCAACTATTTTCTATATCCCATAAACTTCTGTCCTTAGAAATAGTTAAAGAAACAACTGCGCAAATGTAGAAACAATTCCGTGTCGTTGTGCTTCCTTTTTCATAATTTGTCGTTCGATAACACTTATTAGACCTACAATGACTACAGATTGACCAATTCAGGCAAATTTCTGCTACAAATCAATAGCAAAACAAGTTTGGGGGCAATAATCTATCAATAAACTAAATTAACCCATCGAGTTTCCTATCTCTTTGTTAAAAATCAATGGATTAGCAAAAACAAGAAATAGTGGCAAAAACAACTAGTTTTGTGCTCGAACACAGAAAAGTCCGTATTTTCATGTTTTCCTTAAGAAAGTTTAAAGCCATATTTCCTGTTTTTCTCCTATCTATTCTATTCCTTATATATTCCGCATTTTTGCATTAAGATTCACATCCATCTTTATAAAGTTCCCAATTTGCATAAAAGAGCAATATAATAACGCCACATACAATTATTATCTCATTTTTTTGCTGTAATTTTGCACCACTAATATAAAACACTCAAAATGATGAAGAAAATACTGTTACTCGGTTCTGGCGAACTAGGAAAAGAATTTGTAATTTCAGCTCAACGTAAAGGCCAGCACATCATTGCTTGCGACTCCTATGCAGGAGCACCGGCTATGCAAGTGGCCGATGAATTTGAAGTATTCGACATGCTGAACGGTGAAGAGCTGGAACGCGTGGTGAAGAAACACCGCCCGGACATCATCGTTCCGGAGATTGAAGCCATCCGTACAGAACGCTTATACGACTTCGAGAAAGAAGGTATCCAGGTAGTTCCCAGCGCTCGTGCCGTGAACTTCACGATGAACCGCAAAGCCATTCGCGACCTTGCCGCCCAAGAACTCGGACTGAAAACAGCCAAATACTTCTATGCCACAACTCTGGAAGAACTGAAAGAAGCTGCCGACAAAATCGGTTTCCCTTGTGTCGTTAAACCATTGATGTCTTCTTCCGGCAAAGGACAATCGCTCGTGAAGAGTGCCGACGAACTCGAACATGCCTGGGAATACGGATGCAGCGGCAGTCGTGGCGATATTCGCGAACTTATCATTGAAGAATTTATCAAGTTCGACAGCGAAATCACCCTGCTCACCGTTACCCAAAAGAACGGCCCTACCCTCTTCTGCCCTCCTATCGGACACGTGCAGAAAGGTGGCGACTACCGCGAAAGTTTCCAGCCTGCACACATTGATCCCGCCCATTTGAAAGAAGCGGAAGAGATGGCGGAGAAAGTAACCCGTGCCCTCACAGGTGCAGGACTTTGGGGAGTTGAGTTCTTCCTAAGCCATGATAATGGAGTCTATTTCTCCGAACTCTCTCCTCGTCCGCATGACACAGGTATGGTGACACTGGCGGGCACACAAAACCTGAATGAATTTGAATTGCATCTGCGTGCCGTACTCGGCCTGCCCATTCCCGGCATCAAACAAGAACGGATAGGCGCAAGCGCTGTGATCCTTTCCCCGATTGCCAGCCAGGAACGTCCTCAATATCGCGGACTAGAAGAAGTGACCAAAGAAGAAGATACTTATCTCCGCATTTTCGGCAAACCGTTTACACGTGTCAACCGCCGTATGGGTGTGGTACTTTGTTATGCTCCGCTTGATTCTGATTTGGATGCGTTGCGCGACAAGGCTAAGAGAATTGCAGAGAAAGTAGAAGTTCATTAATACAAGAAATTCAGAGATAAGATGAATAAAATCCGCCAAGTAAACCTGTCTGATATTCCAGCACTGCAAGAGCTATATCAGCATACAGTTCTGACTGTGAACCGAAAAGATTATACAGCCGAAGAAGTAGCAGATTGGGCTTCGTGCGGAGACGATACGTCACACTGGAATGAGCTTTTCGAAGAACAACATTATGTGGTTGCAGAAAACGAAGAAGGCGTGATTGTAGGCTTTGGCTCTGTAAACGATGACGGATATATGCACACACTGTTCGTTCACAAGGACTTTCAGCATCAAGGTGTCGCAACATCTTTGTATAAGCATCTCGAAGCATATGCACGAGAAAGAGGTGCGAAAAGATTAACATCGGAAGTTAGCATCACGGCAAAACCATTTTTTGAAAAACAAGGTTTTCAGGTCGATGAAGAGCAAAAGCGGAAAGCTAATCAAATGTGTCTCACCAATTATAAGATGAGCAAGCAGCTCTGTTAATCACATCTAATCATTTCTAAGATGAAAACATAGAAGAAAGCTCATTTGCAGATAAAGAAAGTCTTATTTTATATAAGAAAAACTCCAGCTAATGTAACTTTATCCGTCACCATAGCTGGAGTTTTTCTTTTTAACTTCATGAAATGAAAACGTCATTTCTTACTCAAGAAACGTTTAGCCAAATATTTACGTATTGGTTCATCATACAGCTTCAAACACAGATAAGCAAGAATAATACTCAAAATAAAGACACACAAAGCTACGTGCCAGGTTTCACCTAACGTGTAGAGTTGATTCTCAATCAGCCATGCATAGAACAGATACATCAACGGATAATGTATCACATAAACCGGATAAGATATATCTCCCAAAAACTTACATATCTTTGTCGATTGCTTGTCCGTGGTGGTACCCGACGCTCCTATCCACAGAATGATAGGGAAAGCCACAATCACGCAAAACGCTTCATAAACACCATTCATGCAAAGCGGCTCCAACCCTTCCAGATAAGGAACAGAGAACAGGGCAATCAGCGCAATAGTACATATCCAAAATGCACCTTTCACCTTCATAGGCTTGAAATTGCGCGACATAAGCATACCCAACGAAAAAGGAAAAAGCATACGCAAGGAACCGCCCAAAAAGTTAACCCCATCCAGCGTCCAGCCCACTCCTATGTTTCCATAAGTGGAGACATTAAAAACAGCAAACGCCGCCAACGCTACGCCCAGCAACACCACAAACACCGTCAGTGCCTTGTTGGACAAGCGGCGAATGAACAACGCATACAGGATATTGCCGATATACTCAAAAAACAATGACCAGCAAGGACCATTCAACGGAAACATCTCACCGTTGCCACGAACTTCGTACCCAACACCCGGCATGGCAGGAATGAAGAAGATCGTACAAAGCAGAGACAACATTATCATGGAGATAGCTACGTGCGTCCCGTCCCATTGCACACTCCCCTGAATACAGAACGTGATAGCACCGAGAACGGCACCCATAATGACCATCGGATGAAGACGTATCAATCGGCGTTTAAAGAAATCTTTCATGGTGAGACTTTTACCCCAACGGTCGTCGTAAGCATAACCGATCACAAAACCCGAAAGGATAAAAAAGAAATCCACGGCTAAATATCCGTGATTCAGAGTTTCAATAGCGCTATTACTGGCAAAAGCGAAGCCCTCGAATACGTGATACCATATCACCATAAGAGCCGCCACACCGCGAAGTCCGTCAAGAAGATCATAATGCGCCTTGGTGTCTGAAAAAGCTGAAGCAGAAATGTTCGACATTTGTTTTTCTATTAGTAAGTTAGTATTTTCAGAAGGCAAAGATACGGTTTGCGCTACGAAGTTTCTTTGCTCTAAAGCAAAAAAGCCCTGCTAATCGCTATTTTTTAGCACGTACCCGACTAAGAGTATAGATGGAAATGCCCAGAAAAGCAGCCACATATTTCAGCTTCACTCGGTTTATCAATCCGGGATAGCGACGGTTGAACTGTTCGTAGCGTTCTTTAGGCGAAAGTTGGAGGCGCTCCACAAACATGTGGCTAAGCTCCTTATTCACATTCTGATGCAGGATTCTTCCCCAGTTGGCTATGTCGATATATGTTTCGTAGAGGGCATTCAGCTTGTCGATGTGGATGACGTAGATTTTGCAATCGGAAAGCGTTTCAACGCTTTCTACCGATGGTTGCTGATAGTAGAGCGAATCCATGCCGAACGTGACGTCGCCCTCCTGACTGAACCACGTAGTGGTGTCCTCTCCGTTGTGGTGGAATACGGAACGGGCGATGCCCTCTTCAATGAAATATACCAGACGGTCTGTGACGCCTGCCTGAACGATACGGGTATCTTTGGGATAATACCTTAATTCCATATTCGCCTGAAGCGCTTGAAGTGCTTCGTCGGAAACCGGATAGATTTGCCTGATTTTACGAATGATATTTTCCATTTGGGGGTAATGGCGTATTGGGGGTTAATGACGTACTTTAGGATATTTATTATTAAAACGGAAACCAAGACCGAGCATCAGATAATTAGGGGTCTGGAAATCCTGAAGATTGTAGCCGATGTGAAGGAATGAACTCCGGGTGACGTTGATCTTCAACGCAAAGACCTGATACAGTCCGCGCAAATCGCCACGCCCCAGCACATTCGTTCCCAAGCCGACACCGATGGTAAAAAACGGCATCACGTATTCTGCCCGTCCGGAAAGTCCGAGCGCAAGCTGATTCTGAATGCCCGGCACGAGAAATTTACGACGGGAGGAACCACTGCCTGCATCGTACTCCACCAGCGCATCTTCGGTGTACACATTAGCACTACCGTCATAAACACCGTCCAGCGAAACTCCGAAACGCAGCTTATAGTTGAGATTGTACATCGGAGCAAAGTTGAATCCCGCTACGGGATAGCTGCCCGGTGATGCAATCTGCTTCTCGCCTACATAGACGCCTTTGCGACGCCACGAGCCGAACAACACAAGGTCATAACTGACGTGTCGCGGAAAACGGGGAACGTAGGGATGAACCAATGATTTAGTGAGGTCGGCTTCTTCCCGGTTGAAGTTGTACACCAGTCCGATTTTCGCTCCGGTGGTGTTGACACCTGCATTGGGAAACTTGGTGTTGCCGTTGGAGAAATGCGTGAAGTCTCCGCCGATGATAAAGTCGAAATAACGAGAAAGCGACCAGTTAAGGTAGATACCCGCATTGAGGTAGGCATTCACCCGTGAGCCTACGGCTCCGTTGTAGGAGTTGTAATCGTTGTCATAAGGTTTCCATCCGGCAGAAATACCGAAATTCCACTCGTAATTGAGCGAAAGGCGGGGATTGAAACGGGCAATGCGTGCACCTTGAAAGACATAGAACGTCATCGGATCACCCAGTTGCTTTTTGTCGCCAAAGGTAGTGAAAGCCAAGCCGAAACCTTGATAAGCTCCGCCATAGATGCGGTCGGCACAGGTGTTGGGACGAAACTTGAAAGAGTATTTCAGATGAGCGGCAAATGAACTCTGGATGGGTTTCCACCGTTCGTTCTCGCCTTGCAGGAAAGGATTGGTGGGGAACACGTATTGCGGCCGCGCCTCTATCCCCAACCGGTGAATGAAATGGTGGGGAACGTAGGGAGCTACGGTGTCGGCTCCGCATTGCGGGAAGCTGTTGTGCCGGAAGCCATGAATTTCTTCCTGCAATCTCCGCACTTCTTCACGAAGTTGGCGGACGTCCTGCTGGAGCTGTTCTACGTCTTGCCGCATTTCCTTCACCTCTTTCTCTTCCTGCCCTACCTCCTGCGCACTAAGCGAAGTGCCGGGGAAAAGCAAAGCGGAACAGATTACGGCGATTTCCCATCTGGGTATCTTTACTCTCATATAATAGTCTGGTTTGTCTTTTCAGAACGGAAGTTACAAATGGAGCTTCTCAATAAACTGTGCCACATGATAGCCGTCCATCAACCCATGATGGCAGGTTACGGAAACGGGCATCATCAGTCTTTCTCCGTCACGGAAGTACTTTCCGGTGGAGATTTTGGGAACGCTGTCGCCCGAACGCATATTGGTGGGGTGCTTCATGTCGGTGAATGAGAGCCACGGCACTGCCGAATAATGAATGGCATTGGGATGGAAAGTGCCTCCTTTGTTGAGTCCCGTAGTGGCTTGCAAACGTTCCATTTCGGCTTTTGCCCGGCGGATAAAGACAAGTTCGTCCGGATCATATTCAAAGGTGGCAAAAGAAAAGGTATGGTCGTCACGGCCTACGGTGGCTTCGGGCAGAAGGCTGTCATAGCACACCACCTTATCGCCTTCGATGCGATAACGGAATTCTTCTACCGCAGCAGCGGCAGTCGTTATCCGATGGAGGACTAACAGGGAAAAGGATATGCCTTTGGTTTTGGCTTCCTGATACGCGCGCGTACAGTCTACCTGAACGGTCACTCCGAAAAACGGATCGTCAAAAGCACTGAAATGTTCGTAATGTTCTCTTCTGTTCCAAGTAGCAATATCGATGATCTTCTCTATCTGATTCATTCTAAACACTCTTTTTTATTTGAGAAACGCAGATTAACGCAAATTATCGCAGATTTAGCCTATTTCCTTTGCGGTAATCTGCGTTTCTAAATTCAGACTCTTTACTGATGTTGCTCACGCAACAAGTCGTTCACTGTTTTTACCGGGTTGAAAGTGGAAAGTGGCACTTCTACAAAGACGGTATTCCAGTCGCTCATCGCTCCGTTCCACAAGCCGGGAAGTTCGAGAGCTTTCAGGTCTTTGCCGTTCTTCGATTTGTAGGAGATGAAGCCTGTTGCTTTATCTACATACTTCACCAGGTCGAACTTATGTCCTTTATAATCGCGCACGGCGCATACGAGGTCTACCGGATTGAAGTGTGTGCCTTTCTCGAACATTTCTTTCTTCTCCGGATCGTCCATGTCGATCTGTGAGCTTTCGAGGATTTGCAGGGAGATGGTTCCGTCGCTGTTGTAAGCAAGGAACGGGCCGCCACCGGGTTCGCCTACGTTCTTCACCATTCCGCAGACGCGCATCGGGCGGTTGAACTTGTTTTTCAGGTAGATGGCGAGTACGGAATCTTCGAGGTCTTTCGTCTCCGGATTCTTGCAGAAGAGTTTCTTTTGCAGGAATTGAAGCATTTCCATCATCTGGTCGTGGGTGTATTTACCGCTGTCGAGCAGGGTAAGGTATTCGAATACTTGTTTTTGCAAAGTCACGAGCACTCCGGCAATCAGTTTCTTATAAGTAACGGTGTCGGCTTTCAGTCTGTCGGGCACTACGTTGTCGATGTTCTTGATGAAGATAATGTCTGCATCGAGGTCGTTCAGGTTCTCGATCAGTGCGCCGTGGCCACCGGGACGGAACAGCAGTTTGCCGTTGTCACGGAAAGGTTGGTTGTCCATGTCGGCGGCAATCGTGTCGGTACTCGGCTTTTGTTCGGAGAAGGTGATGTAATAGTCTACTCCATAGCGTTTGGAAAATTCGTCTACCTTTTCGGCTACCAGCTTCTTGAAGAGTTCACGGTGTTCGGTAGATACCGTGAAGTGCACGTTTACTTTACCGCTCTTTCCGGCAGCATACAAGGCTCCTTCGGCGAGATGTTCTTCCATCGGCGTGCGTGAACCTTCGGGATACTTATGGAATTTGAGCAGACCTTTCGGTAGTGCGCCGTAATTCAGTCCGGCTGTTTCGAGCAGGGCGGATACCACTGCTTTATAGTTGCCGTCTTCGATCAGTCCGGGAATATCTTTTCCGTCGATACGCTGGCAGGCTACATTCAGGTCATCATAGAAAGCAAAATTCTTGATTCCGTCGAAGAATGTCTGTTCGAACTTGGTAGTCGGCCGGTCATAGTCGGCAGACAGGAACTCGAACAGGTTCTTGAACATACGACTCGCTGCACCGGAGGCGGGCACGAACTTCACAACAGTCTTATCTGTGTTGGTATATGCATCCCAGGCGGCCAGATAAGCCTTCTGTTCTTCTGCATCGGGAGCTAATATTCCCTTTTCGATGGAGGCTGCCGCATCCAGCTTCAAAAAGGGGAAACCCGTCTGGAAGCATGCTAATTGTTCTACAATTTGCTCTTCCGTGATGCCTTTCTTGGCAAGCAACTCTTTGTCCTGTGTCGTTATCATAATATCTAATTTTATTAATTGATGCCCAAAAATACAAAATGTTATTTACTTCTTGCCGAATAACCGGGAAAAAAACTAATTTTCCTTCCATATTTCATTATCAGTCATTTACGAAGAAGTGTTATTCATTTATGTACTTTTCAGCGTTATTTGAACACAACAAAGATAAGAATTTGCCCGAGAAAATCATCTCGAAAAACAATATTTCTCATTCTCATACCGAATCATTCTCGGAATACCCCCCCAAAAAAAACGAGAAACCAGCTACCATTTCTGATAGTTGGTTTTTCTTCCCTGATTATGGTTCTCACTTAAACCATATTCCTGCATTTTTCTTTATCTCCACCGTTGTGAACTTTTCCAGTTCCATTACAAGTACTTTCGCTTCGTTTGCTGTTGGCTCTGGTAACTGTACCTTTCTGTTCGTATTTCGCCCTATATTTACTTGTAGAGGTTTACATCGTTTTATGTACTCTATCATTTTATCCAAATCAAACTGCATCAAAGGTTCTGCCGTAACATAGGTATCTATGCCCAAATCCACGATTTTCTCCATTGCTCTTACCCTTTCTTCTATCTCTGGTGAGTTACGCATTATTTCTGGATAAAACCTATTGGTTTCTATGGTCGTACAAACCACTGAATGATGAAAGACAGGATGAGTTATAAAATCTAATATTCTGGAAGGATTTTTGCTTTGAAACAAATATTTATTGGCAGACCTATCACAATAGTCCAAAACCATTTTAATCCAATGGCTGGGTATATCTTCTGCCCACATATCAATACTACTTCCTACAAAAATAAAATTCGAGCACTCAAGATAGCAGGTCAATTCTGCCGCATCCAATCTGGGGGTATTCAAACGAGAACACATTTTTTTCATATAGCAATAGGTACAGCCATGAGAACATTTACCCTTAATAGGATTCCATGTGTGTGTCACAAATTCATACATATTGCCTTTACTCTCCTTAATCATGATATATCTTTATTAGTTATTATTCTTGTTGGAAAGCCAGCAGGAAGCACCTACTGGCTTCTTGTCTCTACGGATTATTTTTCAAATTCTTCCCATAATCCACTCAATTTATTATTTATAATATTTTCTTTCGTATCACCTCCTCTAGTTCCCTTGGCTTGTTCAATATAATCAGCATCTTCTTTACTAATATTTTTCAAAAAACGTTCCATTTTGTCTGTAAATTCAGGTTTGAGATTATCACTGGTTTTTTCATACTTGGATATTATCCAGTCGATTACTGTTCGTGCCTGTATTGTCGTTTCTTTAAAAACACCTTCTGCCGCTTGTAAAAGTCTTATCCCCCTTTCCAAGCCACTGGTATTATTCAACTCGTCAACAATGTTACCGTCTATGGCACAATCCATAACTTTTTTATTAATCCTTGAGGTGAAGGTCAGCCACTTCGATGCTGAAGTTAAAGAATAACCTTTATTTACTAAATTATTCATAGCATCCAACAAAGGTAGTTTTTTTTGCTGATTGTTTATTTTTGCTCCTTTCACATAGTCGCTGCCCTTCCACGGATTAGTAGCAATATTGATTTCTGATAACATTTTAGCTATTGGTAGTTCCGTATTCAAAGCATACAATAACTTAAATTCTCTCTTATAACGTTTTTGCTCATCCCGTTCTTCATTACTCGCCATAAGTCTAAGGTGCGCTTCATAGCGATGATTACCTTCCACCAACACCAAATAATCCACAGCTTCTTCTTCTCTTATAATATCACCTGTAGTAAAATCAACAACTTCCAGCCCTTGATTTATAACATCAGTAGCATCTACCACTATGGCAGGAATTAACTGTCCGCACTCTTCAAGTGTTTCCATTTTAGCCTTCACAATCTTTTCATTCAAATCACGATTACCGCTTAAACGTGCAATCTTTTTGCCTTCATTTACTAACGAGGTTAATGTTGTTACTTCATTTTTTTTCATGTCAATCTTGCCGCTGCCCTGCGGACTTATTTTGGTATCTGGCTCACCGATTATTTTATACCACAAAGATTGCCCTTTTCTTTAGAAGCTAACGGGAATAAAAAAACACAGCTTTCTTATTCCCCTACTTCACAAGCTGTAGAATGAAGTATTTAGAGAATAAGAAAGCAGAAATAAACAATAAAATAAGTCTCAATCAATAATAAAATGCATTCAAACTCCTTATGTCCTTATCTTTATATTGCTTCAACAGGGACTTCAAGTAGTCATAATCAACCAACACACTTTCGTTGCTCACGATACCAGTGAAGTATAGTAGATGAGAAATCAGCGTCTTTTCCTTGTCAGACATATTAGCTCCCTTCTTTCTCTTTTCTTTTACCTGTTCTTGATAATTCAAGGCAGTGATAATCATTTGTGAGAAATAATAAGCGAATACGGAGAATGATTCAGTATGTGGATCACTCAAATCAACGCTACCAGTATTCATTTGGTCTGAATTTACTGTTTCCAATCCGTCTGCACAAAACTTTGCTATACTAGCAATAGCCGTCTTATTATCTATCACGATATTCTTCCTACCTATTTTCAAGGTAATACAAATTGGGCTTTTAAAGACTGCACCAAACGGAGTATCTCTTTTATAGTCCTCACTGATAGCATTAACAAGTTTTTCTATCTGTTCTTTAGGGGATTCTTTTATTTCTATACCCTCCATACATTTACCCCAACTGCAATCATAGCAGAAAAGCAATAGATACCAAAACTTTTCAGCATCTAAATCTAATGTAGTAAGTAAATCCTGCAATTCACGATTCTGCATGTAAGCATCAATGGAAAATTTACCTTTCAATATTCCTCTGTTGTATCTTCCTTTAAAAGTATCTGGCGTTTGTGACGGCAACATATATGCCTGTCCTGTTTCTTCATCATAATCAAAATCAGGGAAATATTCTTGTGTCACTGGATATATATACTCTAGCAACTCGCTATACTGGATTGAGAACTTATCTACTGGCTTCATAGTGTTTTTGTTTGCAATGATAATAAAAAAACAGCAAATGAATTTCTTCAAATGCTGTTTTTATAATTGAAAGAGTTTTCGAATACTCTTTACCTACTGATAAACCTACAGCCAATCCAATAGCTAAAGGTAGATTAATCCATCCTATTGAAAGTACTACTATTAAGTTTACAATAAAATGCAGTAATTTATCTTTATTCTTCAGCTTGTTTATTATTCTTTTTATTGTTTCCTTCATTGTTACTAAATTTTTTCCAAATACCTGTTACTGAATCTATTCCTAATAAAGCCATAACACATATTAAAAATGTATCTATCATTAATGGTGCTTGTATACACATTATAGTACAATATATAAGTACTACAACTGCAACAAACCACCCTATTACTCCACACACTCTTTTAGACGAGATTCCAGAATGTGAAGTAAACATTTGTCTTACGAAAGTTATGAATCTCATTTATTCATAATTTATTTATATATTTGCATATTATTAATTTTAAAATCTAAGATTATGCACATTAAATGTCCTAAATGTAAAAACACTAATTTTTGCATCAGCCAAGACACCATAGACGGTGTAGAATACAACGTTATAAGTTGTGTTATTGATGATTATATTATAGGCGTATATCCTAACTCCGATTCTAAATTTAAAGAACTTCAAGAGAAGATTGAGGATTTAGAAAGTACTATTAGTGATTTAGAGGACCGAATTGAGCGTCTAGAACGATAGTCTCACTTATATAAGCTTTAGGAATTACCATACAATCCTTACATAATGAATCAGGTATATTAATACCATAAATACTTGAAGCAAGTACAATAGCTTTATCATCTTCTTCTATGAAGTAACCTACTGTACTTGTTTCTATATCTCTATCTAAGTATCTAACATCTTCTGATAAACTGCATCCCTCTCTATCTGTCATGTACTTGCTATTCCATTTAACAAGTATTAAGTCTTTACGTTTTAATTTACAATTCATATTAATTCATATTAATTCATTTAAGGTTTATACTCACGGACTTTAGCTTCAAGGTTACTAGGTAACTCTTCTGTTACGTGATGTATTCCTGCATCTGAACCTAACAAGTAAATAGTGTTATTATTGCATACATAAAGATACTTACTTCCTCTCCAATATCCCTTACCTGTACGTACTTTAAATACTACATCTATTTTATAATCCGTTCTACAATTCATACCGTAACCTGGCTTTATAGGTGGGAATTTAGTAGTAATTGCCCAGTCATTCCATTTGCTCATATTTATATTAATTTATTACACAGCCGTAGTGTCTATAGAGAATGTCACGTACCACCAATATAAATCATCTGCATTGTCTATTCCAACTTCTAGTAATTGAGACCAATTTACTCCTTTATATTTCCTTAAGTTTTTAAGCACATTTAGAACATCTTCCATAGAATTAATAATACATCCTTCAGCCCCATTTGTTCCATTGCTAATTGTCATATAAACTTGTAATTTAGATTTACCTCTAGGAACAACGGCAAATGTTTCATAATGGTCTTTTATGTTCAAAATAATATCTTCTATATGTTCTAGAACATTGGCTTGTAAGGGTTCGCCAGTCAGGTTACACATTCTTAAGCCTTTGGGGGTTCTTTCATAATATAAATGCTTTAAGGACCCAAGTGTATCATACCAAGTTCCAGAGTTAAACAGTTTAATTACTTGTTTACGTTCCTCCTCATTATAAGGACTCCACCTATTCCCAAATCCTCTACTGGTTCTATCATTGTATGTTTCTGTTCCCGATTGTACTATATAGTCAATGATATCATCCAAATTAGATTCTATTATTTCAGTAGCATAGTCTAAGGGATACTTTCCGTCAACTACTTTAGTAGTATCAGTATCAAGAATGGGATATTCTTCATATGAGAACAACAGTCCTCTAGTTTTAGGAGTAGAGAATATATGAGCATTAGTGTCAAATAAGAATCTATCAGCATAATGCTCTATTCCCGTTAATGTATCAATACAGAATTGTTTTATCTTGTCTCTTTGTGCTTTTAATGATTCCTCTATTTTATTGCAATCAAATTGCAAGTTTATAGAGTTTTCATCAAAATAGAAAATAAACCACTTGTAAGAATCTAAATCGTTCAAAGTTTTAACCTTTTCATTTTCCATAGTTCATTTGTTTAATTATTAATTTATAATTATCTTTTTATATATTTGTAACGTATATCTCCACCTTCCTATCAAGTAATAACTGAACAAGTATCTACTAGATTAATTAGTTATTAACTTCTAAATGGAAAGTAATGGAATATACGTTACAAACAATTTTGAAGAAGCCTGTTCTTGTACACGCATACAAACGTACAAGATTTGGCAAAGTCGAGTTCGTGAGAGAACATCGAAGAAGATTACCTCGTAGGTAAATTTAGTTGGTTAGTTACAAGATTATTTCAATCAAGTAGATGTAACAGTAAAGGTGGTACTGCAATACCACCTTTTTTTATTAATCTTAGAAAATAATCATATCTTTGCATAGATAATCATAAACATAGCCCCTCGCAAACATTATGAGATAATTAATAGTCCACGAGATTAATTAGTTATTCACGGTTCTAGCGGGAACTGGACTACTTTTATTTCTACAAAGTTACTAAAAATCAGTTACTTAACAAAATAGATAATGTTAAAATATATTACAACTCATTACGCCAATCTTTTAGTCTTATTGGTTCATTTCTTATATTCTTGGAAAGTCATCTATTATTGGTCCTCCACCTAATTCATTCAATATCTCTCTTGGAATATACTTAATAGGTTCCCAGTCAGACCTATCATTCTCTCTTCTAAAAGCATATTCGCTTTCCTTATCGTAACACACCATTATAGTACTGTGCCCGTTCCTAAATAATGCCATAACATTAACCTGCTTATTTTCTATAGTTATTGCCCCACATTTTAATATAGGATGCTTTTGCACTCTAATCCATTTATTTGTTTCATTCATATCCATGCTCTACCATGCTGTTGCCAATAGTAGCATAATAAAATATCTCATTAACTTCATCTTCGGTTAATCTTCCTTCTTGGTATATAGGCTGTAATATTCCTATTAACTTCTCTACCACTTGTTCATCAGTCATATTTATCATTTTATTTATTCCATTCTGTACTTGTATCTTTCCATGTGTATTCATCTGATATACTATCATCTTCATTCTCCTTTATTTTCTGTACCTTACTTGCAGTAATTGAGGGAACTATAGACCAACCATATTTATTAAATTGTTTAAGAAACAATTCCTTGTCTTTTAATAAATGATTATATAATACCTGTAGATTTAATAATGGATTACTTCCATTCCCTTTAGACAAAAATGTATTATTAATAAGCTCTTCTAATTCATTTAAATCCTTAAAATTAGGTACTCCAGATTTGCCTGCCCGTTGCTGCATTTCTATTAGTGGATGTAAATTTGAATTAAATTCACTAGGTTGTGTCAAGTACTTATATTTATTAATAATTCCCTCTACAGATGCGCTTGGATATGCTTCCTTTACGCTTTTCACAAAGTCATCTTGGGATACTATATTATCCCTCATTAACTCCTGTAATCTAGGTGTTTGCTGTCTAAACACCTCATATTCTGTTGCAGACATATTTGGCTTCATTAAAATTGCATTATAATTTTCTATTCCATGCTTAAACTCATGCCCTACAGTAGCTGCTGGGTCTTTTTTGAGCACATCAAAATAGTAATGTTTGTAATCTTGTTCAGTCAATGCTTTACTAGAGGGAAACGATTGAGAACTAGTTATAATGTCTCCAGTTGCATCTATATCGCCTTTTACCCTAGACTTAAGATTTATATTACCTTCTTTATAAGCTTGTACAAAGTCATTAGTGGCTTTAGTATATTTCGTACCTAACTTCGCATCAATATCAGATATTCGTTGTTTTGTAGCTGGATTCATTAAATACTCAATAAAGTTTCTAGCATTGTAAGAAACATCTTGAGACCCTGCCATTATAGGAGAAGTATTAATAAATGCATCCTTAGACAAGTTGTTCCTAACAGCATTTCTAGCTATCCTCTTACCAGCATATTTCAATCCTCTACCAATAATACTCCCAACTCCTGCACCTAAGCCTATATAATCAGACATAGTTGCCAATCCGTCTAAAGTTCTAATTGCTTCTTCTGTATTCTTAGCTTGCATATAATCTTTATATGCTTTATCGGCTTTCTCACGACTTTGTGATTTCTCCCATTCACTTCTATTATCTTGACTTATTTCAGAATAAGTTGGAGTATATTGTTGCTTTATAGGCTCTTGAATTTGAGGTCTATAATCTTTAATGGCGTCTCTCCTCTGAATCCCACTAGAAGGGTTCTGATACTTCAATATCCCACCTCTCTTTAAGTACTTATTGAGAGATAAAGTTCCATTCAAATTTCTTCTGTAAGAATCTTTATCTGCACTATAATTATATCCTCCAGAATTATTTCCATGTAATCTATCTATAAAGTCATTAGTATCTTTAGCATCTAGAGCTTTATATCTATCATTCAGTACTTTTACTTTATAATTAGCATAGTCTTTTAGATTATCAAAGTCTATATAATCAAATCCGTCTTTGTATCTGCTCTTCTTATATTTGGGAGCTATTGAATCGCCTGGATGCTTAATTCCACTTAAGTTAAACCCTCTTTCACCTCTAGGGTCTAATCCATAATTACTTTCTAATGCCGCTTGCCTTACTAAGTTATTAAGATTAGTAATGGGTAATCCATTTTCTTCTAATGCTTCTTTAAAGATAGGAGTCATTACACTTGCAAACTCTTCAAACTTATTCCCTGTACTTCCAAATTTATGGGAATAATCTAGAGAAGACTTCTTTCCTTCTAATAGCTTATTGATAAAAGGATTAACACTTCCAGATAAGAATGAAGTTGCAGCACTAGGAGCATATTCTTTAATAATATCTACAACATCAACAGGCTCTTTAGGTTCTTCTTTTGGAAGAAAACTTTTAACTTTATTAATAGCTTGAGCTATTATTCCGTCTTGTGCTTTAATGACTCCACCATTTTCTAATTGCTCACTTTGAGTAGGTGTAGTTTCTGGCTTAGGTTTATTAGATTTATATCTACTCCAATCAAAGCCAATTAGTTCTTCATTATGAGCATCTGATTTCTCTTGTCTAAATCGTCTTAATATTCTGGCTCTTAACTCTCCTGCATTTTGCAGCTTTGGAATCTTCATTCCTTCTTGGGCTTTAGCTATCTGATTATATACATTAGATAATGCTCTCTTATAATTAGGGTCAGTAGCATATCCACCTTTAACTACTCTATCAATAAAATCTCCACCACTAAAAGCTTGATATCTTTTATTGTTTAGTAATGATACATGATAATTGGCATAATCATTTATATCTTTAAAGTCTCTAAAGCTATCGTTTATATATATACCAATGAAAGATATATCTTCAATTCGTAGCACCATTGTTTTTTATAACTCATTTGTTGAGACATATTTGAATATATTTGGTAAAAGTTTCTCTACCTCTTTTCTTCTTGAATCTGTATACTTCAATTTCACTGTTACAATAATCTCACGTTCATAAGCTTTTTTATGAGTAGCTTTACTATAAAAACATCTACCACCCTTAGTATTACCTTCAATAGTATAACTATGGTCTGTAATATCTTTCTTGACAATTCTATTGCCTTGTTCTACTTCTGTATCAATCATTATATCAAACCATTCATGAAGCGAATAATCATCTTTAAAAACATCGAAGTAAGTAGCATACACATTCAAACAGATTGTACTATCTTCATTTACGAAATGATTTCCATTGCCTAAATCTGATTCTTCTCCATGTGTAAAGCTAGAGGGATATACTAAGAAATAATCAAAAGTTCTATTCCAATAAAACCTTGTATCATCATATTGGTATATCCCATTTCTATAATCAATCAGTTTCACACCTTTTACTCTTAATACAGAATCTACCCATTGCAAATGCTTAGCTTCTGATATATCCAAAGTAGGATGATTATCATATATAGATAAGCTAGCAATAGTAGCCTGTATATTACTATCCTTTTTACTAGTACAAGATAGTAATAGCATTAATAGTAATATGTAAATCGCATATATATTCTTCATGAATAATACTATTCTCTATAAAATAATCAATTATTACATATAAGATAAATCGCCAAAACCACAACAGGAACGATGATATACAATGCTATTGCTCCTTCCTCAAAACTCCCATTTTCTTTACGTGGACAGGTAATATATGCTATTATCGCATAAATTATAATTCCTATTACTGCTCCCATAAATCTTTATTTTATCAGTTATGTTTTCTTTTGTTTTCAGATTTAACTATGAGTGAAAAGATAAAACCACCTACTGCTCCTGCTAATATTATCATTAAAAACTCTTCCATTAGCCTTCTTTTTATTTAGCCTTTTTTCAACTCGCAAGCTCCCCAAATTATAGCCACAATGTTTAATACACTGTACAATATAACGCTTCCCATTGAAAGAGGGAGAAACCTTGCTCCTAAATAGGTAGCAATAACTAACATAATAGGAGATGATGAGTCTCCATTATCATCTCCTTGCACAATATTCATTATAATGATATAAATAGCTGTTAAGGCAGAGTAAACAATTTGCTCATACTTCAAAATATCTCCCATTGTAGTATCACCTTCGATTGTGATAATAGAAAAAACTATATCCTTTAAAATCCAACCCAACAGGAAATAAACAAGTATTCCTATAATAATCCAACCAATCCTTGTCATGTCAAATAATATTTTGAATATTTTTAAATTTATCATTCACATTACCAAACTTACTATCAATGATAGATTTTATTTGTCCCATTGCATCTCTAACATAAGGCTCATTATCTTTCAGTATAGTAAATTTACGTTTTACAATAACATTAAAAGAGGAACTAAACAATATGCGTTCTTTTAGTTTCTTCATTATGTCATAAGTTCCATTGTACCTATTATTATAAGTCATTGGAAAATAACTTTGTCTCTGCTGTTGATAACGAGCTATCTGTATATCTTCTGCTATTCTATAATAAACATGGTTACTAATACTTATATCAACTTTATAAGTTCTTTCTCCACTCCAAAAACTATCCTCAACACAATACATAAAAACTTCATATCCTTTATACTCAAACCTTTGAGCATTTGATAAATCTCTTACAGTATATGCCATTATTTCTTTTTTTTGATTAATAAATTAATTTGTAGTATAAGTTGCTCAAAAATTGAGTTGGCTACTTGAAAGATAGTAGCAAAAGTTGTTTCTTAATGTCTGATTCGTAGTTATTTCACTTTAGGTATCTTGTTCCCTTTAGATACTGTTATACAATAAAAAAGGTGTGGAACGTATTGTCTTATCTCATTCTCTGGCTCTCGCATTGCCTTTGGTACGGATAAAACAATAGCCCACACCAATATTGACAATATCTAAAGCCTTAAAGATATAAGGTAGGTATATATCAAATGGTGTGGTGCTATTGCTATCATCTTCGTACCTTTGTTCAAATTTGCGAGATTTGAGAATGGAAGATAATTTCAATAACACCTTTCGTAATATGTCCTTTCAGCCCTAACACATTAGGTATCTGAAATTGCCACAAAGTTACGAAAAGCGTTTGTAATAGCAAGAACTATTGTT
>OBYA01000013.1_pt1 | contig 200072 bp, 191 predicted proteins | sample 1495461 | NCBI WGS metagenome assembly OBYA01 (sample SAMEA2580180, study PRJEB22360) | human gut metagenome | biome: human gut; feature: human-associated habitat; material: faeces | place: Denmark | collected 2008/2010 | reverse complement strand
AGCGAAGATTATTTATTCACAATAGAAGAAGTACCACCAAATTTGACGAAGAACCTGTTTCAACTTTATAGTAGGAAAAAATTTCATTCATTTCCGTACCTTTATGAGTCTTTTTATCCATAAATAATATCCAGTCAGTGGTAGTGCAGACCCCAATAAGGCAGCAATAAAGGTAAGTATGCGAGTAAACATTCCTCCCCAGTTACCAACATGCACAGAATAAATCCAACCACGAATCTTTCCCGACTTGTCTTGATGTTGATAAAGACTTGTTTCTGTAAATTCACCATTATCCGTATTGAAAGAATAACGGTCAGATGCCCGCTGATTACCGAAACGGTTGAAAGACACGCTTGCCGTACCAGAAGAAATACTGATTTGCTTATACTCCGGATTCTGACGTCTTAGTTTATCATAAATCTCTTGCCAATAAACGAATGGTGAAGTTACCGAGTACATATCACTATGATTGTTTTCCGGACGTCTGCTTCTTTCACCCTTTCGAACCTCATTTCCTTCTCTTTTCTTTTCCCGATGGGCTGCCAGTTTGGTATTTCTCTTTTGAGCATCACTTTTCTGTTCATGTCCTTGGGCGGCACGTTGCTGTACTTCTACCCCGAAGACCTTATAGAAAGCCGTCCGATACCACGGAAAAGACCAGGTCAATCCCGTCAGTGCCATAGCCAGTAGAAAGATCAGAGCATACATTCCACCTGCCACATGCAAGTCATACCAAAACCTTCTCCAACCTTTTGTTGCTGTTATTTTCAGGCTATTCTTCAATGCTTTACGTGTACGCGGCCACCAAATGACAATTCCCGAAATCAGTACAAAAACAAGTAAAAGCGTACTGACACCTACAATCATTTTGCCCCAAAAGATTCCTTCATTTCCCGGATTCATACTATCCAGAAGCCAGCGATGCATTCGGAACATAAACATAAAAAAGCCGCTACGCTCACTTTTTCCTTTTACTTCGCCCGTATACTGGTCTACATACAAAGATGCACGACGTGGTTTGGAAAGACTAACCTGATACGCACGTCCGGGATCAGAAGATATGCTGACACCGGTCACCGATACACTGTCAGGCAATGTCGTCGCCACTTTTTCAAGCAGCTTATCCATAGGAAGAGGAGACTCCTTTACCGTTTCTACGTAGTAAAGATCGCGTCGAAACCACTCATTCACCTCATTTTCAAATACCAGCATGGCACCGGAGAAGCAGACAAGAGTTATTATCAGTCCGAAAGGGACGGAAAGCCACAAATGTATCTTTCTGAATATTTTTTTCATGTTTTCAATCCTATTTCTTGAAAAAGCCTGCAAAGCTTTCCGCTCGGCAGGCTTTTATCTACAAAAGATTCTCCATTTAACCGACTGTATTATTTTGAAAGATATTCCATCTTACCTACCGTAGTAATAGCGTCAGCTTCTACCGTTAAACCTTTGACTGCCTTGCCTGTTTTTGCGTCTATTTTATAGAAGGCCGGTTTTTCGCCCGTAGTCACAGTGACAGCCATATAAGCATAGCCTTTTTCTCCATAAGGCTCGCCACCAAACTTTCCGTCAGCCGGCAGACCTGTAACAGGCATAATCGTCTGATCTTCCGCCTTGAAAACAGCTAATTCGCTAACATCTGCACTTGTACCACCATTAATCATATCTTCCGCTCCCTTTTTATACAATTGAAGTAGGAAGTAATCTTCAGAGATGTGCCAGCAACGGAAAATAGGATGTTTAGTGCCTATCTCTTCAAAGTTCACATAGTAATCCGGATCGAAATCTGTTGCGCCTGCTTTGATACGCATTGCGCCCGAAGGCTTCTGTCCTGTTACCTTCTTCAAATCTGAAGATGAAACTGCCGTACGTCCATATCCGGGAGAGAACACATAGACGTCACCATTATCAGCGGCCCAAATGGTCTGATAATATTGTGAACGCATACGACCGCATGCATAGCCTATTTTATCAGTCTTGGCAATCACCGGAGTCTCATTGAAGTTCGTGCCACTATAAATTGCCACATAAGCATTATCCGGGTATTGTGTAGAAGGAATGACACCGGCTGTATATGCACCGCTGCCGCTACCACCGTCAGTCTTAGTCACAAGTTCCTGATCTGTCACAGCTTCCGGCCATTTTTTAATACCGTACTTACTCATTCCCATTGGGATGACAGATGTATAAATCTTATTGTTAGCTTCAACCAGACCTGCCCATGAAACTTTTTCACCATTACCCAAGTAATTTTCGGCAAGCAAGGTACCCTCTTCCTGACTGCCATCGGTCGCATCCAAATAGTTGAACAACAATGCTTGAGCCACATTCTGATCCTCATCTGTTATTTTCGAGTCCCCGGTGGAAACAGTCACCACTTTATCCCCCCAAGTACCGTATGACGTGATACGATTATAAGTGTATGTGTACTTTTCCTTCATTTTACCATCTGCCCCCAGATAATAGGAAGCTCCTGTACCTGCGCCACCTTTATTATAAACTAAAGCAAACACATAATCCAGTCCTTTATATACCCAATAGGTACCGCCAATCACTTCGGTTCCATTCCCTTGGGTCGACACTGTTCCTTCATCCAAAGAATTGGCTACTACCAAATAACTTGCTTCACCAGTTGTGGCAGCCACCACATAAGCCGTTTCTCCATCAATCAGCGGGTTATCCACCGGATTATTATCATCGTCGCAAGATGCCACAAACACACCGCTACTCAAACAAAAAGCTACGGCAAAAGCCTGTAATAAAAACTTCTTCATATATTCTTTATTATTGATTGATACTAAAAACTTACTCTTATTATTTACCGAAAAACACTCTGAACTTTCCATAGAATGCGCGCCCCGCTTTTTGCAGGCTAAAATTGTCAAACAGTTGGGCATCGGTGAAATTCCGACATTCAAATGATACATTATAACGTCCATTCTTCATGGTGTAGGACAAAGACAGATTATGAGAAAACTGTTCCGGCACCATATTCTTTGAATCTTTATCTCCGAGATTTTCCCAATAAAGAGGAAAATCGTGCTGCCAGTAGCTATCATAGCCGATGCTCAACACATTTCCTTTGACAAACAGGTCATTCCAATAAAAATTTGCATTGATATTAGCATAACGATAGGGCAGATTCGGCATACGCACTTTATAGTGCATGCTTTCCTGCAAAGAGGAACCCGCCAGAAACTTTTCGTAATCACGAGTATCGATGCTATTGAATGTTCCTCCTATATCAAACCAACGCGAGAAGCTATAAAGCAATGACAAATTATACCCTTTGGTCCTTACGTGACCGTGGTTCTCATAATATCCGTAGCTTGTTCCTCCCAATACGTCCAGTCCTCTTTTTATGTAATCTTTCGTATCCCGATATATCAAACCGGCCTCGGCATACAATTCATGCTTGCCAAACTGATGATTATAGCTGAAACTCAAATTGACATTATCACTTTTCTCCGGTTTCAGATTCATTTTGCCAGCTTCAAGGTCTTCATCTCCAAAGAGTTCGTCCGTGGTCGGCAGGCGGAAAGCCTTTTCGTACGAAAGTTTCACCTGAAGATCTTTCCATATAAAATAGGTACCTGCCGCTCCATATCCAAGAGCGCTTGCCGTATTGGACAGATTGATATAATTGCCTATTCCATCCGTATTCTGCGATACCGGTCCCTTGTTGTATTGCCGATAATATTTGGCAAATGCCGACACATTCCATCTGTCCGACGGCATCAGACGGTAAGAAAGCCCGCTGACGTTTTTACGGGTGATTTTAGGAATAGAAAAGTCCGTGAATTTGGAAGAAGCACCGATGGTAGAGCGGCTCGTACGTTCAAAATCACTGATTACATGACTGAAAGTAAACGTATGCGCCTGTCCGATATGATAATTCATCTTCAGCGTCCCATTCCAGTTTTTATTTTTAGATTCACTGTTCTGGTAAGACTGTTCTCCCCGGCTACCTTTTTCATAAAAATCTCCACGCCAGTTGTAAGCCCGCGAAGCGGTATCGACATTGTTGGTGATATTATGATTATAATTGGCAGTCAACAGTAGATCCAGGTTTTTCACCAATAAGTTCTTTTTGTAATATTCTAAAGAAGGGACCAACGAATGTCCTTTGCGGAATTTTTCACCGAACACGACATCTTGATAAACGCCTGTTTGTATCTCTTTATAGAAATGGGAATAATTAAAACTCAACGCCAGACGGTCTGCCCATTTCTTTCCTACCAGGCCGATTTTTCCAATCACGGCTTCATTATGATACTGGTCATTAAAACGTTTCAGATGATAAATCTTATTTTTATCAAGTGGCGGAAAACGTACGCTTCCATCTTCTTTAATCTCAAATTCGCGTACGTAAGTGTCTACATAATAATCATTATCCGAAAAGTTTTGAAAAGCATTAACCTCATACATAAAACCATTCTTGAACGTTTGTCCGAAGCGCACGTATGATTTATGAGTATTAAATGACCCGTAAGAATAGGAAGCGTCCATAAACCACTTTCCGGGTTGCTTGTTGGTGACAATATTAACCACTCCCCCAATAGCATCGGTTCCGAATCCTACAGGAACTACTCCTTTATAGACTTCTATACGGTCGGCAAAATTAATAGGAACATTGTTCAAATCGAATGCGGCACCGGCTCCCTCCTGTGGTATGCCGTCAATGAAGATTTTCACATGTTTCCCGCTAAAGCCATCGATATACAATTGCATATCCGACCCCACTCCACCTGATTCGCGGAGTTTTACACCGGGCACTTTAGTCAGTGCACCTGCCAAAGTCTGCGTACTATTATGCAATTTCTTCGCATCAATGGCTACCGCATTAAAAGCAGACTGATTCACACGACCGACTCCGGATGTCGTGACCAGCACCTCTCCCAGTTCTTTTACCGCCGGCGCGATAGTGACGTTTACTTTTATTCTTTCTCCCTTGGCTAATTTAACTTTCTTTTCTACCGTTTGATAACCGATAGCCGAAACGACAAGTGTATATTCACCGGCTGTAGTTTTCAAATGATATATACCTTTTTCATCTGTATAGCATCCTTGGTTGGTTCCTTTCAGATAAACTGTCGCAAAATCCACCACTTCTTTCTCCGTGGACATTACTCTACCCGAAATTAAACTATTACGGTGACGCCCATGTTGTGAATATACGGATACGGAAAACAAGAATGCCAGAAAAACCAAAAAATATTTATTGCTCATCTCCTTTTTACCTTTTTACTTTATACCTTTTCATTGCTCTAAAAGCGATGCAAAGGTAAGCAGAAAGAGGGATGCCAAACAATCCCTATCTATTGGTAAAAATAAGACAACAAAAATGAGATATATAGATATGTACAATACCTATATATAAGTAAATACTGGATAATTTAAATAAAAAAAGAAAAGAAAACCTACTTCAGCCAACTCGCCAACGCACGTTCCGTTACCTCCCACAACTGCTCTTTTTGCACATGATTCGTGTATTTATCAGACAAGTTTTTCCGGTGGTTATTGACATACAGTTGTCCTGTCACACCGGCTTCCTTTTCGTCCAACAGTAAACCGATTGCCGTAGAAGCCCCTTTCTTGGGTTTACGGATAAAAGGACGGAAAAAAATATCCGTTAACGGATCGAACCACTTGTGCATAGTGATGATATCAGTAGAAACAATTCCCGGATCGGCAGCATTGACGGTAATCCCCTTCTCTCGAAGTTGCTCGGAAAGCTCGAAAGTAAACAATAATAAAGCCAACTTCGTGTTACTGTAAACAGGAATCCGCCAAAACGTTCCCGTTTTCCCTCTATGAAAGAAATCTGGGAAGTCGAGCTTGCCGATTGCGTATGTACAGGAAACCATATTTACGATACGCGCTCCACGCACCATCAACGGAATTAATTTCCGGGTAAGCAGATAAGGTCCCATGTAGTTCACACTTACTGTTCGTTCGAATCCTTCGGAAGTAGTATGAAAACCTGTCTCCATCGTTCCGGCATTATTCATTAACAAAGAGATGGGAAGATTCCTTTCTAAGATCTGACTGGCAAAAGCAACTACGGATTGCATAGAAGATAAATCGATAGCTATTACTTCCAAATCCGGGTTTCCAATTTCCTTGCTCAAACGTTCACGAACAACCTCCGCTTTCTTCGGATGATAACAAGCCATTATGATTCGATAACCGGCTTTGGCTACGGCACGTGTTATTTCTGTTCCCATTCCTCCGTCCGCACCGGTGATGATTGCCCATTTCATTTCACTCATTTTTTCTCCAGTTTATCAATCTCCTTTTGTAAAGAGGAAGGTAATTGTTCTTTCAAATGTTGATGACAAGCCATTTCTATCGTATACATACGTCCTATGCAATAATTACTGTGTCCACAGTTGCAGCGTGCTTGTTCCTCCTGTTTCATCCGGTTCACGAATCCCGGTTCGTTCAGTAATGCTCTCGCCATCTGCACGGCATCAAAACCGGAATCGAGCACTTCATCTATTTTCTGACGGGAAACAAGACCACCGACATAAATCAACGGCGCATCCGGAAGAGCCGCACGGAATTTCAGTGCATCTTCAAGGAAATAGGCCTCTTTGAAGGGCACAGAGGGTATCATCCATTTGCCAAACATACGGACTCCGTATTTCAGCCACCAACAATTCATATAGTAAGACATCGAACGAATCGGCATGGCACCTCTCATTACATACATCGGCGCTTTGCTGACAAAACCACCACTCAACACCAATCCATGAGCGCCAAGTTCCAACAGTCGTTTAGCCACTTGTATGGATTCGTCAATCTCCATTCCTCCTTTGAAACCGTCGCGCATATTCATTTTTACGAAAACTGCCATATCACTGCCTGCCGCTTTCATCACTTCTTCCATCACCATATCCATAAAACGCATCCGGTTTTCGAGCGAACCGCCATATTCATCTTTCCGATGATTGGTGTAGGGAGACAGGAATTGACTAATCAAATAGCCGTGCCCCGCATGTACTTCAACGGCGTCAAACCCGGCTTTCCTCGCCAGATTGACTGCATTTCCATACGCTTTCGCCATTTCCGGAAGCTCCTCTTTTTCCATTCCACGCACAAACGTAGGAGAATAGAGGTTGAAGCCTGAAGATGCGGATATAGGAGTGACACCACATATATTTTTATGGGACATATTTCCACAATGCCCGATTTGTATACCTACTGCGGCACCTTCATCGTGCACGGCTTTTGTCAGTTCGTGTAAACGGGGAATAATGGACGGACGCAACCACAACTGACGGTCGAAAGAAAGTCCGCTTTGTGTCACGGCAGCATAAGCCACTGTTGTCATACCCACTCCCCCCGCAGCTACCGACCGATGGTAATCCAGCAACATCTGCGTGGGAGTATTCTCCGGACACATGCTCTCAAAAGCTGCCGAACGAATCGTTCGATTCCGCAGCGTCAAAGGGCCAAAGGTGACCGGGCTAAAAAGTTTAGATTCCATAGTAGTTGATATTTTATTTAAGTCATACGTAAGTCATGATGAAAAACGCTCCTAATAAAGGAAAGGGAACACTCGTTTCCGTTCTCCCACTGCGTCTCCGAATTCTTCGCGGTAACGGCACCAAATGGCGTTGGCACGGGGAACAAGGTTAGCAATCGTCCACCAAAGGAAGACCAGACCGGAAAGTGAACAAGTGAGTATCGCCCAACCTGCCCATTCTACTATCTCACCGAAATAGTTGGCGGAAGTGACATAACGGTACATTCCTTTTTGAGGCAGATAATGCCGGGTGTCTCCCGGTTTGCGCAAATGTCGGATGATATAATCCGACTGCCAGTTCAACAGCATACCTGCGAAAAAGAGCAGCGTGCCTATAATAAACCACGGTGAAGTGAACCAATCGGCTTGATACATCGTTTCGGGAGCAAGATAGAAAATCCATTTCCCTTGCATATAGCCATTCAGCAAATTAAAAAGAACTCCCATCGACATGATTGCCAGCGGCATCTTACTTTTTCCTTTCAATAGCAAAGGGAAGATGAAAGCACGCTGAAAATAGTGAATTTGAAAGAAGAGGAAGAAAGTGAAAATCACCGGCTCGAACCGACGTTCGGAATAGATCCACATCACACACATCACCACAAAAACCGGAGCTTCCATCAATATCCAGGCTAGTTTATTGGAGATAGCTACTCCCCACGATGCTGTGCGGAAAATACCATATCCGGCTTTCACAAAGTAAAGGGCGATAAAAACAAACAAAGCAATCAGGCTCATCACCCCCAGAAACAGATTAAAAGTATCTATACTCATACCGATCTATTTTGTAACACGCAAAAATAACAAAAATGAGATAAACGACGATACAAAAAATAGAAAGAATCTGAAGTACATTCTTTTACGAACATAAAAAAGGAGAAAATATAAAATTTCCCGGATGCACACCTGAAATGATCAGACACACATCCGGGATTACTTATCTATTTAATAAAAGGATTGGTTATTATCAGCGTTTCTTAATTGGGATATAAGCCAAATCATCAAGTACATTTTTATAAGCCGGGCGGATAATCCGTTTACCGTCGAAGGTCAATTCTTCATTGCGGTGTGCACACCAGCCTACGATACGTGCCATGGCAAACAATGGGGTGAAGATTTCCTGCGGCAAACCGATCATTTCATACACGAAGCCCGAGTAGAAGTCGATATTGCTGGACACTGTCTTTCCGTTGTTTTTAACCCGTCCGAAAGTAGCGATGGCACGTTCTTCCAACAGTTCGAGGAAAGCAAATTCGCTTTCTCTGCCTTTTTCACGGGCAAGGTCGCGAGCCAGTTCTTTCAATAGAAGAGCACGAGGGTCAGAGATGGTATAAACGGCATGTCCGATACCATAGATCAATCCGGTTTTGTTATACACTTCTTTGTTCAACATTCGGGTGTAGTAAGTGTCTATCTCATCTACACTTGTCCAGTCTTTGATATTTTCCTTCAGGTGCTGGAACATGTCGGCAACCTGAATATTGGCACCTCCGTGAAGCGGGCCTTTCAGCGAACCGATACCTGCGGCGATGGCCGAATAAGTATCTGTTCCGGTAGAAGAAGTAACGCGAACGGTGAAAGTGGAGTTATTACCACCACCGTGCTCTGCCTGAAGAATCAATAACAAATCGAGGGTGCGTGCATCCAGTTCAGTATAGTCTTTTTTCAGCATATACAGGAAATTCTCGGCAATAGAGAGCTTTTCCTGCGGATGGCGGATATGCAGAGAACGTCCGAAAGTAGCATGACGAAGCATATTATAAGCATAAGCGATGATAGTGGGGAACTTTGAAATCAGTTCAATACTCTGACGCATCAGGTTATCCCGGGAGGTATCATCCGCATTTGCGTCAAAACGATACATTTCCAATACACTGCGTGAAAGAATATTCATGATGTTGTTTCCTTCCAACTCGATGATGTTCATTTTCGTTTTCTGTTCCAACGGCATATTGTCGTTAATCAACTCACGGAAAGAAAGCAATTCTTCTTTATCCGGCAGACGTCCGGAAAGCAATAGGTAAGCCACTTCTTCGAAGCCAAAGCGTTTCTCTTTGATTATAGCGTGAGAAATATCTTCTACATCATAACCGCGATAGAACAGTTTTCCCGGTATGGGTTTCAACCCACCACCCGGAACACGTTCATATCCTACTACATTACCGATTCTGGTTAAACCTACCAATACACCTGTGCCGTCTTCATTACGCAATCCGCGCTTCACATCAAACTTGGAGAACAATTCTGTATCAATCCGGGTAGCTTCCTTCATTTCCTCGGAAAGCTTGTAAATCAAGTACTCTTTTTTCATCTTTCTTCGTTTTTTATTCGTTACTTTTGTTTTTCAATTCTTTCCACGATCTCACGAGTGAAAGCGGAAGTAGAGAGGGAGGTTCCATTCGGCATAAAACGGGCTAAATCGTGTGTAGCGCGAGCGTCCAAGAAGCTTTGTTCCAAGGCTTTCTCTATCAGAGCAGCCGCTTCTTTCCAGTCAAAATATTCTAGCATCATTACTGCCGAAAGGATAATAGAACAAGGGTTCACCACATCTTTTCCCGCAATATTGGGGGCTGTTCCGTGAGTCGCTTCAAAGATGGCATGACCTGTCTGGTAGTTGATATTTGCTCCCGGAGCGATGCCGATACCGCCTACCATGGCCGCCAGTTGGTCGGAAACGTAGTCTCCGTTGAGGTTTAAGGTGGCTATCACGGAATATTCTTCGGGAATCAGGAGTGTATTTTGCAAGAAAGCATCCGCAATGCAATCTTTTATCACCAGTCTGCTATCTGCCAAGGCATCGCCAAATTCACGTTGCGCCAGTTCGTAGCCCCATTTTTTGAAACCACCTTCGGTAAACTTCATAATATTCCCTTTATGCACCAACGTTACGGAAGGCAAATGATGGTCGAGCGCATACTGGCAGGCAGCACGTACAAGACGCTCCGTGCCCTCACGTGATACAGGTTTCACACCGAAAGAAGAGGTTTCCGGGAAACGGACTTTTGTCACGCCCATTTCGTCTTTCAGGAATTGATAGAACTTTTCAGCTTCCGGAGTTCCGGCTTCCCATTCGATACCTGCATAAATATCTTCCGTATTTTCACGGAACACACACATGTTCACTTTCTCCGGTGATTTGACAGGCGACTGTACTCCCTGATACCAACGAACCGGACGAAGACAGACGTATAAATCAAGTGTCTGACGCAGTGCTACGTTCAACGAACGGATTCCACCTCCGACAGGAGTTGTCAACGGACCTTTGATTCCTACCAGGTATTCCTGAAAGGTTTCCATTGTTTCATCCGGCAACCAGGAACCAGTCGCGTTGAAGGCACGTTCTCCCGCCAACACTTCTTTCCATTCGATCCGACGTTTGCCGCCGTATGCTTTCCGGATAGCTGCGTCCACTACGGCTTGCATGGCAGGAGTTACTTCGGCTCCTACTCCATCGCCGGTAATATAAGGTACGGTAGGCACATCGGGTACCAACAGCGTACCATCTGTTTGCATAGTTATTTTGCTCATTTTTTATCTTGCATTTAAGGCAGAACCGGCACGGAACCAGGCTATCTGCTGTTCATTATAGGTATGTTGCACTTCAAAACTTTCTTTCGTTCCGTCTTCGTGATGAAGAATAATCGTCAGATTGCGCCCCGGTGCGAAATGGACTAAGCCTGATACGGACAGAAGATCGTGTTCCCGAATCTTGTCATAGTCTGCTTTATCTACAAAAGTAAGAGCAAGCATTCCTTGTTTTTTCAGATTTGTTTCGTGGATACGGGCAAAACTCTTAGCCAAAATGACACGTACATTGAGGAAGCGTGGTTCCATGGCTGCATGTTCACGGCTGGAACCTTCTCCATAATTCTCCTCGGCAACAACAATAGACGGAATACCTTCGGATTTATACATCTTTGCCGTACCGGAAACTGTTCCATAAGTATTTGTCGAACGATTCCAAACACAGTTCGTTTCACCATTGAAAGCATTGACAGCTCCCATCAGCATATTGTCGGAAATATTCTCCAAATGCCCCCGGAAGCGGAGCCACGGACCTGCCATAGAGATATGGTCGGTAGTACATTTTCCCTGTGCTTTAATCAATAAAGGCATGTTCAGCAAGTCCTGTCCGTCCCATGCCGGGAAAGGAGTCAGAAGCTGAAGACGTTGGGAATCCGGTTTTACCCTGATTTCCGTTTTTGCTCCGTGCGGGGCAATATACCCTTCATTTCCCTGTTCAAAACCTTTCAAGGGGAGTTCATCTCCTACAGGCTCGGAGAGTTTCACTTTTTCTCCGTTATGATTCACCAGTCTGTCTTTCAACGGGTTGAAACAGAGATCACCGGCTATTGTTAACGCCATCGTTAGTTCCGGAGAAGCTACAAACGCGTATGTGTTGGGATTACCGTCAGCGCGTTTGGCAAAATTACGATTGAAAGAGGTGACGATTGAGTTTTTTCGTGTCGGATCGTCCGTCTGACGTTTCCACTGACCGATACAAGGTCCACAGGCATTTGCCATAATCGTGGCTCCCAGCCGTTCAAAAGCTTCAATCATACCGTCTCTTTCGGCAGTAGCCCGGATTTGCTCCGAACCCGGATTGACAATCAGCGGAGAAGCGACGCTCAAATTCTTTTCTGTCACTTGCTTTGCCAGAGAAGCTGCACGGCTCAAATCCTGATAAGAAGAATTGGTACATGAACCTATCAAGCCCACCTCCATTTTACGGGGGTAGCCGTTCAATAACACTTTTTCTGCAAATTCAGAGATGGGAGTAGCGGCATCCGGTGTAAACGGCCCGTTTATATAAGGTTCGAGTTCTGACAAATCTATTTCAATCACACGGTCGTAATAGTTGGATGGTTCGTCGGTCACAATGTCGTCTGCACGAAGATCTGCATCAACAGATTCAGCCCAATCAACTACACAATCTCTTCCGGTAGCTCTCAAATAAGTAGCCATGCGCCCGTCAAAGGGGAACAAAGAGGTAGTAGCTCCAACTTCGGCACCCATATTGCAAATGGTAGCTTTCCCGGTAGCAGAAAGGGATTCGGTTCCGGGACCAAAATATTCGATAATAGCATTCGTTCCTCCTTTTACGGTAAGGATGCCGGCCAATTTCAGGATTACATCTTTCGGAGAGGTCCAACCGCTTAGTTTTCCGGTCAGACGGACACCGATAATCTTCGGCATTTTCAGCTCCCATTCCATTCCTGTCATCACATCCACGGCATCCGCTCCACCGACACCGATAGCCACCATGCCCAGTCCGCCTGCATTAGGCGTATGAGAGTCTGTTCCCACCATCATACCGCCGGGGAAAGCATAGTTTTCGAGCACTACCTGATGGATAATTCCTGCTCCCGGTTTCCAGAAGCCGATGCCATAACGGGAAGATACATCACGGAGGAAATCGTATACTTCTTCATTGGTCAGTCTTGCCGTAGCAATATCCGCCTTTGCACCTTTATACGCCTGTATCAAGTGATCGCAATGCACTGTCGAAGGCACAGCCACCTGATCCTTACCTGCATTCATAAATTGAAGCAAAGCCATCTGCGCAGTTGCATCCTGCATAGCCACACGATCGGGACGGAAATTCACATAATCCTCCCCCCGTTTGTAATCTTTCAAATCGGCTACATCATACAGATGAGCATACAAAATCTTCTCGGCCAACGTCAAAGGGCGTTTTAGTATAGCCCGTACGTGTTCTACCTTTCCTTTATAAGCAGCGTAGAAAGCTTCTAACATAGTCACATCATATACCATATTGCTTTTTGTTTTTTTAGTCTATCTATTAAAATAACGAACGACGTTCGAGTAATGTTTAACAAAATGAAATATTTTTTCTACCCGGAACGAAGATTTGTTACCTTTGCGCCTATTATGAGTAATAATCCGAAAAGTCCCATTATAGACCTTCAGCAACAGCAACTCCTCCTGCGGATGGAGTATGAATATGAGAAGGAAGAATTTAAGCGGCAGACCGAAACAATGGGTGTTGCCCGTAAAGTGAAGCGCGGTCTCTGCTGGTATCCTGTCTCTCTTGGCCGAAGTTACTACAATTCGCTGAATCAGCTTGTAATAGATATTACACGGACCGAAAATAAAGAAATAGAGCATTCCTTTGAGTTCGGCCGTCCTGTTTGCTTTTTCCACCAGTCATTCGAAGGAAAAGTGAAGTATATGGATTTCATCGCTACCGTCAGCTTTGCCGACGAAGAACGAATGGTCGTAGTACTCCCCGGAGCGGGAGCTTTAGCGGAACTGCAAACTGACGGTATACTGGGGGTACAACTTTATTTTGACGAAACATCGTACCGGGCCATGTTCGAGGCACTGGAAGACACGATACGTGCCAAGGACAACCGCCTGGCGGAACTGCGCGACATTTTGCTGGGTACCCAAAAGCCGGGATTCCGCGAATTATATCCTGTCCGCTTTCCATGGCTGAACAGTACACAGGAAACAGCAGTCAACAAGGTGCTCTGTACGCGTGACGTATCTATTGTTCACGGTCCTCCGGGAACCGGAAAGACAACGACTCTTGTCGAAGCGATTTACGAAACATTGCACCGGGAACCACAAGTGCTTGTCTGTGCGCAAAGCAACACGGCTGTCGACTGGATTTGTGAGAAACTGGTAGACCGAGGAGTACCCGTGCTCCGTATTGGAAATCCAACCCGAGTCAACGACAAAATGCTTTCATCCACCTACGAACGCCGGTTTGAAAGTCATCCTGCCTATCCGGAGCTTTGGGGAATCCGTAAATCTATCCGCGAAATGGGTAGCCGGATGCGCCGGGGTAGTTATTCTGAACGGGAAGGAATGCGTAATCGCATGAGTCGTCTCCGCGACCGTGCCACGGAGTTGGAAATACAAATCAATGCCGATCTTTTCGACAGTGCCCGCGTTATTGCTTCTACCCTAGTCAGCAGCAATCACCGCCTGCTCAACGGACGTCGTTTTCCGACTTTATTCATCGACGAAGCTGCACAAGCCCTCGAAGCTGCCTGCTGGATCGCTATCCGCAAAGCAGACCGGGTCATCCTTGCAGGAGATCATTGTCAACTTCCGCCGACTATCAAATGTATAGAAGCCTCCCGTGGAGGATTGGATCATACATTAATGGAAAAAGTCGTTCAGCTAAAGCCTTCTGCTGTCTCTTTACTAAAAGTACAGTACAGAATGCACGAGGCCATCATGCAGTTTCCTTCCGACTGGTTCTACCACGGAGAATTGGAAGCCGCCCCGGAAGTACGCTACCGAGGTATTCTTGACTTTGACACTCCTATGAACTGGATTGATACTTCAGAAATGGACTTTCACGAAGATTTTGTAGGCGAGAGTTTCGGACGCATCAACAAGCAGGAAGCCAATCTATTACTACAGGAACTGGAAGCATATATCGAACGTATCGGCAAAGAACGGATACTGGATGAAAGAATTGATTTCGGTCTGATTTCACCCTACAAAGCGCAAGTGCAATATTTGAGGGGAAAGATCAAAGGGAATAGCTTTTTACGTCCCTTCCGCAGCCTCATCACCGTAAACACGGTAGACGGTTTTCAGGGACAGGAGAGAGATGTTATTTTCATCAGTCTTGTACGTGCCAACGAGGATGGACAGATTGGCTTCCTGAATGATTTGCGAAGAATGAATGTAGCGATTACAAGGGCACGAATGAAGCTTGTTATATTAGGAGATGCCTCCACCCTTACCAAACATCCTTTCTATAAAAGACTGATGTTATTCATTAAAAAGGAGGATTAAATTTAATCCTCCTTTTAACAAAGTGCACTTTCTCACGAAACCGCACTTCGTTTTAACACAAACAAAACAAACAATATTTTATTTCACATCAGTACTATTCTTTATTTAAGAAGTCAATAAATGACTTTTATTTTCAATATACAAATACAGATCTTAAAAAGAAATATCAACTTCCACAAAGGTAAAACACACTAAATCACCACTTCTGAAAAATCAAAAGCAGCGTCATTCGTTTATCTATTTAGTGATGTTAATCATTCTTCAGGGCTGGTTAAGTTAATTCATACTTCTCGTTTATTTTATCTGATGACGCAAAGATAAACATAAACTTGCATTTTTTGTCCATATAATCAATATATTTTTGAAAAAAAATTTCGGCAAGCCTCATTTGTTCATTTCTAAATCTCTTTTTAACAAAAAAAAGAGAGAAAGCAAACAGCCCTCTCCCTTTTAGAAACTTGTATAATTTATCCAGTTTAATTATTTTCCGGACGAAGTTTACGAACAGTTACAGCAGTCTGCCACATTTCGCTTTCACGTAGTTGACGGAGCTCTTCATTCAATTTTTCACGATAATCAGGTTGTGAATTACTATCGATAGAAATCTGTGCTTCGTTACCAGTCTTGACGCTATGATACAACTTTTCAACTACCGGTTTGATAGCGTCGTGGAAAGGGCCCATCCAATCAAGAGCACCACGTTGAGCAGTAGTAGAACAGTTAGCGTACATCCAGTCCATACCGTTCTTTGCAAACAACGGCATCAATGACTGTGTCAGTTCTTCCACTGTTTCATTGAATGCTTCAGAAGGACTATGACCGTTTTCACGCAATACTTCGTACTGTGCCAGCAACAAACCTTGGATAGCCCCCATCAATGAACCACGTTCACCTGTCAGGTCAGAAGTAGCCTCACGTTGGAAAGTTGTTTCGAACAGATAACCGGAACCGATACCAATACCCAGTGCGATGGTTCTTTCGTAAGCCTTGCCTGTAGCATCCTGATAGATAGCATAAGAAGAGTTCAAGCCGCGTCCTTCGAGGAACATAGTACGCAAAGATGTACCCGAACCTTTAGGAGCAACCATGATAACGTCGATATCAGCAGGAGGAACTACACCTGTACGGTCGTTCCAAGTGATAGCAAAACCGTGTGAGAAATAAAGAGCTTTTCCAGCAGTCAGGTAAGGCTTGATAGTAGGCCATACTGACATTACTGCTGCGTCAGACAACAGACACATTACAATAGTACCTCTCTCACAAGCTTCTTCGATACCGAACAAAGTTTCACCCGGAACCCATCCGTCTGCTACTGCCTTATCGTATGTTTTTCCTTCACGTTGACCAACGATTACATTGAAACCGTTATCACGCAAGTTCAGTGCCTGTCCAGGACCCTGTACGCCATAACCGATTACAGCGATTGTTTCATTTTTCAATACTTCACGAGCTTTTTCCAATGGAAATTCGTCACGGATTACTACAGTTTCAGTAGTACCTCCAAAATTCAACTGTGCCATTTTCTTTTTGTTTTTAGTTTTTGATGACTTACGCCATCTGTTATTAATTGATTTTATATTCTCACATTTATTCAAATATCACTTTCGAGCGGCAAACAACTTCGTTGCCATTCTTCTTCACTTCTACGTGAAACTCGTTTGCATTCACTTCATCGCAGAAGAAAGAGAGTTCATCACCAAAATAGCTTTCCGCCACATACGCCATTTCAAAACGACGGATACGTTTGGTCTTATACAATTCAATCGGGAACAAATCAAGGATATGTTCGATGTAACGGATGCTGTTTACATGACCATTGATATCTATATCACTGTACTTTGCCGTCAGGGTAGCTATCGACTGATCGCTTGTCACTTTGATACGTGAAGGCTTTTCAATCGGGCAAGGCTCATCACAGACATAGTTTACGATACTTCCCCCATGCAAAGTCAACAAGTCGGCAGGCTTGCGGGTATTAAGATTAATCATTGCCCATACGGAACGTGCGTAGCCAATCTTCTTCCCATCCTTATCAATAATAGCAAAATTACGGTCCGTAAACAAACGGTAGACATTTTCCACCCACGTCTGAACCGAGAAATTCTCATACTGATAAGGCATTTCATCCAACTCAATAGCCAGACGTGAAAGCACCCATGTATAATTGTCCTCATTCAGCGTTGCAATACCAAAACCACGGTCATTGGCGTGAAAACCTGCACAATTCAGTAGATGATTTCCCAGTACCCCCATAGTCAGACGTCCGTTGAAGTCAACATGGAACGGTTCTGCCACAAACTGATAAGTCCCTATTCTATTTTCTTCACTCATTATTCTTATTGGTTTTTACTTTGGTTATACATAGCTTCCCGTCCATCGAGAAACTCATTCACCCGTTCAAAACAGCTGGTAGTAATCGCTACACGTCCTGAACGAACAAACTGCAAAACACAATTCAAAGCCTTCAGTTCACCATAGAGCGAAGTTATATCTTCGCTCATTCCATTTTTCTCGACAATAGAAAATACCGGATTGACTTCCACTATACGTGCATTGTATCTACGAATCAGCTTGGATGCTTCCGGATTCTCCTGAAAAGCAGGAGTAGACACCTTATATAATGCAATCTCGTGGAAATAAATCTCATCCTCTGTGAAATAATGTGCCTGAATCACGTCGATCTTCTTTTCGATCTGTTTCACTACCTTCTCAATGATGTCCTTATCAGTCCAGGCTGTTATTGTATACTTATGTACACCTTTAATAGAAGAAGCAGATACATTCAGACTCTCAATATTTATTTGCCGACGGGTAAATACAGCAGTTACCTGATTCAGCAATCCAGCTATATTCTCCGAATGAACAATGATTGTATATAACGTTTTATCACTCATAACTCTAATTTTTTAAATGCGAACTCTCAACTCTCCATTCTCAACTTCTCCTAGCACTCCAGCAACATCTGGTTTACCGAACCACCCGGAGGAGTCATCGGCAAAACATTACCTTCTTCCACCACGCAAGCTTCGAGCAGGAACGGACCGTCCGTTGCCAGCATTTCAGCAATAGCTTCCTTCAGTTCTTCACGAGTGAAAACACGCTTGGAAGGAATATCATAAGCCGAGGCCACTTTCATATAATCCGGATTCAACATCGGGGTAAACGAATAGCGACGGTTGAAAAACATAGCTTGCCACTGACGTACGTTTCCGAGGTAATTATTGTTCAGGCAGATAATCTTCACCGGAGCCTTCTGCTCCATAATCGTACCCAGTTCCTGAATATTCATTTGCAGTCCGCCATCTCCCATAAATACGCATACGGTACGCTCCGGTGCTCCGAAAGTTGCCCCGATAGCTGCGGGAAGCCCGAAGCCCATTGTTCCAAGCCCTCCGGAAGTAATGATACTGCGTTCTTTCGTATATTTAAAGTAGCGTGCAGATATCATCTGATTTTGACCTACATCTGTTACCAAAACAGCTTCATGGTGAGTAGCGTCACTTACCGCACGTACCACTTCCCCCATACTCAACGAGTTTGTGGCAGGATGAAGTTCAGGACGGATTACTTTTTCCTCCTCTACTTTCTCATATTCTTTGAAGCTATCAATCCATTCGGTATGAGTGTTCTTTTTCAGGAGCTTCGTCACAGAAGCCAGTGTTTCCTTGCAATCTCCCAATACAGCTACATCTACCTTTACATTCTTATTAACTTCCGCAGGATCGATATCAAAATGAATCACTTTTGCCTGTTTGGCATAAGTAGCCAAATTACCGGTCACACGGTCGTCAAAACGCATACCGACAGCAATCAGCACATCGCATTTATTGGTATTGATATTCGGTCCCAGATTGCCATGCATACCCAACATACCTTTATTCAACGGATGTTCTGTCGGCAAAGCCGAAAGTCCGAGCAACGTACAACCCGCAGGCATATCCGCTTTTTCGATAAACTCGCGCAATTCGCTCTGTGCATTTCCCAGTTCAACACCTTGTCCAACCAATACAAGCGGACGTTTAGCGTTATTAATCAGTTCGGCAGCAGCCTGTACAGTCTCCTCGTCCGTATCGGGAACAGGAACATAACTACGGATAAAATCGACTTTCGTCGGTTCGTATTTCGTTTTCTCTACTTGCGCATTTTTGGCAAAGTCCAGTACCACCGGCCCCGGACGACCACTACGAGCAATGTAAAATGCACGTGCTACCGCCCAGGCTACATCTTCCGCACGGCGAATCTGATAACTCCATTTAGTGATTGGCTGGGTGATACCTACCAAGTCAACTTCCTGAAAAGCATCCGTCCCAAGAAAGCCTGTTCCTACCTGTCCGGCAATCACTACGATAGGCGTACTATCGATCATCGCATCCGCAATGCCTGTTACCGTATTGGTTGCTCCGGGACCGCTCGTCACCAGGCAAACACCTACATCACCCGATACACGGGCATAACCTTGTGCGGCATGGGCGGCTCCCTGCTCGTGACGAACCAAGATATGGTTCAATATATTTTGATGATCGTACAAGGCATCGAATACCGGCATAATAGAACCACCGGGGTAACCAAAGATGGTAGTCACTCCCTGATGTTCCAAGGAGCGCATCAAAGCCTCTGCACCTGTTATTAAATCTTTCATATTAGTTGATAGTTGATAAATGATAAATGATAGTTGAGAAATGACAGTTGAAAATGAATGGTTTACAGTCATTGCGCTAAGTGCTGCGCAGCTAACTATTACCTATCAACTATCACCAACTATATTATATAATTCTCACTGCTCCCTTATCGGCAGAGCTTACCATGCTGGCATACGCCTTCAGGCTCTTCGGTACATAACGGTCACGAGTGACAGGAGTCATCGGACGGGCCGCCAGTTCTTCATCCGTCAGTCGCACGTTAATCTTCCGGGCCGGAATATCGATTTCGATAATGTCTCCGTCTACAATTTTTCCGATATTGCCTCCAGCTGCCGCTTCAGGAGAAATATGTCCGATACTCAATCCGGAAGTTCCACCACTGAAACGTCCGTCGGTAATCAAAGCACATTCTTTTCCGAGATGACGAGATTTGATATAAGAGGTAGGATAAAGCATTTCCTGCATACCGGGACCACCCTTCGGACCTTCGTGCGTAATGACGACGACATCGCCACTGACGACTCGGCCTCCGAGGATGCCTTCACAGGCTGCTTCTTGCGAATCAAATACTTTGGCAGGTCCGGTAAACTTCCAGATACTTTCGTCTACACCTGCTGTTTTTACCACACAACCGTCTTGGGCAATGTTGCCTTTCAATACGGCCAATCCACCGTCTTTGCTATAAGCATGTTCCAAATCACGGATACATCCGTTTGCACGGTCTTTATCCAGTTCCTTATAGTACATGCCCTGTGAACCAAGTACGAGATTGAATCTATTTCCGGCTGCACTCGAATATTTTTTAATTGCCTTTTCGCTTACATTCGGGCTGGTGATTGAATATTCATTAATAGCTTCCGCCAATGACATTCCGTCTACCCGTCGAACAGATGTATCTATCAGACCGCCTTTTGCCAATTCACCCATGATAGCAATAATACCACCGGCACGGTTTACATCCTGAATATGATATTTCTGTGTATTGGGAGCCACCTTGCAGAGACAAGGAGCCTTGCGGGAAAGCATATCGATATCATCCATCTTGAAATCTACCTCTGCTTCATGAGCAATAGCCAACAGGTGAAGAACTGTATTAGTAGAACCACCCATTGCTATATCCAGCGTCATGGCATTCAAGAAAGCCTGACGGGTAGCAATGCTACGAGGAAGCACACTTTCGTCTCCTTCTTCATAATATAACTTTGCATTTTTTACGATCAGTTCTGCTGCATCTTTGAAAAGCTGCGTACGATTCTCGTGTGTAGCTACGATGGTTCCGTTTCCGGGAAGAGCCAGTCCGATTGCTTCATTCAGGCAGTTCATTGAATTGGCGGTAAACATACCGGAACAACATCCGCAAGTAGGACAAGCATTTTGCTCGATATTCGCTACTTCCTGATCGCTGACACTTTCATCAGCCGATTTAATCATCGCGTCGATCAAATCCAGGTGCTGACCATTCCATTCTCCGGCTTCCATCGGACCGCCCGATACAAATACGGCAGGAATATTCAAACGCATAGCCGCCATCAACATTCCGGGAGTAATCTTATCGCAATTGCTGATACATACCATTGCATCTGCCTTGTGCGCATTAACCATATATTCTACACTGTCTGCAATGATGTCACGTGAAGGAAGCGAGTAAAGCATACCATCATGTCCCATTGCTATACCGTCGTCGATAGCTATTGTATTGAATTCCGCAGCGAAGCATCCCAGCTTCTCAATCTCTGCCTTCACCAGCTGACCGATTTCATGCAGATGCACATGTCCCGGAACAAACTGGGTGAACGAATTGACGATAGCGATAATGGGTTTACCCATCTGATTCTTCTTCATGCCGTTGGCTGCCCATAACGCACGGGCTCCCGCCATCCGACGGCCTTGTGTACTAAACGAACTGCGTAATTGCTTTTTCATTTCAATCTATCTTTTAATTAAAGAGCCTCTCTCACATCAGTGAGAAAGGCTCTAAATTCTATCTTTTATGGTACGAACACATACAACACAAAACCTTTCTCACGCTCTTGATGGGACCACCACGACGCGAATAATATGCAAAACTGCTAGGTTAATAGATGTATGTAACATATTCATATCTTCTTTTCTTTATTTTCGTGCTGCAAAGGTAAGGGCTTTTTTATTATATCCAAACAAATCGAAGAAAAAAATCACTTAAAAGCGAATAATTGTAAGAAAAGAGAGGTATTATTTCTCTATTTTATCACTTAAAGGTTGAATTTACAACTATTATCTAAGTGCACACTCCACCTTCTTTTTCTGACAAAAGCACTTAATAATCTGAAATTTACCCTCCCTATACCAGAGGACAAGCAAATAATTCGTATCTTTGTCGACCCGGATTACCGGGAATTATTAATCAGAAACAAAAAATATCAGATGGAAACAGTAGAAAACAAGTACATTACCGTTGCATACAAACTATATACAATGGAAGATGGTGAAAAAGAGTTGTTCGAAGAAGCAAAAGCAGAACATCCCTTTCAATTCATTTCAGGATTAGGAACAACACTCGAAGACTTCGAAAATCAAATAACTGCTCTTTCTAAAGGTGATAAATTTGACTTTACCATTCCGGCAGATAAGGCTTACGGACAATATGACGAACAACACGTCATTGACCTCCCCAAAAATATATTTGAAATAGATGGCAAATTTGACAGCGAACGTATTAAAGAAGGTAACATCGTACCTTTGATGACTGGTGACGGTCAACGCGTAAATGCCAGCGTAGTAGAAATCAAACCGGATATTGTAGTAGTTGACCTCAACCATCCGTTGGCTGGTGCCGACCTGATCTTTGAAGGTGAAATACTGGAAAGCCGTCCTGCTACGAACGAAGAAATTCAGGAACTTGTGAAAATGATGAGTGGTGGTGATGGCTGTGGTTGCGGATGCGACAGCTGCGGTGATGGCTGTGGCGACGACTGCGGTTGCGAAGGCGGACACTGTCACTAAATAAAGTATTAAATTATAAAGTATTAAGTATTAATTCCGTGCGGACACAGCCGGGCTTTAATACTTAATACTTTTTTTATGCCGTTATTTGAGCTAATACTTAATACCTGATACTTAATACTTGAAATCAGCATCCTTTATGCGTCATGATGTCAAGCACCATTTTATCCGTTTCGTTCATGGCTTGCGAGCCGATCCTTGTCAGGTTGCGGATACTTTGATCTACATCTTCGTCGATAATTCCCTCTACGGAAGTCACACAACGGTCTTCCATTGCCATCATTGCAGATAATACGGCTGTCGAAACTCCGGTAGTTACTTTCAATGCACAACTCGGTTTTGCACCGTCACAAATCATTCCTGTCAGATTAGCAATCATGTTTTGAACGGCGAAGGCAACCTGATTGTAGTTTCCCCCCATCAACCAGGTGATTCCACAACTGGATCCGGTAGCAGCTACCACGCAGCCACACAAAGCTGACAGACGTCCTAAACTTTGTTTGATATATATAACAGTGAGATGGCTTAACATTAAAGCACGGATAAGTTCTTCTTCGCTCTTTCCGTTCTCTTCGGCAAAGACAACGACAGGGAGTGTAGCGGATATCCCCTGATTACCACTGCCGGAATTACTCATGACAGGAATCATTGCACCCGCCATCCGGGCGTCGCAAGCAGCTGATGTATAAGAGAGAATATGAGAAAATACGCTGTCACCCATCACTTTATGTTCGTAAGTTCCCCGAAGCATTTTACCTAAAGAATGTCCGTAATTACCTTTAAAGGCTTGCTCGGCAGCAGCTTTATTCAAACGGGCTGTATCAAGAATGAAACGAATCTCATCCAACGGAGCAGTCAGTGCAAAGTCATAGACTTTACGCAAGTTTAATTCGAGCGAAGCATCTTCCTCTTCCTCGCTGACTGTATGTTGCTTGTCGAGCAATGTCTGTTCATCTTTGGCTATATATATAAAGGTAGTATGCCCACCGGCAATGATAGCTTTAGCTGTTTTATCTCTCGCTTTACAAATCACTTCGATATAAAGCTTTTCCGTAATATCTTCTTTCAGAGAAATACAAATCCGTTTTTCTGCAATGAACCGTTTCCCCTGTTCCACTGCTTCCGGCGTACAGTCCCTCAACACCTCCAACTGATAGTCTGATTTGCCAATCAACGCACCTAAAGCCACAGCTATGGGAAGGCCTACCATACCCGTTCCCGGGATTCCGACTCCCATGGCATTCTTTAGTATATTAGCACTTAGCAAGACGTCTATCTTTTCCGGTTTCACTCCCAACGTTTCAGCAGCTTTAGCTACACAAAGCGCTACTGCGATAGGTTCCGTACATCCAATAGCCGGAATGACTTCTTTCTTAATCAACTCTATAATTTGCCTTCTTTCTGATTCAGTCATGGACTTATAAGTTTTGGTTCCACAAAAATAGGAAAATCTTTCTTTTCCAACATTCTATAATGAACAAATAAAATCTCATATTGTTATAAAATCTCCCATACACCAAACTTTAACAGAAAGAATTGATAGAAAAATGAAAGCAAAACACGTGATTCTCTATTTGCTACTGGCTATTGTTTCCTTTTCCTGTATCGGCGAAGAAGCTCTCAATGCAGAAGCAGACATATTAAGTTGCGCACTACCAGGAGTAGCCATGACAACCAGTCCTATTATTAACAATAATTCCATCACTATCTTCGTCGGTCCGGGAACTGATATTTCAGAACTTACACCTGAATTTACATTGACTCCGGGAGCTACAATTAATCCTCTTAGCGGTACGGAACGAAATTTCAATACTCCACAAGAATATACTGTTACAGCTGCCGATGGTGTTTGGAAGAAAACGTATATCATATCCGTTATCGACACGGAACTTGCCACGAACTATAATTTCGAAGATACGCTTGGCGGAAAGAAGTACTACATATTTGTAGAACGCGAAGGAGGTAAAGTCGTTATGGAATGGGCCAGCGGAAATGCGGGCTATGCCATGACCGGCGTAGCCAAAACTGCTGATGACTATCCCACTTTCCAAATAACGGACGGAAAAGCCGGCAAATGCCTTTCTTTAGTGACACGCAGTACCGGATTCTTTGGACAAATAGCAGGAATGCCTATCGCGGCAGGAAATCTGTTTATCGGTTCCTTTGATGTAAGCAATGCAATGAGTAATCCGCTTAAAGCAACTAAATTCGGTCTTCCTTTCCGGCATGTACCTACTTATCTGGCTGGCTATTATAAGTACAAAGCAGGAGATCAGTTTACAGAAGGAGGCAAACCTGTAAATGGGAAACGGGATATCTGTGACATATATGCCATCATGTATGAAACCAGCGAATCTGTTCCAACCCTTGACGGAACGAACGCATTTACCAGCCCAAACCTGATTTCAACAGCACGGATTAATAATGCCAAAGAAACGAACGAATGGACTTACTTTAAGCTTCCTTTCACCACTCTCCCCGGCAAATTCATAGATAAGGAAAAGCTAATGGATGGAAAATATAATATAGCCATAGTGTTCACCTCAAGTCTGGAAGGAGATCATTTTAACGGAGCAATCGGAAGTACGTTGCTCATTGACGAGGCCGAGTTAATCTATCACTCGGAAGATTAGTGGAACTAAATAACTTTATAACAACAAAAACGATGAAAATCTATCCGTATATATTCAGTTTACTAACCTGTATAGGAATAGCCCTCCCCGGCTATGCACAGGTTGATCGAAATGAAACACTGATCCGTTCCGCCCTTCACGGACTGGAATATGAGATAAAAGCAGGTTTCAGCATTGGCGGCACAGCCCCGCTTCCTCTTCCGGTGGAAATCCGTTCCATTGACGGATATAACCCGACATTAGCTATCAGTATAGGAGGTGAAGTGACCAAATGGATTGCCGTTCAGAACAAGCTCGGAATTATAGTCGGATTGCGACTTGAAAACAAAGCAATGACTACCGAAGCCACCGTGAAGAATTACAATATGGAGATTCTCGGGCAGGGAGGTGAAAGAATCAGCGGAGTATGGACAGGCGGAGTAAAAACCAAAGTACATACTGCCGGACTGACAATACCTCTGATGGCTACCTACAAACTAACCAACCGGTGGAACATCAAAGCCGGGCCTTATTTCTCCTATCTACTTTCAAGAGAATTTTCAGGTCACGTATACGAAGGATATTTGCGGGAAGATAATCCCACCGGTCCGAAGGTTGAGTTTACCGACGGTAAAATTGCAACATACGATTTCTCGGACGACTTGAGACATTTCCAGTGGGGATTACAGATAGGAGCCGGATGGCGAGCCTTCAAGCACCTCAATGTGTATGCCGATCTTACCTGGGGATTGAATGATATATTTAAAAACGATTTTAATACAGTCACTTTTGCCATGTACCCCATCTACTTGAATATAGGTTTCGGGTATGCTTTTTAAGTCCCACTAGGCTCTGCCACCTGCTTCACTCCGGAGTAGGTTACTTTCACCGTCTGTTGCAATGCAGGCACTTTCACATTAATAGTCATGTCTGCATTTCCACCTTCTACAGTTCCCGTAACTGTTACAGGACAAGTACCCAAAGAGGCAGCATCTCCTTCAAATGTAAGATCTTGCTGTCCGGTGAATGTAGACACACCTTCCCCCTTTTTCACTTCACATTTATCAATGACAATATCTCCAAATTTTAATATCTGCTGGTTGATGAACAATTCAAAATCCTTCAGTTCAATCTTCACTTCCGTATTGCTGACCTGCGAAAGCGTGATAAACTTCTCTATTCCGTCGCCGATGACAATTTCCTGATCGGAGCCATCCGGTATCATGGATATATCCAGATTTCCCCAATACGTTCCGATTACATCCGGAGCCGTTATCACAGCTTCCTCTTCGGGAGGATTCTCATTATTCTTGTTATCACTATCGTCGTCATCACTGCTACAAGCAGCAAAGAGAGTAAGAGAACATACCAATGCCCATAAATACAATAGATTCTTTTTCATACGTCTTTGGTTTAGTTATTACAATAAATTCGTCCTTTATAAACTAAAAAGAAGAAAAAAGGTTCAATATGCTTCCTTTTTCGAAGTTATTTCGAGTTCGCAACTTTCTTACCGAAAACTTTGTTATATTTGCATATAGTAATTTTAAAAAAGCCACAACTATGTTTAATTCATTTGGCAATATCTTTCGACTCACAAGTTTCGGTGAGTCTCATGGAAAAGGAATTGGAGGAGTGATTGACGGATTCCCATCAGGAATTACCATCGACGAAGAATTTGTACAACAAGAACTAAATCGCCGTCGTCCGGGACAATCAATCCTTACCACCCCACGCAAAGAAGCTGATAAAGTAGAGTTTCTTTCAGGTATTTTTGAGGGGAAATCAACCGGGTGTCCTATCGGTTTTATCGTTTGGAATGAAAACCAACACCCCAATGACTACAACAATCTGAAAAATGTATATCGTCCTTCACACGCTGATTACACATACACGGTGAAGTATGGAATCCGTGACCATCGCGGCGGCGGACGTTCCTCTGCGCGCGAAACGATTTCACGCGTTGTAGCCGGTGCATTGGCTAAGCTGGCACTCCGCCAATTGGGAGTCAACATCACTGCCTATACCTCGCAGGTAGGTCCTATCAAACTGGAGGGTACTTACTCGGACTATAATTTCGACCTGATAGAAACCAACGATGTACGTTGTCCGGACCCTGAAAAAGCAAAAGAAATGGCAGACCTTATATATAAGGTAAAAGGTGAAGGCGATACCATCGGAGGTACACTGACCTGTGTCATTAAGGGATGCCCCATCGGATTGGGACAACCTGTTTTCGGTAAACTTCATGCTGCCCTGGGTAACGCCATGTTAAGCATCAACGCTGCCAAAGCATTCGAATACGGTGAAGGATTCAAGGGTTTGAAAATGAAAGGTTCCGAACAGAACGATGTTTTCTATAACAATAACGGACGGATCGAGACGCATACCAATCACTCCGGAGGTATTCAGGGGGGATTGAGTAATGGTCAGGATATTTATTTCCGTGTAGTGTTCAAACCGATTGCCACGCTGCTGATGGAACAGGAAACTGTCAACATTGATGGCGTCGACACCACTCTGAAAGCACGCGGACGTCATGACGCTTGTGTATTACCTCGTGCCGTACCTATCGTAGAAGCAATGGCCGCCATGACTATACTCGATTATTACTTACTGGATAAAACGACGCAACTCTAATGAACGAGATTCAGAAATACATAGCGGCACACGAACCAAAGATGATGGATGACTTGTTCAGCCTTATTCGCATTCCCAGTATCAGTGCTCTGCCGGAGCACCACGACGATATGCTGGCTTGTGCGGAACGCTGGGCACAACTGTTATTGGAAGCAGGTGTGGACGAAGCATTGGTAATGCCCTCACAGGGCAATCCGGTTGTTTTCGCTCAAAAGATCGTGAACCCGGATGCAAAGACTGTATTAATCTACGCTCATTACGATGTGATGCCGGCCGAACCATTGGAACTCTGGAAAAGCGAACCGTTTGAACCGGAAATACGTGACGGATATATCTGGGCACGTGGAGCGGATGATGACAAAGGACAATCGTTCATTCAGGTGAAAGCATTTGAATATCTCGTCAAAAACGGATTACTGAAGAATAATGTGAAGTTCATCTTCGAGGGTGAAGAAGAAATAGGTTCACCCAGTCTGGAAGCTTTCTGCGAAGAACATAAAGAATTGCTGAAAGCAGACGTTATTCTGGTGTCGGATACGAGTATGCTAGGAGCTGAACTGCCCTCATTGACTACTGGTCTGCGCGGGCTGGCTTATTGGGAAATAGAAGTGACGGGACCGAATCGTGACTTGCATTCCGGACATTTCGGGGGTGCGGTAGCCAATCCGATCAACGCGCTTTGCCAGATTATTAGCAAAGTAACGGATGCCGACGGACGTATCACTGTTCCCGGATTCTACGATGATGTGGAAGAAGTGCCGCAAACCGAACGGGAAATGATAGCCTATATTCCTTTTGACGAAAAGAAATACAAAGAAGCAATCGGTGTAAAAGAGCTTTTCGGAGAAAAAGGATATAGCACATTGGAACGTAACAGTTGCCGTCCGTCTTTTGACGTATGTGGTATTTGGGGCGGATATACAGGAGAAGGTTCTAAAACCGTACTGCCTTCAAAGGCTTATGCTAAAGTATCTTGCCGGTTAGTACCGCATCAGGATCACCATAAGATTTCGCAAATGTTCGCAGATTATATTCTTAGTATCACTCCTGATACAGTACAAGTGAAAGTGACTCCCATGCACGGGGGACAAGGATATGTGTGCCCGATTTCACTTCCTGCCTATCAGGCAGCAGAGAAAGGTTTCGAGATCGCTTTCGGGAAAAAGCCGTTGGCGGTACGCCGTGGCGGAAGTATTCCCATCATCTCTACTTTCGAACAGGTATTGGGAATCAAAACCGTATTGATGGGATTTGGACTCGAATCGAATGCGATCCATTCTCCGAACGAGAACTGCTCATTGGATATCTTCCGGAAAGGGATAGAGGCAGTCATAGAGTTTCATCAGGAATATGCCAGACGATAAAGCGGATAAATAACAATCAAGTTATAAACGATACATATAAAAAAGTGGTGGACAAGCTTGATTACAAGCATTTGTCCACCACTCTTTTATATATCTATCACACTGACAAATTACATGACCGGAGTCTCGAAAAGGAAGGTAAATGATTGGCTGTCTTTTAAATCCTTCACTGCATCACCTGCATAAATTTCGCCCTTTGTCAGAGACAGTTTCTTAATGCCGGCTTTCGGACTAAAATCAATTTTCTTCAAATCCAGCCAAAACAAATTCGGAGTCAGGGTAGATTCGAAATAATATACCTTATTCTTCTGATCGGATACGGAACGCCAACGGGTAGAAGATATATAAGGCTTCTCCGGTGTATTAATACCAAATGGCACGGAAACATTACGCATCACACTCAACACGCTGGGAACTGCAATCTTTGCATCCGCAATTTGGGGAATGGCATGAATGTAGAATGAAGCCCGTACAAAACGGTCGCTTGCCCGATTGGTTCCGGGTAACATCTGTAAGCCACCGATTTCTTTCCAGTAATCATTAATGGCCAACTGCTGTTCATATCGAGGAGAATTTGTCATCACCCGGTATTCTTTTCCTTCGTGAATACTTAATTTCCCATCCAGATATTCCAATACAGCCGTATTGCCTGTTTCATCGGTTATGGCCAGATGTAAGGTAGACTCCGGTCCTCCATTCGGCATACGGGGAGCATCAATGCGGAAAGTCTCCTTTTTCAATTCATCCACCGCTTCGCGTACCGTGGCAAAGTTATCAAGCACATACTGTGTCCAAATGCTGATGCCCATTGCCGGACGGGTATCGCCGGGAAGAGAGTAAATGGATTCCGGCAAGAAAAGCAGGCTAGCCACTAATCCTTTCTCGTTCATTCCGTCACAAGTACCTATATCATATCCTGTAGCAATCACACTTCCATATTTGGAAGTCCAGTTCACAGTTTTCTCTTTGTTATGTCCCATACGTTGGATGCCACGTGGAAATACATAGATATTCGTCATGATATCTTCCTTCCAGTCCATTGTACGTCCTGTTACCACCATCTGGTCAGGGCCTATATACACTGCACGCGTACATGCTTCTACAGGCTGTACACTCATCAAAGAGACGGCAGCCAACACCAATGCAACTCCTGCTAATTTTTTCTTCATGTTCATTCTATTTAAATAATTGATCTTCTTATTTATAAATAACAAACGCGCCACGATTATTGCCTAAAAGAAAGAGGATTTTAATGAAAAAAAGGCATTTATCCAATGCAGGAAGAAATTTTGGGTTTTCAACGTATGAGGGTTATCATCACAAAGATCATTTCTTAGCGAAAAATATTAAATAAATTTAAGTGTTACTATTGCAGTCATTGCTACTTTAGTTCGTCCAATAAATAAACATACAATTATCATGATAAAAGAGTACACCAAACAAACTATAATCATTTGCTTTCTATTACAAGGAATCGCATTATCAAGCAGAGCGCAAGAACAACAAATGTGGCAACGATACCACGATAAATGTCGAAGAGAAGCAAGTATTATTGACACTCTCCCCTCCAAATTGGAAAAAGCCTTGCACTGGTCGCCGACAATAAATAAAGAACAAAAAGAGGTTATACGCTATATACTATGGAATATGGTTTATGTGGAAGGTGGTACAGCCAATCTCGGAGACAACAACAACTATCCTGTGGATGTAGCCTCTTTTTTCATCAACCGATATGAAGTTAGTCAGGATGAATGGTATGTCATTATGGGAGAAAATCCTTCTAACCAACACAGACGTAACTATCCGGTAGACCAAGTCAATTGGTTCAACACTCAACGATTTACCCAAAAACTTTCTCAATTAAGCGGTCTACCCTTCCGTCTCCCCTTCGAAGCAGAATGGGAATATGCAGCACGTGGGGGACTAAAAACCAAGAATTTCATCTATGCCGGCAGCAATAATGCAGAACAGGTTGCCTGGTTTAGAGAAAAATATTACAATACTTACGTATCCAAAGAAACAGGAACGAAGAAGCCCAACGAACTGGGACTTTATGACATGAGTGGAAACGTATATGAATGGTGTATGGACTGGTATGACAGAAAGGTTCCTTTTACCGGAAACATCGCTCCGGTTATAAGCGAAAAAGATACGCATAAAGTGTTGCGTGGAGGTAGTTATTATACCTTCGAGAAATATTGTAAAGTCACCAGCCGCTACGGAGTGAATCCGCAACGATGGGATATTGATTATGGATTACGGCTGGTAGTGTCACTGCCAGATTAAAAGTACACAATCTTTGTATAGTGCTTACTTCATTTTCTATTCATTAGTTTGTACTTTTCCTCTAGTTGTTGTAACGCCTGCTTAAGCTGAATCGCTTTTTCTTGAGATACACTGCCTCCCTCTTTTTCGTACCACTCCAACTGCTGTTTAATGAGCCTACGGGTAGTTTGCAATGACTGTTGCAATGAATCACGTTGCGCCATTTTGTTACTAAATTGTTCCACAATACCCGATGCTTCATAGATGTGTATAGCACCATCAATGTCTCCCTTCTCTACCAATGCCATAGCTTGTCGCTCCATGGCCGACAGCTCGTCCTTGTTGATACGTGCAAACTTATCGGCATAGTAATCCAGCAACTTCATACGCTTATCATACTCCTGACTGAGTTGTGACATCTCTTGTTCAAAAGTAGCAATATCTGCCTGCTGCAACTCACGTGTCACACGGAGTTCCTGCAATTTGCGTTCATACTCCCGCTGATAGTAACTCTTGCCTATGTTGTAGAATTTGCGCCTGCTCTGCTCAATATACCCTTTCGGACAGAGTACTACTTTATAGAGTATATCTCCACTTGCCACCCATTGCTCTACCTCTTTGAGATTAACGATCTCCATACCCTGTTTGCTGATACGGATATCAAAAAGAAGGTCGCCCGATTCCATGTGAGGTAGTTTCAGTATAAAAGTACCCGCGCCATCAGTGAGAGTAGGCACACCACCTTGTACAACAACCTCTACTCCTGCTACAGGAGTAAAATCAGAGTTCATTTTCACAGCCACTCCTTTGAGTGTAACTTGAGCCTGAATACCAAGAACACATAGCCCACAAAAAACTGATGACAACAAATATTTTCTCATGACAACAACTGAATGAGTAGATTTAGTGTAGGTTGATAGTCTTGACCTATGCGATCCTTCATCTGTTTACTGTAAAGCAATAAAACCGGAGCATAAAACTCTTCACTTTTATACAACTTACGAGTTTTGAGATGAGCCACCAGTTCTTTACCCGCTTGGACATCGGTATGTAAAACATGAAGTGCTAGTATGAAGGCCTGCTGAATGATCCCCTGACGGGCTGTTCCCATCTGTCGCATGGTTTGCTCTGCTTTATAAAAATCATTATCTAGCAGTAATGTCGACACCCAGTCATACATATAGGTATAACATTGCACTTTTGAGTTTGCATGATATTCATAAAATAAAGAGATAGTACTTTCATATATATCGAGAGCCTTCTGATAGTGGTGAGTGAAGTAAGCCAAATCTCCGCATTTGTTCAGGAACTGTATTTGCATATAAACGCCTCGAATAGGAGATTCCTCGGTCAAATTATTCATAACATCAGCTAATTTGGCAGTAATCTCTGAAGCCTGTTTGTATTGTTTATTCTGCATAGCATAGTAGAAGCATACAAAATAGTAGTCTGCCATCAGTTCGTGGTACATGAAGAGACTGGAGCGGCGCGCATCCTCTGCCTCGGTCATGAAACGATCAAAATAGGGCTTTGCCTCCTGTTTAGTGTGTATACATAGCACAGCCTGGGCCAATAGCGCACGGGCACGTCCGACAGCAGCATCTTGAGGTGGCATCTGATTCATGAGTTGAGAGATACGATTAGCTTCGTTCCACTGCCCCAGCATCATATAGCCCATCATTTGAATATACTTTAGCTGTGCAAAACTGTCGTTATCTCCCTCCCTTTTCTTCAATTCAGTTTCTATGGCAGGAGCATCTGCTACGACTTCCTGTGCCCGATGACCTGTGAGATTAAGCGACAGACGATTGAGTTTATTATAAGCCAACATACGGACATGTCCGTGCTGGGTAGCACACTTATCACTAAGATCATAAAAATAAAGAGCTGTATCTACATGCCCAGTATTGAAAAAAAGTGCTCCTAAAAAGGCATAACAAGCATTGACCTGCGAATAAACAGCCTTGTTGTCCTGACATGCTTTCAGGGTCTCAATAATCTCTTCACTATATTTCAAGATTTCATAACGCCCCAAATTGTAGGCGGCGTTGAGCGCTGTGAACCATATATTTATAGCATATTCTGACGCCTCGGTCTTCAGGAAAGGATGAATCTTTTCGATAGCATCGTATGCCTCATTATGCTGTTGGGTGTAATAGTAGCATTGATAGAGATTGTAATAGAGGTTATAATAAAGTTCGCGTTGTGTACTCTGCTCCTCGTCGGGGAGAGTGTTGAAAATAGCCAAGCCTTCTTCATCAGCATCCACCGCTTCGACATAGCGATCCAGCTCATAATAGGCAGCAGCTAACAACTGATAGATAGTAATACGCTCTATTTTATATTGAGAAGGATTGTTACGATACAATTTCTCTATGATCTCATCAGCTTTCAGATAGGCAGCTAACATCTCGTCATATTTCTTTTTATAATTGGCATTGTTTCCTTTCGCCACCCAATACTCTACCTGCGTATCAGCTTTAGCATCAGTCATATTAAGTTTAGCAATGTCCGCCTGGGCTTGTTCCAGCCCTTTCTTGTCGCCCATCACCCCATAGATAGTAGTCATGTTTTGATAACAGACCATAAGCTTAGATTCGTAGTCTGGTGCCTGTGTGGGACCTAAAGCTAATAGTATCTTCACAGCCTCTTTGAGCGAATTGAGCGCTATTCGGCAACCTTTCAATTTTGTTTCGGGAATACCCTTACGTACCATTTTAAAGAGTACAGTCGATAAGTTGATATCAAGGTTTACAGTAAGTTCGGCTGTAGCCAGTATGTTCCGCGGTAACTTTTCGAGCAATTGTTGTGCTTTGTCAAAGTAGTCGATACTCTCATCCAAACGGTTCATATCATCATAGATAAGGCCTAGTTTCGTATACCAATCAGCCAAATCATAAGGTGTTTTGCTGTGCTCTATGGCTTTCTTGTAGTAAGTCTCTGCATCTGTAAAATTCCGTTGATGATAAGCAAAGTTTGCGTAATCGGCATTACGGTCCATGTGTGTGGGACTACTGTCAGCTATCTTCTTGAATAAATCTCCTGCCTTCCGGTAACTCTCCTCACCACCTTGTAACACCAATGTTTGTGCATAGCGTTCAACAGTGGGTATCATACTTTCGATATCTTCATCCCACTGTTTCTTTAAGCCAAGGTCATGAGCCAATCTTTTTTCCAATTGTAATCCTTCGTATAGTCTGATAGCCTCATCCAGCTTTCCCTGCGTCACTAGTTGTTGTGCCTGTTTTTCTATAGGTTCCAAATAGTCTGTATTGATAGCTACCAGCAAAGGTACATAACAGTCTAACATCTCTTGTGCAGTGTTCAGAGCCGCTTGTATCTCTTTCCGGCGTTGCATATAGCGGTCGCTATTCACTTTACCTTCCTCTTTGAGTTGTTTGAGTTGAGCCATGGCACTGGTATACTTAGCCTTCGCATTGGTTTTACCTATCTGGTAGAATTGCTCAACTCTAGCCGTATACTCCTCTTTAGCACACATATCTACCCGATAGTTTTTGGTAGGTGCATATACCCATTGGTTCACCATATGTTGATTAACCACCACCCAGTCACGATAGGCTATTTGTTGTATAAGTAGCCGCTGTCCCTCTATATGATTGGGTAGTTGTACCTCAAAACAGCCCCGCGCATCACTGGTAGTGGGTGTAGCCCCCTCTATCACTATATTTACTTGCGGCAAGGCTTTTTTACCAGAATTTTGTATCATTACAGTGCCGCGTTGGCTCTGTGCACGTATAACCCAAAAAGTAGCTGCACATAGCGCAACTGTAAGTAGGAGTTTTTTCATGAGTACACTGTTGTTTGAAGGTTATACTATTTTTTGCGCAAGGCTATGCGCATCTGCTCGGTAGGCGACGGAGCTACCCCATTATAATCCCAGATTTCGAAACCTGCTTTCATCACTGTGAGACGATAGCTAGTGGCTTGCTGCGATAATGGTACCTCTATCAAGAAGGAGCCATCGGCCCCAGTTTGTGCAGAATAGCCCAGCACTTGTACACGAGCATCAGCCACGGGTTGTCGTTCTTCGTCGGTCACAACACCTTGTAGCACACCAGCATCATTATTACGACAGATGCTTAGAAAACAAGTATTGGTGTAACTTAGTGTAGTATCTACAGGCATATACCCCTTAGCTTTGAAACTTAGCGTGAAGTCGTCGAGCCAAGCATACTTGCGGTTGATGCCTTCAAATTCCACCACCTCTTGCAACGTAGCCAGTTCACGGGTTTCCACTACATCGGCATACTTCAGTGTGAGCGTAGCTCCCCGAAAGGGCAGTGTGGTAGATATATTCTCCTTCAGTTCGACCCTAAACGTCACAGGTTGCCATAACTGATAGGCCAGCAAGAAGAAAGCCACTATCACCACAGGCAGCAAACAAAGCAGTACAAAACGTCTAGTACGCGGTAAGTCTACAGGATTGGGATGTATGAAACCTTCATTTTCCAGTTGCGTTAACTGATAGTCAAAGTGATGAAACAGCTCATTGTAGTCGGCATAAGTATCACAAAAGTGTCCATATTCTTGCTCACTGTATTGTTTTAGTTTCTCCAGTAGTGCCGCGCCATGCTCGTCGCGTTTAGCATAAATGTAAATTTTTGGACGTTTACCACCACTCGCTTTCACTTGTTCAAAAGCGACTTGCAGTTCGCGTAGCGTATATTGCCCCAAACGAGTATGGAAAAGAAAAATCACAATATCACATTGGCGAATGTAATCATCGTATCTATTCTGCAGATGCTCCTCAGAAAGGTAGCTGGGAAAATCACGCCAGGTACGCTGTTCGAAGCAGATGGCACGTTTCCTATATCCCTTATTCTTCTGCGAAAAGTAGAGGTCCATCTGCAATTTATCTTCATCAAGTTCTGCCGACGAAGCAATAAAGACTTTCACGTTTTTCATGTATCTAAATGTTGTGCCGTTATATACGAATGTTATATGGATCTATTGATCGGCCAATCTATAAAGTTCATATCCTCCCAATGCCAATATGTAGGGCAAATTATAAATAACATCAGCATCCTTCTCTACCTCCTCGGGATGCCTTTGTAGTAGTTCGCTGAAAGGCATAATAAGAGGATGTAGCAAAAACACCTTATCCTTCACCTTAGCACGTTTCCAGCCGGCCACCGTACGCTCGGCATTCCATCGGTACTTCTCCATGCGCACTAACAGATACAAAACTTGGGCTGGCAGTTCTTCATTGAACATAGATTCGGATATGTGTGTCGGTGAGCAGTTACTCCGTCTGATGCCATAGCCCAGTGTGCGACAAAACACACTATAGGCATCTAGTTGATAGCGGTTAGCCCAGCGCAGCGGCTCGCTTAATTTATTCCATAGATATTGCGCCTGGTGGTTCATCAAAATAAAGTCGGCAGAGTGGTTGCCATAGGATTCATACATTTTCTTCAATACCTCTTTTTGTTTGAGGCTTTCATCAGCATAACAACAATCGTATAAGTAGTTCACATACAAAGCCAGTTTGTCTTGTAAGATGTTTTTCTTTATTCCCCTGTCTACCATGCCAAACACTTTGACATAGCGATAACGTCCCTTCTCATCGTCCACCATTGACGACAAATCATTATTAAATTCCTGACGGATAAGCACACGACACTGATATTGATAAACTTCATGCGGCAAGTTTAGTCCTAATGAAAGGCTCAAATCGGGATCATGCACACAAATAGCCACTGTAAGCATACAATGCTTATTTTGTGCCCACTGCTGCAGGCGGGTACGCATAGCAGTACTACAAATGTCGTCATGGCAATATTCCACCTCAATATCATCTATTTGATTCTCTATATAGGGAAATTGAGCTTTGAAGTAGTCTTCCTGTGCCTCCATCTCGCGATCTACTAAAGTGATGCGGGTACGTATACGTTCATCTGCAGGCAGGCGGTCATCATAATTGGCATAATGGCAGATACGTAGTGCTTCGAGTAGCAACGAGCGTCCCACTCGGTTGAATCCCACAATAACCAAATGCACATAGTCTTGACTGGTAGCGCTCCAACTTCCATCAGGTTGTTGCGTTATGCTTATGGGACGATAATCCAGCGGATCATAACGCCTTTCACAATCGGCTGCATAAAGGCTCCATAGCTGCCGGGCCAAGTTTTCGTGGAGATTAAAGGGGCGAAAGAAAATATTAGGCTTGCCTTCTATACAAAAGACTTCGGGCGGCAGATTCATTTTCTGTATGTTGGAATATGAAGGGATGCTATCAAACTGTACATACACAGGCATCATCTTGCCATCAGAACATTTACCACGCAGAGCACTCACCAAATGCACAATAGCGATATTTTTAGCATCGCGCCCGTAACGTTCTTCATCACCCAACACATACACTTCAATAGCACTCTCTATGTTCAACCGCTGGAGTTCCTCAATCGACTCAATGTTGCCAAAGTAAACAAGCACTTGTCTCTCTATCTCGATGGGTAGGGCCGACTGTATACGATGGCGCACTGTCGCCGCCTCTATACCGCTCATCAGCAAGATGCGTGCTGAAGGACATTCGTCATACAGTTCGCGTATCATATTGATAGACAATTCATTGAATCCTATTAGCACATAATGATTTTTTATATTACGGTAGGTCATTCGCCCTGTGTATACCACCCCCACACGCCGCTCTATAATATTAGAGATGGTAGAGATGAGCACACCGCCCAGTAAAACGGATCCCGAAATGCTGATAAGTCCCACTAATATCCTGTTAGGCCAGGCAGTCTCTTCTATTTGGTTACCGGGATCGACAAAGTTATTGTACACCGCCCAGAGTCTTTCTCCCCATTCCTCGTGTCCATGCAGTTGGATGGAAAAGAGTATCGCGATAATAAAAAAGATAGTCAGCACCGTAGCAATGGTAACGAGTAGCAAGGTGAGCTGTGACTTGATACCTCCCGAAATGGTGCGATCCATGTACTCTTGTGAGAATATCTTCTTGTAGTAGTTAATAAAGCGGTTCATCTGAATAATTTATTGATAGTCGTGTTTTATAAGTAGAACATTTAGAGTTGTGTACAAATATAGTGTTTTTTAATAAACTATGTAGTTTTTCACATAACTATTTTCTACAATGCACTTTACCTTGTTATTGTGAGGCATATAATATGAAATTAGGTAAGATACACTATTTCTATGCAGGTAATGTCTCTATTATTTAAAGTTTTTCAGTGCATAGATTTAAGATTTTCAGTGCAGGAATTTATTATCTTTTATGCACTCGGGTAGTTGTCCCATTACAATGGGACAATAGTCACCTTATAGAATGACTAATGCCACTTTATAAGGTGATATTTGTCATTCTATAAGGTGACTATCTATCTCCGAAAGAATGAAAATCACTAAAGATACAAAATTAATCAGTGAAAAGCAATAGTGAGGCAGGAAATATAACCATACTGCCAATGGATTTAATTTATTCCAATACAGATTAGAAATTTTTCCGGAAAGTACATCCATTTCTCCATTCCGAACACCCGTAAGCAGTCTTCCCCTTAATGATAGTTCCTTTACCACAAAGTGGACAGGGTTGGCCAACAAAAGCATCTACCCCACCTGTCGCAGAAGGAGTTGAAGCAATTGTAGCCACCGGAGCCGGAGAACCGGGCAAATCAGCCTTCACTTCGTTCGTCGTTTTTTCCGCTTTTGGTTTCTTTTCTTTCGGTGCACTTGGTTTTCGTTCACGCTTTTTAGTTTCTTTCTTTTCTTTCTCTTCAGCCTTTGCAGCTACTGCATCCTGAATAGTAATGCGTCGGTTTGTATTATCAGAAAGTACACTCATCACTATTTCCGAAACCATCTGTTTCAGTTCTTCGAGAAACTGGCGGGCATCGTATGTTTTCTTTTCAATCTCGCGCAACTTCTTTTCCCAAATACCTGTCAGTTCCGCCGATTTCAATAATTCTTCGTGAATGAGCTGCACCAACTCCACTCCTGTCGGGGTGGCAATCAGATTCTTTCTCTCCTTACGGATATAATTTCGTTTGAACAGTGTTTCAATGATGGCAGCACGGGTAGACGGACGACCGATACCATTCTCTTTCAAGGCATCACGAAGTTCATCATTATCCACCAGTTTTCCGGCTGTTTCCATTGCACGGAGCAGTGTTGCTTCGGTATAAGGTCTGGGCGGCTGTGTCCATTTCTCGTTCAAGTCGGGAATGTGAGGACCACTTTCACCCTTCACAAAGGTAGGGAGTACATTTTCATCCTCTTCCTCTTTTTCTTCAGTAGGATCTTTTACGTCCTTTGCAAACACGACACGCCATCCCGGTTCCAGGATTTGTTTTCCGGTTACCCGGAATTCTATCTTATCCACTTCGCCCATGACGGTAGTAGTAGAAATCTTACAGTCCGGATAGAATACGGCTATAAAACGACGGGCTATCAAGTCATAGACACGACGTTCCATATCCGTCAGGTTTTGAGCATAGACTCCGGTGGGGATAATGGCGTGGTGATCCGTCACCTTCGAGTTGTCAAATACCTTTTTCGATTTAGGAAGTGTAGTGCCGGCTAACGGAGCCGTCAAGACTTCGTAATCACGGAGTCCTTTCAGGATAGCGGGACATTTCGGGTAAATATCATCACTCAAGAAAGTAGTATCAACACGCGGATAGGTAGCTACCTTCTTCTCATAAAGAGACTGAATCAGTTTCAGCGTTTCATCAGCCGAATAAGCGAATTTCTTATTACATTCTACCTGAAGAGAAGTCAAGTCGAACAAACGTGGGGCAAACTCTCTCCCATCTTTCTTGCCAACACTAGTGACTACAAACGGAAGATCCTTTATGCGTTCTACCAATGCCTCGCCTTCTTCCCGGTTAGCAATAGGGTCGATACCCGGATTATCTATTTTCTTTTTTCCACCGTTCTTTTCTTCTTCCGCAGCAATTTCTTCATCACTTTTGCGGATAAGTGCGGAAAAAGTGGTATCCCGATAGTTGGTTTTCAGTTCCCAGTATTGCTTGGGTTCGAAATTGGCTATTTCCAACTGACGGTTGACAATCAGTGCCAGAGTCGGTGTCTGTACACGACCGATAGAGAGTACCTGTTTATTTTGACCGTATTTAATGGTGTAAAGACGGGTGGCGTTCATTCCTAATAGCCAGTCACCCATCGCACGAGAAAGTCCGGCTTCATAGAGTGACTGAAAATCTGTCTGATCTTTCAGCTTCGCAAACCCTTCCCGGATAGCTTCTTCTGTCAATGAAGAAATCCACAGACGTTTCACCGGACAGCGTGCACCTGCTTTCTGCATCACCCAACGCTGAATCAATTCTCCCTCTTGCCCGGCATCACCGCAGTTGATGATTTCATCTGCGTTCTGCATCAGTCCCTCGATAATGTGGAATTGTTTTTCGTAGGTAGGATTCTCTATCAACTTGATGCCGAAACGTGGAGGAATCATTGGCAGGCTACCTAAATTCCATGATTTCCAGTTAGGCGTGTATTCATGCGGCTCTTTCAGGGTACAAAGATGCCCGAATGTCCAGGTCACCTGGTATCCGTTTCCTTCTATATATCCTTCTTTTCTGGTATGAGCGCCGAGTACTTCGGCTATATCGCGTGCTACTGATGGCTTTTCGGCTATGCAAACTATCATTTTTTCTCTTCTTGTTTTTACACTAACAGCTTACAAAGTTACACGATTATTTCTCATTGACCGCATGAAGAGAGAAAAAAGTCCATAAAGGCATAGATCGGAGAAAGAATGATAACTTCAACTGAATAGTTTTCAAGATGTACCGCTTTCTCCTTTTTTATACCACTCCATTTGATGTTTGATAAGCTATATAATGAAGCTGCACAGTTCTACACACGATATGTGCATAGCTCTGTGCAGCCTCTCTATAACGTTTCTATTTTAAACCGGAGAAATCGCAGAAAAGAGGATAATGTGTAGAAGCAATGGTCACATCTACTCCTGACAGGTTTTCTATCACATCGGCCTGTGTCACGTTTACGTTGTGACTCTTCAAAGACACGATAAAGTCAAGACGACGTTTCTTACCACTGACTTCGGTAGACTTATCGGCACTAAGAAGATTCCAGTTACTCTTCACCATTTGGAAAAACTCGCTTTCCAAGTCGCCCTCATTGAAGTATCCTAACAGGAATGCAGGTTTATTATAGGCGGACAGTTTCGTTTCTAACGTTTGAAGGGCCTCTATACGCTTTGCCATATCCGTATCGAAGTTGGTACTGGCTACTACAAACTTTTCATATTCCACTACCATGGCTGCACGCATCTCGCTCTTTCCCGCCATTTGGTATCTGTCTACACTTACAGGTTCTTCTTTTGTCAGTATACCAACACCGAATTCACCGCCTTTATAATCAATGGCTTTAGCAAAGTAATCATGCATATTTGCTTTCTGTGCCAGTACGTTCAACTGGTCGATACCTTCCGAACGTTCCGTCTCCTTATCCAGTCCCTGCAAGCAGACAATATCCGCATTCATTTTGGCGATAATACGTCCTGTCCGGTCGTAATCAATCACGCCATCTGTACCTTTACAATAGGTCAGGAAATAGTTACCTATGCGCAGGTCACCTTCTGCCTTCGGATATTCTTCAAGTCCGGTCGGCTTCTTAAAATCACAATAAAGTGGATAATGGTCGGAAGTTATTGCTACGTTGACACCATCCAGGTTGTATATTACATTCGATTTTACCACAGTGGTAGGTGGAGTTTTCAAAGTAACGACAAAATCAATCCGTTTGGTAGCCTGTCCGGTAGGAAAAGTGTTTTCTGTAGAACTGACAACCTCCCATTCTTTCTTCAGTTCCGTAAAGAATGTGCCATTCATCAAGTCCTCGTTAAAGTCACCAGCCATATAAACCACTTTATTATATGTTTTGGCAAGGTCTGTGAGCTGTTTTGCAGATTCAACTCTATTATTCTCTTCCAAAGCCAAGTGGGTGGAGATAACTACATAGTTCTCAAATTCGGCTATGGCAGCAGAACGGAGTTCGGCACCGGGAAGGGGATAAGTCTTCGTGCTGATCGGCGTCCCTTTGAACAAAAGGCCATTACCGTATTCACCACCCTGGTAAGCGATTGACTTACTAAAATAGTGATTCATGCCTGTTTTATCCGCCAAGGTTTTCAGTTGGTCGACTTTATTACTGCGGGTAGTCATGTAGTCCACTTCCTGCAGGCAAACGACATCGGGTTCCATTCCGTTGATAACAGCGGCTGTCCTGTCATAATTAATCACGTCATCGTTACCGGCACAATGCCTTATATTAAAGGTCAACACTCTAAGGTTCCCCTCCCCTTTCGGATAAGTATAGGAAACTTCCTGTTTACCGTAAGGTATCATATTATCGAATTTAGAGTTGTCCATGTCGTCGGCACAGGACAAGTTGGCAAACACGGTTGCCAAAAGACATATATAAGAAATCATATTTTTCATAAGAATTTATATTTCTGAATCTAATTAATTAAAGTTCAATCCGTCATTCCAACCGGGATTCTGTGTTATCACACCATTGGACAAAGTACGTTCGCTGATAGGCACAGGGTACAAATAATCTCTGTCTTCATTCCATTTCTTGGTAATCAGACTATGGCAGATGATATAACCACTTTCGCCATTCGACAAGCGAATCTGCTCGCCAATCTCTAAATATAAAGGTACATTTCCGGCAGGTTTTGTTCCTACGTAGAAACAAACATCATCCGTACCGTCTTTATCTAAATCGTAAGTACCGGGCCCGGGAACATAAATTCCCAGCAGATCGTTCTCAAATAGTTTACCTTCTTTCCAACGCATGATGTCGTAATAACGGAAACCCTCCATTGCCAGTTCGATGGTTCGTTCGCGACGGATTTCAAGGATTACTCCCTGATTGGCTCCTTTCACATTCGGATAACCTGTGGCGGCACTCATCAAATACGGGTCGGGTTTTGAATTTGCCAGTTCCATATCCAGGTTAGTCATTCCTACCCTGTCTCTAAGTAATTTAATAGATTTATTGATGTCGGCTTGCTTCAAAGTGCCTAGTTCGGCTTTTGCTTCTGCAAAATTCAGATACACCTCTGCCGTGCGGAACAGGGGAATATCGTTGCACGATTTATTATATTCATCGTAGTTAGCCGTCATCGAATATTTTATCAGGTGATATCCGGTCATAGTATAAGCCAGGTTCGGGGCTTCTTTCTTTGTACTTCCGATTCTCGTATATCCAGGGGTACGAATGGTTTGTGCCAGTCGTGGATCCCGATTCTGACATTCCTGATCGAATGTCATCGTTTCATAACCGGCTTTATCCGTGAAACGGCTTCCGTCCGCCATCAGATAAGAATTCACAATCTTCTTGTTCATTCCCGGACGTCCCATTGTGGTGGAGTTCTCATAATTCTGCACATTATGAAGCACAGAAAGAGAAGCTTCATAGTCACGCCCGAAAATCACTTCATCCGCTTGTAGATTTATGGAAGCGAATAAATCCCTGTAAGGTGTGCTGCCCGATTTATAGAGTGTATATCCGCTTTCGTTCATAAAGGTTTCAGAAGCCGAGACACAAGCATTCAGGTATTTTTCATAATCCTCCAGTCCATGATATTTACGGAAAGTACCCTCAAACAGGCAGACACGGGATTTCAGAGCCAATGCCGTCCACCGGGTCAGTACATACGCATTCTTCGTTTTCGGAAGATTGGCTATTGCAAAATCCAGGTCCTCCAGCGTTTTCTGCATGACAAATTCACGTGAGTCCCGGGCTTTATACAATTCGGGATCATCCGAGTCGAGTGCTTTGTCATACCAGGGAATATCGCCGTATCTCTTCACCTTCTCAAAGTAGAAATAAGCTCTGAAAAAACGGGCAACACCATCGTAACGGTTACGGGCATTCACTTCCGTGCAGTTATGGGAATACTGCAGATAGAAATTAATATCGCGAAGTGCCGTAAAATTCCAACCGTTTCCTTCATCGGGTATGATGCGCTGTCCGGACATTTCGAGCATCAAGTCGGACTTGACAATCAAATCGGACGACTCGGAATAAATATCGACAGCGGACGGAACCAGATTGTTATAAAACTGATTCGTAAATAATCGCAACTCATCTTCAGTCTTGAAATATACATCCGGATACAGGCGGTCTTTGGGTGTCTTATCCAACCAATCGTCGCAAGATACGAAAGATACCGCCAACGCGAACAACCAGGATACTATATAAACAGGTTTCATAATTCAAATATTAGTTAGTTTAAAAAGTTACATTCACTCCAAAAGAATAGGTCTTTGACCAGGGATACAACTTTGCGTTACCATTTGCCGATTGGATGGAATTTTCTGCCGACGCTTGTTCCGGATCAATGTAGTCGCTCTTTAGTGGAGAGAAGGTAAACAGATTCTCACCACTGAAATAGATATGCAGGCGTTCTATCTTTACCTTCTTCGTCCATACGGCGGGAATCGTATAGCCTACTGTGATATTCTTCACTCTGCAATAAGCCAGATTCTGCAAATAACGATCATTCACCACTCCCAAAGAACGGTTGTTGCCGAGAGCAAGATACCCTATCGGACGTGGGAAATAAGCATCGGGATTTTCCGGGCTCCATACCTGGCTCAAGAAATCGCGTGGAATGAACGATGAATACGGACGAGCGTATGGTCCCCAAAAGAATACAGAATTAGTACCCGGATACCAGTCTTGATGTCCTACTCCCTGAAGATAGATGGAGAAGTCGAATCCATACCAGTCGAAACCACCTTGAATACTGTATGTATAGCGCGGCAATGAGTTTCCGATTATTTTGCGGTCGCCCGGATCATCTGCCGTGTTCGAACCGGAAGATATTGTATGGTCGCCGTCCAAATCAACAAATTTCATATCACCGGCGTGAAGTCCCGGATTCACCTGCGCTGTATTGATAACGAAGTTGACTGCTGTTTGGTCGACGTTATAGTTTGCCGCTTCTTCGTCTGTCCTGAAAAGTCCGTCTACTACATATCCCCAGATATCTCCCAATTTCTGACCTACATAATAATCACTCAATATCTTGGAAGGATTATCGAATTTGGTTATTTCCGATGTATTATCTGCCAAGCCTACGGACAGGTTATAACGGAAAGGTTTGTTTGCCAGTTTGAAAGCATCATTCCAAGTCAGCATCAATTCCCAGCCTTTGGTACGCAAGTTGGCTGCATTTTGCTTGGGCTCGTTGGCTCCATAAGCACCGGGAAGCTTTTTGCCGGAAGTTTGCATACCTTTAGTATCACGAACATAGGCATCGGCAGTCAGGTTCAGACGGTTGTTCAAGAATCCGAGATCGAGTCCTACGTTCCAAGTCGAAACGGTTTCCCAGGTCAGGTCGGCGGAATTCGGGTCGGAGACACTTGCATAAGAGCCTTTCTTCTGATCGCCAAAGATATAATTCATTGTACCGTTGGTATTAATGGTTTGGATATAATCGTAATATCCTACCTGCTGATTTCCTAACGAACCGTATGAGAGACGCAATTTCACATTATCAATATTCTTCTTTAAATTCCCGAAAAACGGTTCTTCACTGATTCTCCATCCTACGGAAGCCGAGGGGAAGAAACCGAAACGGTGTCCGCTTCTGAAACGTGAACTTCCGTCATAACGTCCGCTTGTCTCAAATAGGTAACGACCTCCTTTATAGGAGTAATTAAGACGATAAAATGCTCCCAAAAGCGCATATTCATTCTGTCCGCCGGACATAGTCATCGCATCTCCGACTGCCAGATTTAAGTCATTCAAGTCATCGGAGAGCAAACCCTGGCGGGAGACTTTGATATCTTTCAGACGCTTGGTTTCATAATTGTAACCTGCCATGATTTTTATCTGATGGTCGGCAATATCCAGCATATAATCACCATAAACATTGAAAGCCTGATACCAATGATTGGTCTGTGTTTCCTTCAACTGATTCACACCGCTTCCGGTAGTCAGATAGGATATCTCACCCGGATATTTGGAATATGGTACATTTACTGTTCTGTTCATGGTCTGATAGTTATAGTGCAGGTAGCTGTAGTTTGCACGGACATTCAGGTTCTTCATTACATTGAAACTTGCTTCGAAAGTCGTGGAAAACTCATACCGCTGGTCTTCATTCTTATGTTTTCCATAAGTAAGGATAGCTCCCATGCCATCCAAAACAGCAGAATTGCTCAACGAAGTCAGATACACCGCACTGCCATCCGGATTAATGGGTACAAAGCTCGCCAGTGCATGATTCACCGCAGTATTGAAGTTGTTATTAATACCCGATAATCCCGGATAAGAGTAACTATTATAATGGTACTTCGTGTTATTGCTGATTGTCAGTCGTGGAGTGATCTTTGCCGAGATTTTACTTCTGAAATTATACACCTTGTATTTATCAGGATTCTGTCTGAAGATACCCGTTTGGTCAACTGTATTTCCTGATAAATAATAGTTCAACTTTTCATTTCCCCCACTGACACTGATATTGTGCTCCCACATCGGTCTGTTTTTACGATAAAGATAATTATACCAGTCGAAGTTACCGTAATAGACGTATGTATCTCTTCCGTCACGTTGGTCGGTAACTACCCAGGGACGTTCGGGATTCTCCGTTTTATCATTCCGGCGCAACCAAAGCTGGCGGTAGTCTTCTTCCGTATAGTTGGTATAAGGCTTTCCGTTATAATTGGTATAAAACAAGTCGTTGATGCCTGCCGAATAATATCCCCTGGTTTCAAAATCAGTAGAAGTCGTCTGATTGCTCCATGAATATCTTCCATCATACGAAACGGTAGTCTTGCGGGCGGAGCCTTCCTTGGTAGTCACGAGGATAACACCATAAGAAGCACGAGCCCCGTAAATAGCGGCCGAAGATGCATCTTTTAATACGGAAATAGAAGCGATGTCATTCGGATTCAAGCGGTCGATATCCCCTTCTATTCCGTCAATCAGCACTAATGGCGATGCATTGCCACTGATAGAATTCACACCACGGATATTGATAGTTGCCGAAGCTCCCGGATACCCAGACCCAAAAGTTACATTCATATTGGGCACAGTCCCTTGCAACATCTGTGAGGCTCTCGGCACGGGTCTGTCTTCCATCGCTTTACTGTCTACTACTGCAACAGCTCCCGTCAGGTTTATTTTCTTTTGAGTACCGTAGCCTACCACCACCACTTCTTCCAGCGTAGCCGTATCCTCCCGGAGTATTACTCTCGAAGATTTCTGCAAGTCGGAGACTTTAATTTCTTTCTTCTCAAATCCAATATAGGACACAACGACTAGGGCATTGGCCGGAACCGAAGATAATGTAAATTCACCATCCAAATTCGTGATCGTTCCCATAGACTGTCCTATCACCTGTACACTGGCACCGATTACCGGGTCACCGTTCACATCGACCACTTTCCCCGTAACCCGATGTAAAGGCTGCGATGGGACGGCAGTAGTATTACGTTCTGTTTTCTTTGTGATGATAATCATCCGGTTTTGTAGTTTATACTCTACATCCTTATCCAAAACAGTAGCAAGCACATTATTAACAGTTGCCTGCTGAAAGGAAGCCGTTATCTTCTTGTTTTCATTAACCTCGTCCGTTTTATAGATAATGGAGTACTTCGTCTGCCGCTCAACTTCTTTCAATACCGCCTTCAGCGGCTCATTTTTAAAGACCTTTGTAACTGTCTGCGCCCGTAGTGACTGGACGCCCAAACACAACAGAATCAGGAGAAACAGTCTAAAAAATGAGTTTCTTCGGTCATTCATAATTTTATCAATTAAGTTGTTACAATTTAAAGTGATTTATATTTAAGGATATATATATATTCGATTGTAGTATTTCTCTGAATCGCTTCTATAAGATAAAACAACTCATCATTCATCTGCCCAACCCCTATAAAAGCAAAAAAGCAGATTATTTCTGCTTTTTTGTATCGACTGGCTTTATTTATTCAGACCACTGGAATATCGGATAACCGTTCGTTCCTTTTTTCCAAAGATTCGGATTCCAGGCTACGATGATATTTCCCAGTTCTTCCGCTGACTTCGCCACTCCGTGAAAAGTTGTTCCCGTGGCTGATGATTCGTCTGATGCGGTAATCGTTTTTTCATTCACTTTGAGTACAATACTTTCGCAGGCGTAACAATTCTCATAACTGCCTAATGAAGCAGAGACCCCAACAATGCGTCCTACGGTTGACGAAGCATCCACTCCGGTCAAGTTACTCCATGCTGCGCTGTTCTTGATAGCAATGTCACAACTTTTGTCAATTTGTCCCAAAATACCGCCTACGCCTCCTTTAGTTGCACTGACTGCTCCGTATGCATAGCAGTTCTCAATAAATCCGCCGACACCTACTTTCCGTCCGGCAATACCGCCTGCTTTTCCGCCACTTGCCGCCTGATCGCTGACCGTTGCATTTGAATAACAGTTCTTTATATAACTTTCCTGCCCATCATAGCTATTTGCCAATACACCGGCTATTCCACCTGCCGCACCAGAACCGATTACTTCGCCGGTCGTATAGCAGTTCACAATTCTTCCTGTCTTATTTCCGTTACCTTTATCTTTAAGTCCGAGATAACCGGTAATAATTCCAATCCCCTGCCGAGCAGATGATACAGAAGCATTCACAAAGCCCACATTACGACAATCACCGCACAATACTCCGAAGAAACTTGGATAATCACCGGCAGAACATTTGAAGTTTTTAATGACATGGCTGTCTCCGTCAAAATCTATTTCATAAGGAAAATCACCGGAACCATTCAACGACTGCCAGTCATCAATGCCTGCCATATCAATATCAGCACCTAACTGGAAATAAACTTTCATTCCCGATTTCAACACACTACGCATATTTCTGATCTGCGTAGCATTCATTATCATATAAGGTTTGCTGTCCGTTCCGTTTCCTTTCTCGAACAAACCGCCGGCACCGTCTTCGTCACCATCACTATTTCCGTCATCCGTTTCCGTTTTTTCGAACGGAACACGAGTGTATGAGTCCAAAGGATTAGGGTCAGAACACGAGATTGCAACAGATGCCATCATCAACAGCATCCCAAATCTGCCTATTTGAGTAATATTCATACTTGATTTCTTTACAATTAAACATTGAGTTCTTATCTTATATATATATCCTTTTCCTTATATTCTACTTTGATAGGTATGATTTCTTTCAGTGCATCCATTACATCTACGATTGTCTCTTTATTACGCAACGAAACACGGAACTTCATATCGCCCAATTTCTCCGACTCTAACTGAATATGCACATCGTACTGACGTGAAAGCTTCTTCACCATCTCTCCTAACGTAATGTCATCATATTCAATCCTGTCTTCCGCCCACGCCATTGCCTGACGTGCATTTACTTTCTTTCCTTTCAACTGTCTTGTTACCAAATCCAAAGAAATAGATTCTCCCGGAGACATCCGTATCTGATCTTCTTTATAATTCAACTCTACTGCTCCTTCCAGCAAGGTGGTTGTTATATACGAATCGTCTGAATAGGCAGATACATTAAATTTCGTACCTTTTACCACCACATCATATTCATGCGTCTTTACTGTAAATTGCTTTCCATTCTGTTTAGTCACCTCAAAATACCCCTCTCCTTCCAGCTCCACCACCCGGTCGGCTGTATTAAAATGATTCGAATATCTTAATACGGAACCTGCATTCAGCCATACAACTGTACCATCCGAAAGCTGTATCTTACTCTTATCCCCCAACGGAGCTTCGCAAACAAAAAAAGTCTTTGGCGTAAACAAGTAAATAGCCTGTTGAATACCCAACGTAGTACCGACAATCAATGCTATAACGGCAGCGATACGGGCTATCTTCCATATACCAGATTTCGACTTTTTCAATAACGGGACAATCGCTTCCTGCGTATACATCTTATGCTTCAAAGCTTCCCATTCAGCATCTGTCTCCGAATCGGTATTCCGGTGATTCATCCATTCTCTCTCCCATTGACGGAACCTGCCATAGCCACCTTCCACCTGTTCGATATATTCGAACAGATTCTTTTCGTCAGCTCTTGATATGCGTCCTTCAAAATACTGAATAGCCAATTCACGGATATTTTCTTCTTGCTTCATTATATTCACTTTCTATAAGATGTAACAACCCATATTTCTTTTACCCAACCTCTGAAACAAAAAAAGCAGAAAAAAACTTTCCTGCTTCTTATTCTTTATATAACCGAAGAGTGCATTGATTATTTCTGCTCCATCATCAGCCATGCCAATATCACTATATACAGATCCACCGGATAGCGTTCGCTGAAATGCCGGGAGAAATATTGCAAAGCCCTTGCTATATGCTTTTCGACTGCTGTGGTAGATATTTGTAGTTTTTCTGCGATTTCTCTGTTCTTCAATCCCCTGAAACGGCTTAACAAAAAAATCTCACGCGACCTGTCCGGCAACTGATTAAGCACAAGGGCAATCTGCTCCTGCAATTCCTTGTATAATAATTTATGTTCTGCATCCTGCATAAAGTCTGCATAGTAGAGTCTTTCTTCCCCATCCACCTTTGCCAGGTACTCCACCCGGTACTTTTCAACAATCGAGCGATGCTTCAGATAATTTAGACATCCATTGCGGACCATAGAAAAAAGAAGAGAAGTAAGTGAGAAGGCAGATAACATTTCGCGACGTTCCCAAAATCGTAAGAAACACTCTTGAATAATATCACGAACCGTTTCTTCATCTTCTATAAAACGAATAGCATACCCTCGCAAACGAGGATAATAACTCTTGAACAGAAACTCAAAAGCTGCATTATTGCCTCTTTTCAGCTCTCCCAATAATTGTTTATCATCCATGAAATCTACCATAGTTTAGAAATTTATGCGCAAAGGTACGGGTCAACAGTTAACAAAGTGATGACAATATTATGAATATTTTTTCAATAAATCAAATTTGAGGTACTTTTTTATAAAACGCCAAAAAGGAAGTTTTCAATAATAGGATACAAAAAAAGGGCCAGTAACTGACCCTTTTTTCTATTAATTCATGGTTTCCCACTTATTGCATATACAATCTGTCAATAAGAAAGTTTTCCTTATTCTTCATCCATTAGGATTTCCAGAATCTGACAAGCAGCTTTCGCTACCGGAGTACCCGGACCGAAGATAGCAGCTACACCTGCCTTATACAAGAAATCGTAATCTTGTGCAGGAATAACACCACCGGCAATCACTACAATGTCTTCGCGACCCAGTTTCTTCAGTTCTTCAATAATTTGCGGAACCAATGTCTTATGTCCGGCAGCCAGTGAAGAAACACCTACTACATGAACGTCGTTTTCAACAGCCTCACGAGCAGCTTCCGCCGGAGTCTGGAACAACGGTCCCATATCCACATCGAAGCCACAGTCAGCATAACCGGTTGCTACGACTTTAGCACCACGGTCGTGACCGTCCTGTCCCATCTTTGCAACCATGATACGAGGTTGACGCCCCTCTTTCTTCGCGAACTTCTCGGCCAGTTCACAAGCACGTTTGAAGTCGCTATCGTTTTTACTTTCTGATGAATACACGCCTGATATCGTTCTAATTATTGCTTTATAACGTCCTACTATCTGTTCGCAAGCATAAGAAATCTCACCCAATGTTGCGCGAACACGAGCTGCTTCAACTGCCAGTTCAAGCAAGTTACCCTTGCCGGTCTTCACACATTCAGTGATAGCTGCCAATGCTTTGTCCACTTCAGCCTGATTACGTCCTTCTTTCAAACGTTTCAGGTTTTCGATCTGTTCAAGACGGACTGCAGTATTATCAATTTCAAGAATATCAATCGGAGCTTCTTTTTCCAAACGATACTTGTTCACACCCACAATTGTTTGCTGACCACTGTCGATACGAGCCTGTGTACGGGCAGCAGCTTCTTCGATACGCATCTTTGGAATACCTGTTTCGATAGCTTTCGCCATACCACCCAGTTTTTCAATTTCCTGAATATGCTCCCAAGCCTTGTGTGCCAGTTCGTTCGTCAGAGATTCTACATAGTAAGAACCACCCCATGGGTCAACGTTCTTGCAGATGTAAGTTTCTTCCTGAATGTAAATCTGTGTATTACGTGCAATACGTGCAGAAAAATCTGTTGGAAGAGCAATAGCCTCATCCAATGCATTGGTATGCAAAGATTGAGTATGCCCCAAAGCTGCAGCCATAGCCTCAATACAGGTACGTCCTACGTTATTGAACGGATCCTGTTCGGTCAGTGACCAGCCGGAAGTCTGCGAGTGAGTACGCAACGCCAGTGATTTCGGGTTCTTCGGATTGAATTGTTTCACAATCTTTGCCCACAACATACGTGCAGCACGCATCTTGGCTATTTCCATAAAGTGATTGGTTCCAATCGCCCAGAAGAAAGACAGACGCGGTGCAAATGCATCAATATCAATGCCTGCTGCCGTTCCTGCACGAAGATATTCCAAACCATCGGCCAATGTATAAGCTAACTCGATATCCGCGGTTGCGCCTGCTTCCTGCATGTGATAACCGGAGATAGAGATAGAGTTGAACTTAGGCATCTTCTGTGAAGTGTATTCGAAAATATCAGAAATAATCTTCATAGAGAATGCAGGCGGATAAATATAAGTATTACGCACCATGAATTCTTTCAGAATATCATTCTGGATAGTACCGGCCATTTCTTCGAGTTTAGCACCTTGCTCCAGACCGGCATTGATATAGAATGCCATAATCGGAAGTACAGCTCCATTCATTGTCATAGACACAGACATCTTGTTCAATGGGATACCATCGAACAGCACTTTCATATTTTCCAATGAACAGATAGATACACCGGCTTTACCTACGTCACCTACTACACGTTCGTGATCGGGGTCATAACCGCGGTGAGTAGCCAAGTCGAATGCCACTGACAAACCTTTCTGACCGGCAGCCAAATTACGGCGATAAAATGCATTTGATTCTTCGGCGGTAGAAAATCCGGCATACTGGCGGATGGTCCAGGGACGAAGAGTGTACATTACTGAATACGGACCGCGCAGATAAGGAGGAAGTCCGGCAGCATAGCCAAGGTGTTCCATTCCTTCGAGGTCTTCTTTTGTATAAACAGGCTTCACTTCAATGTGTTCCGGCGTTTTCCAGTCAGCGGAGATACCGTTAGCCTTTTGCCATTCAGCACCGTTAGCAGGCTGAAATGCGGCATATATATCTAAGTTTTTAAAATCTTTTCTCATCTTACTTCAATAGTTTGGCGTTAAACTCTTTCAAGGTATCCAGTACGTTGACACGGACATGGATGAAGTTTTCGATACCTGCTGCTTTCAGTTCGTCCATACAAGCAGGAGCACCGGCAACGATAAACATAGCGCGGCCGTCCAATGCCTTGAATGCAGGAATTGCATATTCCGCATATTCATCATCACTTGAACAGATTACGACAATATCAGCTTTGGCAGCCATAGCTGCTTCTACTCCGGCTTCTACCGTTTCAAATCCGAGATTATCAACCACTTCATAACCGGCACAAGCCAGGAAGTTGCAAGAGTACTGCGCACGTGCCTGACGCATAGCCAGATTACCGATAGTCAGCATGAATGCTTTCGGACGTTTGCCGGATGCTTCCGTTTCGAGACGCAATGCTTCAAACTCGCTGGCAGCACGGTCGAATACCAATATATCCACGTCTTTCTCACAAGTATGGTCTTTTCCACCACAGCAGCATTTTGCTTCAACCGGTTGCTTATCTCCGGCCTTTTCATTGAAGTTCGGGAATTGGTTAGTACCCAGCAATACTTCACGACGTTGGGCCACCGCTTTATGACGGGCTTTATTACTTTCGTTGACAGCAGCCTGAACAGTCCCCGCCTTCAATGCTACATAGAAACCACCGGCTTCTTCTACAGACAGGAACAAGTTCCATGCTTGCTGTGCAATAGAAATTGTCAGGTTTTCAATATAATAAGAGCCGGCAGCCGGGTCAATTACTTTATCGAAATGAGATTCTTCCTTCAACAATAGTTGTTGATTGCGTGCCAGACGTTCGGAGAATTCATCCGGAGTCTCGTATGTCTTGTCAAACGGAGTCACTGTCATAGAATCCACACCACCTAATGCAGCGCTCATCGCTTCAGTCTGTGTACGGAGCAGGTTCACGTGTGCATCAAACAAAGTCAGATTGAAAGTGGAAGTTTCGGCATGAACCGCCATTTTTGCCGCGCAACGACATTCACCGTTAGCACCTTTGTTATCACAGTCGCGCAAACATTCCGGATTGTAAGAAGCTACAATATTCGCCCACAACAGACGTGCTGCACGGAATTTAGCAATTTCAAGGAAATAGTTGGAACTGATACCGAAGTTGAATTTGATTTTTTTAGCCACTATAGCAGCAGGAACACCGGCATCGGTCAGTTGGCTCATGTATTCATTACCCCAAGCCAGTGCATACCCCAATTCCTGAGAAATATAAGCTCCGGCATTGTTCAGCGATAATGCGTTCACATTCAGTACGCGGTAGAAAGGAAGCGGTTGGATAGCTTCAATCAGTGCTTTAGCAGTTTGCACCATATCACCCTTTTCCTTGCCGCGGGTCAGCATTTTGTTGAAGAAATCATAGTTGATAGAGCCTTTCAGCTTCTTCACATCATAATCCTTCTTCCGGAAATAAGCTACCAGCAGATTAGCCAGTTCAACAACGTGTCCCTGACAAGTAGAGAAGTTCAGTTCAACACACTCAGCTTGAATATCATTCAACAGAGTCTCAAGATATTCCGCATTGAGTTCTTTTGCCTTTACATGGAAAGAAAGTGAATCGACACCTTTGTTCAGGATATCCAGTGCTTTCGCATTGGCCTCTTTAGGACATTCCACTTTGATTTCCTGACGTACCAGCCATTCATTGTTGTCCTTCTTGGTTCCTCTTAAATAAGGGAATTCTCCGGGAAGTGCGTCTGTCGTCTTCAACCCTTCCAGGTCCTCCATCCGGTAGAAAGGTTTCACTTTGAATCCTTCGTTCGTCTTCCAAACGAGCTTCTTCTCAAAATCAACACCTTTCAAGTCGGCTGTAACCTTCTCCATCCATTGTTCGGTGGAGACAGGAGAAAAGTCTGAGAAGAGTTTTTCTTTTTTGTCTGCCATAGTTTATCTAAAATTAAAACAAGAATTAATATTGTCTCTATTTTTATCTGTCTCTTTCCAAATGTCTGTTGTTCGACTTGCAAATATAATTAATAAGTTCAAACGAAACTTCTTTTTATAGAAAATTCGCACACCTCCACTTTGTATAGAATCTGTATGGAAATTCTTCTTTCCCGCAATTTTTAGTTCTTCTTTTATTTGATTAGCTCCAATGTTATGACTAATTTTGCACCCGTTTTTAGAAAAGACATTATAAAAACTACTAAATTATGGATTGGTTACAAAGTTTATTGTGGGACCCCAGTTCCGTGGCACACATCGTGTTCCTCTACGCATTCGTAGTGGCAGCCGGCGTGTATCTCGGTAAGATAAAGATATTCGGTGTATCTTTGGGCGTCACATTTGTTTTGTTTGCCGGCATCCTAATGGGACATTTCGGCTTCACAGCCGATACACACATCCTACATTTCATCCGTGAATTCGGATTGATCTTGTTCGTATTCTGTATCGGTCTTCAGGTGGGGCCATCTTTCTTCTCCTCTTTCAAAAAAGGAGGAATGACATTAAACCTGTTGGCTGTAGGCATCGTAGTGTTAAATATTGCTGTCGCACTGGGGCTTTATTACCTCTGGAACGGCCGGGTAGAACTGCCGATGATGGTAGGTATCCTTTACGGAGCAGTGACAAATACTCCGGGACTTGGTGCTGCCAATGAGGCTCTGAATCAGTTGCATTATACCGGTCCGCAGATTGCTCTCGGTTATGCATGTGCTTATCCCCTCGGTGTGGTAGGTATCATTGGTTCTATCATTGCCATCCGTTACATCTTCCGTGTCAATATGGCGAAAGAAGAAGAAAGCCTGAAAATCCAAAGTGGAGATTCACACCACAAACCTCACATGATGAGCCTGGAAGTTCGCAATGAATCAATTAGTGGAAAAACGCTGATTGAAATCAAGAATTTCCTGGGCCGTAAGTTCGTTTGCTCCCGAATTCGCCATGATGGTCATGTAAGTATTCCCGACCATGAAACAGTGTTTAATATAGGCGACCAGTTATTTATCGTCTGCTCGGAAGAAGACGCTCCTGCAATTGTAGTATTTATCGGAAAAGAAGTGGAGCTCGACTGGGAAAAACAAGACCTCCCAATGGTTTCCCGTCGTATTCTGGTTACCAAACCGGAAATCAATGGTAAAACATTAGGTTCTATGCACTTCCGTAGTATGTATGGGGTCAATGTCACTCGTATCAACCGTTCCGGTATGGACCTGTTTGCCGATCCGAATCTGATACTTCAGGTAGGTGACCGCGTTATGGTGGTAGGACAGCAAGATGCAGTGGAACGTGTTGCCGGTGTACTGGGTAATCAGTTGAAACGCTTGGATACACCGAACATTGTTACGATCTTCGTTGGTATCTTCTTAGGTATCCTTCTGGGTAGTCTTCCGATTGCATTCCCGGGTATGCCGACTCCTTTAAAATTAGGTTTGGCAGGCGGACCGCTGGTAGTGGCTATTCTTATCGGACGTTTCGGTCATAAGCTGCATTTAGTGACTTATACAACCATGAGTGCCAACCTGATGCTTCGTGAAATCGGTATCGTTCTCTTCCTTGCCAGTGTCGGTATAGATGCCGGTGCCAATTTCGTGCAAACGGTAGTCGAGGGAGACGGATTACTATACGTAGGTTCCGGTTTCCTTATCACCGTTATCCCGCTACTTATCATAGGCACCATCGCAAGATTATATTATAAGGTAAACTACTTCACCCTGATGGGATTGATAGCCGGTAGTAATACCGACCCACCGGCATTGGCTTATGCCAATCAAACAACCTCCGGAGATGCTCCAGCAGTGGGATACTCTACAGTTTATCCGTTATCAATGTTCCTCCGTATTCTGACGGGACAGATGATATTATTAGCAATGATGTAAATCAAGTTTAGCATATAAACAATAAAGCCGGCTATATCCAAATGGAATACGCCGGCTTTATTTATTTTTTCAATCTGCTTTTCTATCCTGTCATACAAGCTGCAGTTTCTTTACTACAAATTCTTCAATGAACCGCACTGTCTCTTCAATTCCCAAAGAAGAAGAATCGATGCACAAATGATAAGTAGCTGCTGCTCCCCACGTTTTATAGCTATAATAATTATAGTATTCCGAACGTCTCTTATCCGCTTTTTCGATCATTTCTTCTGCAGCTTCCGCATCAATATGATGCATGCCACACAACCGCGCTATGCGATCTTCTTTAGAGGCTGAAATAAAAACATTAGCACAACGAGGATGCTCTCGCAGAATATAATCTGCGCAACGTCCTACAAAGACACAAGATCTTTCTGCTGCCAGATGACGGATCACATCACTCTGTACTTTGAACAAGGCATCATTGCTCAAGCAGTTGTTACATGGCATAGCTCCCTCACTGATAAAAGGGAAACGCATACCGAACAGTCCGCCAATAATACCCTGCGAGGCTTTTTCATCAGCCTTTTCAAAAAACTCCTTACACAATCCACTTTCCTCCGAAGCCAGATTAATCAGTTCCTTGTCGTAGAAGTTGATTCCCAAACGGGCTGCCAACTTCTCTCCTATTTCTTTTCCGCCGCTACCTAACTGACGGCCGATATTGATAACATAATTACCGCTCATAGTACATTTTGTTTTATGGTTCTGTAGCAAACATACGACTTTTTTCTAAAAATCACATCATCAAACGAAAGTTATATTTGAAAGTGACTATGAAATATCCTTTTATTTCCTGGTTACGGAACTCATAAAAACCATCAGAAGAAGTCGTACGGCCGAAACTTTTCCTCTTTCCGAGAATATCCGCCCAATAAGCAGACAGTTCCGCTTCTTTCTTTTTCAAGAACCGCCAGCTGGCACTTGCATTCCACAACATCTGGTCATCTTCGCCTTTACGGATATTCGTACCATTACGGAAAGAATAAGCCCCGTCAGTCCGTAATTGCAAGCCAAAAGGAAGATCAACGTACCCCTCAAGACGAAAACTATAATTACGCGTATAGGTATCGTTATCATTGATAGAATTAAGCGAATACTGATAATTCCAGGAAGTAGAGAAATCAATACCTCCCCAGGTGGGCTGATAAGATACATTCGCGTCACACCCCAATCCGGTATCACGTGTCGTACTTTTCTTCGGTTCGAGGCTCTTGTCTTCATTAATCATACTGACACGATTGCTATGATTACCGTTCATATCCAACCGCAAGGAAAAATGTCCCAGACGCTTCCACCAGTTGGCACTTCCATATACATTCCAGTTTCCGTTAATATTAATAGGAGATGTCTCACGTCCGCCGGTTTTTGCATCATATAGCACTACCTGCGTCACACTGTTCTGTTCCATCTGCCCGCCGATATTCGCAGATATACCTTTTTTTGAATGTTGAAAGCTCACACGGACACTATGAGAAAACATCTGTTTCAAATCCGGATTTCCCCGGGTGATATACAACGGATTACTGTTATCCGTCAGCGGCATTAAATCTGATAAGGAGGGTTGCCGGGTTCTACCGCTATAATTGAAAGTGATCCGGGCCTCTTTCTTTTTCCAATTCACCCATATCATAGGCTGAAAGTCGATAGTATGCATGGTAGTGTCCGCATAGAGCTTTCCCATTTTCCGTTCAATGGCACGTTTTTGCGGAGTCATCCCCAATGAGGCATTAAACATCCAGGTATCATCAGAGTAATTAAGTCCCACATCCAGGTTATGTCCATTCGTACGACTATGACTCCGATTACTCAAACTATCCACATATCCTGCTTCATAGTCGGGAGGTAGTTCACCAAAGACTTCCGACTTCGTCAGAGAAGATAACTCATACGTATCACGATTATCACGCTCATAGTTAGTATCCCAGTTATATGCTACCCGGAAATGCATCTTCTTGCCAATAGGCTGGGCAAAGGTAATCCCGACTCTCCATGAATTATTTTTTTGAGGCGACTTCAAATACTGGTTACGAAAAAGCACCGAATCATTTCCCAATTTATCTTCAAGACGGAAATAAGTAGTTTTAGAAAGCGAAAAACTTTCATTATCTCCCCACGAATCCGAGTTCAGGATGTTCAATGCCAGCGTTGTACCTTTTTCATTCAGACGTCTCATAATACCCATCATCCAGCTATAACGGTTCGACTGATTCTCCGAACGCGACCGGTTCTCACTACGATTCACTTTTATATCCCGGGGAATAGATTCAAAGTCATCAAACAAGCTCTCATGACTTATGCCGGGAGGAGCATCAAAAGATGCATTCTGGCTACTGTTTTCATTCCTATTAGGAGAGATTCCTAAATTACCGGTAAAATGTATACGTGTACGTTTATCTACTTCCCAGCTTCCCATGAAGTTAGAACTAATCGACCGCCCCTTAGAGTTACTTTCGTTAGTAGACGCAGAGTATTGATTACCTGCCGGCAAATACTGTTCCTGATAAATGGAAGAAAGATTTCCGTTCCGGTTCAAATTATAGTTCACACTTCCGGTCAGGGAGAATTTCTTACCGAATTTATGAGTCATATTCATTCCTACCGAATTGTTGATATTATCCTTGTACGTACTATTCTGGTATCTGTTGGTAGACTGTGCGATAAAAGAAAGATTATCTCCGTCTTTACTAAAATAATTCACTTGCCCCTCGAAATCCTTCTTCTGGTTATTCCCGTATCCTACCGTTGCATTTGTCAGCCAGGTTTTATTCAATTCATCCTTAGTCTGCAAGTCTAGTACATATTTCTTTTCTCCTGAACTAATTCCGGTGAACTCCTCTTCTTTCGATTTCTTATCATATACTTTCAACTTACTAATCAGGTCTGCCGGAAGATTTTCGAGTGCCGTCTTTTTATCTCCGGAGAAAAAAGCTTCGCCATTTACATTGATTTCACTGATGGGCTGTCCGTTGTATGTCAACGAATTATCTTTCTTATTATATACCAATCCGGGAACACGCTTCACTAAATCTTCCAGATAAGCTCCTTCACGAGTTTTAAAAGCGGCAGCGTTGATAACCGTAGTATCTCCCTCCATCACTACTTCCTGCAATTTTCCCGTTATCGTCACTTCACTAATCTGAATATCATCATCTTTCAATACCACTGTACCGATATTCACCGATACAGAGTCTTCCAGTGCCCGGTATACAGATTGCATTCCCATAAAAGAGACCTTCAACAGGTATTTCTTTTTCTTCTGCGGTTGATAATTAAGAATGAAACGCCCATTCTTATCACTTGTTATTCCCTTGATAAAGGCAGAACCACTTTTCGCCAAAATAACAATGCTGGCAGATGGTAATGCCCGCTTCTCATTACTGCCGGCTTCCACTGTCTGCACTCTTCCTCGCACAGTTCTCACTTGTTGAGCATACAGAGCAGTATGTCCCCAAAGTAGCAGCAAAAGCAATCCCACTAACTTACAAGCGTTCATATCTAATAGTAGTTAAGTCTGATATTTATGTTGATCTAAAACAAATCGGGACAAAGTTAATAACTTTTACGTAAAACGGTTAATCCCAGAGTTATTTTTTATACCTTTGTCCATCCATTATTCAATCAGCAACTTAATGAAAAGAATTATACTAATCACAGGAGGACAACGATCCGGTAAAAGTTCGTTCGCGGAAAAAAAAGCGCATGAACTTACTACGTCACCGGTTTACTTAGCCACTGCCAGGATATGGGACGAAGAATTCAGAAAAAGGGTGGAACGCCATCAAAAGAACCGCGGTCCTGAATGGACAAATATAGAAGAAGAAAAAGAATTGAGCCGTCACAATGTAGCGGGCAGAGTCGTAGTGATAGATTGTGTAACTCTTTGGTGCACTAACTTCTTTATGGAGTTTGATTCTAACGTTGCCTCCTCATTGGAAGCCGTCAAAAAAGAATTCGACAAATTTACCCAGCAGGATGCCACTTTCATATTTGTAACTAATGAGATTGGTTGGGGGGGAGTTTCCGAGAACAAACTGCAACGTAAATTCACAGACTTGCAAGGTTGGACCAATCAATACATCGCATCGCATGCCGACGATGTATATCTCATGGCAAGTGGTATTCCCGTAAAAATAAAATAAACATGAAAACGTTTCATATTCAAAAGCCGGATGAAGCTATCAAAGAAGCTCTGATTGACAAAATCAATAATCTGACCAAGCCTAAAGGATCGCTTGGAAGACTGGAAGAAATTGCTTTGCAAATCGGACTGATCCAACAATCCCTTTCTCCACGATTAACTCATCCTCAAAATATAATCTTTGCCGCAGATCATGGCATCGTAGAAGAAAAAGTCAGCCCATCTCCTAAAGAAGTAACCTGGCAACAAATCAGCAACTTTCTTCATGGGGGAGCAGGGATCAATTTCCTGTGCCGACAGCACGGTTTCACTCTTAAAATTGTAGACGCAGGAGTCGATTATGATTTACCTTATGAAAAAGGTATCATTAACATGAAAGTCGGAAGAGGAACACGCAATTTCCTTCATAAAGCAGCCATGACACCTGAAGAGATGGAACTTTGCCTGGAGCATGGTGCCCAATGTGTAGACACTTCTCACCAGGAAGGCTGCAATATCATTAGCTTCGGTGAAATGGGAATCGGAAATACTTCGTCCTCTTCTCTATGGATGACTTGCTTCACCGGAATCCCATTAGATCAATGTGTAGGTGCAGGAAGCGGACTCAATCACCAGGGAATAAACCACAAATACGAAGTTCTGAAAAGATCTCTCGAACAATATCCGGGAGAGCATTCCGCAGAAGAAATCCTCTGCCGTTTCGGAGGTTACGAAATGGTAATGGCCGTAGGAGCAATGCTCAAAGCTGCAGAACTGGGAATGGTTATTTTAATTGATGGATTTATAATGACCAATTGTATTCTTGCCGCTTCACGCCTTTATCCGGAAGTGATGAGCTATGCCATATTCGGTCATCAGGGAGACGAGAGCGGACATAAGCTCTTATTGGATTATCTCGGAGCACGTCCCCTACTCAATCTCGGATTAAGACTTGGAGAAGGAAGCGGTTCCGTTTGTGCCTATCCCATTGTGGATTCCGCTGTGAAAATGCTGAATGAAATGGATTCATTTGCTCATGCTTCTATCACTAAATATTTCTAAGATGAACCAGATACTTGCCGCCCTCATATTCTTTACACGATTGCCTTTCTGGAAAATAAAAGAAGTTCCGCAGGAGTGTTTCAAACACGTTGTCAGTTATTGGAGTTTCAGTGGCTGGCTGACCGGGGGAATGATGGCATTGATTTTCTGGGGAGCCAGTACTATTTTACCTCACGGAGTAGCCGTAATCCTGGCACTGACTTCACGTTTACTTATCACAGGAGCATTGCATGAGGATGGATTGGCCGATTTCTTCGATGGATTCGGAGGTGGAACGAACAGGGAAAGCACGTTACGCATCATGAAAGATTCCCATATCGGAAGCTACGGAGTTTTGGGATTAATCATCTATTATCTGCTTGCTTACAATCTACTGGTCGCACTTCCCTTAACAGTTACTCCTTTCTTATTACTAAGCGGAGATACCTGGAGCAAATTCATTTCTTCCAATATCATCAATTACCTGCCCTACGCACGGAAAGAAGAAGATAGCAAATCCGGAACAGTATATACAAGAATGAATTTTGGGGAGATCGTAATGTCTGCGATGGGTGGAATACTACCTCTCCTATTACTTCCTCCAAGCTACTGGCCCGTATGTATATTTCCCATTCTGGTATTCTCCTTTATCTGCCGGATGATGAAACGACGTTTGAACGGATATACCGGAGATTGTTGTGGTGCATTATTTCTCTTAAGCGAAATAAGTTTCTGGCTGGGAGCAGTGATGTCTATCTATATAAAATAAGTAATCCTATGAATATTTATCTAATCAGACATACCTCTGTCGACGTTCCTAAAGGTCTTTGTTACGGTCAGTCAGACGTTCCTTTACGTCCTACATTTGAGATAGAAGCAGCCGTAACCAAAGCTAAAATCGAATCCATTCACTTTGATATGGCTTACACCAGTCCTCTATCCAGATGCACCCGTCTGGCACAATATTGCGGATTCGGAGATGCCATCCGTGACCCAAGAATACTGGAACTTAATTTCGGAGATTGGGAAATGCAGTATTTTGATAAAATCAAAGACCCGAATCTACAGTGCTGGTACGACGATTACTTGAATGTAAAAGCAACCAATGGAGAATCGTTTGCCGATCAGTATAAACGGGTAGCCGCGTTTTTAGACGAAGTCAGACAAAAGGAGGCTGAAAATATAGTAGTATTTGCTCATGGCGGCGTATTGATTTGCGCACAGATTTATGCAAAGTTGATTCAACCGGAAGAAGCATTTCAGGCAGTACCTGCCTATGGAGGAATTTTTCTATATCAAGAGCGCCCGTAAACAAACAGTCAGGACAATCATCATCTCTTCTGCACGACGGTTGACAGCAACTCCCATCCGCATATCGGATGTGTCCAGCAAACGTTCATTCACTCCGATATAAGGCTTTGTAAAGAGTTGACCAAAATAGTGATGAGGACCGCCGAAACGACAATTCAGGATACCTGCAAGAGCGGCTTCCGGATAGCCGGAATTGGGACTTGCATGTTCCCTGCCATATCTCTTCACAAATGACAGGAGTTTCAGCCGACCACTTGCCAAGACCATCAGAAAAGCAGTAAGACGGGCAGGAATATAATTAGCGACATCATCAACACGAGCTGCCACACGCCCAAAAAGGAGATAACGATCACTATGATAACCAATCATGGAATCAAGCGTATTCACCATTTTGTAGGCCATCATTCCCGGAACGCCCAACAACAAATACCAGAAAAGAGGAGCAATCACTCCGTCACTCAAATTTTCCGCCAAAGTTTCAAGAGCAGCAGTCCTGACTTCCTGTGCAGAAAGTTCGGAGGTATCACGCCCTACAATACGGGCAACCTGAATACGTCCCTCTTCCAAAGAACGATCAACCGCCTCAAATACCATTCTGACCTCTTTAATCAATGTAGTTCCGGCCAGACAAAAGAAAATGCAGATTATATCAAAACCGATCACCGCAGGAGTTCCTAAAAAAGAAAGGGCATATTCGATTCCTATGGTGACCGAATAAACGAACAGGATCAACAGAACAGACATGATTCCTCCTTTCCATAACTTATAAGATCCTTTATTCAGTCTCTTTTCCCCGAAAGCAATCATCTTGCCGAACCAGATGACAGGATGAGGCAAAGACACCGGATCACCGAATAGACGATCCATCAACCAGGCCGGCAATAAAACACGCAGCACTACTCCTATAACGATAAAGTAACTCATCATAAACAAAAATATATCTTAACTCATTATCTGCTCCATCCATTCACTGATTGCTTTCACCAGCTTATCATTTTCTTCGGGAGTTTGCGTAGCAATCCGAAAGAAACGCTCGTCCAATCCCTCAAAGTTGGATGCATCCCGAATGAGTATTCCATGATTCACGGCTAGAAAATCCTTAAGGGCCGCCGCTTTCCCCATACGTAGTTTTATCAACATATAGTGCGTATCAGTTGGCCATATTTCTAACATCCCCGTGGCAAGCAGGAGGTTTGTCAGTCGCTCACGTTCTGCCAGAAGTTGCGGAATATCCGCTGAAATGCCGTCTCCCTCTTCCAGAAGATATTTTGCGGCTTCAATAGCCAGGCTATTCACAGACCAAGGCATCCGACGGCAACGAACATCATCGGTCAATCCCTCGGAGGCAGTAAAATAACCTACCCGCAGTCCCGGAATCGCGTATTGCTTGGTCATTGAATGGAGCAGGATCACATTTGGAAAGGAAGCGGCTTCTTTAATCCCAAGAAGTGACTTTAATGTGAAATACTCGTAAGACTGATCGAATATAAACAATTTATCAGGATGAGAATCGACCAATGCTTTCAGGTCTTCCTTATTTCGCACTTCACCTGTCGGGTTATTCGGATTGCAGATCCACACCAGTTCCGCATCTTCCGGTAAAGCGTCCAACGAATAAAAAGGCTTCACTTTGTGCCGATGTACCCGGCATGCGTCCGCATACTCGCTAAAGGTTGGTCCCAACACAGCTGAAATACGTCCTTGAAAGACTTGTGCTATCAAGTAAATAGCTTCCGTCGCTCCATTAGTCACACAAACTTGGCGGGGAGTGAGCGAATACCTCCGGGCTATTTCACTTTCCAAAGAATAAGGCATCGGCTCGGGATAACTGCAAATGGTAGAGAGCCGCTCATTCAGTCGTTGGTAAAGTCCCGAATGATCGATCCGGTTATACACATTCGAACTGAAATTGCTAACTATTTTCTTTCCGTATTTATAAAGATCGTCTCCGTGTCCCTCAATCATTTCTTTCTAATATTTTATAAAGTAACGGCATATTGATGTGTTTTCTCACATGTTCCGCCAACTTATCATATTGTTCTTCCTTGAATGTTGCATAGTCAAAGGTCTGCTGTTCCAGTTTGTCGGCATAAGGCTTGAGCAGGAAATCTATAAATGACTGGTTGTCAAGTATGCCATGAATATATGTTCCCATACACTTCCGGCCATTCCGGTAACCATCCTCTCTTCCATCCTCCAGTTTATTTAAAGGAGAAGGGGAGAATCCTCCGGCAGGTACGCTTCTGCCCATGTGTATCTCATATCCCTTACAAACCGTATCCGACTCATCAAAAGTGAAATTCACCTGCCGGGTCACTTTATCTCCCTGCATGGTAGTGATGACAGGAAGTAACCCCAAGCCGGGAAGTAATTTAAAACTTCCCTCTACTCCGTCAGGATCGCGTACTTCCAGCCCCATCATCTGATAACCGCCACAGATGCCCATGATGGTCGCCCCTTCCCGATGAGCTTTCAGAATAGCTTGTACTACTCCGTTACAGCGCAATTCATAAAGATCATCCAGCGTATTCTTGCTTCCGGGCAACAATACAATATCTGCTTTCGCTATTTCATTCACATTATTGGTATAATACAAATGCACCCGTTCATCCCGTTCCAACACATTAAAATCGGTAAAGTTAGACAGATGACGCAGCAAGATCACAGCTATATTGATTTTTCCGGCTATAGCCTCCCGGTTTTTAGACTCAAGCATCACAGAGTCCTCTTCTTCTATATAAATTCCCTTATAGTAGGGCACTACTCCAAGCACAGGAACCTTGCAGAGGTCTTCGATCATCTTTATTCCGGACTCAAACAGGCGGATATCCCCTCTAAACTTATTGATAATAATACCCTTAATCAATGAACGTTCTTCCGGAGTCTGCAACAGAATAGAACCATACACACTGGCAAATACACCACCACGATCAATGTCCGCTACCAGAAAAACATCTGCCCCAGCGTGTTTTGCCATAGGCATATTGACCAGGTCGACGTCCCGCAGATTAATTTCCGAGATACTGCCGGCCCCCTCCATCACTATCGGATTATATCTGGTAGCGAGGCGATTATACGACTCATTGACTACTTTTCGTAATTCTTCCCTTCCCTCCTTGCGGAAATACTCATACGCATTCCGGTCACCGATTGGTTTCCCCAATAACACAACCTGCGAAGTATGTTCGGAACTTGGCTTCAACAACAACGGATTCATATCCGTATGACAGGGAACACCGGCAGCTTCCGCCTGAACGGCTTGCGCCCTGCCGATCTCCAATCCCTCGGGAGTGGCATACGAATTCAAAGCCATATTCTGGGCCTTGAACGGTGCAGGATGATATCCGTCCTGCTTCAATATGCGACAGAATGCCGCAGCCAGAATACTTTTCCCGACATCGCTACCTGTTCCGGCAAGCATAAAGGAATTTAGTTTTTTCTTCTCCATCTTTCTATTTACTTTGGTCAGGGGTTGAAGCTTTGCGCTTATAACCGAAAGCTTTCCATTTCTCTTCAGTCCAGTGCTGCCGATACATTTCATAGCGTGCCATGACAAAGAACAAGTCGGATAATCGGTTGATGAATTCAAGCAGAGATTGCGGCACCGGGTCCTGCCGATGTAATGTGCAAAGCCTCCGTTCGGCACGCCTTGCTATAACACGCGCATGATGCAATTGTGCAGAAATTTGTGTACCACCCGGTAGTATAAAATAGCCATTATCTTCCATAGCGGTATTCATTGTATCCATTCTTTTTTCCAGAAGACCGGTCAGATCCGTACGCAAGGTATTCGGGTTTTCGCCCCTTTTAACGGATGGAGTAGCCACATGACTCATGCATGACATCAGTTCCATCTGTATTTCATACAGCCATTCGTGCCATTCATCCTGTTCAGGAAGAAGTGAGCGGACTATTCCTATCACCGTATTCAGTTCGTCAATCGTACCGTTAGCCTCAATCCTGATATCATCTTTTTCGACACGCTCACCACCAAAGATTCCGGTAGTTCCATTGTCACCCGTACGGGTATATATTCTTCTCATCATTCCCAAAGTTTCATTAAGTTCATTTCACCCCAATAGAGGTGTGTATAGCCTGCAATCAGATTCTTATATCGATAAAGCGGAGTGGAAACAGGATTTCCTTTTGCATCTGTCACCTCCGCAATGGATGGAAGTTCTTTTTCAATGGAAGAGTAATGAAACTCATGTCCTTTCCATACCTGCTCTCCTATCCGGAGGGTTCGATAACCAAGCCTTAATTTCATATTTTCCATAGTAGCCCTCTGATGCAGTAATCCGACCATGGCATATTGTTTTCCATCCATTCCCCGGATACTGTCACAAAGATACATCATCCCACCACATTCGGCAAGCAAACGACCTCCGCTTTCCACATACATTTTTAATTGTTGCTTGACGGCTATGTTACTTTCCAGCTCTTTCAGGAAAAATTCGGGATAACCACCCGGCAAATAAACTAAATCACAATCGGGCAGATGTTCATCGCTCATGGGACTGAAAAAGGTAACTGTCCCTAATTCTTTCAGACGAGCCAAGTTCTCCCGGTACATGAAATTAAATGCTGCATCCTGCGCTACTGCTATCTTCCATTTTCTTTCTAAAAGAATGTCTTTGGAGATTTCTGTCGATGGAATCGAGGTATGTGCATTATAATCAACCAATGGTACACTACATACTTCAAGAATCCGGTCAACCGCCACATGCTCTTCAATCGCCTGCGCCACCACAGAAGCGAATTTATCAAACTGATAGGAAGCATCCAACGTCAATCCCAAATGACGGGAGGGTACTTCCAGTTCTTTCAATCGAGGAAGAAAGCCGAAACATTCTACACCTACATCTTCACAGGCTTTCTGTAAAAAAGAGTAATGGCGTTCGGAAGCTACCTGATTGAATACCACACCGGCAAGTCGCACCGACGGATTGAAATATTTAAAGCCATATAGAATCGGAGCTACTGTATAAGACGTTGATTTGGCATTGATTACAAGAACAACAGGGATATTCAATAAGGCGGCAATAGCCGCACTGCTTCCCTCCATTCCTTCGAAGCCGTCGAAAAGTCCCATCACTCCCTCGGTCACACATACATCCATTGCAGCCGCGTATTTTGCATACGTCTCCTTTACATGTTTTTGAGAAGAGAGCCAGAGATCGAGATTGACGGAAGCATTACCTGCTGCCATCTCATGATACTTCGTATCAATATAATCAGGACCACATTTATAAGGCTGCACATTCAGTCCTCTATCACGAAACAGTCTTAACAACCCTGTTGTAAAGGTTGTTTTTCCACCTCCCGAAGAAGCGGCTCCAATTAAAAAATGACTGGTCTGTTTCATCGTTTTATAGCTTTCAGTGTATCAATGGGATTATGCTCGTCTACTGTCAGTCGGATCACTTGTTCAAGTTTCAATCCATTATCGTCTATTGCTTTCTCAAATTGATTCCTACTGTCTTCGGATACAGAATTAAACACCAGCGTCCCACCAACAAGCAATAAAGGAGCTATTTTCTTTATCATTTCTCCCAACTTGCCACCATGACCTCCAATAAAGACAGCATCAGGCATGGGAAATTTCTCTAACGGTATATCCAAAAAATCTCCAATCACCGTCGTTATTCCCGGACAGCCAAACCGATGACTATTCGTTTCCATCAATTGCCGCCCCGCCTCTCTTTTCTCAAAAGCAACAATATCGAGATGAGGAAATTGCAACTTCGCCTCAATGGAAACAGAACCAGTACAAAAACCCACGTCCCACATCACCGATCTGTTTCTCAAATCGAGCAGACTCAATGACAGCAGACGAACAGGCATTTTGGTTATCATATTCGCCCGCCCGTCCAACAATTCAAACTGCTCTTCCGGAATTCCGAACGACCGTTCACGAACGGTAATACGCTTTAAAATCACACAATTCGGCATCCTGAAATGCCTTTCCATCGCTTCCTCCACACTATATTCTGCCACTGTTTCCTCTTCATTCCCCAACTGCTCACCCACAATCATCCGGTAGTTGGCATATCCGTACGCTTGCATCCGGGCAGCTATGGATGCAGGTGTTTTTTCTCTGTCAGTGAGCGAACCAATCAATGTCTCTCCGGAAATAAGAGCCTCATCCAAGGCTTTCCACGGTCTGCCAGTCAGAGAAATCGTCCGCATATCATGATAAGGTAACAAGGCTTTGTGCGCTAAAAGCTGCAAGGAACTAAAAGACGGATAGACTTTGACAACAGCCTCGGGCAGTTTACGCATCACCGTATTGGCAAAACCAAAAAACAAAGGATCACCGGAAGCAAAAACTACTATTTCCTGATAACCGGCATAACACTCGAACACAGCGTCAAGAGGCACAGTTATATCTATCCAAACCGATGATTCCGGTAACATGGCCGCCACAATTTCATGATGTCTCTTTCCACCCGAAAAGACATGAGAACGGGCAATCAAAGCCTGAACCTCCTTACTGAAAGAGAGTTCGCGACTATCTGTTATTCCTATGATATGAAATTCCTGCATTCTGTCATATAAAATGTCTATACTCTTCTATACATCTCTGCCGGGGCGCAGTGTCCGGGCATCATCAAAACATAAAATCGCGTTCACCAATGTAGCGGCAAGATTACTTCCTCCCCGTCTGCCCTGAACAATAATCTTCGGTACTTCCGTGAATGTCTTTATCATGTATTTCGACTCTTTCACATGCACGAATCCTACGGGAGCGGCAATAACCCCGGACGGGTGTGCTTTTCCTTTTCGAATCAGATCGCACAGTTCTATTAATGCCGTAGGTGCATTACCAAATACAAAAAGAGCATCCGGATGTTTTTCTACAGCCAGGCGAATAGCTTCCTGTGAGCGGGTAGTTCCCCGTTTCTTCGACTGTTCCACTGCACGTTCGTCGGAGAGATAACATTTCACTTCCACCCCTAAACGCTGTAAAGCACCTTTCCGTATGCCGGCAGCTACCATCGTGACATCTGTGATAATCGTCTTAATCCGTCCGGAAGCAATCTGTTCATACAAGTTCTTTACAACCTCCTTATCCGTATATACCAGCTTCTCCATTTCAAAATCCGCTGTGGTATGTATGGCATGAAATAAAGCCCACTTACGGTCAAGGTCGATCTCTTTATTCTGCATCTCTTCCTCTATCTTCCGGAAAGAGTTCATCATAATCTCCTGTCCTTTTCCGACTTCCCCCTTTTCCTGTTCGCGATAATATCCGCGAGGAGTTACCATCCGGTTCTGAAATTGATAAGTTTGTGAATTGCCAATCAGTATTACTGTAAACATATCCACTTCTTCCGGATCGAAATCCTGTAAGGTGGTCACTACCACCGTTTCTTCTTCCCGACCTGCCTGACGGACATAACCTACGGGCGTTTCCGGTGAACGGGATTCCTGAAAGATTTCTTTCAGACGATAAAGCTGCCAGTAACGTCCCTCACTCTTAGGGTTGTAAATGGCTGTTACAAAGTCGGCAGTAGCAGCGGCAGTGATTCTTTTTTCTATGATTTCCCAGGAAGTCATCAAGTCGGACAGAGAGATAATGCAAAAATCATGACCGATGGGAGCACCCAGCAATGACGCAGCTTTCTGGAAAGCACTGATACCGGGCAGCACGAGGATCTCGACCTCACTCCCCCGTTCCCGTTTCATTTCATAAATCAACGGAGCCATCCCATAGATTCCCGCATCACCGGAACTGATGACACAAACAGTTTTTCCCTGTTCAGCATATTCAAAAGCCAATTCTGCACGGGCTTTCTCCCGCTTCATTCCGGTATCTATGCATTCTGTCTGTTCCGACAGCCAGGAGGTAATAAACTGAAAATAATACTTATATCCAATCACTACATCTGACTCTTTCAAGGCATTAACGACAGCTGGAGTAATATCTTCCGGGCTACCGGGACCGATACCTGCTACTATGATCTTATTTTCTTTCATACATCTTCAGGATTATACCTGAAACAAAGGTAAAGATAAAAACTTAAACAAGATAAAATGTAATCAGATAGTTCTGAATAAAAAATCACAGAATATCCTGACTATATAAAAAGCCAACTAAAATGATCCCGTTTTATTTATAGCAAATACGGCCATTTTGGTTGGCTTTATTTTGTTTATTAGCAGTATGATTATTTCACACTCAACTAATCAACCAATTATTCTTCTTCCGCATCCGGATCATACATTGCATCATTATCAGCGACCTTCTTCTCAATATGGCTAACCCATACGCTTACAATCTTGGAATAATCACCTAATCCTTTGATATCACAGTTAGCCAACGGGCAAGTATATCCGGCTTTTGCCAATTCATAGCGCCAACTTCCTTCTTCAGCCGTGGCACCAACACCACCCTTCATATCATTATTAGCATGATCGCCTGCAATAGACATCAACGGATGACAGATCACATTACCTGATTTCTTGTTAGCTGCCTGCATACGGGAAATCATATCGTCTATATAATTATCTTCCATATCTACAGTAGCCACAAAATAATTAGAATTAAGTTTCTGCAACTCTGCTTCCATCATCGTGTAGCGAGAGTTACCATTCCCGTAGTTATAATTTTCGGGATTTCCATGTCCCATGAAAGTCACAATATTATTCGACTCCACTTTACTTTTATAAGTTTCATGCAGAATCTTTGCTACATTGGTTACATCTTCCTCTGTTTCCAACAACGGACCACCCAAATATACTTTCACGTTGGCAAATTCCGGGTGCTCACCATCATTATGGAAATCTTTCACGACATTCTGTACCCGAAGGAATTCTTCGCCGGGAATAACATGAAGAGATTGCACGCAAACCGTCTTATATCCTGCCAGACCAATAGCTTCCAAATAGAAAGAAGGTGCATAATAATTCCAACCTTTTGCCGCGCAACGGGTCATACAAATCTCCGAAGTGAAAGAAAAATAAATATCCATGTTAGGGAACTTACTAGCAAACTGCGCTTTCATATTATTGAAAGTCGTTTGAGGCGCATCCCACGTACTACCAAAAGTCACTAGCAGCAAGGCTGTATCATGCTTTTTGTTGGCTTGTACTTCGGCAGTTACTGCTTCCATCTTCTTATCGTGGTTGGATTTTGCCACATCGTCGTCGGAGCAAGATACTGCCGAAAGGGACATTACAGCTACTAAAGCTGTCATCATCATAAATCTAAACTGTTTCATGTCTTTAAAATTTTAAAGGGTTAAACATCATGTATTTTTTGTCTTTTTTTGTCCGAATTGTATCATCAACGAACCATAGAAAGTTCGTCCCGCTGTAGTTGTACCATAATTCAGGCTGTGATACGTTGTCTCATAATAATTGAAGATATTATCGATTCCCGCATTCACCTCGGCATTCCATCGTTTGCCCAATTTGAATTGGTGACGGGTATTCAGCCTCCAAAGATTATAAGCCTTGCCATTTCCATCATCCTGATAATAACGTTTACTCTGAATACGTCCATAAACTCCAATGCCAAGACGATAGTTACTCCGTCTCCACGCATGCGTCCAGATGGCACTCACAGTAGCACGATGATGAGCCATACCATCAATAATGACATGTTTCATTACTTGATCTTCTTCATCATATTGGTTCGCTTCAGTATCCAGATAGCTATAACCTCCTGTCAGAGTCAGTGATTGGACCGGTGTCCATTTGGCATTCACATCCACCCCATAAGTACGGGCATCATCCATGTTCTGATACTGGCGTACACGGGCAGGATCATAGGTAACAACCAGATCACCCGGAGCCTGCGAAAGAGGAATAGTGACTAGAGTTATCATATTATCTACCCAGTTACAATATCCCGTGACATTGATACTGAAACGAGTTCCATTATATTCCAGTCCACCGGAAACATAACGGCTGGTCTGTGGATCCAACTCCGTATTTCCCAGATTCAATGAGATTATTGACATCTGACGGATATAACGGTAATGCAATTCTTTCAGTGTCGGTGTCTTGAATCCTTCCGAATAGGTAGCACGCAGATTAAAAGCTCCTAACTTATAAAGTGCCGATACTTTCGGAGTGATGCGCACACCAAAGTTCTGATTCACTGTCAGTCTCCCTCCCGCTGTGATATTCAACCGTTCAATAGGCGTCCATTCATCCTGCGCATAGAAAGAGGTCGTATAATCGGATACCTGATCTTTTTCATCCAGTCGACGGGGAGCATCCAGCCAATTGATTTCCGTATCAGTACCCACACTCAAACGATTGAAGTATGGCAGATTGAATATACCTTTCAACTGCAATAACAAGCGGCTTTGATCGCTTTGCAATCCTTTATCACCAGGGAAATATGGAAAACTGATCTCCTTGCCACTATCATCATACTCCTTATCCCAAGTCTCGCGAGTGTACATATAATAATAAGCATGACTATCATAGTTGACGTCCAGCATAATGCTATTGCTATTTTTCAGCTTCAACTTACCTCCTGTCGCAACAGAAGAGTTACGATAAAGGAAATCATAAGTCTTATAGTCAGGCACTCCGCAAGGACGATATATCCGTTTGCGATAAAAGCTACCGTCAGCGTAAAGGCTCAAATCCTTTGTAGCCTGATAATCGAAACGCTGTGCCACTTGCCAGTCCGTATAGCGATTTACAGTCTTATTGATGGAATTGGTTATAGGATATTCATAACGGTTCGGATCTTCATAAGTTGTATTCTGCCATCCGTCTGAATGCTTCAGTTGGAAATTAGTGGAAGAAGTAAATTTACCAACCTTGAACTGTACGGTATTCGACTGCCGGAATTCTCCATACGATCCGCCGCGACTTGTATTTTCTATCAAAATATTTTCGCGGTGTTTCTTTAATATAATATTCACCACTCCTGCAATAGCATCACTTCCGTAAAGTGCCGAAGCAGCTCCTTTCACGATTTCAATACGTTCAATACGAGCCGGATCGATCAAGCCCAGATTATTCTGTCCGCCTACATCACCATGCATCTTCTTACCATCAACAAGGATTAATATATAACCATTGCCGAGTCCTCCCAATTGCATATTGGCTCCCATATCACCAGCACTAAAATCAAAAGAAGCACACAGTCCGCTCAAAATATCTTCCAAGGTAGCCCCTGCATAACTATCCAGCATTTTGCGGCTAATCACTTCCGTCTGCACAGGTGCATCTTTCAGATAGTGTTCCGTTCCCGTACCTGTCACCACTATTTCAGGAATCGAATCCTGCATGGCGACATTGCTCTGTGCACTTACCTCTGCGGATAAAGACAACAAAACAAGTCCTGCTAACCATATTTGTCTCATTCGTTTCATCTACCTTTTATTATCATTAAAGAGAAATAAGGAAATTCCCTTGCCAATATATCTTTCTTATCACACGTATAAAATTCCCCGTCCGCTCCCACATTCTCGAAATAATGACAGACAAGTCTTTCCTCCAAACTTATAAAATGCTTCACTTCCCCCTCACACTGCGATAATTTCATCACTACCGCCACTTCACTACCGGAAGCAATCCGGCTGAACAGTTCTCCGTCCACTTTTCCCGGACACACCGTCAACCGTTCTTCCTGTTCCACAATGGAAAGACCGATGGAAGCCGCCGCTGCAATAAACGCCGGAACACCGGCAATCTGCTTGATAGGTATCCCCACTTTCTTGAGCTTTCCGACCAAATAACTGGTAGAAGAATAAAAACCGGCATCTCCTTCAGCCACTATCGCCACACATAAACCTTCCGAATACAGGCTGACTATTTCTTCAAAAACCTTATCGTAAGCCTCATAAGCCATCTCACGCTTCTTACTCATCGGCAATGTATAGCGTCTGATAGATTCTTTCTTTATCTTCAATTCTTTCAGAAGAACAGAAGACCGGGAACGCGCATTTGTTTTCGGGCAAAAAATAGCATTTGCCCGACATAGTGTAGCACCTCCTATCAAAGAGATAAGCCCCGCTTCACCCGGACCTAAAGAAACGATATATACCGGTTTCAAATCTTCCATCTTTCTTATCGATTATTTCTTATCCTTATTTTCTAAAACGAATCGTCAGGCTTGCATAGAAAGCTCTTCCCGGTGTAATGGTCGAATAAGGTTTCTTCGTATTCCAGGGACGGTCGTCTACCCAGTCGAACAGGTTCTCAACACCCAAACCGGCATTCAGAATGAAATATTTCAGATTGAATGTATGTCCTGTATTCAAATCCCAAAGCATAAAACCGGATGAATCATAGTCATACGTTTCGGAATATCTCTTTCCCTGTCCGCGACCAACCATATTGATGTTCAGTCCATACAATCCCCAGTTCTTAGACCATTGCGCATTTACGTTTCCTGCATACTTGACACTTTTGTCAATCGGTTTGTCCGTTATCAGATTTCTTGCATCCAACAGCGTATAGCCGGCTCCCAGATTGAATCCAAGTCCCAGGTAAGCATTTGCATTTACATTCACCCCTTTGATTCTCACTTTATCGATGTTGTCACGCTGGCGCACTTCATCATAATCACCGTACTGTGCAGCTTCTTCATCGCTCAAAGTACGGTAATTAATCATATCCGTCACATTATTTACAAAAGCCGTTGCTGATACAGAAAAACGGGAATGAGTATATTCCAGATTCAATGAGAAATTCTTGCTTTCTTCCGGTTTCAGTTCCAGATTTCCGATAGTATAGCGATTGGTAGTCTTTGCCAGATCCGTAGCGTAAATTTCAGAAAGAGTAGGCGTGCGGAAACCTGTTGCAAAAGACAATCGGCCACGGAAACCACCCTCCCTATACATAATAGAAGCTGTCGGAGTGAAATGATCTTCAAATGTTTCATTATAAATGTAACGCAATCCCACTACTGCTTGCAGAGATTCGGCAATCGTCCACTCATCCTGTGCATATAAAGCCATGGTGTAGAGCGTCTTATTAGAGATATTGTCCGATTCACTTTCCAGCTTTTCATCCAGATATTCCAATCCGGCAGACAGTTTGTTCTTGCTGTTCACCTTGATAATACTCTTCACATTTCCCCGGTAAAAATATTGTTTCTTACGAGTTTCCTTATCTCCAATCTTGAAGTCACCGCTTTCCTGAATATAGTCATAAGCCGACTTGTAATTGTCCGAATAGAAATCGGCATCGATATATGCTTTCTTATTCACAATATACTTCATACCGAAACCATACGTATAATTCTCATGATACATATTATATTTATATTCCGTTACCGGACGGTCATTCAGGAAATTATAGTACGAACCCTGTGCATACAGCGTTGTCTTATGATTCAGAGAATAAGAGAAACTCTGGTTGACCGTATTCGAATGATAACCGGTGAAAGCCTGTTTATCGGTAGGATCCAGTTTCACTTCCCCTTTTTTATTCACCGTTTCGGTCATCGGATGAAGTTTCCAGCCATCCGACTGTTGGCGTTGGTAAGAAGTATACGATGAAAGTTTGCCAACATTCAAATCCAGATTCACAGCTTCCGAAAAACGTCCGTGGTCACTCACCTTGGTAGTGCTCGATGCGTCAATCTTGTTTTTGCTGTCATCCGTGATGATATTAATAACTCCACCAATGGCATCACTACCATACAGCGCAGATGCCGAACCGTTCAGTATTTCAATTCGTTTCACGTTTGCCATGTTGATGCGCATCAACGCATCATCGCCAATCAGTTTCCGTCCGTTCACTAATACAAGGATATAATCGCTATTCAAGCCATTAAGCACCATTTCCGTTCCCATACCGCTGGTAGAGAAAGAAAAGTTAGAAGTGAGTTTGGTAAGAGCCTCCTCAAGATTCGTAACATTGGCCTCCTTGATATCTTTGGCAGTCAATACATTTACCGGGATGGGACTATCCACCATCCGGCGATGTGTTCCGGTTCCGGTCACTACCACCTGGTTTAAATTGTTATGACTTTCCGTCATGCGTATCACGACGTCATTTACACTCTTTGAAGTGGAATACCGTTGCGGTTCATAATTGAGATGTGATACTTGCAGGGTTTGTTTGCCATCAGGCAATCCCTTGATTATAAACTCTCCTTTTGCATTCGTAGTTCCCCCCTGCAGACTATGGTCCACCCGAATATTCGCTCCGACAACAGGCTCTCCGGTTTCAGAATTCAACACACGCCCCTTGATTGTAACCTGAGCGGACACAACACAACATACACCGACCAACATGGTGGTCAAAATAAGTTTTTTCAACATTTTGTGATTATGCTTAAATTTCTATAGTTTATGTTCTTAGCCCCGAGAACAAGTTAACTATTGTTTCTTCCTTAGGCAGGTTTCCTGACTTCATCCTGAAAGTTCGCCTTCCCGTGCATCCGGCACAGTGGCAGTAGTAAAACTTTCAATAGATGGATGTTACAGTAGCGGGCACTGCTCCGGATTCACACCGGATTCCCTTTTATGTTCAATCGGACGATTGAAAACATCACCTAAAGTGCTGCAAAATTACTACATTTAATTTGTATCTCATAACATATCTAAAAATATTTTTAGTAACACGAAATTTACACTACCTCTCAAGAAAAGAAACTGATTATTATTGTACTTTTGCAACATTACCTCAATTAATTATTTTCAGGATGGAAAAGAGCGTTCAGACAGCAATCATTTTAATTTCCGAGTCAAGTCTGCCCATAGCCAGGAATATAAGCAGAGAGTTAGCAGAATCCGCCATATACCTCAAAGGAGAAGCAGAGGGATGCGAAACAATCACCTCGTACAGCGGATTTATGAAAGAACATTTTTCCGATTTTAAAGCAATCGTTTTTATCGGTGCACTCGGCATCTGTGTGAGAAGTATTGCTTCCTGCATCCGGAACAAATATACCGATCCGGCAGTGATTAACGTTGACAGTACCGGACGTTTCGTTATCTCCGTACTGTCCGGACATATCGGAGGCGGCAATGAACTGACACGAATCGTTGCGAGAATCACCGGAGGGGAAGCCATCGTCACCACCCAAAGTGATAATCAACAGTTGTGGGCGCTGGATACGTTTACCTCCCGTTACGGATGGAGAACTTCGGCAACACCGGCTTCCATGAATCAGGCTATTTTTCAGTTTGTGAATAAACACAAGACAGCCCTGCTGCTTAGTGTCAAGGATAAAGGAACGGCCGAACTTGAACAGAGCTGTCCGGAACATACAGATATCTATTATAGATTGGAAGAAATACCGCTGGCCGAATACCAATTACTCATCACTGTTGGTCCGTGGGAATATGACGCTCCTATCCCGACACTGCAGTTCTATCCGCCCGTGCTTCATATCGGGGTAGGCTGCAAAAAAGAATGTTCTCCACAAGGAGTCTGCATTTATATGAAAGATGAATTATTGCGACACCATCTTTCTCCACTTGCAGTGAAAAGCATTTCAACGATTGAACTGAAAAAAGACGAACCGTTGATTGCAGAATTACATACGCAGTTCTCAAACAGTGAACTACATATTTATAAAGCCGAAGAACTGGCAGATATCAGCGTTCCGAATCCCTCCGAAAAAGTGAAAGAAGTGACAGGCGTTGATGGGGTGGCCGAAAGTTCTGCTATCCGTGCCTCCGATTACGGCAGATTGTTGATGGAAAAGCAAAAAAGAATACTATCCGAAGGAAATAATTTCACCTTTGCCGTAGCACTTTCTGCTGATAGTGACCGCAACAACGGGCATATCGAGATTGTGGGGGCCGGTCCGGGCGACCCGGAATTGATTTCTGTAAGAGGCAAGAGAATGCTGGAAAAGGCAGACCTCATTCTTTATGCCGGCAGTCTGGTGCCCCGCGAACTGACGTATTACGCCAAACCGGGCGCTACCGTTAGAAGTTCGGCAGACATGACATTGGAGGAACAATTCACCCTCATGAAGTCTTTCTATGACAAGGGATTGTTTGTGGTACGTCTCCACACAGGTGACCCGTGTATTTACGGAGCTATTGCCGAACAGATGGCATTCTTCGACCAATACGGAATGAGGTATCACATCACTCCCGGCATTTCTTCTTTTCAGGCCGCAGCAGCCGCCCTCAAATCACAGTTCACCATTCCTGAAGAAGTGCAAAGCATTATCCTCACACGTGGAGAGGGTCGGACACCGATGCCCGAGAAAGAAAAACTTCATTTGCTGGCGCGCTCGCAAAGCACGATGTGCATCTATCTAAGTGCTGCTATTGTGGAGCAGGTACAGGAAGAACTCTTGCAAGCCTACTCTCCCGAAACGCCCGTAGCTGCCTGCTACAAACTCACTTGGAAAGAAGAAAAGATATATCGCGGCAAGCTGAAAGATCTTGCTCAAATTGTCCGTGACAACCATCTGACTCTTACTACCCTGCTTGTAGTCGGTAATGCCATCGACCACCGGGAGGGATTATCCAGACTATATGCTGATGAATTCAAACATCTTTTCCGCCCATGATACTGATTTTCGGAGGAACGACGGAGGGACGCACTGCCGCTGAAACCCTCGATGAAGCAGGACAACCCTTTTATTATTCCACACGTGGCACCCTTCAGGAAGTCACGTGCAGAAATATGACGCGACTGACCGGCAACATGGATTCAGAAAAAATCATTTCTTTCTGCCGTGAACACGACATCCGATTAATAATAGATGCCGCCCATCCATTTGCGCAACAACTCCACCTGAATATCTTCCTCGCGGCAAAAGAATTAACGATCAAGGTAGTACGTCTGGAACGTATCTATCCGGAATTATCGGAGGAAATCATTTGGTGTGATGACTTCGAAGATGCCGTCGCCCGTATGAAACAGGACGGTATAGAGAAACTACTGGCTCTTACCGGCACTCAAACTATTACCAAGCTACAAGGTTTCTGGAAAGAGCATGACTGTATCTTTCGGGTTCTGGAACGGTCGGAATCCGTAGATATTGCCATAAAGGCAGGATTCCCCAAAGAAAAACTGATTTTCTATCAACCCGAAGAAGATGAATCACTCCTTTTTAAGCAACTTTCCCCGCAAGCGATTATCACAAAAGAAAGCGGCAGTTCGGGAGGCTTCATCGAAAAAATAGAAGCTGCTCTGAAAAACGGAATCAAAATTTATGTGGTCCGCCGTCCTCCCCTGCCCGAGGGTTTTATTACAGTAAATGGGAAATACGGATTGAGACGGGCTGTTGAACTAAATGTACCGGGATTTTATGCCCTAAGAAGTGGATTCACTACCGGAACCTGCGCAACAGCCGCAGCCAAAGCCGCTTTACTTGCATTGACAGAAGAATGTTTTGAAGAAAAAACGGAAGTGACATTACCGGATGGAGAAAGGGTCGTCCTACCTATATATAAGGTAGAAAAAACGGATGAGAATACCGCCACTGCCAGTGTCATCAAAGATGCCGGAGATGACCCGGACGTTACCCACGGACATCAGATTGTAGCCACTGTATCTTTTTCCGATTCTCCCGGCATACATTTCCTGCAAGGAAAAGGGGTGGGAAAAGTCACACTTCCCGGATTGGGATTAGCCGTCGGTGAACCTGCCATTAATTCGACTCCCCGGAAAATGATCGTCAATGAACTATCCTTGCTTTATGGAGGAGGGCTGGACGTAACTATCAGCGTTCCCGAAGGAGAAACACTGGCTCTGAAAACATTCAACCCGAAATTGGGAATTATTGGAGGGATCTCCATTATCGGAACTTCGGGTATTGTGAAACCTTTTTCTTCGGAAGCATTCGTCGATGCCATACGCAAGGAAGTGGAAGTGGCCTATGCAATTAATGCGGAACGATTGGTTATCAATTCCGGAGCCAAAAGTGAGAAATTTGTCCGGAGCCTCTATCCGAATCTCCCTCCACAGGCTTTTGTGCATTACGGAAACTTTATCGGAGAGACATTAAAAATAGCAGCAGAGACTGGTTTTCAAAAGGTAAGCATGGGGATTATGATAGGAAAAGCGGTAAAACTGGCAGAAGGACACTTGGATACTCACAGCAAGAAAGTCATAATGAACAAAGACTTTTTAAAAGAAATAGCTATTCAGTGCAGCTGTTCAGATGAGACTTTAGCATTGATCGAACAAATGACGCTTGCCCGCGAACTATGGGGAATACCAAACAAGAAAGATAAAGAAATTTTGTTCAACAAGTTGGTACAACTATGTCATATACACTGTACACCACTTTTTCCCAAAGGAGAGCTCGCCATTTTATTAATCAATGAGACTGGGGAGATTTCATATCAATTTCACTCTACCCTATTCTAAATCTATTATTGACAGGTTTATTTCTATACGGTTTTGAAATAAGTCAAGTCATAAAAAATAAGTTGAAATATAATCCCAGCGAGCATCTACTAGAGAATTAAAAAGTGAAAATTTGCTGTCACCTGTCACATGTTTGTATTTAAACATCTGACAATGAATGAGTAGTGGTGTGACGGCAGCATGTGACAGCACAGTGACAGTACTTTTGCTGTCACATGTTCTCCCACGATTCTTTCTTCTCTTCCTTTTCTCTTTCCTGAAAATCACAACCTGTATAGCTTCATATTTTTTAGTCATAGGAAAACATTCGTTTCATACCTTCAAACCATTGGTTTCATGGGATGGAACTTTAGTTCCATAAGCTTGAAACTCTAGTTCCAATTGCTTGAAACCATCAGTTTCAAGGCTGGAAACTCTAGTTTCTCTTTGTTGAAACTTTAGTTTCAAACAAAGGAAACTTGCTTGGAACTTGCTTCTAAAAGAAGGAGAAGAGGTGACAGCAAAAGTACTGTCACTGTGCTGTCACATGCTGCCGTCACACCACTACTCATTCACTGTCAGATGTTTAAATACAAACATGTGACAGGTGACAGCAATTTTTTACTTTTTAATTCTGTAGTAGAGTGTTAAGAGATTATATTTCGGCTCATTTCCATACAGTTTTGAGGATTTTTTGAATCAACTATATCTGCTATTCACTAGATAACCGGACACCAACTTGAGCAATACCTCAATGTCTTCCGCTTTTCGAACTTCATTCTCCGGCAAATGCAGCAAAAATCCTTCCGTCTGAAGATTACCTGTTTCTATGTAAACATCAGATTCAATCTCACGCCCTGCCAGAATTCCATTTCGCAAAAGAGCTTTCCTGACCATCGCATATTTTTGACCATGCCCTTCAAGATGCATCTTTACAGAATATTCATTGTTGATTTTAAACAATCCCGTATTTTGGTCGAACATGATTCCTTTACGGGAAAAGAAGTTACTCAATGTACCATTCAGTGACAAGTCTTCAGGAGTTCCGATAGTCACACCGTTTTCTTTATCCATCATCCAGACTTTATCGGCAATCTGTAAAGCCAGTTCCAAATCATGGGTACTCATGAAAATAGTTTTCCCCGTATCGCGGGACAACCGATGCAACAGTTGCATCATCTCCACTTTACTTGGAAAATCAAGGAAAGCAGTCGGTTCATCCAGAAAAATCACAGGTGTTTCCTGCGCCAACGCTTTGGCAATCATCACCTTTTGTTTTTCTCCGTCACTCAACGTATGCATCATCCGACCGGTTAGCACCTCTATCCCTACACCGGCTATCGCACGGGAAACAATTTCTTTATCTCCTTTCTTCAACACTCCCCAAAAACCAGTATAAGGACTTCTTCCTAACGCTACCATCTCTTCCACCGTCATATTACGCAAGTCGCACTTTTCTGTCAGCACCACACTGATGACTTTCGACATATCCGCATCGGAATATTTCTCAACCTCTTTATTCATGATCCGGATCTCTCCCGACAATTTCGGTAGGAAACCGGACAGTGTATGCAACAAAGTGGACTTCCCCGCTCCATTGGCTCCAAGCAGACAAGTGAGTTCGCCAGCATAAATACTGGCATTTATATCACGGGCTACGATATGCGTTTTATGCTTTCCTTTATAGCCTGTGGCCAGGTTCCTGATAGTTATGGTTTCTTGCTCTTGCATGTTAAGTTTCTCCCTGTTCTGATTATCATTCATTTACCTCTCCCTTACGCTTACGGAACAACACCGACACTACCACCGGTGCACCGACCAAAGCTGTGACGGAGTTGACCGGCAAAGCACCTTCAAATCCCGGCATACGGGCTATCAGATTACACAATAACGCCATTGCCGCCCCTACCAGTAAAGAAGAAGGCATCAATATCCGATGGTCGGAAGTACGGAACAAAGCACGGCAAAGATGCGGAACAGCCAGTCCCAGAAAAACAATCGGGCCACAATAAGCCGTTACAATCGCCACCAAAGCTCCGGAACAGGAGATTACCAACAAACGGGCACGTTTGATATTCAAGCCCAGATTTCGCGCATAACTGTCTCCAAGCAACAACAGATTCAATGTCTTAATCAACAGAAAAGAGAGTGGAAGAAGTACAGCCATTGTACAAAGGAATGGGAATAACTGGTCACCGGAAATACGGGAAAAGCTTCCTAATCCCCAAATGACATACGCGCGAATATCTTCTTCGACGCTGAAAAACTTCAATACTCCAATCACGGCATTGGCTACATAACCAATCATCACACCGATAATCAACAGAGTCACGTTTCCTTTTACTTTCTGTGAGGCGAAAGCAATAAGCGCCATGATAGACAATGCTCCTGCAATAGCGGCAACCGTCAGCGCCAATTCACCAATCAGCCCCAGACTGCTCAACGCCACTCCCCCGAGACTGCCTGACAATAAAACGACAAAAGCCACTCCCATACTTGCTCCGGAACTAATCCCTAACACTGAAGGCCCTGCCAACGGGTTTCTGAAAACTGTCTGCATCTGCAATCCGCTGACGGACAACCCTGCTCCGGCAACCAACGCAGTGACTGCCTGGGGCATTCTCGATTTCCAGATAATATTCGTCCAGATGTGGTTCTCATGATCTCCCCACAGGCAAATATCCCATACAGCACGAAACGGTATAGATACAGAACCCAATACGAGATTCAGGAAGAAAAGAAAAAAAATCAATCCAACCAACAGAAGCATCAACAACCAGACAGGAGTTTTCATACCCTTCTCATTTTAAAAGCTCATAAAAAACAGGAGTATACTCCGGTAGCAGTTCCGGATGAAATACTTTAATCAAATCTTTCAGCAGCACTTCCGGATGAGTGGGAACATTCTCATAATAAGGTTTCTCCTTGAGATTACAATAAATCACTCCTTTATCTTTGAATGCCCGGAAATCAGCATACCGGGAATCCTGTGCTTTCAAGGCGTCGTAAGTGAACGTGCCGTTATGGCTGTTCAATATCCGCCAATAATCAGCACTTTCCGCGCGACTGTAAACAGTCTCAAAGTCTAAAGTCACTCCACCTGTATTCGGATCATCTTTTAGGAAATAATCTGCACCGGCATCCCGAAAAAGTTGTGCGAGGAAATTACGTCCTCCTACGGCGTACCAGTTGCCGCCACGCAGCTCACCACTAAAAACAACCGGCTTTTTCTCAATCTTTGCCGTCAGCTGCTTCAATGTATTATATTCAGCCTTAATCGAATCAAAGATTACATTTGCTTTCTCCTCTTCTCCAATCAGCAGACCGATAAACTTAATCCATTCTGCCTGCCCGAGGGGAGAATTCTCTTTATATCCCAAATGCGGAATCAAAGGAATACCTACCTCTTTCAATGCGTCATATCCTCCCCGTTTGAAAGGAGAAATCAGAATCAGATCGGGATTCATGGAGATAATGACTTCATTATCAAAGTTCCCCTCTATCCCTATCTTACGAATTTTCTTCTCTTTCAACCGGCGTTTTACTTCCTCATTAAACAAATGGCGGGTACTTGTGATACCTACCACATGATCCAACTCATCCAGTTTTATAAAATTGGATAGTTGCAACGAAGTCATACAAATGATATTCTTAATCGGAACGGACTGCACTACATAATCAGTGGATACTTTATTTTTCGCAAAGGCTTCCTTATCCCTGACAAACGCATACTGATAAATTTCCCCTTTACCCTTTTCTTTCTGCGGGTCCTGAATGGTCACCAGACACCCTCCCTCTACATATTGCACTTCGAAACCTTCAGCATATTCCGGAAGAATGATCCGGGAGGAATCAGAGGTGCTAACCGCCACTCCGACTGCCTGCGTATTGTTTTTACTTTTCTGTCCACAAGAAACGAGAAATAACAAAAGGCAAACAACCGGCCAGCATTTTCCTTTCAGCCGCATACTATTATATCTGCTCATATTTTATCTATAAGATTAATCTTCAGATTATTCAAGTATTTTTCGAACCTTACTCCCGGAAAGTATCGAAAACTTCATTCTGGCAGGTCTTCTGACTTACTCCATTTTCCTGACGCCCTTCCCGCCTCTTCATGATCGAGACAGTGGATTTGAGTATTGCAGGAAAACTTCAGCGGAGCTTACAGCAGCGGGTCTGTTCAGGATTTTCACCTGATTCCCTTTTCACCACTCTTTCCGTAGCATCGGAAAAGTGACACCAAAATTCACCTTGCAAAGATACATAAATAGGAATGATTTCGGAGAAAATGCAATAAAAAAAGAAAGAATATCTCCAAAGATACTTATCTTTGCCCCACAATGTCAATCTTCAGACACCGAAAATTATTTATTCATTTAAAAGATACACGAATAAAGATGAAATCTCCTATTTCAATCCTCACATGGCTATGTCTTCTCTTCCTGGCTAGTTGTATATCCAACAAGAAGACTTCTCTCGAGGCTTTCAAACAGGATGTCTATACACCTGAATATGCTACCGGATTCAAGATTATGGGTGCGGACAATACCGCCAGCACACTTATTCAGGTTTCCAATCCATGGCAGGGAGCCAAAGACGTGAAAATGTCTTATTTCATTTCCCGCAACGGTGAACAAGCGCCTGCCGGATTTACCGGTCCTACGATTCCTGCCGGAGCCAAACGCATCGTATGTATGGCTTCTTCCTACATCGCCATGTTCGACGCATTAGGACAAGTGGACAGAATTATCGGAGTATCGGGCATCGACTATGTATCCAATCCATATATCCTTGCACACAAAGATTCTATTAAGGATATGGGACCCGAAATGAATTATGAGTTATTATTGGGACTGAAACCGGATGTTGTCCTGTTATACGGTATCGGAGATGCGCAAACTGCCGTAACAGACAAACTGAAAGAACTGTTTATACCTTATATGTATGTAGGAGAATATTTGGAGGAATCACCGCTTGGTAAAGCCGAATGGCTGGTAGCTCTTTCCGAATTAACAGACAGCAGGAAAAAAGGCATCGAGATATTCCGTGAAATCCCTAAACGTTATCAAGTTTTGAAAGCGCTCACCGAATCGGTAGAGCAACGTCCTACCGTTATGCTCAATACCCCGTGGAACGACAGTTGGGTGATGCCTTCCACACAAAGTTACATGGCACAATTGGTAACTGATGCGGGTGCGGATTACATCTACAAAGAAAACAATTCTAACAGTTCCACTCCCATCGGACTGGAAACGGCTTACAAACTGATACAAAAGGCCGACTACTGGATTAATGTAGGCATGGCTTCTACGTTGGATGAACTAAAGACGGTCAATCCTAAATTTGTAGACGCCAAAGCTGTACGCGAAAAAACTGTTTACAACAACAATTTACGAACAACACCGACAGGAGGTAATGACTACTGGGAATCTGCAGTAGTACGTCCCGACGTCGTATTGCGTGACCTGATTCATATCTTTCACCCCGAACTCGTATCCGATTCACTTTACTATTACAGACACCTGGAATGAAACAGCCTGATAAACGTACTCCCTTTTTATTCATTACACTGGGTATAGTTGCCATACTGTTATTACTGATAGACATGGCAACGGGAGATACATATATTCCTATCACCAAGGTATGGGCTGTACTCACCGGAGGCGAATGTGACGAAATGACACGGAATATTCTCCTTTCTATCCGTTTCATACGGGTAGTGGTAGCGGCTTTGATAGGAATAGCACTCTCCGTTAGCGGTTTACAGATGCAAACAGTATTCCAGAATCCGTTGGCAGATCCTTACCTGCTGGGAGTAAGTTCCGGTGCAGGACTGGGCGTAGCTCTGTTCATACTAGGTGCTCCATTACTTGGATGGGCGGAGTTTCCAATTCTTCAGTCGCTGGGTATCGTAGGTTCGGGCTGGATAGGAACTGCCGTAATCTTATTGGGAGTAGCCATTATCAGCCGGAAAGTAAAAAACATTCTCGGTGTATTGATCATGGGAGTTATGATAGGCTACGTAGCAGGTGCTATCATTCAGATACTCCAATACCTAAGTTCGGCCGAACAACTGAAAATGTTCACACTCTGGTCAATGGGATCTCTTAGCCATATCACAGTCACCCAATTGGGAATCATGATACCAATGCTATGTATCGGCTTACTGATTTCCGTAGCCTGTATCAAATCGCTGAACCTGCTACTGCTCGGTGAAAATTATGCACGAACGATGGGAATGAACATTAAACGTTCACGCACGTTCATCTTCGTTTCTACCGCACTGCTGACAGGAACGGTCACCGCTTTCTGTGGTCCGGTAGGATTTATCGGCCTGGCAGTACCGCACGTCACACGACTGCTGTTCAACAACGCCGACCACCGGATACTGGTCCCCGGCACCATGCTGACAGGGCTTATCAGCATGCTTCTCTGCGACATCATCGCCAAGAAGTTTCTGCTTCCGGTTAACTGCATCACCGCCTTGCTAGGTGTTCCGGTTATTTTATGGGTAATTGCTAAAAACTTGCGTAGATTCAAATGATAGAGCTTAAAGAACTGACATTAGGATATGGACAGCGCACGCTGTTGGAAACGGTAAATGCCCGAATCACAGGCGGACAACTCGTTGCCCTGTTAGGACGTAACGGAACGGGAAAGAGTACCCTGCTCCGTGCCATGATGGGACTGGAAAAGCCTCAATCAGGAGAAATTACTCTGCAAGGAAAAAACATAGCTTCATTGAAACCGGAAAAATTAGCCCGGAATATCAGCTTTGTCACCACCGATAAAGTACGCATCGCTAATCTCCGCTGTAAAGATGTAGTAGCCTTAGGGCGTGCTCCCTATACCAACTGGATCGGCCAACTGCAACCGGAAGACCAAAAGCGGGTGGACGACGCTATGCAACTAGTCGGTATGTCCGGTTATGCAGAAAAGACAATGGATAAAATGTCCGATGGCGAATGTCAGCGAATCATGATTGCCCGTGCCCTTGCACAGGATACTCCTGTCATCCTGCTTGATGAGCCGACCGCCTTCCTGGACTTACCCAACCGCTACGAGCTCTGTTTGCTTTTAAAGAAATTGGCACAGGAAGAAAAAAAATGTGTCTTATTCTCCACTCATGACCTCGACATCGCCTTATCGCTTTGCGACTCCATCATGCTCATAGATAATCCGCAGATGTACACGCTGCCTACTCCGGAAATGGTGGCCAGCGGACATATAGAAAGACTTTTCCGAAATGAATCCGTCACGTTTGATGTGCAGGAGATGAGAGTACGCATCAAATAAACAAACAGATATCCGACAAGAATCAGACTGTGTATAAAATAAATAGGTAGCATTCATTTGGGTTCTATATAAATTCGCTATCTTTGCCCCCGAATTGGTTTCAGATAGCCATATCAACTATCTGAATTAAAAGGGAATCGGGTGTAAATCCCGGACAGTCCCGCTGCTGTGAAACTCTATTCAACTTCTTGATATTTACTTTTACCACTGACCGGGTATAGATAGTCAAGGTCGGGAAGGAATCAGGAAGGGAGTCAGTCAGAAGACCTGCCATTCATACCTTTATAGCTGTTTTTACTCGTGGGATAGGAAAATGGCAGACTGTAAAAAAAATAATCGAGTAGTCATGACATCGGAAATGATTGAAGGAGGATAAATTCTCTCTAGCTAAAATATCAAAAGGACGGCATTAGACCGTCATGCTCAATGTGTGCGTATCCCCGCAGAAGTGATTTCTCCGGGGGTACTTTTAGCTAAACTAAATATCATCATATAATAATCACAATGGAAGTTCTAAGAAATTTATTTGAAGGTTACCCCAATCTTTGGGGCGGCGGAGTGGCACACTCCGTACTGATTCTGTCACTAACCATAGCGTTTGGAATCATCCTTGCAAAAATCAAAGTGCGGGGAGTATCTCTGGGAGTTACCTGGATACTCTTTGTCGGAATCGTATTCGGTCATTTCAACATGAATCTGGACGAACACCTGCTCCACTTTCTAAAAGAATTCGGATTGATTCTGTTTGTTTACTCAATTGGTTTGCAGGTAGGACCCGGCTTTTTTTCAGCATTCAAAAAGGGTGGCTTTACCCTGAATATGCTGGCCATGCTGGTAGTAGTATTAGGAGTAACCATTACTGTTATCCTGCACTTCACCACCGGAACTCCGATTACCACAATGGTAGGTATTCTGTCGGGAGCCGTCACCAATACTCCGGGGCTGGGAGCCGCACAACAGGCCAATAGTGATTTGAATGGTATAGATGCTCCCGAAATTGCTTTAGGATATGCTGTCAGTTATCCGCTGGGTGTAGTAGGTATCATCCTTTCACTGCTTGCTTTGAAATATCTCCTTCGCATCAATACTGCTCAAGAAGAAAAAGAAGCGGAAGTCGGTCTGGGACATCTCCAGGAACTTACCGTACGTCCTATCTCCATTGAAGTGAGAAACGAATCGGTAGACGGCATCAGGATTAAAGAACTCCGCCCGTTACTGAACCGTAAGTTTGTCATTTCCCGCATCAAACACCGCGAGGGTGGAGAAACCGAATTGGTCAATTCCGAAACAATTCTACATGTAGGGGATATCATATTAGTGATCTCTACCCCGATTGACGTGGAAGCAATTACTGTATTCTTCGGAAAGGAAATCAAAATGGAATGGGAACAGCTGAACAAAGAGCTCATTTCACGCCGTATCCTGATTACTAAACCGGAATTGAACGGGAAAACGCTTTCACAACTCAAAATCAGAAATAACTTCGGAGCAAACATCACCCGCGTCAATCGTTCGGGAGTAGACTTGGTAGCCTCTCCACAATTACAGTTACAAATGGGAGACCGTGTCACCATTGTAGGTTCCGAACTGGCTGTTACCCATGCAGAGAAAGTACTTGGCAACTCCATGAAACGCTTAAATCATCCGAACCTGATTCCTATCTTTATAGGTATCGCTTTAGGATGTATTCTGGGAAGTCTTCCTTTCGCATTTCCCGGAATCCCGCAACCTGTGAAACTAGGATTGGCAGGCGGTCCGCTCATCGTTTCTATCCTGATTAGCCGTTTCGGTCCGAAATACAAGCTGATTACTTATACCACCATGAGTGCCAACCTGATGCTTCGTGAAATCGGTATTTCCATCTTCCTCGCTTGCGTAGGTTTAGGAGCAGGCGAAGGCTTTGTAGACACAGTCATTCATGGCGGAGGATATATATGGGTAGGCTACGGAGTAATCATAACCATCCTGCCACTTCTAATTACAGGATTAGTAGGACGGTATTATTGCAAGCTGAATTATTTCACGCTTATCGGGGTTCTGGCTGGTTCTACCACCAATCCACCGGCACTGGCTTACTCCAATGACCTGACCTCCTGTGATGCGCCTGCCGTTGGTTACGCTACGGTCTATCCGCTCACCATGTTTCTGCGAGTATTGACGGCACAAATATTGATTCTGTCGTTGGGATAACATATTAATATATCCTTTTCCATCCAATTGATTACTAACAAATGGAGAGAATAGGATCAGATGCCGGAATATTTGTTATTGGTCAATGGGATATTTTTTTAGAATAAAACAAACTAATTAATAAAAACTTTCTAACTTTGTGCCGTTAAGGTTTCCTTGAACAACTTTTGCGTTGTTAAGGAATTAAAAGGGAATGCCGTGTAAACCGGCAACAGAACCTGCTGCTGTAAATCTCCGCTCCTTGTAATCAGAGAGCAAAATTGCAACACGAAAGTCACTGGATAGTTTATCTGGGAAGGCGTTGCAAAATGGGATGAGTCAGAAGACCTGCCTTGATGCTCTGATTTACACCTGCGGGATTTCGGGTAGTAGTCAAATAGAAAATAAGCAATTATCTTTTATTTGGTATAATAGCTATATGTCCGTTTGTGTAGATTGAATTCAGATCTGAACAAACGGATTTTTTATACCTATAAAATAAAAGACATGCTTTCTATTCAAGTCCATTCATACAATAAGCATTGTATCCATTTACGGTGGATATTATGTTTGATTCTATCTTTATTTACCACATTACCGGCCATTTCCCAATCCAAGGTTCGGCATCAGACTTCTCTGTCTGATACACTTCTCAAACTCAAAGAAGTTACTATCTACAGTAATCGGATGCAAAAAAAGATGTCTCCTGTACAGATTCTGTCCGGCAAAGAACTTGAGAAGCTCAATGTTTACTCCGTTGCCGATGCTTTGCGCTACTTTTCCGGAGTACAGATAAAAGATTACGGAGGTATTGGAGGACTAAAAACCGTCAATATACGAAGTATGGGCAGTCATCATGTCGGAGTATTTTATGATGGTATTGAATTAGGAAATGCGCAAAATGGAGTTGTCGATCTAGGCCGTTTTTCATTAGATAATATGGAAGTCATTTCACTATATAATGGTCAAAAAAGTGCCATCTTCCAACCTGCCAAAGATTATAGTTCCGCAAGTGCCATATATATGCAGACACGAAAACCCCTATTCAAAGGGGAAAAGAAAAACAATCTGAACATCGGGGTGAAAGGCGGTTCATTCTCTACCATCAATCCGTCACTACTTTGGGAACATCGTTTCAACGAACGAATAAGCAGTTCCATCAGTACGGAGTATATGTATACATCAGGACGATATAAATTCACATACGCCAAGAAAGATGGTTACGACACAACAGCTGTCCGTCAAAATGGAGACGTAAGAATGTTACGTTTGGAGAATGCATTCTTCGGAAAAATCCCCAAAGGAGAATGGAAAGCCAAAGCATACCTATACAATTCGGAACGGGGATACCCCGGAGCTGCGGTAAGAGAAGAACCGGGTAAATTTCGCCATCAGGACCGGCAGTGGGATACCAATCTGTTTGTGCAAGGCTCTTTTCAAAACTATTTTAAGCCTTGGTACAGTCTGCTAGCCAACGGAAAATATGCTTATGACTATCTCCACTATTTATCCGATCCCAGACTGGATGTCACCACCATGTACGTAGACAATCACTACCGACAACAAGAAATCTATGCTTCGGCCGCCCATTTATTCACCATCTATCCCTGGTGGAGTATGTCATTATCCAATGATTTTCAATGGAATACATTACGGGCCGATCTCATAGATTTTGTCTATCCAACCCGTAATACAATCCTGACTTCTGCCGCCACGTCCTTTGATTTCAACCACCTCATGTTGCAGGCGAGCCTGTTATATACTCATGTCGACGACAATACACGTACCAAAGGAGCTAATGCAGGCACCAAAAACAAATACACTCCTTCTGTCATAGCCACCTGGCAACCATTGACCAAGTTCCCTCTGAATGTACGGGCCTTTTATAAAAAAGTCTTTCGCATGCCGACTCTCAATGATTTGTATTATACTTTTATAGGCAATAAGGACTTAAAACCAGAATATACCACCCAATACGATGTGGGTATCACTTTCTCTCACACCTGGAATAACCATTGGCTGAAAAGCCTGGACTTACAAATAGATGGTTACTATAATGAAGTAGATGATAAAATCATTGCCATGCCTACCTCCAACCAGTTCCGTTGGACTATGATTAATCTCGGACATGTGGAAATTCGGGGATTAGACGCAGCCATACGAGGAGAATGGGGTTTCGGAAAGGTAGAACTTAGCACTCTCTTCAATTATACCTATCAAAAGGCACAGGATTTTACCGACCCTACCAGTGAATGGTATGGAGGTCAGATTCCTTATATACCTTGGCATGGAGGTTCCATCATCCTCAATGGAAGTTATCAAACATGGTCCTGCAACTATAGTTTCATTTATACAGGTGAACGCTATGAAGCAGTCGCCAATATTCCGGAGAACTATGCACAGCCCTGGTATACCCACGATTTTTCTCTATCCAAAACTTTTCAATGGGGGAAAACGGGAATACGTGTAACGGCAGAAATTAATAATATCTTCAATCAGCAATATGAAGTAGTGCAATGCTATCCTATGCCCGGTACAAGTTTTAAAATCAAATTAAACGTCATGTTATGAGAATATCTGTTCTATCCATCATTATCTGTTTTGTTCTTCTGTCGACTTCTTGTCGCGAAGATGAACGCATTATTCCGTCAACTCCCAACCAAGTTACTCCCGGAGTAAGCGGTACCTCTGTCAAAGGTTTCTTTCTACTCAATGAAGGAAATATGGGAAGCAACAAGGCTACCCTTGATTACTTTGATTACGAAACCGGTATCTATCATAAGAATATCTATGCGGAACGGAACCCGGGAGTCGTACAAGAATTGGGGGATGTGGGAAATGATATCCAAATCTATGGAAATAAGTTATATGCCATCATCAACTGTTCTCATTTCGTAGAAGTGATGAATGTAGAAACAGCAAAACACATCACGCAAATTTCCATACCTAATTGCCGTTATATCGTCTTTAAAGATAAATATGCATACGTCAGTTCGTATGCAGGCCCTGTCAAAATAGATCCCAACGCCAGACTGGGGTATGTAGCACGTGTTGACACTACCACACTGACTGTCAAGGACACCTGTGTGGTCGGCTACCAGCCGGAAGAAATGGTGATTGTGGGCAACAAACTCTATGTAGCCAACTCCGGCGGGTATCGCGTACCTAATTATGACCGTACGGTATCCGTCATCGACTTGAACACATTCAAAGTTATCAAAACCATTGATGTGGGAATCAATTTGCATAGAATGGAATTAGACCAATACGGAAATATTTATGTCTCATCCCGGGGAGATTATTATGACACTTACTCCGAAACATTTGTAATAGATTCCAATACCGATAAAGTAATCGATGAATTACCGCTTCTTCCCAATACAGAAATGGCCATTTGCAGAGATTCACTGTATGTATACAGTACAGAATGGAGTTATTACACCAACAGTTGGACAGTCTCTTACGCTATTTATAATACAAAAACAAAGAAAACTGATACCCGCAATTTTATTACAGATGGTACGGAAAAATCTATCAAGATACCTTATGGAATAGCAATCAATCCGGAAACAGGTGAATTCTTCGTCACCGATGCCAAAGACTATGTGACTCCCGGCACATTATACTGTTTCTCCCGGGATGGAAAAAAGAAATGGTCAGTCATCACGGGGGACATTCCGGCACATATTGCCTTTACAGATAAGAAACTAAAAGAGATTCAATAATTCACAATTCTATTAATAATTAAAAACAAAAGCAATGAAGAAAATTCTATTTTTACTGCTCACTGTCGTTACAGTATGCAGTTGCTACAATGACGATGATCTCTGGGATAAAGTCAATGATCTCGACGGACGAGTAGAAACACTAGAAACAACAGTCAAGAAAATGAACTCTGAAATTACAACTTTACAGAGTTTGGTAGACGCATTAAATCAAGGGAAAATAATTACGAATACAGAACAGACCTCTGAAGGCTACACGCTGACCTTCAATGACGGAAGCAAAGTATCTATCAAAAATGGAACAAATGGTACAGATGCACCTGTGATTGGAGTGAAAGCTGATGAAAACGGAGTATATTACTGGACAGTCACCACTAATGGCACTACAGAATGGCTACCGGATGCCGAACACAAATTGAGAGTAACAGGTGTAACTCCTGTCATGGGAGTTGACAGTGAAGGCTATTGGACGGTTGATACAGGTGAAGGAGCTAAACGCATGAATGGAACAGATGGCAAACCGGTAAAAGCAACGGGAAAGGACGGGGATTCTTTCTTCAAGTCGGTAGTAGATGACACGGAGAATGATGTTGTTATCATTACTTTGGCAGATGAAAAAAACACTTCGTTCATGCTGCCAAAAACAACTAATTCGGTTATGAAAGTCACTGATATGGGAAGCGTTGAATATTTCACTTTTAACCAAACCAAATCATTTGAATTACAACTCACTAACGTGGCAGACTTCATCGTCCATGCACCGGAAGGATGGACAATAAAAATGAGCTATACCAAACTTTCCATTACCGCCCCTGCTTCCGTATCAGAAAATGAAGCTGTCATTAAAATCCAGTTATTTAATAAACAAGGACTAACAAAAATTCAGCGATTATTCGTTTATGCTTCTGCATATACTTTAAAAGGGTTATCTTTTGAAGACTCCGATTATAAAGGTACAGGCAATTATATAGGCAAAAGCGACTGGTCTTCATTAATTGACAATCCTCAATATGGCGGTCCGTTACTTTATGGACAATCAGGAATGGGCCCTTCAGACTATAATTGGTATGATGAAAACAATACATTACTCCAACATGAGTTCCCAACGAATTGGGGCACTACCTGTTATTGGGGAGGTGGACACGCTATATCCAACTATGTAGATATGGATTTGACTCATGGAGGTTTTCAATACCAGTTGGCGGTTTATTACAAAGATCCGGCAACAGGAAATGGAGGGCATAACGGCTCTAAGAATTTCTGTGTACATTATGGCTATACAGATAACTCCGGTTATGCTTCCGAAAACTTACCCTACATTTACTTTGGAGATGGAGTAGCTCGTGTAGTAGATCATATGTACGTGACAATGACAACTTATCTCGCCAATTGTGTAGCCAATGGCAACGGACTGACTGCACCTGCCGGGGAAGATGATTGGGTAAAACTGGTCGCTATCGGTTATGATGAAGACGGTAACGAAGTTAAAACTAAACCTGAATTTTATCTGGTAGGAAAAACTGGTAACATTCTGGAATGGAGCAAATGGGATTTATCAGCTCTGGGCAAGGTAGTAAAGATTGATTTCAATGTCACAGGGAGCAATGATAATGGTTACGGTTTTAGCCAACCGGCTTATTTCTGTTATGATGATGTAGCAGTGAGATTCTAATGAAACATATTATACTTTTTTTATTTGTTCTGTTAGCATTAATATCATGCGTGAAAGAAGAGGAGGACTCTCCTCTTCTTTCCGCTCCTGTCATTACCTTGAAAGAAGAATCCCCCATCTATAAAACAAAAATTGGTCGGGAGATAACCATCGCTCCCATTTATGAAAATACCGATTCGGAAACGACCTTTAACTGGACAATAGATGGAAAGAGTATCTGTACCACTTCCACCCTGACATTTTCAGCCGATGAAGCAGGCAGGTATTTCATTCTGATTTCTGCCACCAATGCCAGAGGGACAACAGAAAAGGAGATACGTATCGATGTCTTTCAACTTGATGTACCTACTATCTCTATTGCGGATGCCGACAAAGGTTTCAAAGTGCTTCAAGGCTCTGAACTAACCATTACACCTATAGTAGATTCTTTTCTGGAAACCAGTTACTCCTGGCAAATAAACGGTGAAGATATTTCGAACGAATTAACCTGTACTCTCCCCACAATCGAGCTTGGCGAATATCAAGTTCGTTTTGCTACTCACAATGAAGATGGCGATGACGAAGTAACTTTCAAAGTAGAAGTTTGTTCACCGGATCAAGTAGATTTCAACTGGACATTCCTGCAAACGGAATATAACATGTCAGCCGGCAGAACTATCCGTATCAAACCGGTTGACGTGAATAATGCACTGGATGCAGTCTATACATGGACCGTGGACAATGAACAAGTGCAATCCGGAGAAAATGATACTTATCTGTTTACATCCGAGCAGCAGGGAGAACACACGGTAAAGGTCGAAATGAAGAACTCATATATACTCGCTACGCAAACATTAAAAGTCAATGTTTGCCCTCCCGCAGGAACATACCAGCGGAAGATTAGCGCCACAAGTTCTGCGTCAATGAACAGAGTATATGAATATTTACCGGCTCCCGGTCAATTCATCAATGAGAGTCATACCACAACAACTATGGCAGAAGCCTGCACCTATGCAGAAGAACGAATCAATCAGACGGCTTATGTTTCCCTAGGCGGATTCGGTGGATACATCATCGTTGGATTCGATCATAGTATCGTGAATGATGGAGATTACAACATTGCTATTACAGGAAACGCTTTTGATGGTTCGTCAGAACCGGGAATTGTATGGGTAATGCAGGATGAAAATGGTGATGGGTTACCTAATGACACTTGGTATGAATTACGCGGATCCGAATATGGGAAAGCCGAAACCTGGCAGGACTATGCCGTCACCTATCATAAACCAAGTGGTATTCAGCTTCCCACCCCATGGACAGACAATCATGGTCAAAGTGGGTCTATTGATTATCTGGGTGCTTTTCACCGGCAAGACTATTATTATCCCGCCTGGATAAAGGAAAAACAATATACTTTGCGAGGTACTCGCCTGAAAGAGCGTAATTACGATCAATCCGGTAATGGTACTTATTGGGTAAATGATAGTTATGAATGGGGATATGCTGATAATTTCAGTGCCATTGATCGTCTGACAGATGATGACAACTATAATGCCGGACCGTCTGACAATCATTTCAAGATATCCCATGCTGTAACTTTCGACGGTAAGGATGCAAACCTGAAGTACGTTGATTTTATCAAAGTACAAGTGGGTGTTAATAGTAAAAGCGGTTGGTTGGGTGAAATATCCACTGAAGTTTTTGGAATAAAGGATTTCAACATGCTCAAATAATTGATAGAATATACATAAGAGATTCTTTTCCCTATTAAATATAGAGATAAAAATTACCAAATGGTAATTTTTATCTCCTCCCATAACCCTACCTTTGTCGCCATTTTCAACGACAAAGGTAGAAAGTTATGAAAGATAGTATTGATTTCGGCAGTATGAACATCTCCACGTTGTTCCGTAAGTTACTAATTCCTACGGTACTTGGGATGGTATTCTCGGCTCTGTTCGTTATTACGGACGGGATATTTGTAGGAAAAGGAATTGGCAGTGACGCGCTGGCGGCAGTAAATATCACTGCACCGCTTTTTATGATCGCAGCGGGTATCGGACTGATGTTCGGAGTGGGAGCTTCGGTGGTGGCTTCCATTCATTTATCTCAGGGAAAACGCAAAGTAGCAAGTATTAATATCACTCAGGCAATTGCTTTTTCCGCATTGCTCATACTTATCCTGTCTGCTCTGTGCCTTTATTTTATAGAGCCATTAGCCAGATTATTAGGTAGTTCGGACCGATTGTTGCCGTTAGCTGTAGAATATATGGCATGGTACATTCCTTTTCTCGTATTCTACGAAGTCTTAAATATAGGTATGTTCTGCATCCGTCTGGACGGTTCACCCACCTATGCCATGATGTGTAATGCGGTTGCAGCCATACTCAATATCATACTGGATTATATATTCATCTTCGAACTTGGTTGGGGAATAATGGGAGCAGCTTTTGCCACCAGTCTGGGAACTGTCGTGGGAGGGTTGATGACACTGATTTACTTACTCCGTTTCTCTCGTACCCTCCATCTATGCCGGATAAAGTTAAGTATCAAAAGTCTGTTACTGACTCTTCGCAACATCGGTTATATGATTAAACTGGGAAGTTCTGCTTTTATCAGTGAAGCTTCCATTGCCTGTATGATGTTTCTGGGGAACTACGTTTTCATCCGCCATCTCGGTGAAGACGGAGTGGCAGCATTCAGTATTGCCTGTTACTTCTTCCCTATCATCTTCATGGTCTATAATGCCATTGCACAATCCGCACAGCCGATTATCAGCCATAACTTCGGAGCCGGACAACCCGAGCGTGTACGAAAGACACTGCATCTCGCCATTCGGACCGCTTTAATCTGCGGTATCAGCTTTTTCATTCTTACCGTACTATGCTGCCAAGACATCGTTTCGTTATTCATTGACCGCAGCTACGCTGCATTTGATATAGCAGTAAACGGGCTTCCTTATTTCGGAGTAGGATTCATTTTCTTTGCCGTCAACATGATTGGCATTGGTTATTATCAGAGTGTCGAAAGAGGTCAGCGAGCAACAATTATCACTCTTCTCCGGGGAGTCGTATTTATGTTGATGGGATTCTTTGCGCTCCCTCCGGTATTGGGTATACCGGGTATCTGGCTAGCCGTACCATTGGCAGAGTTATTAACCACTTTCTATATTTTCGGAATTTATTTGAAAGATCGTTTCATTGTCTGCCGACGATAAGTATCTTTGCAATATGAGAACATTCATTGAAAAACTTTGCGATAGATACAAGGTATCTGAAACCGATGTACAGTCTCTACTGAACTATATGGAAGAGGTACATTTCAAAAAAAGAGATTTAATAGTACGCGAAGGGACAAAGAACTGTAATCTTTATTTTATCAAGACAGGAATATGGCGAGCCTATTATCATAAAGACGGAGTGGATACTACCATCTGGTTTGCTTCAGACGGAGAAGCTGCTTTCTCCGTCTGGGGCTATGTAGATAATGCCTACTCATTAATAAATATTGAGGTCATGTGTGACAGTGTGGCCTATTGTATTTCCCGAACAGCTCTGAATCAGCTATTCGCCTCATCCATCGGACTCGCTAATTTGGGGCTCCGCCTCATGGATCACCAGTTTCTTCAACAGGAGAACTGGCTTATCAGCTCGGGAAGCCCACGGGCTAAAGAACGCTATCTCAACCTTATCAAAGAGACTCCGGAATTATTGCAGTATGTACCTTTAAAACATATAGCATCTTACTTGTGGATAACTCCGCAGTCGCTAAGTAGGATTCGGGCGAAGATAGCATCTTCTCCGCAATAATACTACGCTTTCGCGGTCTTCACCCCAAAAGCACAATAAGTCAAATAACACACACAAGCTAAAGTAACAAAAACGCCTCCAATAACACCTACTGTTCCTATTGCAAACCCAATCACCGGGGTAACTACTCCGCCACCGGCAACAGCAGTAATCATCAATCCTGAAATTTGGTTTGCTTTTTCCGGCCTTGCCTGTAAAGCCATCGAATAAATGATAGAAAATACGGATGAGGCAAAGAAGCCGACAGCACCGATACAAATCAGATTCACCATATCATTTTTTACAAAGGCCAGAATAAGCAAAGAGAAAATACAGGCAACAATATTCACACGGAAATATTTCATTTCAGCAATACGGGCTAACAAGAAAGCACCCAGCAAAGCACCTACCGTACGGCTTAAAAAATAAACCTGTGGGGCAAACTTCACTTGTTCTGCCGTCCAGTCAAATCGTTCCGCCATCAGTTTGGAGCTAATAAAGTTGGTAGCAACATCTACTCCCACAATAAAAAAGATACCCAGAAACAACAACAGAATCGTTTTATCCTTCAACAAAGAAAAAGTATCACTGATAGAAAGTTGTTGGGTTGCGGCACTGGAAGCTTCCCGTTTAACAGGTGTAGCCATCAGCCAAATGGCAGACAATAACGTGATAAAGCCTAATATAGGAAAACAATAATACCATTTGTCATCTCCAAAATGTGCTACAGCCAGCAACACAATCTCCGGCCCGACGAGAGAAGACACAGCTTTAATCACTTGTCCTGCTGTCAAACTACTTGTCAGCAAACGTTGGCTGGTTACCACATTACTCAATAACGGATTCAATGAAACCTGTAAAATGGCATTGCCAATTCCCAAAAGAGCATAAGCTATCATACAAGTCGCACTGTTATAAACGACTAATGGCAGCAGCATACCCACTACCGTTATTCCCATACTAAGTAAAACCGTATTTTTACGTCCCCATTTGTTCATCTGATTTCCAACAGGAATACCTAAAAACAGGAACCAGATAAAAACCAATGAAGGAACAAATCCCGTCATCACGGGAGACCAGTCGAAAGTACGTTGAACATAATCGGACGAAATACCGACTATGTCACAGAAGCCCATTACAAAGAACCCGAAAAGAACGGGAAGGGCGGCATAAATAGAATTTTGTGTTTTCATGTTTAACCCACTATATTATAAAATGTAAAATCCCCGGTGTCCTGTCAAGCAACATCGACACCGAGGAAAATAAGCTGTTTATTCAGAACAATGAGGCGGATTTTCCACTCCCCATTTCTCATTCGGTTGATTTCCCATTGTGAGTTTCAATGTCCCACCTTTATAGAGTTCATCCCGGTACAACCAGCACTGTTCCAATGGTTTGCCATTCAGCGTAGCAGATTGTACATAATAGGCATCCGGTGTATTACCAGTCGTTTCAATCACAAACGTTTTTCCCGTCGCATTCATCGGACTAAGTTTGATTTCAATCTTATCAAACAACGGACTGCCAATCTGGAAAGTCGGTCGTTCACAAGAACCGCCCTGTACATCGAACAATCCCATTGCCGCCATCACATACCAGGCTCCCAACTGTCCCTGATCTTCATCCTGACCGTAGCCATAACCATGCTCTCCGTTTGTTCCGTAAAACTCATCACAAATCAAGCGCGTCCATTTCTGTGTCAGGTAAGGTTTACCGGAGAAATTGAACAACCAAGGAATATGAAGACTTGGCTGATTACCATGATTGTAAGGACTCTCCACACCTGCAAAAGCATAAGTTATCTTACCGCCACCAAAAATAGATTTACGCGCTTCGGTAAATATAGAATCCAACCGATTATTAACCTCCTCTTTACCCACTTTTTCAATCAAACGATATGGATGTTGAGGAACAAAAAATGTATATTGTACAGCATTTCCTTCCTGAAATCCTCTCCATGACTCCAGCGGATTAAAGTTATCAATAAACTCACCGTTAGGAACTCTGGGACGAACCAGTTTCAATGAATCATCAAATAGTTTTTCCCATCCTCTTGATAATTCCATCAAACGGTTGTAATCATCCGTATGCCCCAATGCTTTCGCCCACTGCGCCACAGCATAAGCACTAAAGCAATATTCCAATGTATGAGAAACAGAAAAGGTAGAGCCATCCGGATGTGTGCCATAATGAACACTGTTCTCATAAGGTACATATCCTCTTTCTACAAACTGCTTCACATCCATCTTACCTGCCCCCTCAATGCGGCCTTCCCAGCCTAATTCATTCTTTAAAGCTGCCTGATAAGCCGTTTCAACATCAAAATCACGAATACCACTATTGTATGCACCTGCCAGGGTAATACTCACCATATTTGTCCCTACGCCCGAAACATATCTACTGGCAGCAATACCATCACCTAACCAGCCAGCATCTTTGTATACCAGCAACTGACTGTTAACTAATCCATTGTAGTATTCCGGATAAGCTAGTGCCCAAAGAGAAGTCAAGTTCCAGTAAGCCCCCCAAACTGCATCCGTATTATAATGATTATATATCGGCTTACCTTCTTTTCCCAAAGGTATCTGCCCTACTGTTCCATCATTTTTGGGATAAGCTCCATTAACATCGCTAGCAAGTCCTCTGCCCAACAAAGCGTGATACAATCCTGTATAAAATTTGATTTTGCTTTCATCCGTACCTCCTGAAACCAGAATACGTCCCAAGGATTCATTCCATTTATCCGTAGTTGACTGTAAAGCTTCATTAAAAGTCAAGTCTTTCGCTTCCGTTTCCAGATTCAGTTTAGCATTTTCAATGGAAGTATATGACAAACCGATCTTTACATTTACTACATCATCTTTTTTCGTTTTATAATTCAGGCACATAATAGCTCCTGCACCTTTGATTTCATTTCCCGCTTTCAGAGTACTATCTTGATAAAAAACCTCTACCGATTCAGGAATACGATCTAGTTTTGCATAAAAATACATAGCTACTGATGAACCCGCTTGATATTTCTTCACATATTCCGGTTCCGTAATCACGTAACCTTCAATAGTATTTCCATCTATCTGTTTGATATATGCATCACGCACAGCTCCACTTTCTCCCTGACGATTTCCAATATTCAAAAGAATATGAGCAGCTTCCGTCTCCGGGAAAGTATATCGCTGGAATCCGACACGAGCAGTGGCAGTAAGTTCTGCCTTTACCTGGTAATCCTTTAATAATACAGAGTAATATCCCGGACGCGCCGTTTCATCTTTCTTATCAAAACGGGAACGGAACCCTTTATCGGGGTCTTCCAGTTTTCCGGGATTTGTTTTTACTTCTCCCGTTACAGGCATCAGTGAAATTCCTCCTATCTGAAACTCATGTAAGCAAGGAAAGCCATCAATCGAAGTATGATTATCTTCATAACCAATAGCTTCCCATCCTTGATTATTACCGTAAGTTCCATTGGTAGAAGCTCCCAGTTTAGCCATTCCGAAAGGCTCCGCAGCCGGAGTATAAAAAAACCAACGACTATGTACAGTTCCGATATTAGGATTTACATATTCTACCAAATTGGGACGATCAGGTGTTTTGCACCCTACAACACCTGCCAGAATCAACAGGCTACCTATCCATTTTAATTTCATCATTTATTTATTTTTTCTGTTTGTAACTTCTCCTTTAATCATCGCCACACGTGCATAATACTCCGGTACACACGAAGCATCCAATAACCATTTCGGCTTACGTTTTTCATCAGTCCGCCCTGTCCAGTCATGATACATCAGTCCCGCCTGGTCACGTGCATGCTCCCAAGCATAATCCAGTCCTTTTATCATCGTATCCACATATTTTGAATCCCCCGTAACATTGTACAGATCGTGATAACCTCTAAACAAAACCAAATTAAACCAAGGCAAATCTGCAATATAAGGAATACCGTCTTCCGTATACTTAAAAAATACTTTGTAGCTTCCTTCTGCCAGAAATTTAGCATTATCCAGATACGCCTGCTCACCCGTATAATTATATAAAGCTACAGCTGCTTGTAACAAAGTACCAGTATTGTAAGTATACAAATCCGGGCATACTGCCGAAGTCGTTGTTAACCATGAATTCCAAACGACTCCTCTTTCCGGATCTTTCAGATATTTATCAATCCAATGATAGAACTTCTTTCCCACCTCCAGATAATACTCATCTTTAGTTGCTTCATAAAGTTTTAAAGCCAACACCATCGCTTTTCCGTTAGAACAGGCAGGTTTCTGATCTTTCACTCCTTCCAACCAAGAAACAGCTCCTTCAAAGTTCTCATCCCAGCCACTTAAAATAAAGGTCAATACCTGTTTCGCTTTCTCCAGATAATGAGGATTTTTAGTTACCAAATAAGAATCAATATAATCAATCCCCACCAAACCATTGTCATCATAATAGCGGTCTACCTTTCCAAACTGAACAGGGTAAGCCTGATAACCAAAAGGAACACGCGTTGTATCATAGTAACGCTCCATTGCCATCACCATCGAATCGACATAAACCGTATATTTCTCCGGTTCGATAGCAGCCATCAACACTGCCGAAGAAAAGACACCACTCATAGGCCACAGATAAGAAACTTCCTGCGCTTGCCGGGTGGAATCATTAAAATAAGTCAGATCAGGACGATGACTGCTTGGGTAATATTCAGAGAAGAGGCCGTATTTGGGAACCCGGTAGAGTTCCCAAACACGCTGAAACATTTCTTCTGCCTTATCTTTATTCGGAGTCGTTTTTGATTCTCCGGCACAAGAAAGAAGCACGAATACCGTCGATACAAATAAAACTATATTTCTAATTTTACTATTCATATCCTATTCCTCTGTCACTGTTTCTCCTTTGTACAAAGCAATCATTCCCAAAGATTCAAGCGCAGCATCCTGCATCAACAACTGTTCAGCACGTTTTGGAGTTGCTCCTGTCCAGTCTTCATAGAACAGTCCGTTTGATAAACGGGCATTTTCGTATGCATAATCCAGGAAGTTGATGAATGTTTTGATATAATTGCCTGCATTTTTGTAATAAGGTTCAATATCAATAAATGCACGAACTAATTTGGTTGTAAACCAAGGGTCATGATCAGGATAAGCCAACGCCAACCCATTAAGCGGACGTACAAAATAATTATACGCACCTTCGGAAGAAGCAATGGCACTGTCCAGATAAGTCTGCTCACCTGTTATTTTGTATAGACGGACTCCGTTAGAAATCATTACACCTGTATTGTAAGTCCATTTTGTTTTATTAATGGATCCGTCTGCTTGTTTATCATTCCAGTAACAGCCATCCTCCGGATCACGCAAGTTAGTCAACGTCCAAGCATATAAACGTTTTGCCAGAGCCAACACATCCGCTTTTTCCTCTTGAGGACATACAGAATAATATTCAAGCAAGAATAGCGTTGCATATCCATTAGCGCATGTCGGTTTATTCGAATCACCAACTCCCTGCTGTCCTTTCTGGTCCTCATTCCACCAAAGACCTCCTCCAAACATATCATCTTCACCAGCTTGCAGGAACTCAACGATTCTTTTAGCTTTCGTTAAATAATCTTGATTATTTAGCAAATTAAAAGCCTCTACCAGTTCAATCCCCACAATAGAATTATCATCATAAAAACGTGTTCCACTACCGGTAGTACCATTGGTTTGAGAACCATAACCACCCACAGTTCCACTAGGAGTACGATAATAAACTTCAAACTGGTCTACCATATCTGCATAATTCACATCATAACCTAAGGCATGCAAAGCTGCTGCTCCGGAAACCAGTCCGTCATACGGCCACAAGAAAGAAGCGGAATTATCCCCGTCTTTCTTAGGATAATTTTCATTATACAGTCCTTCTGTTGCCCCACTATTGATCCGGTAGCACTGATTAATCAAGTCAAACTGCTCTTTGGCACGTTTATGATAAACGACCTCCTCTCCGGGTTCTGACGGAGCAATCGGTGTAGGCGGGATATATTTCTCTACGTCATCTCCGGCACAGGAGAATAATAGTGCCGGAAGAATAGCTAAAATAGTCTTTATCTTTTTCATAACTTAGTTTTATTAATTAATCGGAGTCACATTAGTAAATGTATGTATCATCAATCCATCCGAATTCGTATCGATAGTGATAGTCGCATGCGTATAATCCAGACTACCTTTCATTTTCCAAAGATGATCCCACTGACTCCATTGGAATTCATACAAAGCATAGAAAGAAGCAGGTTCTCCACCTACCGGACGTTCGGCACTCACGCCATCACCTCTACCCCAACACATATCACCACCATTTACTTTTGCTAAAAAGTAGTAACGTTCTTCTATCCAACTTAACCAATCAGGAGCACCGGTTTCCGGTTTGGACGGATCAAGGAATCGGATATCACCCTCTCCCACAAATTTACCATCACCCGCATACTCTAATACAGCTATATCTCCAAATGTTGCTCCCCAAATACAACGAACAGAAGAACCGATTTTTTCCGTGGTCATTGCCATTGTATTAAAGTTCACAGTCAGACGGGTTACTTCTTCGGAAGCAGCGACTGCCGTTTCGCCCTCCCCTTCTCTTAACTTCGAGCTATCATCAATATAATAGCTGAATGTTTCACCTGTAGTAGCAGACTTAAATGATATATTTCCTGCAGATAACTTCGTATAAATCTGGAAAACGCCCTCTTCTACACAACGGAACGGAATTCCCCCCTGTCCACTGTTCTCCGTAGCCGAACCATATAAATACAATTCAGCCGGAATATTATCAATTCCCTCTCCACGAGTTACTGTGATGGTAGCCACCTTGTCGGTTCTCTTCACCACTCCACCTTTCGAAGCATTTACCGTCCATTTTATATCTCCGGTTTCCAAAGGATAAATGCCTGCATTTCTGGCAATCGTATTAATAGCTGCATGAGTGATTGACAAACTGGTCGCAGCTCCCAAATCACTTTTCACCGTAGCCAGCGGCTTTGAAAAATCACCGTCTGCCTTATCAAACAGCACCTCGTACAATACAATTCCGCCATCTGCCGCACCACCTCCTGACCACGACAACACAACAGGCGTTGGAGATGACACATTCAACTGGATAGAAGCAGGGGAACTTAATTCTGTAGGGACTGCAAAATCCGTGTTCAATTCATAATCTTCCTGACATGAAACCATTGCCAGAAGTACTGAACATATCCATAATATCTTTTTCATAATCATTCCTTTTTGAGTCGTTTAACCAATTACCAATTCGGATTCTGCTCCAAATTACCATTCAAGTCACGTTCAGCCTGTGGTATAGGCCACAAATAATGTTTATTTGCATTAAAGGTTCTGTTTTCAACCCGAACGTATCCATCATCCGTACCTACCACATCATTTGTCTTTAGTCCGTGACACCATCCATTCAATACATTGTCCGCAATTCTCCAACGGATAATATCTTTATGGCGATGTCCTTCCAATGCCAATTCCGAACGACGTTCGTTTCGTACAATCTCAATCAGTTTATCTTTAGAAGCTCCTTCCGGGAATTCCAGTGCTGAAGCAAGTGTAAATCCGGCCCTATCACGAATTGGTTTAATAGTTGCATCCCAAGCCGTCTTATCCAGTTCTCCTAATTCTGCCAATGCTTCCGCATTCATCAATAAAATATCAGCATAACGAATCAGAATCGGATTCAAACCAGAATAAAGAGTAGCACGATAAGTGTTATCCCAATATTTCTTAATATAGTAACCGGTAGCCGAACAGTCTGAACCTACCCCATAACCATCTTTGCCTTCACCTTTCTCACAGTTGATAACAACTTCTGTTCCGTCGGCCAACGTATATGAGTTTCCAGTGTACATCACCGTTGCCTTCAAACGTGGGTCACGATTAGCATACGGATGACTTTCATCAAACGATGTTCCTGTTTCCTTAATTGTTTTTCCATCCAGCATAATATAACTGTCTACCAACTCCTGCAAAGGAGAAAGCTGGGAATATCCACCCAAAGTGGGCGGCAGGAAAACATACATCATCTGATGTTCACGACTGGTCGGACGATACTGTGCATCCAAAATTACTTCAGAGTTGTATTCATTAGCGATCTCAAACAATCCTGCATAACTTCCAAAGAGTTTAAAGCCTCCCTCTGTCATAATGGTAGAAGTGATATTTTTCACTTGCGTCCAATTACCTTCAAACAAATAGATTTTAGCTTTAATCGCCATTGCCGCCCAACGGGTAATCCGACCTTTATTATCCGCATCATAAGAAGTCGGCAAATAGTTACCATTAATCACTTCATCCAGATCGGCCAAAACATTTGCTATTACAGTGGCTTTGGCCGTACGTGCAATAGACATACTTTCTTTAATAGAAAGCACTTTGGTAGTATAAGGAACATCTCCGAATTTCGTATACAACTCATAATAATTATAAGCACGAAGCACTTTTGCCTCGCCAATATAACGTTTCTTCAATTCAGGATCCAAATCCGGTACGCGATCAATATTCTCCAATAGTTCATTACACATACGAATCCCCGTATAACGTCCGTCCCAAACCTTTTTCACGTAAGGGTCTGCTGTAGAATATGAACCATTACCGATATTCTGTGTAGCATCGTTCGGTTGCTTGGTATAAGCATTGTCCGTCATTGCTTCACAATAAAGCTGTTCGTCCATATTTCCCAAATAGGTATAGCAAGTATTCAACGCCTTGACAGCTGCTTCAGGATCCTCTTCCCAATAAGTCAAGTCCGTTTCTCTGTCATACGGTGCCGTATCCAAGTCAACACAAGAGGCACCGCCCACTACCAAGACAGCAGATAAAATCAAATTCTTTATAGTTGTTTTCATCACGGTACAGTTTAAAATTTAACATTAAGTCCAAATGAATATACTCTTGCCACAGGATAAGAACGACCACTGCCGTCTCCGGTATATTCCGGGTCCCATCCGCCTTTCATCTTTGTGAAAGTCAACGGATTCTGCACACTGGCAAAGATTCTTAAATTCTTGACATAGAGTTTTTTCATCCATTGTTGCGAGAAAGTATATCCAATCTGCGCATTTTTCAAACGCAAGTATTTAGCATCCTGAATCCAGAAATCTGATTTCGCTGCATTATTAGCAGATTCCGCACCCATTGTCAGACGGGGATAAGTAGCATCCGGATTATTCGGAGTCCAGCGATCTTGATGGAAATCCATTACAGGACCTTCATTGTTATTATGGAAAGCCTCTACAGATTCACCACGCATCCACTTGTTACGTTTTCCTACTCCTTGCCACATCATCGAGAAATCAAAACCTTTATATTCCAAACCATAGGTGAAGCCGAAAGTATATCTTGGGAAGTCATTACCAACAATAAAACGGTCATCGTCCGGTTTAATCACACCATCGCCGTTCTTATCCAAATAACGAATATCTCCCGGTTTCGGTGTAATACCTTCCAAGTGCGGTCCTTTCTGACATTCTTCCTCATTCTGGAAAAATCCATCCGAACGATATGCATAGTAAGAGTACAACGGATAACCTTCCTTGATAATTGTCTGTACATCCGAGCCACCGATAATTTCCGTACCGCGTGTATCTATTACTTCATTAAAGCTATCCGAAATATTTCCGGCGAAGTTATGCACTACCGGACCGGTCTTCAAACGATAACTTACTGATAATTCCCATCCTCTCGTCTCTACCTTACCAGCGTTTTGAATCGGGGCACCATTACCAAACAATCCGGGAACCGGTAAATTCACCAAAATATCTTTTGTACGATTATTGAAGCAATCAAAAGTAATATTCAAATCATTATTCAACAATCCCAATTCGAAGCCGATATTAGCCATACGGGTAGTTTCCCATTTGAGATCAGGGTTTGTAGAAGCAAATTCAGCCGTCTGCGCCAGCTTGTCGCCGAAACTGATACCGTTCTTTACAGACACCGTCTGCATGTATTGATAAGCACCAATGCGGTTATTACCAACCAATCCCCAGGAACCTCTGATTTTTAAAGAAGGAACATACGGTTTCAGTACAGACCAGAATTTTTCTTCCGAGATACGCCATCCTGCCGAGAAAGACGGGAAGACTCCCGAACGGTTTCCTTTCGCAAAATAAGAAGAATAGTCATTACGGATATTAAATTCCAGCAGATATTTCTCATCATAATTATAAGTGGCCCTTGCAAAACCGGAATAGATAGCCCAGTCACTTGCCGAACCACCATTGCTAACTTTATCCCCACTCAAATCACCTACAAAAATATCATATTTAGAATCCTCCGTCAAACGACTGGTAGAGAACTGCTTTTCAGAGAAACCCTCATAAGCATATCCTAATAATCCACCGATAGAGTGTTTCCCTATTTTCGTATTATAAGTCACCATAAGATTGGTAGTGATATTCTTAGAACGATAGAATTGCTCGGTCAACTTATTTTCACTATCTCCCGTACCTTCGAAAGCCTTCCGGTTCTCATGCAAATTATTATTCCAAACACGTCCACCGGCACTTCCGATCAGTTTCAGTCCTTTATATACTTCCCATTCGGCTTGTATGGTTCCCAATAATTCATCATTCACATTCTGGCGATAACCGCCTTCTTCCAAACGCTGCAAACCGTTTGAGTTACTTCCGGCAGGATAATTATAACTGCCATCCTCATTCTTGATCGGGTAAATCGGTGGCATACGGTTTGCCTGCTCAATAATCCATTCCGTCCAGTAAGCATGTTCTTTAATATCATTACGGGCAAATTGAGAAGTCAAATTCAATGTAAAGTTATTCGTCACCTTATGGCTTACATTCAGACGTGCATTGTAGCGCTTATAACCATAATCAGGTCCCTTGAACATACTACTCTGATCCAGATAACCCAGAGAAGCCATATAAGACAACTGATCGTTACCGCCTGTCATCGAAACATTGTGTGAACTTTGAGGAGAATTACGATTATAAAGTTCTTTCACCCAATTTACATTCGGACCACCATTTCTATATTGCGCAATCTGCTCGGGAGTGAATTTTGCAGCTCTTCCCGAATTAACAGCCGCTTCATTATACAGTTCAGCGTATACCCACGAGTCTGCTATCTTAGGCAATGAAGTAGGTTGCTGAACACCATACATAAAATCATAAGAGATTTCCACCTTACCAGCTTTTCCTTTCTTGGTAGTGACAAGTACCACACCATTGGAAGCACGTGAACCATAAATAGCAGTAGAAGAAGCATCTTTCAAAATAGAAATCTGCTCAATATCAGCCGGATTCAGATTGGCGAGCGATCCTTCAATTCCGTCAATAATCACCAACGGATCATTGTTGTTCATCGTATTCAAACCACGGATATTAATAGAAGGTACACTACCCGGAGTAGAACTTCCCTGCTGAATTACCAAACCGGGAGTCGTTCCCTGCATCGCTTCCAATACATTGGAAATCGGCTTTCCTTCCAATTCATCCGTAGAAACAGAAGACACAGCTCCTGTCAGGTTGACTTTCTTCTGCACACCGTAGCCTACCACTACCACATCTTTCAAAGCAACCACATCCGACTTCAACACCACATTGACAAACTGGCGGCCGTTCACCGGAACTTCCTGTGTTTCATATCCTATTGAGGAAACTACCAATACCGCTTTTGAAGCAACATTCAGTGAAAAATTTCCATCCATATCCGTAGCCGTACCCGTAGATACACCTTTCACCAGCACGGTAGCCCCAATCACGGGTTCCCCGTCTGCCATTACCTTACCTTTCACTGCGATTGTATTAGATTGCGCATACAGTTTGGAACCAACAGCCACATTCATACAAACAATCAACATAACAGCCAATAATTGCCAACTCGAAAATGCCGTTCTGAAAAGCCGGCGGGCAAATTGCGCGTTCAATAGATTAGATTGTTTCATAACATTTTATATTTGAATTAATAGAAGAGTTATCATATATTATAAGATATTAAGTTGGGACAAAGCAAAGGAATAAGCCCCTAAAGCAACAGCCCTGCTTGCTCCTAATGTAGAAACAGCAATGCCTATTTTCTTGTGACAGGCATAATGCACCTCTCTCTCCGAAAATGGTATTTTCACCATCTTGTCTTTTTCTTCCAGAAATTTATCAAATGCCTCTTTTTCGGACAGATTGAACACCTCCATCTGCAAACAAGGGAAAGAAGCTCCTGCAAACGTGCCAATCTGCCGATTCATCTCATTCATAATTCCCGGAAGTATGTATTTAGCCGCTCCAGCCACTCCTCCGCCAATCACTACCAAGCCATCAACAATATTCAATGCACGGATGATAGCATCACCGGCCATCTCTCCCAGTTCGTTAAAACTCCGGACAGCAGCCTGCTGATCTCCCTCTGCGGTCCCTTCGGCAATATCATATATATCTTTGGGAGTCAAAGAAGAAGCATCCTTTCCGGTCAATTCCTGATATACTCGCCTGACAGCCCTGATACTGACACTTTCTTCCGCGATCATTTCGGGATATTTCTTATTCCGCATAATCCAGACGTCGCCGCCGCAACCGTTGTCTCCGGTCAGTAACCGGCTGTCAATCACCACTCCGGCACCAAACCCGGTACCCAGCGTTATTCCGAGCAGGTTCTTATATACCTTACTGCTGCCTGCTTCTTTCAGGCGTTTATTCACTTCGGGCAAAGTGCCTGCCAAGGCTTCGCCATAAGCAAACAAATTACCGTCATTATTAATAAAAACCGGAATACCAAACTGTTCCCTCAAATAAGGTCCAAGTGCCACTCCTCCCCTGAAGGCCGGGAAGTTGGGCAAGTCACCAATAATTCCATGCTCATAGTCAGCAGGCCCGGGGAAAGCAAAACTGATAGCTACCGGAAGTTTCGGCAATCGTTTCTCAACTTCCAGGAAACCTTCTACAAGAACAGACAAGCAACGCTCCAAGTCGTCGGACGCTGCCGGAAGGCAAATAGGTTCCACTATTTCGCGACAGCCTTGTATGGCTGAAAACACGAAATTAGTGCCTCCCGCATCGAGCGTCATTACGATTCGTTCATCATGTTCATACATAGTTCTCAAGATATTAGATGATTTATTTCATTATTAAAAGCGTACGTAAGCTTTAATCGTTACACATTCTTTTCCTGCAGATTTACCATACGGGGCAATGGTATATTCTTTCACCCCGGCAGGAATGATAAATGTTTCGGCATAATGCACCACGAAAGGTTCAAAAGCATGAGTAGGACTCTCAACTACGGCCTCTTCTCCCTCCAACAGATTCAGTACATTTACACTATCGTTTGTGTGATGCAACACCGGTGATGAGAAACGGTGGCGACGAGTTTCGATAAATTCATTCGGATGCAGTCCGGTACGTTCTTCCACCCAACCTTCTCCGGAAGCAACTTCCTTAAACTGATTGCGAAGGTGTTCATTCACATATTCCGTATCGCGATTCCAGTTGATAACGCATTTACCACGTTCCACATTGATTGGACGCGGTTTTCCATCCAGTCCCAAGCGTTGCCAGTCCCATAGTTTGAAAGTAAAGAGGTTCGGAGTCGAGCTGATTTCAAGCACCATACTGTTGGCACCGGAACAATGAACGGTTCCTCCCGGGATCAGAAAGTGGTCGTGTTTCTTCGTCGGAATCTTATTTACGTATTTTTCTGCGTCAAACACCAGTTCACCTTTTTGTGCTTTACGCAAATCGCCGATCATCGCTTCTTTGTCCACTCCTGTCTTCACTCCCAGATAAACGACGGCATCTTCTTCCGCGTCTACCATGTAGTAACTTTCATCCTGCGTGTAGTACATACCGAAACTGTCACGGATAAATTGAGTAGTAGGATGCACCTGCAAACTCAAATTACCTCCGCCCATCGTATCCAAAAAGTCGAAACGAATAGGGAAGTCTTTTCCAAAGCGTGCCTCCACCGGTTCACCAAGCAACTCTTTACTTTTCAGCAAAACCAAATCAACCGAAGGCAGTTCAAAGCGCACTCCGTTCACTTCAAAATAAAGGCTGTTCTCTTCAGGTACACAGTCAAAGCACCAGCCGAAATTTTCGCGTTCACGATCCAGGTCGCAAACCTCTTTCATCCATTGACCACCCCAGGGAGCCGGATCGAAGAAAGGAACTACCCGGAACGGTGTGTTCACCGTTGCCTCTACCCCTTTAAAGAAAGTATCCTTATCAATCATCTTCGGTGTCCCGGCCACATGGGTGTCAATCCAGAATTCTACCCTATCAAACAATCTTTCCTTATACCTATCACATACTCTCCAATCGTTGAAATACCCTCTCTTGTATTGCAAAGAAACAGCATCGCTCCGATTGTCTATACCTAAAGCTTTTACCTCATGCCGGCGGAAACGTTGTTGGATTTCCCAACGTGCCATATCCGCATAAACTACCATCGCATCCTGTGGAGCAACAACAGCAGCACCCGTACCTATGATTACAATGGTTTCTTTTGCTTCACTGATTTGCTTCCGTGCAGCAGCCACCTTATCCGCATCCAAATAATCTTCCAGCTTCAAATTGGTAACATAGCCGAATAACACATCTTCAGTCATGAAGCGTTCTGTCAACGTTTGAATTTCTTTTTCCGGTTTCATCAAATCACGTACATTCATCACTCTTCCGGAGAATTCTTTTGAAAAAGCATCCAGCACTTCTTCTTCATATACTCCTGTATATAAATCCACAGCCAGCACTTTTCTTGCATCCATTTTCTTTTTTAACATAGAAATGATACTATCCCAACCCTGAACAAGCATCCCCGTCAGCTTCGTAGAAGGAAATTTATCATAATTAGCTTTTCTCATGTTTATAGCGTTTTTAAATTTTATATGTTCATACATACTTTCAATTGTGCAAATATATAGATTTTATTTTTATTCCAAACAAAACTTGGATTATTTTTTGATAAATCTTATATTTGCTGAAAATAAACCAATCAGAATAGATATGAAATTAGATCATAATAGTGATAAACCGCTTCATATTCAGGCAGAAGAGATACTAAGAAGACTCATAGAATCTGAAGAGTACAAAAACGGGAAGCTATTTCCCAACGAGGTCGAATTGTCTGAACAATTACACATTTCAAGGAACACATTAAGACAAGCTATCAACAAACTCGTGTTTGAGGGGCTTTTGGTGCGAAAGAAAGGTTACGGAACGAAGGTAGTAAAGAAAGGTATCGTAGGCGGAGTAAAGAACTGGCTTAGTTTCTCACAGGAGATGAAGATGTTAGGTATCGAGATTCGCAATTTCGAGCTGCATATCAGTTTAAAGCGTCCAACCGAAGAAATCGGCACATTCTTTGATTTAGGTTCCAATCCCGACACTCGCTGTGTAGTGATGGAGCGTGTCAGAGGAAAAAAAGAATATCCGTTTGTTTACTTCATCTCTTATTTCAACCCCAATATTCCACTAACCGGAGAGGAAGATTATACACGCCCATTATACGAAATGCTGGAAACCCAATATAATATAGTGGTAAAGACCAGCAAGGAGGAGATTTCAGCCAGACTTGCAGGGGAATTTATTGCAGAGAAACTGGAGATAAAATCCAATGACCCTATATTAATAAGGAGAAGATTTGTTTATGATGTGAACGGAGTACCTATTGAATACAACGTCGGGTATTATCGGGCAGACAGCTTTACTTATACAATAGAGGCAGAGAGATAGACCATATGTTCATACATATATAATATAAGGAGGCTATTTTAGAAGTTGAAATTTCTATCTTTCCTTTAAAATAACCTCTTTATATCATCTCTCTTTCCATAATTATGTCCTACCCGTCATTTATTATCGAACTTACCATTAGAGCATCCGGCAAGAATCCGATCCAGACTTTCATCCACAACACCTATCATCTGAAGTTTGGATAATAAATGATAGTAGGAAGTTTTTCCTACTCCTTCTATTCTCAACAGACTTTTCCAACCTCTTCCCGATACTATATCCAACAAATCTTTCACCGTTCGAACATCTTGATTATACAAGATATTAGCCAACCGGGTATCAGCTACTTTACAAACAGGCAATTGAAGTATCCACTCCTCCTGCCCAACATTTATATTCTTATTATTGTCTACCAAGGATAAAAAACGAGCATCGATAGCACGCTTTCGATAAGTAGCCAATATATCTTTTTTCAGTTTCAACCCTTTAAGTATAGAGTTATACATTTGCAATGTCTTCCCATAGGTAATTCGATGCCGATCAGCCACTTTCGCTACTGATTCTCCTGTAGAAATTGAATAGAAGATATCGCGGGTAACAGGGTGAAGAATCAATGCTGACAGTTCACGAATGATTATTTCATATAGCGGTTTACAAGTCGTCTGTGTTCTCAATACATATAGTAGATCATCGTATTTGGAAATGATAAAGTCCCGTTCCAGTTTCTTTTCTTCTACGATTTTAGAAAGGTAACCTGCTTCTAAACCAAGTCTTTTGTGAGCTTCCAGATAAGCATCCAAACTCTCATCATCCAAAAACAACTGATCGTCGATTCGGGAACTCGTAATGTATCCAAGATTTGCCCAATTCTTTAGAATAGCTTCTTGAATGTCGCGTCTTTCAGACATCTGTTTTGTTGTGAGCCAATTTGACATAAAAAAACGGAACTAGATTAATAATATCAACTAGTTCCGTACCTTTTATTATAAAAGAGTACGGAGCTGCCACAATCCCGCAAACAGGAGGTAGTAGCGGCTACCTTTCAGACACGGGCAGACAGCCCGTACCCTATGAGAAGTCATAGAAGTACAGGCGTCTCCCGGTGTCTGAAAAAAAATCCGCTACGATTTCCTGTTCACCGAGGAAACGCACAATCGCATACCACAAAGGCATACTACGTTCCAATGACAAAGGTACAAATACTTTTCGGAAAATAACAAGAGAGAGGTATAAATGTTTAGGAAAGAAAACGAATGATGATTGTATAATTAAAACGTATGTATATAAAAAAGGCAGGTTTCAATAAGTTTTTTGTTTCGTATATAAAATAAGGGGCACACCATTTTGTCTCGTATACAAAACAAAATATTTAATAAAGCTGCTCTAATCTAGAGCACAATATCATTCAAGTCAAAATAAAGCAAACGTGTAGCAGAATCCACATCTTCATTATTCAAAGGAATAAACCCATTTTTCTCATAAAAAGGAACAGCTGCTGCATACGCATCTACAGTTAAAAAGCGACAACCCGTTTTATTTTCAAGTACATTACTTACAGCTAACAAAGCTTCCCGATAAAGAAAAGGTTCGTATTTTATTTTTTAAAGATTTTCATTGCCAGTTCATAGTCTTTCAACCTTTTTTCCCGCTGCTCCGGCGTTTCACTACGCTTCTCTTTCATCCGTTCTTCAAATCGCCGAGCATCTTCTCCGAAAAGTATCGGAGTTTCCTTAATTGGTCTTGCCATACTTATACAACTCCTTTCTTTGGGTTTATACGCTACAAAAGTAATTGAATAAATCAGGAAGTGCAAGTTATAACGAAGTTATCTTATTCAAATAAGAAACCACTCTACAATTAAAGCACCTCTCTCTTACATAAACTACCTACTTTTGTAGCAAATAACAATTCGTTCCACCTAGGTAGAACTAAACAAATACCATGGTCGAACCAAACGATAACCAAGGTAGAACTAAAGAATAACCTTGGTAGAACGAATTAATAGTAGTAATTAATCCATTAATAATAGAATATGAGTGCTTTATATGACTTATTTGAAAATCCACCGTCACCTGACGGAGAGAAACAACCGCTACATGCCCGTATTGTCTCCAAAGGAACCGTAGATAAAGAAGAGTTTCTGGATCGTGTCCACAAATTTACCGGTATCAGCAGAAGTTTATTGGCAGGAGCCATGGAAGCCTTTGCCAATGAAGCACGGGATTTACTAGCCGACGGCTGGAATGTAGAAATGGGAAACTTCGGATTCTTCTCTACATCGTTGCAATGTCCGCCGGTTAAAGATAAAAAAGAAATTCGGGCAGCGTCTGTCCAAATGAAAAATATTAATTTCCGCGCAAGTCGTCCATTCAAGAAAGAAGTAGGCGACAAAATGAGGCTGCAACGAGGAGAATCTATCACACGCCCTAAGAAAAATAGTATCTCCCGTGAGACGTGTCGCGAGCGCCTCAACACATATTTGGAAAATCACCTATTCATCAGCCGGACAGATTATAGCCATCTGACAGGACGAAATAAAAAAGTAGCTATTGAAGAATTAAATTCCTTTATTACCGACAGAATAATCCAAAAGGAAGGGGTTGGAAAGTTGACTGTATATATAAAGGTATAAACTCTTGGAACACAGAATTAAGAGCCACAACAAGATTATTGCTGTTGTAACTCAAGTATGATTTCATCAGTGATGTAGGCATCACTCAACGTTATAAGCGGATATTGTTTATTAAGAAGCAATGCATATACCTTACTATTATAGAACAAGTGCAATGCTTTTTCGGGAGAAATATTCAAACGCTCCGCTAATTGCATCACCACACGAGTGTATTTATTCCATACTAATACATCTATCATAAACGCAGTTTATTTTATTGTTATATATTCTTTGAAAGAGAGACACTCGTCAATGAGACGTTGATTGAGAATCCTTTACCAAAGTCGAGGTTTTCGCGTCCGACACCGACCAAAGGATACTCTACGGCCTGCGTACTACCATGATAGACCTTCATACAGATTCTCCTTTTTCTTTATAATGGGCTTCCCAGTTTTCAAGAGCTTCTACCAACGTATCGGCTATGTACTCACGACTCTGGGTGTGAAGCATGTCATATCCACTTATCAGGTATTGACGGATAAGATTCAGTTTTTCCAAACGGTTATAGAGAGTAGGAGCCGGAATACCCAACTTCTGGGCGGCACTCTCAATGGCAAAAATCACAAACTCCATGACTTTGCCATCAACAACGGGGGCTGATTGGCTTGAATGTAGCATACTATACCTCTATTATCTTAGTGTAATATGTACAAATATAGTGTTTATTCTTGCAACGTTCATCGTTTTTCGGCATATTTTATGATTATCAAGAACATTTGAGTATCGTGAAACTGATTGAAATACTCCCTATTTGGAAATGGCTATTAAAGTAGAACATCTAAGAATCTATAAATCAGAATCATACAAACAAAATAAATAAAAGTGAATCAAAGTACGTACATCTAGGATCGTTAAAGCACCTCCCCGGAAAGTGCCCATAGTATCTTTGCATCGTGATCACAAAGAGAATTGATAAGTAAAGTAACTAATTAAAAAAAACAAAAAACTATGGCACTTAGATACGTCATTAAAAAAAGAACATTCGGCTTTGATAAAACTAAAGCTGAAAAGTATGTAGCACAAAATATAATCACCAATACGGTGGATTTCAGAGATTTGTGCGAGGAAATCACTAAAGTAGGAATGGTTCCCAGTGGAGCGGTAAAATTTGTACTCGATGCTTTGATCGATACATTGAATCTCAACCTTAGAAAAGGCATCTCTGTTCAATTAGGAGATTTCGGATGCTTCCGTCCAGGTATGAATTGCGAAAGTCAGGATGCTGAAAAAGATGTAGATAGCGATACGATACGCAGAGTGAAAATCATTTTCACTCCGGGCTACAAATTCAAAGAGATGCTAAGTAAAGTCAGTGTTCAAAAAGCGGTGGCTTCCGATGATGGTTCCATCAGCCCGGAGCAACCGGATCCCAACCCGAATCCAAACCCGGATGACGGCAAAGGAGAAGCACCGGACCCGGCAGCATAAGACTAATCATCAGCCTTTAAAAGCAGGAAAACAGTACCCGCCTACGGGCGGATACTGTTTCCCAAAGTATTCCTGTAAAAGACTTGACAACGCCTTTTTTATTTTGTATCTTTACAACATCTTAAAACATTAAAATATCAACATGAAAGAATTGCCATCAGAAGAGGAAGAAATTCCGTTTCGCATTAAAACTTATAAGAAAAAGGAATTGGCTTGTATGTACAATCCGAACATTACACCCCGTTGCGCCATACGCATATTCACCAAATGGATTAAAATAAATAAAGAACTGCTCCGGTTATTGACTGCCACAGGTTATCATCCGCGTACACGAACTTTTACTCCCCGACAGGTACAAATCATCACCAGTATTCTGGACATTCCATAAGGATGTCCAGAATACTGGTTTTATCATTGCAGTTGTCCCGCCGCTTTCAAATAAGCCACATAATTCACATACAATTGGAAATGGGCATCCACTTTCGTCTGATAAGCCTGCTGCCAAAGCACTTGTGCTTCCAGATAATCCGAAAGAGTTTCCAGTCCCACTTCATATTGCTTACCACTGACTTTCATATTCTCCTCTGCCTGTTCCAGCGAACGTTCGGAAAGCTCCGTTTCCAACCGGGCCTCATCCAGATTATTGGCAGCTTGCATCAACTCCAGCAACATCTTTTCATTGACATTTTCCTGTTCAAGACGAGCTTGTTCCAACTTCACTTTGGCAGACTTTACTTTATTGGTACGTTCGCCAAAATGAAACAGAGGGACAGAGACATTCAGGAATACGGAAAAAGCACCCTTTTTCATCAAAGTTTCATCATTGACTTCCAATCCGTGAAGATAATCATAACTACCTCTGACGCCGATACGCGGCAATAGTTCACTACGATTCAGCTTTACTTCCTGCTCGGCAATGGCTATTTGTTTGTTCAAGATTCCATATTCGGGACGGGCGGTAATATCAGAAACCTGCACTTTCCATTCCTGCTCCACTTCCGGAAAATCATCAGATATATCAATCTGTGCTGTCAAAGGGCGTCCGATGTAATGACAGAGATTCATACCCGCAAGACGGAGGGCGTTATCAGCCTTTCGCAAAGAAAGTTCACTCTCGTTGAGCTTCACCTGCACTTTCAGTACATCATTTTGCGGTTTCATGCCATGTCGGTGAGCACTCTTCACATTTTTGAAAAGTTCCGTTAGTAAGTTATGATATTTTTCCGCCACTTTTCTCATTTCCTTGGCTTTCACTAACTGCACGTATGCTTTATCTGTATTCAGAATAACTTCCGAAGTAGTTAAGGCTTCGTTCAAGTGTGCCATTTCTTTTCCCAGTAGTGACATTTTATAGGCGGCACGGATTTTTCCTCCCATATAAAGAGGTTGCTCCACTTGTATACCGCCCGAGTAAACAGTTCCGACCTTATAATCCAGATTCAATCCGGGAAAATAAGCGAAACCGCTCGATACCAGTTCTCCGGTAGCAGGATTGGGCAGGAAAACCGGAAGATTTCCTCCCGGAACTCCGAGACTTCCATCCGCTGTGCTATAAATACCCGTTCCGTTGACTGTAAAATTAGGGAAGAAATTGGCTTTATAACTAAGAGACATCAATCGGGCTGCTTCCGTCTGCTTATTAGCGGCAGCCATATCCTTATTATATTTCAGTGCCATTTCACGGCATTGTGCCAGACTTAGTTTTTCTTGCGCGGCAAGAGAAACCGACAGGCCGAACAATACACCCGCTACACTAATGGCTACAAGAATTTCTTTTTTCATTTGTCTGTCTTTTTTATATGAAAGAATAATGCATACAAAATCGGGATAAAAAGCAACGTTATCAACGTGCCGAACAGCAACCCACCCATAATAGAAGCCGCCAACGAACCGAACATGGCATCCGGCAACAATGGAATCATTCCCAAAATCGTAGTCAGCGAAGCCATCATCACGGGACGGAGACGACTTTGCGAACTATCTATCAATGCCGTCACAGGTTCTACTCCCTGATTAATCTGCAAAGTGATCTCATCCATCAATACAATACCATTCTTAATAATCATGCCGATCAATCCCAATGTACCGACGATAGCCACAAAGTTGAATGTCTTCCCGGTAAGCAGCATTACAGCAACAACACCGACAAATACCAGCGGAATAGTACAGAAGATGATAACCGGTTTCCGGTAATCTTTGAACAGCATGATTAGAATGGATATCATCAGAATGATAGCAAACGGGAAATTCTTGAACAGATATTGCATAGACTTTGTGCTGGCGTTCCTCTCGCCTTGCCATTGAAGCCGATATCCGTCAGGCAGCGGAATCTGTTCAATCTGCGTGGCAATGGATTGCCGCGCCTTCTCCGTTTCTACCCCCGGAACAGGAGAACATTGCACCCGTTGGCTACGCTGCCCGTTATAACGGGGAACCACCGGATCTTCCCACTTCACATCAATCCGCTTACTGATTTGTTTTAACGGAGTTGTTCCCATCAACGTTTCCACCAGTTCTTCTTTTGATAGTGTTCCTGTCTTCAGTTTCATCATCATTTCCTGTGTCAGCAAACCGTTCAGAGAAGGAAGAGACGAGAATATCTGCGTATTGTCCAGGTTTTCAATCGGATTTCCGTGTTCGTCCAGGCAACGCAAGTAGATATTATCTTTGTGAATACCTTCGTAGAAAGACCCGATAGGGATGCCGCTGGTAGCGGTCAGTAGAGATAGGCTTACATCATTACGGCTCAATCCGATAGCACGTGCCGCAGGCTGGTCATATTCAATAGTCAGTACCGGAATTTGCAGTTCCCAGTCCGTGGTAATCAGGTAAACATCCGGGCAATTCTCCATAATCTTGCGGGCACTGTCTGCCAACTGATGCAAAACAGCAGGATCAGGACCGGTAAATTGCGCTTCAATAGGATATTTTTTGAACATCAGATTGTAGCGGTTCATCTTTACGTAAGCATCCGGATAATGTTGTGAAAGATATTGTTGAATTTCCGCCATGTTATCCACCAAATCGTCCGGAGAGGTGAAGTCGATAATCAGTTCACCGTAAGATAAGGAAGGATTGGCTACGTTACGCACCAAGTTATAACGGGCAGGTGTACCACCGATAGAAGTAGTGACGTGTGTAACTTCCGGACGCTTTTTCAGGTAAACTTCGATTTCTTCCAAGTCATGTGCTACACGAGTGGAGTTAGTCCCTTCCGGCAATTTATATTCCATGTAAAGCTGATCGTAGACCATATCCGGGAAAAAGCCCTGCTTCATAAACCGATAACTGAAAGCCGAAAGCAATACCAAAGCAATCATTGTAAACACAAAACTCCAACGATGTGCCAGACTGAATTTCAATAATGAACGGAGCACAGCATAAATCTTTCCTTCATACACACGTTTTCCGGCAGCAGTAGTTGCCGCAGAGATTTCCGGATGCAAAATCCGGTCGGCCATCAACGGAACGTGCACCAAGGCCAGCACCCAGCTAAGCAATAGGGAAACAGCGAGTACGATAAACAAATCGCGCGTATATACGCCTGCCGTATCAGGCGACATAAAGATAGGAAGAAAAGCGATGATGGCAATCAGAGTAGCTCCCAGCAAAGGCATTGCTGTCTGCCGTCCGATAGCAGTCATTGCTTCCATCCGGCTCTTCCCGGCTTTCAAATCTACCAAAATACCGTCGATGATAACAATCGCGTTATCCACCAGCATCCCCATCGCAAGCACGAACGAGGCCAATGAAACACGCTGCATCGTACCATCCATAAAATAAAGGAACAGGAAGGAACCGAATACCGTCACTACCAGGCTGATACCGATAATCACCCCGCTCTTGAATCCCATAGCAATCATCAGGATAACGACTACGATAATCACGGATTCTATCAGATTAAGAATGAACGTCCCCAACGAAGTGCCTACGCGTTCCGGCTGATAGAAAACCTTATGACACTCTACTCCTGCCGGAAGGCGTTCAGCCTTTAGTTGCTCCAGTTTCTTTTCCACTCGATGCCCCACTTTAATAATGTCGGCATCCGGAGAAGCAGCCACCATGATTCCTATCGCACGCTGGCGGTCATAAAACAATTCGTTGCGGGTAGGGTCTTCATAATCTTTCTCAATACGGGCTATATCACTCAACCGCAACTGATCGGCATCATGTCCCTGAATCAGCATACGACCGATATCCTCCACCGTCTTAAACTTGTCACTGACTGTCACCCGGATACGATTATCGCCATTATCATAATAACCAGTATAAGTAGTTTGGTTCTGTCCGTTCAATGTGGCTAGCACTTCGGCGGGTTTCACACCCAAGTTGGCCATCCGGTCTTGCAAAAGAGAGATATTAATACATTCGGGACGTTTACCGTATAAGTCAACGCGCTCCACCCCATCCAGTTCACTGACTTCACGTTTCACCAGTTCTGAATAATCAGATAGTTCCCTATCGGAAAGTCCGTCACCCGTCAAAGCGAAAAACATTCCGTAAACATTTCCAAAATCATCTTTTACAATAGAAGGATTGGCACCTTCGGGAAGTTCTGCCTGTGCGTTCGCCACTTTACGACGCAACAGATCCCAGCATTGTTCTACGTCCGTCTCTTTGACAGTCGTTTTCAGTTCTACCTGAATCAGGGAGAGATCGTTGTAGGAATAACTTTCCACATTATCTATATTCCCCATGGAGCGAATATTCTTCTCCAGTACATCCGTCACCTCTAATTCTACCTGATGCGCAGACGCACCGGGATAGGTGGTGACTACCATGGCAAGCTTTACCGTTATTTCTGGGTCTTCCAGTTTACTCATTTCATAACTGGAATAAGCTCCTCCTACAATCAGTACGGCAATCAGGAAGTAGATCAACTTCTTGTTCTCAAATGCCCATTTACTAATATCAATCATAGCAGTCCTCCCACATTGGTTTCAGTAGCCGGAAGAAGCGGTTCCACCTGTTCTCCCTCTTTTACATGATGTACCCCCGAAGCGACAACCAAGTCACCGGGATTCGCTCCGTCTGAAGTAATCAGGCATCTGCCGTCGCTAAGCAGACGGGTGACGGTCACATCACAACGGCGAATAGCGTGACTGGAAGCATCATAAAGAAAGATACTCGTACGCCCGTTCTCACGAAGAATCGCTCCACCGGGAACCGACAGGTTACACACATCTCCTTCACTACATTCGATAGTTACCATTGTATTCATGCCGGGCGATGGAACTGCCTGTTTATCTTCTTTTTTCAGTTGAAGCCGCATGGTGTACAACTGATTGGCATTTGCCTTAGGGGTGACACTAATCAGTTCCAAAGCATATCTTTGATGAGGATAAATATCGAATGTACAATAGTAGCGGGTAAACTGCTGTCGACGAATATATTCCACTGCCGGAAGATTAATCTCCACCTCCGGGCTTCCCTCACTGATGATGGAAACGACGGGCATACCGGCAGCTACCGTCTCATGGGAATCAAAAAGACGTTTCTGCACATATCCGTTAAAAGGAGCATACAAACGGGTGTATGCCAACTGGTCTTTAGCATGGTTATATTTGGCGGTAATCTGTCTCAATCCGTACACGGCCTTATCGTTAGCATCCGGTGTTGTCACATTTTCCTTATAAAGTGCCATCACCCGTTCCGCCTCCGCTTTCACACTTTGATATTCTGCTTCTGCCGCATCCAGCTGAATCTGATAGTCTGTCGGATCTAATTCTGCCAGTAATTGCCCTTTACGCACATAGGCACCGTCATTTACATGCATATACTGAATAGTACCACTCACCCGGAAAGACAGACTTATGTCCTGTGCCGCTTTCACCCGTCCCGGAAACTGCAAAGCTATTTGTCTGTCGGCAGAAAGTACGGTATCAATCTTCACTGCCGGCTTACTGTCTGTGTTTTGTACACGTTGCCCACACGAAGTCAACAGAACTGCTAAAAATCCTGTTAATAAGAAGTCCAATCGTCTCATATTTTCACTTATTAGTTAGTTGCCACAAAAGTATCCCAAGCAAACATGAGGAGAAAGGTTGATTTAGACGAAACATTGTTCTATTTGTACGTTACCTAAGATAAAAAGCCGAAATAGTTTGCTATTTGTATTTATTTGTTTATTACTTTGTAAAGAAATTCATTTCAACGAAAAGGAATATGGAACCACTGATGCCATTCAAATATGTTATAATATCTCCGGAAGATACTTCCATGAAAGAAGGATGCATTATTTCCGAATTCAACCAATGCGGACTTTTCCTCTGCCAGAAAGGACAGGCGGAAATCCTGTTGGGAGGTAGACCATATCAGATTAACAAAAGGAATCTTTTCATATATACAGCAGCCAACCTTCTACAGATACGCCAAAGAAGCGCAGACTTGGAAGGAATCATGATAGAGGTCGACCTGGATTATGTCATACCAATAGTAAACAAAGTAGCTAACTCGGAAAATTTGCTTTATTTGCGGGAAAATCCCTGCCTGTCGCTCTCTGAAGAGCAATATACATTTGTAGAGAACTTGCTCAAATCTGTAGAAAAACGAATTAACAGGGAGAATATCTGTAACAGTTCCCGTCAGAAACAACATTTAATTTCTGAATTAATCAAATCCTGGGGACAGGTGATATGCTATGAGTTATTAAACATTTATTTCAGTAACGAACCCCAAACACCACTGCCACAGGATAAAAAGGATAAGATCTTCCAAAATTTCATGATTACCCTTTATCGATATTATCGTCAGGAACGTGATGTTACTTTTTATGCAGACAAGCAATGCTTGTCCGCCCGATATTTTTCTTCTGTCATCAAGGAGAAATCAGGGAGCAGTGCTTTGCAGTGGATTATACAGAATGTCATTACAGAAGCTAAATATCTGCTCGATAATACCGATTTAAGTATTAAGGAAATAGCAACCAAACTCAACTTCCCCACACAATCATTCTTCGGGAAATATTTCAAGCAGTATGTCGGTATATCTCCTAAAGAATATCGGAACAAACTTATCAAACAGTAACTTTCTTAAACTGCCGGAACTGCCACCACAACATTCCTCCGGATATAAGACTAGCCGCCAAATCTGCCACAGGCATACTGGCCCAAACGCCCATTTGTCCATAATAGTGAGGTAGAATCAATAAACAGGGAACGAGAAATAACATCTGCCGCGTCAGCGACAAGAAAATGGCTTTACTTGCCATTCCAATACTCTGGAAGAAGTTGGAAGCTACCATCTGAAACCCAACAATCGGGTAGAAAAATACCACAATACGAAAACCTTTAGAAGCAATGCTGATTAACTCTTCGTCCGAAGTAAAGATGGAAGATACGATTTCCGGAATAAACATACCGATCAGAAAACCAATCGTTGTCACTACAGTTGCACAACAAATGGTTACTTTCAGTACTTCCGTCACACGAGGATAGAGCTTCGCACCAAAATTATATCCCGCAATGGGCTGCATCCCTTGGTTTAGTCCCAATACAATCATAATAAAGACAAAAACAATACGATTAACAATACCGAATGCACCGATCGCCAAATCACCTCCATGCTCTTTTAATCCCTGATTAATCAGAATCACAATAAAGCAAGACGCCATATTCATCAAGAAGGGAGACATACCAATAGCCAATGAATCCAGCACGATTTTCCGTTTCAAACGGAAAATACCCTTTTTCAACCGTATCAGTTCATCTTTGCGACAGAACAAATGAAGCTGCCAGACCAATGCGATCAACTGTGCACAAACCGTAGCCGTAGCCGCCCCACGGATTCCCCAGTCGAATACAAAAATAAACAATGGAGCAAGCAATACATTGATTATCACTGTCGTTATTGTTGCCATCATCGCTTTCTGCGGATGGCCCGAAGCACGGAGCACTGCATTCAAACCCAGATATAAATGGGTAACCACATTTCCGAGCAAGATAACCTGCATAAATTCACGGGCATATTTCACCGTTTCATCGCTTCCCCCGAAAAAGTAAAGTATCGGATCGAGAAAAGGAAGAACGATTACCGTAAAAGAGATACCTATAATAAGGTTTAATACAAACACATTTCCCAAAACCCGCTGTGCGGTATCATAATCTTTCTGTCCCAGCTTCACCGAAATCAATGTAGCCGCACCGACACCGACCAACGAGCCGAAAGCCGCGGCAAGATTCATTAGCGGGAAAGTTAATGCCAACCCGGAAATAGCCATCGCACCTACCCCGTGACCGATAAAAATACTATCTACCATATTGTAAAGAGAAGACGCCGTCATGGCGATAATTGCCGGAATGGCATACTGCATTAAAAGCTTCCCAATCTTTTCCGTACCCAACGCAGTGGGTGTCTTTTGTCCTGTCATACCTATTAGTTTGAGGTGGCAAAGATACAAAAAAGAGGTGGATTACAGGATATATGAGAAAAGTTTCGTATTTTTGCCTCCAAAATTGAGTTAATACGTAACGAAATGAATATATTAGAACTAAGTGAACAGGAAATCATTCGACGCAACAGCCTGAATGAGCTTCGTGCAATGGGTATCGACCCATACCCTGCAGCAGAGTATGTAACCAATGCTTTCTCTACAGATATTAAAGCTGAATTCAAGGACGAGGACGAGCCGCGCCAGGTTTCTGTAGCCGGACGTATCATGAGCCGCCGAGTAATGGGTAAAGCTTCTTTTATCGAATTACAGGACTCTAAAGGTCGCATCCAGGTGTACATCACCCGCGACGACATCTGTCCGGGAGAAGACAAAGAACTGTACAACGCTGTATTCAAACGCCTGCTCGACTTAGGTGACTTTATCGGTATCGAGGGCTTTGTATTCCGCACCCAAATGGGCGAAATCAGTATTCACGCAAAGAAGCTGACCGTACTTGCAAAATCTATCAAACCGCTTCCTATCGTAAAATACAAGGACGGCGTAGCTTACGACTCTTTTGAAGATCCCGAACTCCGTTATCGCCAACGTTATGTAGACCTGGTGGTAAACGACGGTGTGAAAGAGACATTCCTGAAGCGTGCCACCGTAGTGAAAACACTGCGTAACGCTCTCGATGAAGCCGGATACACTGAAGTGGAAACGCCTATCCTGCAATCTATTGCCGGTGGAGCAAGCGCCCGCCCGTTCATCACGCACCATAACTCGCTGGATATAGACCTTTACCTGCGCATCGCAACGGAACTTTATCTGAAGCGACTGATTGTAGGTGGTTTTGAAGGTGTATATGAAATCGGCAAGAACTTCCGTAACGAGGGTATGGACAAGACCCACAATCCGGAATTTACCTGCATGGAACTCTATGTTCAGTACAAGGATTACAACTGGATGATGAACTTCACCGAGAAATTGCTGGAACGTATCTGTATCGCTGTAAACGGCTGTACGGAAAGCGTTGTCGACGGAAAGACTATCAGCTTCAAAGCTCCTTACCGCCGTCTGCCTATCCTCGACGCTATCAAGGAAAAGACCGGTTACGACCTGAACGGCAAGAGCGAAGAAGAAATCCGCCAAGTCTGCAAGGAACTGAAAATGGAGGAAATCGACGACACAATGGGTAAGGGCAAGTTGATTGACGAAATCTTCGGCGAATTCTGCGAAGGTACTTATATCCAGCCGACTTTCATCACCGATTATCCGGTTGAAATGTCTCCGCTGACCAAGATGCACCGCTCTAAACCGGGACTGACCGAACGTTTCGAACTGATGGTGAACGGTAAAGAGCTGGCTAATGCCTACTCGGAATTGAACGACCCACTGGATCAGGAAGAACGTTTCAAAGAGCAGATGCGTTTGGCCGACAAGGGAGACGACGAAGCGATGATTATCGATCAGGACTTCCTGCGCGCTTTACAATACGGTATGCCTCCTACATCGGGTATCGGTATCGGTATCGACCGTCTGGTGATGTTAATGACCGGACAGACTACCATTCAGGAAGTATTGTTCTTCCCGCAAATGCGCCCGGAAAAAGTAGTGAAAAAAGACGCTGCTGCCAAATACATGGAATTGGGAATTGCAGAAGACTGGGTTCCGGTGATTCAAAAAGCCGGTTACAACACAGTTGCCGACATGAAAGATGTCAATCCGCAGAAGCTGCACCAGGACATCTGCGGCATTAACAAGAAATATAAATTAGAACTGACCAATCCGTCGGTAAACGACGTAACTGAGTGGATACAGAAAATTTAATAAGTTCTTCATCCAAATCCATACAAATGAAATTACCCGGCAAGATAGCGATAATGGGCGGAGGAAGTTGGGCTACAGCCATCGCAAAGATGTGTCTGGCCCAAGAGGACTCTATCAATTGGTACATGCGGCGAGACGACCGCATTGCCGATTTTAAACGATTAGGGCACAATCCGGCTTATCTGACAGGAGTGAAATTTGATACGAGACGCATCACTTTCAGTTCCAACATCAACGATGTTGTGAAAGAATCGGATACACTGATCTTCGTCACTCCCTCTCCTTATCTGAAGGCGCATCTGAAAAAGTTGAAAACCAAGATAAAAGATAAGTTTATCATCACCGCTATCAAAGGAATCGTACCCGATGACAACGTTATTGTATCGGAATACTTCACAAAAGAATATGGTGTGCCACCAGAAAACATAGCAGTCCTTGCAGGTCCCTGCCACGCAGAAGAAGTGGCTTTGGAACGCCTCTCCTACCTGACTATCGCCTGCCCTGATAAAGACAAGGCACGTATCTTCGCACGCCGTCTGGGAAGCAGCTTCATCAAAACATCTGTCAGTGATGACGTGGCGGGTATCGAATACAGTTCGGTACTCAAAAACGTGTATGCCATTGCTGCCGGTATCTGTAGCGGACTGAAATATGGCGATAACTTCCAGGCTGTATTGATCTCTAACGCCATTCAGGAGATGAATCGTTTCCTGAACACGGTGCATCCGTTGAACAGAAACGTAGATGAATCTGTTTATCTGGGGGATTTATTGGTGACCGGCTACTCCAACTTTAGTCGTAACCGGACTTTCGGAACGATGATAGGTAAAGGGTATTCCGTGAAAAGTGCGCAAATTGAAATGGAAATGATTGCAGAGGGTTACTATGGTACGAAATGTATCAAAGAAATCAATAAGCATCATCATGTCAATATGCCGATACTGGACGCTGTGTACAACATCCTGTACGAACGTATCTCACCAATGATCGAGATTAAATTGCTGACTGACTCTTTTAGATAATCTTTAAACAAGAACGATATGATTAGTTTAAACATTGAAAAGACATTTGGATTTATCTCCAAAGAAAAGGTTTTTGCTTACGAAGCTGAAGTAAAAGCCGCACAGGAAATGCTTGAAAAAGGTACAGGCAAAGGTAATGACTTTCTAGGATGGTTGCATTTGCCTTCTTCTATCACTAAAGAACACTTGGCCGACCTGAACGCTACAGCAAAAGTGTTAAGAGATAACTGTGAAGTAGTAATTGTTGCCGGTATCGGTGGCAGCTATCTGGGTGCCCGTGCCGTAATCGAAGCTTTGTCTAACAGCTTCACTTGGTTGCAGGAAAAGAAAACGGCTCCTGTCATGATCTATGCAGGACACAATATCAGCGAAGATTATCTGTACGAACTGACTGAATATCTGAAAGATAAGAAATTCGGTGTCATCAATATTTCTAAATCAGGAACTACTACCGAAACTGCTCTTGCTTTCCGTTTGCTGAAAAAGCAATGTGAAGATCAGCGCGGTAAAGAAACTGCAAAGAAAGTAATCGTTGCTGTGACGGACGCTAAAAAAGGTGCTGCCCGTGTTACAGCTGACAAAGAAGGATATAAAACATTTATCATCCCTGACAACGTAGGCGGACGTTTCTCTGTACTGACTCCGGTTGGTTTGCTGCCTATCGCAGTAGCCGGATTTGATATCGACAAACTGGTTGCCGGTGCTGCCGATATGGAAAAAGTATGCGGATCGGACGTTGCATTTGCTGAAAACCCGGCTGCTATTTATGCTGCTACCCGCAATGAGTTGTACAGAAATGGCAAGAAGATCGAAATCCTCGTTAACTTCTGCCCGAAACTGCACTATGTAAGCGAATGGTGGAAACAGCTTTACGGAGAATCGGAAGGAAAAGACAATAAGGGTATCTTCCCTGCATCGGTAGATTTCTCTACAGACCTTCATTCTATGGGTCAATGGATTCAGGAAGGCGAACGTTCTATCTTCGAAACTGTGATTTCAGTAGAGAAAGTTAACCACAAACTGGAAGTTCCTTCTGACGAAGCAAATCTGGACGGCTTGAACTTCTTAGCCGGCAAGCGTGTGGACGAAGTGAACAAGATGGCCGAACTGGGAACGCAGCTGGCTCACGTAGACGGTGGCGTACCTAATATGCGCATCGTACTTCCGGAATTGAGCGAATACAACATTGGTGGTCTGCTCTATTTCTTCGAAAAGGCTTGTGGTATCAGCGGTTATTTGCTGGGCGTGAACCCATTCAACCAACCGGGTGTGGAAGCATACAAAAAGAATATGTTTGCCTTGCTGGACAAACCGGGTTATGAAGAGGAATCCAAAGCAATCCGTGCAAAACTATAAATCAAGAACGTTTTATAAACGGTAAACTATAAACAATGAACGGTGAACAACTATGCTATATACATGGATTTGTTCACCGTTCATTATTATATTCAATTGATTGCAGTTTCCGATTGTACCGCTTATTGCCCGTTGTACCGTTTACTGCTCACCACTTCTACTTCTCATCTTCCACTTTCGTCTTCAAACCGATTTCTTCCTGTGCTCCTTCACATTCGGCTTTGGAAGAAAGATAGAACTCTAATTTCACATCACCGTTCTTATCTACCTGTTTAATGGTCGCAATCACCATAATTTTGGCTTTTGACACCCCATCCTTAAAACGAAGCTGTCCTTTTTCCACATCTGTCAGATTTCCCTCTGTAGATACTTCTGTTTGCTCATAAAAGAGTTTGGTATCCACTTCATCGTCATTCTGAAGTTTAAAGGTTTTCAGTTCTGCCCCATTTCCATCCAAAAGCAGAAAGGCTTTCACTTCATCTCCCACTTTCAAGGCGGGCAGTTCCTCCCTCTGATTCGCATAGTCTTTTTCATCGGAACTGGTATTTTCACCGTCCGATTCGATCTTCGCATAAAGCTTTTCTATCTTGATAACAGGACTTTCCCCACTATCAGAGCAGGCGCCTAAAAACAATGGTAGCAACAATAATACTCTCTTTTTCATGCTATCGTCGAGTTTATAACGTTACAAAAATACACATATTCTTCTAAACAGCAAATAATTATGTAGTTAATCGCTTGGGAGCGTCATTTGCAACTATCTTCCCTTTCTAACTTATCTCTCATTTTTTATCGTTATCTTTGCCTCGTATACAGTTGTAGATGAAGCGAATCAAACTTAAAAAACAAATAGAATGGCAGGAAATTTATTAAAGAAGTCCAGTGGACTCATGCTACTATGTAGCGTATCATTGCTAATGATAGTCATGACCGGTTGTCAGGAAGCCAAACTCAAAACTGTAATCGGGATAGCCAACAAACAGTGTCCGCTGGACATGGGAGAAGTCGGCAATATTACCAGTATCATCTACGACGGGGATAACGTAGTGTACACTCTCAACATGAACGAGGAAATTACCAATATTAAGATTTTGAAAGATAATCCGGAAAGCATGAAATCATCTATCAAAATGATGTTTCAGAATCCGGCTGCTGATGTAAAGGAAATGCTGAAATTGATGGCTAAGTGTAATTCCGGATTACACATGATATTTGTAGGGAATAAGTCGGGCGAACAAGCGGTTTGCGAACTTACTGCCGAAGAATTGAAAGAGGTTATCAATACAAATGCCGACCCGGCACAAAGCGGACAGACAAAGCTTGAAGCGCAACTGAAAATGGCGAATCTGCAATTTCCAATGCAGGCCAGTGAAGAAGTCGTTGTCGAAAAAATCGAAATCATAGGTGAATCGGTTGTTTATATATGCAGTGTGGACGAAGAGTTGTGTCCTATCAGCCAGATTGAAGAAAACGCAGCTGAAGTGAAAGAGGGTATTGTGTCAACGCTAGCAAGTCAGACCGATCCTGCCACCCAGATATTCATAAAAACCTGCGTGGAGAACAATAAAAATATTACCTACAGATATATCGGCAAGGATTCCGGGAAACAATACGATGTAGTTATTCCCGTGTCTGATCTGAAGAAAATGCTCATAAAAAATAAAATATCATCTTAAAAAGATTCCGCAACGTACAAAGTATGAAAAAGAAACTGAAAGCCGTCCTGTTTGACATGGACGGCGTACTCTTTGACTCTATGCCTTATCATTCGGAAGCCTGGCATAAAGTAATGAAATCTCATGGGCTCACTCTTAGTCGCGAAGAAGCATATATGCATGAAGGACGGACAGGAGCCTCTACAATCAATATTGTTTTTCAACGTGAATTGGGTAGAGAAGCCACACAGGAGGAGATAGAAAGTATCTATCAGGAGAAAAGTGTTTTGTTCAATTCATATCCCGAAGCAAAGCCTATGCCCGGTGCATGGGAGTTACTGCAAAAAGTGAAGAAGGACGGGCTGATTCCGATGGTGGTCACCGGCTCCGGTCAGTTATCCCTGCTCGAACGGCTGGAACACCACTATCCGGGAATGTTTCACAAAGAACTGATGGTTACAGCGTTCGATGTGAAATATGGCAAACCCAATCCCGAGCCATATTTGATGGCTTTGAAAAAAGGAGGGATCAAAGCGGATGAAGCGGTTGTAGTAGAAAACGCTCCGTTAGGAGTGGAAGCCGGACACAACGCGGGTATTTTCACCATAGCAGTCAATACGGGTCCTTTGAACGGGCAAGTGTTGCTGGATGCCGGGGCTGATTTATTATTTCCATCCATGCAGGCACTTAATGACACCTGGGACATGATGACTGAAAATGACATCTAAAAGCTGAAAAGAAAATTTATTCTTCAAAACAGAAGAAAAATATTGAAAAGCAGGAATATAAATAGTATTTTTACGGGAGTTTAATTCGCTTAGATTTTATCTAAGCCAACGCAGATTCTACTATGCAAAAGTTATTATCTTTACCACCCAACTTGATCCATTGCTTCCACGAACTGGAAGAAGTTAGCCATACCGATTGGTTTTGTACATCAGACCCCATAGGGAGCAAACTAGGCTCCGGCGGGGGAACTACGTGGTTATTGCAAGCTTGCCATCAGGCATTCGCTCCACAAGAGTCTTTCAGCAACTGGATAGGACATGAAAAAAGAATATTGCTCCATGCAGGCGGACAAAGCCGTCGGCTACCCAGTTACGGCCCTTCCGGCAAAATATTAACTCCTATCCCGATCTTCAGTTGGGAAAGAGGACAAAAGCTGGGACAGAATCTGTTATCATTGCAGCTCCCGCTCTATGAAAGGATTATGAATCAGGCTCCGGCCGGTCTGAATACGCTGATTGCTAGCGGAGACGTATATATCCGTTCGGAAAAACCGCTTCAGGATATTCCGAACGCAGATGTAGTATGCTACGGGCTGTGGGTGAATCCTTCATTGGCAACTCATCATGGCGTGTTTGTTTCCGATCGGAAAAAACCGGAGGTGCTCGATTTCATGTTGCAGAAACCTTCTTTGGAAGAGTTGGAAGGATTGTCGAAAACTCATCTTTTCCTGATGGATATCGGCATCTGGATTTTGAGTGACCGCGCCATAGAAGTATTGATGAAACGGTCATTGAAAGAAGGTACGAAGGATATTACTTATTATGACTTATACTCGGACTATGGTTTGGCTTTGGGAGAGCATCCTAAAACGAAAGATGAAGAAATTAATCAGTTATCCGTAGCTATATTGCCGTTGCCAGGTGGAGAATTCTACCATTACGGCACAAGTCACGAACTGATTTCTTCTACTTTAGCCATACAGGACAAGGTACGGGACCAAAGAAGAATCATGCACCGGAAAGTAAAGCCAAATCCGGCTATCTTTATACAGAATTCCATCACACAAGTTTCTCTTTCTGCCGACAACGCCAATTTATGGATTGAGAATAGCCAGGTGGGAAAAGAATGGAAATTAGGTTCCCGCCAGATTATTACAGGAGTTCCTGAAAACCAGTGGAGCATAAATTTGCCGGATGGGGTTTGCATCGACATTATTCCTATCGGTGAGAATGAGTTTGTTGCGCGTCCGTATGGATTGGATGATGTATTCAAAGGAGCGTTGGACAAAATAACGACTACTTACCTTAATGTTCCTTTTACCCGTTGGATGGAAGATAGAGGAATTACCTGGGAGGATATAAAAGGGCGTACAGATGATTTACAATCGGCATCCATCTTCCCCAAAGTGGTTTCTGTTGAAGATTTAGGCATATTAGTACGCTGGATGACCTCGGAGCCACAACTGGAAGAAGGGAAAAAACTTTGGTTGAAAGCAGAAAAAGTTTCTGCAGACGAAATATCCGCAAGCGCCAACCTCAAGCGTCTTTACGAACAGCGCAATGCTTTCCGTAAGGAGAACTGGAAAGGATTGGCGGCCAATTATGAGAAGAGCGTATTCTATCAACTCGATTTGCTGGATGCCGCAAATGAATTTGTACGTTTCAACCTGGACATGCCTGACGTCTTGAAAGAAGATGCTGCCCCCATGTTACGGATACACAACCGGATGCTTCGTGCACGTATCATGAAACTACGTGAAGACAAAGATTGTGCCAAAGAGGAACAGGCAGCCTTTCAACTGCTTCGCGACGGTTTATTGGGGGTAATGAGCGAACGAAAGAGCCATCCCATACTCAACGTTTATTCCGATCAAATCGTATGGGGACGCAGTCCTGTGCGTATCGATGTGGCCGGAGGATGGACGGACACACCTCCCTACTCTCTTTATTCAGGGGGAAGTGTTGTAAATCTTGCTATCGAACTAAACGGTCAACCACCGCTACAAGTATATGTGAAACCATGCAAGGAATATCACATCACTCTTCGCTCTATCGACATGGGTGCAATGGAAGTGATAAGAAATTACGAAGAACTGCAAGATTATAAAAAGGTAGGTTCTCCATTCTCTATTCCGAAAGCCGCCCTTACATTGGCGGGCTTTGCACCGGCATTCTCTACGGAATCTTATCCTTCTTTAGCTAAACAGCTGGAAGATTTCGGTTCAGGAATCGAAATTACTCTGCTGGCTGCTATTCCTGCGGGCTCTGGCTTGGGAACCAGTTCCATACTGGCATCTACCGTGCTCGGAGCAATCAATGATTTCTGCGGATTGGCTTGGGATAAAAATGATATATGTAGTTACACATTAGTATTAGAGCAGCTCCTGACCACTGGAGGAGGTTGGCAAGATCAATATGGCGGTGTCTTTTCTGGTATTAAGTTGCTTCAATCCGAAGCTGGTTTCGAACAGAATCCATTAGTACGCTGGTTACCCGATCAGCTCTTTGTTCATCCTGATTACCGCGACTGTCATCTGTTATATTATACGGGAATTACTCGTACTGCTAAAAGTATTTTGGCAGAGATCGTCAGTTCCATGTTCCTCAATTCCGGTCCGCATCTAAGCTTGCTGGCCGAAATGAAAGCTCATGCAATGGATATGAGTGAAGCCATTTTGCGAAGTAATTTCGAGAGTTTCGGTCGTTTGGTCGGCAAAACCTGGATACAGAACCAGGCATTAGACTGCGGAACCAATCCACCGGCAGTAGCAGCCATTATCGAAAAAATCAAGGATTACACCCTGGGATACAAACTCCCCGGTGCAGGTGGCGGAGGCTATTTATATATGGTAGCCAAAGACCCGCAAGCAGCCGGACAAATCCGACGGATACTGACGGAACAAGCCCCCAATCCTCGTGCTCGTTTTGTAGAAATGACTCTTTCTGATAAGGGACTTCAGGTTTCAAGAAGCTAAAGAGAAAGCGTTACCATATTGCCGGTCAATCATCCGGAACCATAAAAAACAAGCTTGGACAGATTCAAACGAAATGTCCAAGCTTTAATTTTTCAATGCCATAATGATCTGTTTTACATGTTGAGACTTGAAATAACTGTAAAGTAAATCATAATAATGATAAAGGCAATAGCTCCGATAATCAGCGCAACACTACCCCATTTCTTTTTTCTAGCTTCTTCCATTCTTATTTATATTTATTGGGATTAATATAATTTATCGTCAAATGTCTACATCTGGAAAGCTATGAACATACTATATCAACATATTATTGTTTACTTCTTCATCGTTACAAAGTTAGCATTTTCTATGGGAAATCAATCAGCTAAAACAACTTTTTATTCTCTTTAGACTAAATTATGCAACTGTAAATAATAACAGGAAACACAATTATCTATCTATTACGACCTTTATATCATGCAAAAGTTGTACATTTGTGCAAGAAATAATTTTGATTGAACACATTATAGATTAAGAAAAAATCAAGAACCTATAAAAATACAAAGATGAAATTGCTTAATTTACTATTAGTTGTTTTGCTGTTTGCCTGCAATGATGACTCCACAGACACTCCAGCCTCAAAAGAGCCTACAAACATTGTTGTAGAAATGGAGCCAACCGCTTCCAATATGACAGATGTTTCCGGCACATACACTCTTCAAGCCAATAAAGAATACAGCGTTCGGGAAGACGGAAAATATAAAATATTATTGGTCAAGAACACTTATAAAGACAAGGAAGGAAAAGAGAAGGATATTCTTTCTTATGGCATTTTTGATGTAGCAAAGAAAGAATATATCTATTATACAGAAGGAATTGATGTAGCTAAAAGGCTAGAAAGAGACTGGGAATTCTATGATGATATAAATAATCCGGCTAACACCAACAAACAATTAGTCTGCACTTCCCGCCCGAAAGAAGAATAAATAGAAAACAAAAAAACGCAATTACTAACAGATGAAGTAATTGCGTTTTTTTCTGTGACCCCGGTGCGGTCTAAGAGATTCAATAAGTACTGATTTTGCAAAATGGTATACATTTGATTATCAATAATCAACAAAATATTAGTATTGGATAAAATAGAATATAGTTTTGCAATCTTGAGATTTCGTTGTGCAAAAATAGTATATTTGCACAACCGTAAAATGATAACTATATGGCAACAGTAAAAGCATTTATTCGTTCAGACAAAAAGGATAACTTTGTTAATATACGATTTCGTTTATCCGACGGAAGAAAAATCCAGATGTTTCATACTTCTGAATTTTTAGTGCAACCTTCTATCTGGGACGAAAAGAAGGAACAATATAAAGCCAAAGCCATTATACCAATTCATTGCAAAACTAGAGAAGAATTATATAGAGACATAACTGAACGCAAAAATTTAATTTTGCGCTTATATACAGAATACAAAATAGAAACTAGCGAACAGTTAAATAAACATATAGATGAATATCTCAATCCGGATAAATATGATGTTAAAGAAGCAAATTCAAGCCTTTACAACAGATTTTCCCTATACATAGAACAATCATACAAAGACGGGATATTTGGAGAAGGCAGAAAAAAGCATTATGATGTTTTACTACGAGAAATTAATCGTTTCCTTATTATCAATAAAATAAGTAATATCATTCCGACTGATTTTAATAATGAGAAACTTATTTTATTCCGTGATTTTCTATTTAATGAATACATATTGGTAGAAAAATATAGAGGTTTATATGTAAATATGGATAATCGCAACATCCCAACATCACCAAGAGGTCAAAATACAGTCGCAACTAAACTAAAAAAACTTCAAGCGTTCTTCAATGAACTAGAAAGCAATGACGAAATAGCCGTTTCACCATTTCGAAAATTAGGAAAGCAACGCAAAACGATAATGATGAAAGAGCAATATGATGAACCTATATTTTTGACAAAAAACGAATTTATAAAAATACAAAACACCAATGTCCCTTCTTCTTTACAGGAGACAAAAGATGCTTTTATCCTACAATGTAGCTTAGGGTGCAGAGTTGGAGACTTTCAAGAATTATCATTCGAAAATATTAGCATTGAAGAGAATATACCATATATACATTATCTTCCAAGAAAAACAATAAAAGAGAATGATACTAGAATAGAAATAAAAACTCCATTAATGCGTTTTGCTTTAGAAATTATACAAAAATACAATTTTAATTTCCCGATCCTTCGTTACGTATCTGGAGAACGTGGATATAATGACAAAATAAAAATATTATTAGAACATTGCGGTATAGAACGTTTAGCCCCTATTTTTAATGAATCTACCGGAAAGAATGAATATAGACCATTATATAAAATAGCAAGCAGTAAACTTGCCCGAAAAACCCATGTAGATATGATGAATAAAGTTCAAATTGATAAATATGCTGCAGGACTACATTCAAAAAACAGCAATGCTGTCAATAGATATACCAGTTTAAGCATTAAAGATCGTTTTGTTTTAATGTGTGCGGCTTTTGAATGTGCGGAATATAAAGTAGATGAACAACTAAATATCATTTAATATCAAAAAAGGCAGCTTATCCGGCTGCCTTTTCTATCTCAATTCAACAGGTTCATCCTCCCATGTTAGTTCTCGTCCAAGGATTTTCTTTATTGTACCTTTGGGGAGTTCGATGCATACATCATTATGCGGATCATAGTCCCAACATCCTTCATCTCTGTAGGGTTCTTCATCTCCTCCTCTTTCACAATAGACTTCACATTCAATAATACGTTCAGTCCCATCTTTGTCAACACATAAGTAAGTCATATTATTTTCCTTTCTCTATCTTTTCTCTAAATGTTCTCAACTGGTCAATAGTCGGGTAAAACGTAGGATTCTCCCAGTTCCTCGAAATCACCGCTATCATCGAATCAAGGTATTTTCCGCAATCGAGAATCTTTGCACATTTATCTAGCTGGAATTCCCCGGTCGGGTATCTCTTATTGTTGAGCGTTCCTTTAGCCCAAGTTAGCAACTCGTTTATTGAGTCGTAGTCGTATTTCTTTTCTTCTGCCATAATGTTAGTTTTCGGCAAAGGTATAAAAAATCCCGGCATATCTAATACACCGGGAGGATTCCATTTTAAAGAGGCAGTTATAAATGGAAGGAGCTATTCACCAAACATATAATCCTCAAAGTACAAGAGATTCCTTTTATTGAGGATCATGTACGCCATATATTTTGGCGGGGAGAGTAAAAGAAGGGAGTCCTGTGCGGACAATCATATTTTGAATATACTCTCTAAAATAAGGCCAGATAAATACTGATAAACTTATCTCTTTAAAAACATCAAAGAAATCTTTTGTTATTGTGACCTCTTTTAATTTACTATATCTGACTTTAAACTCTCCAGATATAGTAAATAGTTTCTCCGCATTTTCTTGCTCGCCAATTATACCATCAAACTTAAAGGAAGCTATAAAACAAGCATTACTTTCAGATTCAGAAAACGAGTATTTATCTTTAAAATTTAAATTGATAGAACCTCCTTCTGATACACACTCAAACACCTTAACATTCCCATCCGATAGAAATATATTATCTAATTTTATGGAAGTTAATATTGAAGAATATTCTTCTGGGGTAATTTTATTTTTCATATTTATATAACTGATTTAAATTCGGTATGTTCATAAAAACGAGATTGAGTAGCATTACAAAACAAGGTATTTGTTTTGTAATTAATTGAATTAAGGTTCCTTAAAATCATATCATTTTGGGCAGTAATCTTTTCATCAATCTCATCTATTTTTCTTTCACATTTCAATGAAACATCATGTTGCCCAATTCCGTATGCTAATAATTGATTAACATAAGAATTGAGGGAAACACCATTCATTTTAGCTTGTTGTATCAACGAAGAATGAACCCATGAGGATGTTCTAACTGAAAATGTACCACTTGAATTTTGCTCCTCATTTACAACTTCAGGGATAGGCTCTCCTTTTTCATACAACATTTCTATAAAAGCATCTTTTTCTTCAATAAAACTATTTAAAGCAGATACTTTATCTTCTCCTATCCCATGACATGCATTTAAACCAAGCTCATTGCAGTATGCAACATACCACTTTTCGCCATCAAGTTCTTCTTTTTTAATAATAACATTGTACTCCAATGATTTGTAGTACTGTAAATCTTTTCGTGACATAATTGTATTGGGTTAGTGAGTTATTGCTTTTTCTTTATCCTTATTATTTCAATTAACACCGGATAAAGATACTGTTTAAAATTAGTCCTCTTTATTAGGACTTCATTGCCACCTTTATGAACAACGTGTACTCCAAAATATTTGCCAGGTGTTGGAGCTAAAGGGTGATAAAATCTTTCCATAGAACCACGTGGGCTATCTTGTAATTTTGCTCCAAGAAATTCCGCAATCTTAACCACATGATTAAAAGGCAGATCCACCACAGGTGCACTATAAAGATTTTCTAGTTCTTTTTCCGCATCCTCAATAGTGGTATCATCCGTTATTTTAAACTTAAATTTCATATAAAACCGAATTTTGGTTGCAAATATAATACCAATATTCCAATTTATAACAGAAAAAAGATAAAAAAAGTTCTTTTTCTTACTCTATTTATACTTATATTCTTTATAAATATATATAAAAATCCCCGACTACATAGCCAGGGACAAACACAAAGATATAACCCTTGCAATAATCATTAACGATTACCGGCCTTCTACTTTACCGGATAAACTTAGTGCTTAGTATTAATTAATGTATCATTTTATCCTCCTTTCCTTTAAAACCTTTTTCCGTAGGAAATTGTTATATAAGTGAAACTTAAACTTTTCATACCGGAAACGGTCTGTGAAGATAGTGCCGGTATTACCACATAAATAAGTTACAACTAACTCCAGCTCCTACGTACCAACCACCCGGATAACTATACCCTGCCTGTAAACCTAATCCCCATCGTTTCTTCTTCTGTAAAGGTGGAAAAGTAATAATTTTATTGTCTCTGTATATTTCCATAGAATCAAGACTGGGATTATACCCACTGACTACCGCCCGGTAATCATCGGTCTTATATTCCTTGCTTGTAATCGGTATAAGTACCGGAATTGAATCGCCTTCTACGGTTCTATCAGTGGTAGTATCTATCAGGATCGGTAGATATACCGTATCGGTACGTTTTAGAGTTTCCCTTACCGGTTTGGGTATTGTGTCTCTTACTGTGTCCCGGATACGTACAGTATCTCCTTTAATGTTGTACACCGTTGACGGTTCGTGCGGATTACACTGCATCCACACGATCACGCCAAGCAACAGGCAGACTAGCATCCAAGGGAGGGACTTCATAGGATACTATCACTTGAAGACCACTCCGAACTTGCCAGCAAAGTATTCAATTCTTCGCCTTCGTAGACAGGATAAGGATAAGACACAATCGGTGTCTCTCCATCCTCTGAAAGAGTCATAATCATTTTACTTGCAAATATTTCAGCATAATGTTCGGCTTTCATCAAAGCCTTTTTACCATTCAAGCTTATACGAGGCACTAAATTTCTTTTATCCAGCTCCTCTTGTGGAACTTCCTCCAAATCGGAATATGGAAAAACGATGTACTGTAACGTTGACATAAGTTATTTTATAAATGTTATTTTGTTAATAATTTCGTTCAAATTCGCTGTGGGGAATGTAATGTATTTCATAATTGCTATTAAAACGTTTTATTTGCGATTAGGAAGGAAGCAATTTTTTTAGCTATTTCCTTGAATCCTTTTTTAGGGTGTGTACCATCACTATCATTAAAGTATTGGCTGAAATTATACTTATTCCACCCCAACGTATTATACATATCACAGCATGGGATATGGTTAAGTCTTACTTCATTTTCAATAGCTTCACTAAAATCTTTAAGTGTCCCATTTTTCAATGAGTCAGAGGTGTTAGGCTCATTGCTTCCTGATTGTGGAAGATATGGTTGTTCAGTGCTACCCATCCTATCACTCCAATACCTATCATCCCATTCGGAAATAGAGTAAGACGAATATCGAACAATAGGGGTGAACCAATAGATTTTCACATGAGGGTATGTCGATGATAACAATCTTATAATTTCATTGACAGCTCCTAAAGTCTTACCAATATCCGTACTTCCACTCTCACCTAAAGTCGCAGAATATGAAGGCCAGTCATTTGTTCCTGCAAAAACTGTAACTGCATCAACAGAATCCCAATCTACGGACTTCAACAACTCAATTATAGCTGTTTTATCACTATTTTTAAGCTCCTTCAAATAGGTCGCAGCATTTTCTTGCATAGTGAAATCCTGGGAGCAAGCGGCTTTCACCATGTTTATAACATCCAGTGCGGCATATCCCTGCAATTCGCTAGTAGGAGTTTCTACAGGGTGGGTCCTCTGGCGAATCTGTGTGCCCCCAATACCTACATTAAACACTTTTGCACCATAAAATTTCTCGATATAATCACTATAACTACGACCTTTATCATCTTTAAGCTCTGTAATACTATCTCCAAATGCTACAATTTTAGAACCTTTCAAATCTATGTTATTTAGTATATATTCCATAGAATCAGGAGTCGTGTAAGTAAATGAATAATCTACAGGTTCGATTACCTCATCATCAATACTCGTAGAATAGATATATAAATAAGGATATCCGGGCTGAATATTAATTTCTATTTCAGTATCAAATGATTGATTTTTGAGGTAAACCTTAAGTGTTCCGGATTGGCTATCCTTGTAATATATATTAAAAACAGGAACTGTAGGAGAAGCACATTGAACTTTCAAAAAAATAGGTAATTTCATGTTGGGAAAAGGGACATAAATAGCTATTCTTTTCATAGTAGATTGAAGCACTTCTTTGCGAATAATACCATCTAACGCTATTCTTATATTTTCGTTGTTTCGGTCGATAGCTTGTGCATATTCAATCCAAGCCTTTTCGGTAGTTCCGATTTCCTGTATCTTTTCTAAATTTTCCATATCATTCGTTTTTAATTAATGTTTCATTTGAAATTAAAGTCTCGTTATTCAGCATTGTCAAGTAGCTGGAGATAACAAGGTTTATCTTTTGAGGGGATTTGACTATCTTTCCCGTAATCTCGTAAACGCCATTGTCACCGGATATGGATATATCACTGATAGCATTGCACGATACCTCCATTAGCTTATCAGAGGTATTTGGCAACGTTACAGTGATGGTAACCATGCTATCTACAGAGATATATTCTCCGGGATTAACAGAATAGGTTATGGAAGAATAAGGTAGATTACTCTTCACTATCGGTCTAAACTCCACCATATCCGGATACAGCGTACCCAGCTTATGCTTCTTCAACTGGCGCTCTATCAAGAACTCGGACATACTATATGGGAAGGACATGAGAGAGTAGATAGCTCCGTTGAAGAAACGAGAATCACCATCCCTAATTGTTCCTAACCACATATCAGGGACATCTTCTGCTGCACCTGCTGCTATAGATTGCCCGCAATAAGAGTATTTAGATAAATAAGATATACTTCTAGTAGAAATAAATTTTAGACCAGAAGTAGCTTGACCAAAACTATAAACACTATTTCCGGCAGTTTCCACAAATGCCCCCGGATTATTCTTTGACAATATAGCTCCAATATTAGCAAATATTTCTCTATCGGTTACTACCGTATAATCCTTGTAAACAGGCATCCCTGTCACCTTACCGAAGTCATTTACTCCGTCAAGGCAGAGAGCACCTGCGTGGGAGGGAATCTGGGTGATGGTTATACCTTTACTATTAAGACGGTCAGAGGTAACAAATAAAGAATCATTAGCAGATGGTAATTCATTAATCCCATCAACTAATGCAATTCGTTTAACACCAGTATCATCATTATATTGATAATAAACAACTATTGATTTATTGGGACTATGTATCTCAACATTATATATAGGCGTTGGCTTGTTGTTTATTAGTATGGAATTAGTGGTTAAGATTCCTGTTACCTCGATTTTAGATGGGGTAAAATTGACTTCATCAGTAAAATGACTTCTAGTCCAAGTTGTAAAATCAGTCTCATACTTCCCAATACCTGAATCCCCTTTCCAAGCAATATTATTCAGCTGAATATCCCTACCGTTGCCTGAAAAGTCAATCAGCTTATCGCCAAACTCTGCGTGGTTCTCGTTGGTGATTCCCTGCTTGATGGTATTACACAGTATATCAGGGTTAAGAGTTCTATCCAAGTTGAAGTAGGCTATTACCTGATGAATCCAGTCTACAGGGACGTTTTCTTTATTAAAAACAAAAGTACCATAATACGCATAACTGCTGTCTTCAAGCCCGATGGTTAACTTCGAATCAAAGGTAGTATATTGAACAGCTTGTAGCTTCTCTTTGTCTCCAAGCTCCACTATCTTTTCACCACTACTGCTAGTCCCTGCCATAAAGGTTTGACCGGAATAATCGCTTACTTGGATTCCGCCATCGCCTATGATATTATACTTTCCTGTGCCTGATATGTGGGTTATTAAACTTACCACCGTAATCTCATTACTTCCTCCCAACATCTCCTGTACGGTCTTGGTGGAAGTAATCAGGTCGTCGATTCCGTCGGTGAAGAATGCACCTTCGAAAGAGGGGATTTGAGTGATAGTTAGTCCAACCCAATCTTTGGCAGGAGCAGAGGCAGTACTTATAAAGAAATCTACATCACTACCTGCAACTGTTGCAGGCAGAGTATAAATACCATCTTCTCTTATAGACAAGGATGAAAATTGAGTATCTTCTTCTGTTATCCTATATCTATAAGACATCCACCCACCATTAGGTATGTTACTTATCTTTACTTTAAAGCTATCTTTAGCTAATCTATTCCATAAGAAATAACCAGCATTTGTTATAGCCTTCTCATCAGTAAGAACATACTTACTATCAGTAATAATAGAAGTTCCAGCAACTTTAGACCAAGTAGTAAAATCCTCTTTATACTCACCAAACCCACTATTCAATTTGAATGCTGCATTGCTAATCACAAACGGATTGTCAGGGTCCACCAAGTTCTTGATAATAGCCCTGTCCGGATCGTCGTTGCTTTTACCGTAGCAGATGCAGACGGCTTTCAGGGAGGCTAAGACTTCTGGGTCGATGTAAGAACGGTCGGAACCGGAAGAAGAGCCACGGGAGGGCGAACCGATTCGGTTTAATCCGATCCGGTTAAGCCCCACTACATTTAAAGACAACCTGTTAAGCTTCATTGCCGGATTCGGTTACTGTTCCACTTAATACTTCGCTATAACTTTCGATGCGGATTGTCTTGGGGTAGACCAATGCGGAAAAATCACAGTCTATGGTTACCCCTGCATTGTACGCAAGACTTCCGGGCAAAACTACGGGTTCAAAATTCCCCTCACTTGTCGTCCGTTGAAGAATATTCACCCGACCGTAGTTGTTGCGTTCCAAATGAATATTGAAATCAGAATTTACCTGAAATTCCGCATACCATACGCTACTGTTCTTTTTGAACTCCAAATTTATTGTTGCCATGATTGTTCCTCCTATTGATTAAAGTTTATAATAAATCCCATCCGGCTTCTATGTCAGCCATAACAGCCGGAATTCCATTCTCAACACGTGAGATGGCGGCAGCAAAAGCGCACATAGTCGCCTTATCGTTGATGTCCGGAACGTATGTGTTCGGGACTTGCATTTCGCTACATACACGGCTGATATATCCGGCTGTATTGTTTTCGTTCTCCGGTGCCCACCGGTGGACAAAATCTGCCACCGTCTGACAGCCGTGTCTTTTACGGTAGTTTTGCAAGGTTCGGATAAGGGCACGGTAACCCCATTTCATTTCCGTAAACTGGAAGAACGATTTGTCCTCCTGCTTTTCTCTCAATCCCTGCCATTTATCTTTTGTGATCCGGATGTTACCCGGATTATTGTTTCTCAAACCTCTTGGTAAACTCATGTTTATTTCCTCCTATAATATCAATGTTAATATTCCCAACGCCAGACCCACGCAATCACAGATGATGTCTTTAATTGAGAACTCTGTTTTCTTGAAATACTTGTCGTACACTTCCTTCAGGACGAAGATCACGACGGTTATAATGATTGCTGACCACAGTGGCGTATATTTTGATAGCCACATAACTAAGTTCTGGCATACTATAATATGTGCCATGCCGTCTATTCCGATCTTGGATAGAAGCTTGCTGGCTAATGCGCTGATTTTATTTATGTGATTCATCACCCTTTACTTCTTTATTGTTGTTAAGCCTATCAACCAAACTATTAAACTTCCCATTAACATAAATCCCAATCCCAAATATACTGCCAGCATATATCAGACATTGAGCAAAAAACCACAATACACTGTCATGAATCTGACCTAACGGCTCTACAACAAAACCTGCAACGGATAATCCGACTCCAGCAAACAACATTCCCACTGCGGTCCATACTTGTATATCTTCTTTTGTATTCTTTTTCATACTAAACAGGTTAGATAAACGGTCAACAATGAAATTACCTCAATCCAGAACATCGGCTTTCTCTTTATGAAGTCGGAGATGAAGTTACCGGTCCAGTGCTCACTCATGGAGATAGCCATGTACGCAATGAATCCAGCCCATAACAATAACCAATACCAAGAATTGCAACCTACCCATATCTGGGAGAAGATTAAAGACATAGCAGCACCGATACAATGGGCGGTTTTCTGGCTTCCTTTGAAATTGGGAGATACACCCAATACAATCATCCCGACAACCGAAAGGAATACAAGAAACTGGCTGTTTTCCGTACTTGCTTCAAATGCTGCCGGAAGAAGCAATGCACCGGAGCCGATCATGCACAAACCGAACCAAAACTTATGCGTCAGGGCATAGTAGGTGTCACTGATAGAGTAAGGAATTTCCTCCATCTTTTTAATCATTGCAAAGACGTAGCCGGCAATGAGGATGAACGACATTAATACTAGTAGAATCATAGCTTTATCTGTTTATAGTTTATAATACAAAATTGAGTTTCTCCGGATAACCGGTTTTATAATTATAGTAATTAACCTCTTCTTTGCTAAGCAAATTTTTCACGGCTGCAATATGAGCCTGTGTAGTATTGTAGCAATCAAGAGCGTATAATTCTAATTGGTCAAGCATATTTAAAGCGTCATTTACGGGAATTACATACTTCTCCGCATTGTACCACAAAGTAGTATATACCCGGCCCGCTTCTTTTTCTATGTTTATTGAGTTGACTAATCCTACACGGGTGTCTTTATCCAGCCATATTTGTTTTCCGTCCAGCGTCAAGGAGTTTACAGCATCCGACTTGTCGTAAGCGTTGATCTCTGCGATCTTTATCTCTTTCAATTCATCAATGGTGTACTCATGCTCAACCAATACCGGGTAACCGCTTTCGTTCTCCTTGATTTCTTTTCCGGATGATTGACCGTCAAGCAATTCCTGCCAGTACTCCACCGATATTTCTACTGCTCCTTCTTGTGGTTTATCATAGAAACCATTTTTCCAATATATTTTTCCCATAATATTACCTCCTTATTTCCATCTACCAATTGCAAACCATGTAAAATTCCAGCTAGTCCAAACAATAGCCGGAGTTGAATTTATTCCACGGGTGAGAACTCTACAATATGATGTATATTTACCATTAAGGTCATACCCCGGAGCATATATAAAAGATTCACCTGTATTATTTACTGCTCCAGTGAAATAAATGTTATAATCAGTATTATAGAAACTGGTAGGAAAATACAGATTAATTGCCCCCCCGGTTGCTCCGACTCTTGTCCCCCACTGTATCAAAAGTCCATTATTGAACTTGGCATAACCGTTTGCTCCCAAAGAAACCGTCATAGCGTTGGAGAGGTCTGCTTTAGCCAAGTTGGGTATCATTGCCAATAGTTCTTCAATCCTAGCTCCCGAATATTGACTGTTATAATCACTCATAGAACTTACTCTTTATAACGTTAAACGTACTGCCGTCAGACAGTATAAACCGTCCTTCGGTCACTGCAAATGCCTGTCTTTTCCCTTCTTGAGATACCGTAGTAGAAACGGAAACTGGATTATTGCCCTTAGTAGTCGAGAACACGACAGTTTGTTGCCTGTCCAATCCTTCATTGGCAACATCGCTCATTACGCTTGCGGCTCCATTAGGGCCGGGCGTAATGACAATGTTTCCTTCTCCTTCCTTCCAAGGTACAAGTATATCCATTATGCGGCAGTCCAAGAAGTGTTAGACGTAACAGCAACGGAAACAGCTGAACCGTTTTGAGGAATTGTAATTTCTGTTGGGGAAACGGATAGTTTTGCGTCTCCTGCTGCCTGTTTGATTGCAATCTGTACAGCCTGACCACCGTTTGCGGTTACTTTTAATGTTCTTACAACTTCTTCAATAGTTTCATTTGCTGGGAATTCAAGTTCTATGGAGAATGGGAACTCTGCTGTAGCACCTGGGTCACCTGTGATGCTAGCCGCATTATCTGTCTGTGTCCCATTCGCACTATATTTCGCTGGAATGGGAACATCTGATACGCTACCCGCCCATGCAAAGGTCAGCTTTTGAGAATTAGTCTTACCTTCAACTGTGACAGTCCCGGCAGCTTTGGGCGCAGACATTTCCGCTCCGTTATCAAAAGATGCAAACTCGGATTTAGGAGTTTGAGTTACTTTATAAGTTGCAGGAGTAGATACTCCGACACCCGTTATTGTCACCGTACCGGTTCTAGCTGTACGACCTGTATGAGCACTTGCACTGTTTGCAATTGTCCCATTTCCGCTTCCAGTTGAAGGGTTTAAATTTAACCAACTAGGCTTTGCCATAATTCAAATCATTAAGTAATTAAACAATAAAATTTTATTCTTTTGTTGCTGTGGTCCATACCACATTTGACAATACATCTACGTTATCTTCAAAGTTATTGGAGGGCATCAACCAGATGTAATCAGGCTCTACTCTCAAATAAGCATCTTTGCCAACGTCACAGACAATCCCTACCGACACTTTAATTGAACGGCTGGGATTTACAGAGACATTTATCCCAGACAAAGGAGATGTGCCCACCTTTATTCCTTTCGAGGCTTCTATGTTAACCCGTATGCATCCCATATTATACAATTCTTATTCCGGTTGCCGACTTGTCTACCTCCGGTCTTATTCCTCCTTCATAATCAGTGTCAGGAAGATAAGCCGTGGTTTCTATCCAAATTTCTCCCCTCCCTATGATGTTGGTATCAAGGAAACAAGTATAGCTGTTCTTATCATTACGTACCATTTCCGACTTCTTGATCGTCTGGGAATTGAGAGTTACAGAGAACTTGCATTCGAAATCTATGTCATCCATTGTCAAGCCCGAAGGTAGTTCAATAGATACTGCTAATTTTATGATCGTTCCTTTTGCTACCATTGTTTTCAACTTATTTATTCTTCTTGTGATAGAGCATTGCTGACAGCTATTCGATCAATGACACGAGTAAATAACTGCGTATACTTTTTTAGAGATTTAGCTTGTTCAGGGGATATATCAACTTCTCCTTTCCGGTATATATCTTGAGCAAGATTAAATTCTCCAAGATCACCTGTATTTTGATAAATCGCATTTCCGAATGCTTTAGATACATCGACGGTACTCTTGTTCCCTTCGAGATCGGTTAATTCTATTTTTCGAAAGTCTATTTTCATAATTATTATTGATATCTATAGCTAACTATATAATAATGTGAGGAGCAATATCTAAGCAAAAGGGTATTTCCTCTTCCCAAAGAAATTGCTCCATTTGAATCCAACTCTGGGCTAAGGACTTCTCCTGCATTGTTTAACAGTCTACCATCAGATGAACCTTTTAAGGTAATCCGATGAGCTGTGGTTGGGTTCCATGTAATGACAATACTTAAGAGAAAAGAGACATCATTATTTATTCCTAAATTACTTCTTCCTGGTAAAACCATTCCTAAGTTAACAACAGACTGACCATTAAACACAAAATTATGAGTCCTTTTTATAAAAGTGGTAAGCACATCTGTATAGGCTTGCCCTATATATCCATCTTCGAATATTGCACGTTGTCCTATGCCGTATATGTTACCATCGTATTGGATTGCTGTTTGCTGTGACCAGCCTAAATCGTCTACAGCCGGACGGAATTTTGCATAAACGGCAGTACCAGAATCTACTTCCGAGCTTGTAAAATCAAATCTTCCTAAGCATGACATTCCCGAAGAAAGTGGAAACACATTAGTTCCAATCCCAGCCCATGATTTTTCATCTGAAAATTTAATGAAATCTTTGTATAGGGATAATCCTTCATAAGCATTGTTATGATTGGGATCATCAACACCGATATGTGTATCAGATATTTTAAACCCGGCAATTGTTCCCTCTACGGCTGCTAGTTTCTTTACGGTCAAATTATCAACATCAATAAACTCCGTCTTTATCTTGCCGGCTTCTATGAAAGTCTTTCCGCCTACGTTTATTCCACCGGTTTCTGGAAGAGATATTTTACCGTCAGATGTTAGCTCGACACCTGTAACATTATGCTTAATAGAGCCTTCAGTCATTATCCAGCCCTTCGTTTTATCTAAGTTTCCAACAAATATTCCGGAAGAACCGAGAACATCAATCGTCGCATTCTGCGCAAGAAGGACGTTTGTTGCTATGTTCTCGAACTCGCTGAACTCTTCCCACTTTGTTGAGTCAAAAGAAGTTGTAGACGTATGCGTGATCTTACATAACTTGTTCTGACCGTCATAGATTACTGTATCTATGAATGTCTCATTGTTATAATACTCGGTATTGGCTTTCCATACTCCACGGGGACGGAGCATTGCACCGGGTAACCCTGTTTTTCCTTGGCTTCCAGTGATGCAAGCCGGATCGCTTTCCCATGTCGAACCATTCGTATAAGTTACCTTTGTTTTAGTCCATAGGTACTTACCATCCTCCCATTTGGGAGACGTTGTAGACCACGCTCCGCCTTCCAATGATGAAGAAGAGGTTGACAGGTAAAACAAAACATCAACGGCACTTATCCCTACGCCATCGTTTCCGCTTGGTCCCTTTCCACCTGTTACACATACCGGATCTGTCTCTGTATATGTATTGTTAGTGTAGGTGATAACTACACGTGTCCAGATGTATTTGCCATCCTGCCATGCCGGAACAGAAGTCTGCCACGATCCACCGGTAGGCGTGCTGTATGATGTAGACAGGTAATATTGTTCGGCAACACTCTTGACTCCGATCCCAGTTTCACCCGTGGAACCGGTAGAGCAGATAGGGTTAGTGGTTGTTGATGTGCTGTCTGTATATGTTATTACTGATCTAGTCCAAATATATTTCCCATTTTCCCATGTCGGAGGCGTTGTGCTCCATGAACCACCAACCAAAGAATTAGAAGAAGTAGACAGATAATACTCTTCGACAATGCTTGATATTCCCCTACCATCATCCCCTGTATTACCTTTACCTCCGGTGATACAAGCGGGATTGGTTTCAATAGATGAACCGTCTGTATATACCACTTTGGTTTTGCTCCAAATGTATTTCCCATCTACCCAAGTTGGTGAGTTTGTAGACCATGAACCACCGGAAAGGGAGGTTGAAGAACTGGATAGGTAATAAAGGACATCAACGCTCTGTACGCCTTTACCGTCTTTTCCATCCTGTCCATCTTGCCCATCTTCCCCTTTAGAAATAACCTTCAACCAATCAGTAGAAGAATCTGATGGCTCCTGCGTAGTCGTAGATTCAATGCAAATCCATGTGCTTCCGTTGTGGGTTACTTCGTCATAATACCAATACGTTCCGGATTTCCATTCACCCTTAAAAACCGGAACCGGTACTTCCGTCACACCGTCATTTGAAATCTGCTTGATCGTACCGGTCATGTAGATTCTGTTAAGATATGCACTATGTCCGGTCATATCCATTCCAAACAGTTTCAGGTTAGACAGGTCTCCCAACTGCATGGCAATCATATCCTTTGTGATCTCCCAGTTGTTTACACCCTTAAGGAAACGGATATAATTCTGCGTGGAATAGCTGGACTTCTGGCGTTCCGCATTGGTGAAGTTACCGTAGCAAACAAAGTGCATAGCCTTTTGAGGATGGTAAGTATATCCGCTGCGGAGAACGTATTTAAAAGAACCATTATCCAGCTTTTCGGTGATCCGGAAATAGGTTGTCTGAAAGCCTGTGTCATTGTTAAAGTTAGCCTTGCAAATATCATCCACTTCAACTGCTGTAACCTCGCCCGGTTCAAGCTTCAGGTAAACGATGCTGTTCTCTTCGTCCACTGATTCGATTATACCGCCTCCGGGTGCGTTCCATTCCTCACCCGTGATAACTGATACCCGGTTATATCGCAATTCCGGCACTTCAAGGAAATCACGTAGGCGCAACGACTTCGCATCTATATCACCGGCTGGGGTTATCAGCCAGCCAAGTAACTTTTCAGCATAATCAACAGAAGATATATTGCCGGAGAAGGCGGCATTATTGGCTGTAAGCTTATCAAGCACCTTTACAATATTGCTGCTCAATTCTGTTGCAGTTATCGTGTCCGTTACAATACCTTTGGTAACGTTAATGCCGTTCAGGAATGAAATAAGCCCTAGTGCTGTATCATCTTTCGTCTTACTTATAGCATAAGCTATAATCTCCTGAAGCACTCTTTTTGCAGAGAATACGTTTCTGTCAGACGGGATTGTCTTGTCATTAACCCCAATAACATATACACTGATTCCACCACCTCCGACAGCAGAGCCGGAATAGGTTTGTCCCTTGTAAGTAAGGGAATCAAGCTTGCTCTCTATCTCTCCGATACGAGAATATGAGGCAGTTTCACCGACTGTATAAATCGGATGATCGTAAGGAATATCCAGCGGCCACTCGAAACCGATTATTCTTGATTGTCTGCCTTCCGGGAAAAATGCCTTATTTATCAGATTGATCTTAGCCCCGACTTCGTATGTACGGATATTACCCTTATTGTAGATGAAATCAGCATCCATCTCACAATCGTAGGTGGACGGGTCAATCATGGATTTCTTTACGTATTCCTTTGCCTTTTTGAGTAGATTCTGCTCTGCGTCCGGCAACATCTGTTCGGAGATGTATGCGGTATCAAAGCCGTAAAGGATATATGTGTCTGCGGGGACTTCTTCACCGTCCTCCATGTGTGCGGTTTGCGGATAAAGAACATCATCCGGAAGAAAGCGACCGTAATCCTCATTGCGGACAATTTCGAAGGTTGTTCCGGTGTTATCGCTTTCTACAATATTGATAGCAAAGTCCATCCCGGCAAGCTTGCCAGTTTGGAATATCATGTGAAGTTCCTCACCATCCAGCCTAAAATCTTCTGTAAAGTTCTTCAGTCCCGTATCTTTGAAATTATAGATCCGATATTCCTTATCGTTATCGTCTACCTTTTCATCGTGGCTGACACTGGATATTGTGCCCTTGTATTGGGGATATTCATCCTCAAATATAACGATCTCTTCGATTGCTTCCTCTTCTGGCATTTCCACGTTATCCGGATCATTATAGCGTTCATCTCCGATATTGATACGTTCACCGGTCGGGCTGTATTTATAAGCATCTACATAAGAAATACCCTCCGGGAGCATAAGACGTTTCTGAACAACTCCGTTAAGGGTCATTTCCTTGTCATCCTTACTGAAGTAGTTATCGGGGACTTTACCGCTTATGATGTTGTTAATGGTGTACCGATTACCTAAAGAGGCGGTTACACCTTCCGGTAACTGGATAATGTTTGCTGCGTCACCGGTTAAAAGGTCGGGATTGTAAACAGCAGCAAAAGTCTGTCCGGCATTTGCACCGGAAAGGAATGTTACGGAAGTCGTTGCAGAAGAACCGCCATACACGTTAATATCGTATGTTACATACGCCTGAAAAGTCGATAACAGCTCGGAAGAAGCTGGAGCTGGTACGTGAACGTATACCCTTACTTTTAAATCAGAACTGTTTTTGTCGATAACCAACGTGTCGGGAACCTGTATTTTAGACACAATCTCATATTGTTGATTTTGGGCTAATGAAACGGTCTGATTACCAATAATCACCTCTTTTGATTCCCCGGAAACATTATAGATATATGACGCCTTCAATATATAATCTCCTGCCGGTAGAAAAGCACGGTTCCCTATTTGCGGAACGGCTGTTGATATATTGATTGAAATTCCTCCCGAAACAACTTTATAAGAACCACCCTTGGCTGATGAAGCTAAAGTCTTATCAAGCGTCCATTCTGTATAAGAGGGAGTAAAAGGACCGCTGCCTTCGTTGCTACTAGCGGTATAGTTTTCCTTATATGTAACTCGTGACGGAAAGTAGTTTATTTTGAGCGGCCTTGACGTGTCGGATATATTACGTCCATTAACCTCTTTTACGTCGAATATCAAATCTTTCCGGTAGCTGGAAGGAATGTTACGGGTAGAACCGAAAGCGTAGATACGGGTCGCATACGTGGTCTGGCTGTCGCTGCGTGTCATGCTGTTGACATTCACATTTTCTGTGTCTGTCAAGTCACCGGCTTTGAAATCAACAGGGGAACTATATTCACAACGTCCGAAATGAATAACGTGCTCTGTTATCCACCATTCACACTCCCATGTCTCCGCCATCTGTGTGAGAGCGTCGATCAGATTCACGTTATCGTAGGAAACGAGCTTGGAAGTGTTTTCCACTGTGCTGTCAATCTCGTATGTAAACTCTTCCTCTCTGAACTTGTATCCGAGTGCTTTCAGGTTATCAAGAAAGACTTTCAAATGCGTGTCAAGGGTAGCGGTAAGATTCCATGCGGCTTCGCGTCCGGTGGTTTCCGGTGTATAGAAAAACTTCTTGTTCTTCCATTTCCAGTAATAAGCATCAAGGCGGAGTTCGTAGTCGTATTCACCTGTCGTTGTATTGTAGGTAGGCTTATACAGGTCTACAAGCTCGAATATTCCCAACTCATTGTCTACGTAGTCGCCTAGTTTGAAATAAACCGGATTGGAAAGGCTAAATAGCAAAGTGATATAATCTTCCTGCATCAAAAGGAAGCGTCTCTTCGCCCCCTCTTTAATAGGAGTCGAAAAGCGAATGTTGCCGGATATGTCTTTGATGTCTACTGATTCCATAACACACCAAAGTTCGGAGATAAAAGAAAGAGTACCCAATTTTGGGCACTCGCATATACGACAATGAAATCAATGTCGTAAATTAGGTCCTTAAACTCGGGTTTGGTTCACAAAACTTCATTGAGCATTTACCAAAAGTTCTGTCTAAACTCTGCGCATAGGTGATACTTTTACCTAAATAAATCAAGTGATAAATGTCACTGCTGTTAGCTGGAATCTGAATATCAATCACACCTTTGTATAATTCTTCAAAAAAAGCCCTTTTTTTTGCTTGATAATCAGATTTAGAATTGCCTTCTATGGTAAAAGAGAGCGTTATTTCCCGTTCATCAATTTTGGGATTATTAATTATTACACGTTTTCCATGTTCTAATCGGGATTTATTTTCAATAAATTCTTTCATAGGTAATGATGCACCAAGCACATCAAGGAATTTATCTCCCATTCTTACACCCCAAGTCTTGTAAGCATCTCTACCATTTATTAATAAATCTGCCATAACCATTTATTTTGTTGATAATCCTTTGGTATTGTTTTTAACTTCCGCCATATCCTTCTGCATTTGCTGGATGGGTTTTATTATTGCTCCGGTATTTTCGGAGATTTGAACAAGTTCGAGATATGAACTTGCTATCAAATCACGTGTGTCATCGGCTATATTTCTCGTTTCCGTATTTATGGAAATAAGTGTATCCGCTTTCATCGTTAGAATATTTAATGATTGGGATTGAGTTATACTTTGATTCTTAATTTCTTCTCCGGCTATTTGCAAGGCGGTGAAACGCCCGTTAAGCTCGTCGATTGAATCCTGTGACGCAGTGGCAAAGCCTTTCTTTGAAGCTTCTTGGGATGAAGAGGAAGAACCACCAACAATGGCATCAATATTCTTTGCTTCTTCTGTAGCAGCTTTTATAATATCATTCCAATCTTTTCTAAGATCGCTTATCTCTTCTGCTGTTAAATCAAGTTTTCCGTTTTCGTCACTATCAGCCAAAAGGGTATATTTTTTATAAAACTCTTGTGCTTTACCTCTTAGTTGGTCTATAACGAACGATTGTAATAAGGCGTTGCGCATTATCTCTTCAAAATCTTCTCCAAAATCTGCGATTCCTCTTTTTCCTCCTTTTAATCCTTCCAGTATTGCTTCTTCGAGACCTTGTGAAGTCGTTTGAAATAAATCCTCATTTAAAGTCTCTTCTAGCTCCTTAGTCTGGTCGTTGAGCTCTACAAATTTGTCAATAGCTTGTTGCATCCATTCCGGTAACTTAGACCAGATGTCGGCATTGCTTTTCATCGCCCAAATCGCTTCCTCTGATATGAGTTTGTTTTGTAGATCATATCCTCCATTAGCTTGTATGAAATCAAATATTTCTTTAGCTTGCGGACCTCCGAAGGCATATTCAGTCATTTTGCCAGCAAACTTACCACTTTTAAAAAGTTGAGCAAGCCCAAATGTTACAGCATCAACATCACCAACAGGCATAGATTTAACTATGTCCCTGTATGCCTTCTCTCTGGCTTTTTCAAGTGTTGTTAATGATTGGGTAGCTGTTGCAAAATAATCATTTCCTGCGGCTTCTTTGAGCAACTCCAGATAACGTTCTACTTGATAATTTATAGAATCCCAATATCCTTCCTGTCTACGTTGATATTCAATATTTCTTTCTTGTTCTGCTTTTGTAGAATCAAAGGCATTCATTACAGTACCCACTAATGTAGTTATGATCCCAACAATTCCGCTAATGCCTTTCACTGTGTCACCGGCAGACTTTTCACCAGTTTTGCCGAATACTTCAAATGCTGTGATGCCGTCATTTATAATATCTACCGCTTTTTGGATGCCTTCTCCCAGTTCATCGGAAAAAGTAGTTCCAAGAGAAGATAGAGAGGACCCTAATGTTGAAATATTACTCTTTATAGATTCGCTAGCTTGTTCCACATTACTCCATGAAGTAAAGGCTCCCTGTTTATCCCCTTTCTTTATTGCTTTCTGATACTTTTCATATTCTTCTTTCAATGTCTTGAAAGGGTTGCGAGCTATAAGGTTTTGGCGAGCATTATTTATGGTATCCATCATAGCTTTCATATCTGTAGCCGACAAGTTTGTAGTCTTGACAAGTTGTTCAGCATCAGATAATAATTGTTCAAGCATATCTGTAGGTAATGCATCAACATCTCCCATTAACATTTTCCAAACGCCAGAATCTTCGATTTCGCTTTTTGAAATAGAATCTATAGTTTTCTTACGCTGTTTTTCTAGTTCTTTTAGGGCATCTTCATATTGTTTCTTTTCAGAATCGCTTTTAGCTTTTGCTAATCCGTCCCTAAGTTTCTTTTCATCGTCTTGATACTGCTTCTCTATAGCTATGCGTTGAGCTGAATAATCACGATATTTATCTAGTATGGAATTTAATTCCTTACTTACATCGGCTATATCTTTCTCTCTTTTATTTTCAGCATTGGTATAACGAGCGGAAATTTCAATAGACTGCTCCGAAGTCAACTTTCCACCCTGTCTTTCACTCAAATCTTTTTCTTGTTTCTTGATGGCGTCAAGTTCTTTTTGATAGTCAAGGTCAATCTGTTTTAGCTTTTTCTCTGTGCCTTCCTTCATAAGATCTATTTCCGCCTGTTGATTTTGGCGACGGAGAGACAGAAGCTCTTCGGCTGATTTTTGTTGGTCTTTTTTTTGCTTTTCAATAGCTTTTTCTTGTTTAGATAAAGCATTGCCAGTGATACCTCCTAAATCTTTGTATGCTTTTTCGGTAGTTTCTTTTTGCTTTTTAGCTTCTTCGTATTGCTTTGAAGTAAATTTAGATTTGTCCTTTTCTATTTCAGATAGTTTCTTTTTGGCATCCTCCCAGTCCTTCTTGGCTTTTTCGTAATCTTCTTTGTAAGTGGTAGAATGTTTCTTTTCTGCCAATGCGCTATTTATTAAAGAAACAATACCCTCCAAGTCTCCACCTTTTACCATCATTCCATTTACGGCAAAACCGTTGCGTTTGGAAGCTGATGATTGAGCGAGTTTCAATTCGGCTTCAAGTTTTTCTTTGGAATAGTTTTTTAAATTAGCTTTGTAAGAAGTTATATTATCTTCTAATACATCTTTCTGATACTTTTTTAAAAGCTCGGCATTTTTCTCCATTTGTTCACGTACCTGCACATAGGACTGTTTACTAGAAAACATTTTCCATATCTTCCTGTCAGAATCAGACATATTCTTCCGTAAATCGGGATTGTCAAACAACTGCAAATATCTCTGCTGGTTGGCAACTGTTTGTCTTAGAGTTCCATAATCATCCTTTTTGCCTTGAATGGAACGCTTTGAATCTTCCTCGTTTATTTGTTGCTTTAGCTTTAAAATATCTTCTAATTTCAGTTTCTCAATATCGTATTTTTCAAAAATCTTTGGGTATTCCTTACGAAGTTCTTCTAAAGATTTCTGTCGGGTAAGAGTGCCCAAGCTCTCATCTCGTGCCGCTGCTAGGAGTTCTTCTATTTTCTGTTTGTGTTCCTGTTCCCTCTTTGAAGCAGTTGCTTTTATATCATTGTATTCCTTTTGGGCACGTGCGGCAGCGGTTGTGCTATCAGACACCGTCCACATTGCTACACCCAACCCAACAACTACTGTAGCTAATGCCACATAAGGATTGGTTAACATGGCTGCATTCAAAGCTAGTTGTGCTTTTCGTGCTAATATGCGGGCGTTAGTAAGTCCAATTTCCACAAGTGTATGTTTGCTTTCGGCAGCAGTAACAAGCATCACAGCAGTTCGATATGTACCATAAGTAACCACTAATCCAGTCAATACTTTACCTACCGTTTCATAATTCTGAATTAACGAAGTAGTCATCTGAATACCGTCCATGATAACACCTTCCGATTTCTGCCCCAATTCATTAAAGGCTGCATCCATAGCGTCTTGCATCATAGACAGTTGTCCATTAATGGTTTTTGAAGCATTCTCGGACATCTGATAGAACTTACCACCTGCGGAAGTTGCGTCAATGAATGCCTGCTGTACCATTTCAGCCGAAATAGCTCCCTTAGACATTTCATCTTTGAGAGTCGCAATAGATTTACCAGTCTTTTCGGATATGATTTGCAGCGGATTAAATCCGGCATTGATCATTTGGTTAAGGTCTTGTCCCATCAGCTTGCCGGCAGCGGACATTTGGGAGAAAGCTAAGGTAAGAGAGTTGAATCTTTGTGTATCTCCCATAGATACATCGCCAATAGCTTGGAGGTAACGGGGGACTTTTTCTGCTTCGATGTTAAACCCTAGCATCATCTGCGTTGCTTTCGTCACATCAGAAAACTCTAATGGAGAAATTTTTGCATACTCACGAACTTGGGTCATAAGCATATCAGCCTTCTCTTTACTACCCAACAAAGTTTGAATAGCCGTGTCAGCAGCTTGAAACTCTCCGCGGACACGAATCATTTCAGAACCTAATGCTTTCAGTGCGCTAGCACCACCAATAACCGCCAATGCTTTCTTCCAAGAAATTGCAATGCCATTGTTTTTTTCTACAACCTCTTTGGCATTATCGTTGTAAAGGGCGTATTCGTCACGGAGCTTTTTCACAGAAAGACGAGCTTCAGCTTGTTGCTGGGTAAGTCCGAACAAAGCTGCCTTTTCTTCATCTAAGGCTTTGCGAGCAGCATTGTATTCTTCCAGCTTACCAGTTGCAGATAGAGGGTTACGCTTTAGTGCTATGCGATATGATTCTCCTAGGCGCTTTACATCAGCTTCAATATCTTTAACTACTGTCTTTTGAGTAATAATCTTTTCTGTGAATCCGTTAACAGATTGAGAGGCATCAAAAATTTTCTTTTTAAATCCCATTTCCATTTCAGCTCCGGCTTTAGTAGCATTAGTCACCAATTCATCCAACTTTTGATTGGATACAGCAAGTTGGGTATTTAGAGTTTTGAAGGTAACAGGGGATTGTGTTCCATCCACATTTTTCAACTCCTGCTTTAGTTTAGCTATTTCACTACGGAGTCTTACGACTTCTTCCCAATCACTTGCGACTTTGAAATATAACTTTGCCATACTTATTTCTTTTTTCTACGATTCGCTAATTCTTTACCACTGATTTTTTTTACTTTTTGACCGCCATAAATAGCATGGAGTTTATCTCGTTGCATCATTAAAAGGTTTCTATATGGAATGACCTCAAACACTTCCGTATAGCTTAAATGGAGAGTGTCAACCAAATGGGCTATTTGCCCGAAGAACGTTGCGTTTCCTACTGTTTCGGTCTTGCTGCCAGCATCGACACGTTCTTCATCAAGCTGACACACTGAAAAGCCGATATATCCATCATAGAGAAACATATTTCCAAAACTTCTTTGATTTCATCAAAGGTTCCGTTTTCCAAAGCCTTAGCCATATTCTCATTACCACAAATAAAACAGGAGATACCTTTCAGCATATCATCTGTGGCTCCGGGAAGTTTCTTGATAGCTTCCATGATGTTGTCACCTATCATCCCAATATTGGAAAAATGATGAATAGCACTACAAATAACTTTGATTGTGGGCGGCTTGATTGTATAAACAACTCCACCTATTTCGACATTCTTAAAATCCAGCCCTAAAAGGGCATCAGAAACGATTTTTGCTGCTTGATTCATTATTCTAAATTGAAACAAGGGTGAAGCGAATACCACCACCTCACCCTTGCTGTTTACAATCGTTTTACCTCAAAATGTTACGCCACTGGCATCAAGGCTTTGATAGCTTCTTCTTCGTAATTGTATTCAGAAGAAACGCCTTCGATTCCCGGTTCCTGAACCATTCCGCGTACTGCAATGGCAATTGCTTTGTCCGTATTAGCTTCACGGGAAATAATGCGGCATTTCGGGAAGATAAACCATACATCATCATCAGTCAGACAAAACAATGCTTTGTTGACGATAACTTTGTCCAAGGCACGCTTCCATCCGACATCTTCAGATGTTGCCTGAATAACATCGCCACCCATGAACGCTTTCTTTGTCTTCCAGTCATACTGTCCGATAGAGAAAGAAGGGGAGACTTCTCCCGGCACATCATCGTAACGGTAATTCTTTCCTGATAACTGATTCTTATATCCGGTGACAGAGGCTTCCGTTTCCTCAATCTGCCACGTTTCCCCATGTACATTCAAGACCTCATCTTTCGCCTTAATAGCGGCTTGAATCAAAGTCTTTGCGATTTCGGGGGTAATGTCTGCCGTTACCTTATCAATGTCGGCAAACAAGATTCTTTTAATTCCTACTGCTGAAATCATAATTTTATAGTTTTACATTTAATACTTCAAATAAAATTCTCACATTCACATAATGACACTTTAAAGCTGTATCCGCTTCTATACTGATAGATTCAATAGAGTAACGATAGGTTGTACCATCATAGGTGCTTACTACATCATCAAACAGCTTGCCAGCCTTTCTTTCAAGTTCATTCAAACGGATAGTATTCGCTTCATTCTCGCTTAAATCAGGTACACAAAGATTCACTTCTGCGAAAGACTTCTTCCAATAAGTCCCCGGCTGTTGCTTCTTCGTGTGAATGACAATCCTTTCGGACTTCAATTCACCCGTCAGCGTTTCCCCTGCTGGTGCTATACCTATCCCGAAAGCCTTGCAATCCCGATAGAGAATGTTTCCTATGTCAGTAGTTACTATCATTTCACAATCTCCCAATCTTCTGCAAACACATCACTGATGGATGGAACCCACGAATCTGCACGTCCGGTATTCTCGTTGTAGATAAGGCATTGGCTTGTATAGTCAATAAAACCCTTGCCTTTCAGAATAAGGTCTTTTGCTGATTGCGGAAGAGATTGCATCTTGGGGATAATGTCGCTTTCTATATGAGCCGGAATTTGCTTGATAACAAATAACCCTTTGCCGTTCCAGCCCTTTCTACGGATAGCGCCACCTTGTTTCAAAACTTCTATAGCATCACCGAAACAGATAGGGGTTTCTTCCTTGACTTCTCGATATGATTCTTCAAACAGTTCTTTGGGTGACCAACTTTCATAGCCATATTCAGTACGAGTGTGATATCCCAGTTTATAAGACTCATTCTCTTCTATTTCACTTTTTACCAAGCCTTTACTGTAAGCTTCACCCAATGTCATAGGTTCGGCTTCAATCTGTTTTGTTCCTATATACTTTTTCATTTTTCAAATTCTTCTTTTAATCGTTTCTCCGCATATAGAGCGGCACCACTTAAAACATCATACCCTTTAGATTCCACGAATGAGGCGTATTCCGCTTCATTTTTCAGAGTTAAACCGTCTTTATCGACATCGTAATCATTGGACGTTCTCAAAGTCAATGTATGGTCTTTATAATTGCCGTGTTCCTCTGCATGTTTCACAGCTTCATCACCTACATCAATCATCTTCTTTTCAACTTCCCATTCTCCTTCATTGAAAAAAGAATCGACATCGGAAAAATCGAAATCTACATCCATAGTTCCGAATAATTAAAGTGGTTTGTACTCTTAACCGTGTAAACCTCACCTTGACCTCTCACATCAATATCTTTGGTAATCGAAGTTATAACAAGAGTTCCTTCACCCATATCCGTTGTAGTGGCTTTCAACCCTCTATCCCATATAGCTCTAACTTCATCCCCTGCCTTGACAGTGATTCTCTTCTCACACACTACATGGTAGTTTGGACGATACACAGAGCCGTTTTCTGACCTAAACTCTTTGGTAGTGTTATCGTCACAACGGCACTTGCATACCTCCTGCCAGTATTCACCGCCTGTTCCGGGAATGGGTCTGCCGAACTCATCCTTATCCATTGGGGTGATAACCTTTATCTGCAATATGTGTGGAGCAAATATCATAAGAAAGTACATTTAGGCTTGTTACTTAATTCGTCTTTCAATCCGTACTGTTTACACAGAAATGAATAGTAGTCCTTAATACCCTGAATGTTCCAAGACATAGAGAAGCCGTTTTCGCTGATTGAAGTGGCACGGAGTAGGAGAGAGGGGATGAACTTCGCAATTGCCACAGAAACGATATTGTAGGATTCCTTATTCATTTCATCCTCTCCGCTAATCTTCGCGTTCAGACACATATCCAAAAGATCAGTTTCTGATAAGTGAATACTGAAAGACTGAAATCTTTGCTGTATGTAGTCATTCACTGTCATTTTAATTATGGTATAATCAGTCTGCTGTATGCAGTGTAGCTATAATGCGTACAATACTTCGATTTGTAAATATATCGGAACGGACACTTAGGAACTGAAATTTGTTTTCCTTGCATTGCCGTAATAGTCGCTGGTTGCATCGCCGGACTATCTGTAATCATAAAGATTGGTTGTGGAACTGACAATACAACGCAATCAGTCGGAGCAGCTTCTAAGGTGAAAAACTGAATAGGTGACAAACCAACATCAACCGATGGGGCTACGTATTCACACTCGAAAGATTCGACGCTTGATGCCTGTACGCTCAAGGAGACCAAAGACATCATTAAAAAGCCACATATGGCAAAAATAAAATTCTTCATTTCTTTATTGAATTATAAGTTACATAATGGAAGGGTAGGAGTACTACCCTTTTTATTTAATATCTAACACTTCTTTCAGTTTGGAAGTCGTTTCTTCATCCAACTCTGCAACCTTACCCAAAAGAGTCTCTTCTTTCATGTTTCCGGCTGCTTGAACACCGATAGATTTCAGAGCATCAACCAAAATCTTTTTCTCAAATTCCTTTTCAAAGAGGGATATTTTGATCTCCTTCTTTTCTTCAGAAACTTTCACTTCAACCCGTTCGCCAAGTTTGCGGTTTTCTATATCCAATACACGGGATTCTTCGGAAATTTCAATCACCTCTCCGGGATTGTAATACTTACCAATAAACTTATCACGGAAAACAGATATAACCTTTACTTTCATATCCTCCTCCTTATGCTGATTGGATTGATGCAATTTCGCTCAAATCGAAATTGGTGATCAAATCCGGATTGGTAATTTGTGGAATCCATTCTGCCGTATATTCCATATAACGACCGTTTTTGTCACGGTAGTTGGATATAAGCATCTGTCCCTCTGATGGAACATAAGTACGCCCTGATACTGGATCTGTCGCTTCATACGGGGTATGATGGCGCATATAACCTACTTCATCACCGTTAAGCAAGGTGATACGGTTGTCTGCATAAATCTGCACATTCTTTCCTGTCTGGTCTTTCACGTAATCCTCTTTGATTTCGATACGTGGCAGACCGATACCAGTAAAAACTTCAGAAGCCAACGAAGAAGAAATCAAACCGGTACTTAATTTCATTTCGTTAGTGCCGAGAATCATCTTGTACTGTTCGCCAAATTCAGAAGAGCCAAGTACATTCTTGTTGAAGGTTGTACGTGTCATAATCATCTTGGCATAAGCGCCAAAGTCTGGAGCTAGGGAATGTAGTTTCTCTCTTAAATAAGAGATGAACATATTCTTGCCATCAACAATTATATCTCCAGCTGTAGGCTTAACAAAATTGAACGGAAGGGTAATTTCCAGCAGCTTATTGTTGGTCTGACCGGAAGTTATTGCAGCATCCTTATTGTAAACGGTGGCTTCACCAGTCATCAACAATGCACCGACAATAATATCCATACGCTTGTGAGCTGCAAGAGTAATCTGACGGTAGTCATCTGCCAGGAAGTTTACTATTTCTTCCAATGCTGTATTTTGGTCTGCCGGTTTGGCTTGATTGAACTTGTCAATCAAATCTTGCAATTCAGATAGACGGTCAATAGACATTTGATATGCATCGCCCAGATAGGCTATTTCACCATATCCAGAACCGATATTTTTACGTTCACGGATGGGCTTTTCACCGAAACGTGAGTTGATAGAACCGGCCATCACTCCAGTTACAGAGCCGATGTAGTCTTTGAACAGACGAGTAGTTACTCTGCGGAAAGTAAGATACTGCTGCCAATAGATTGTATCTTTACGCGTTTGGTTCACACGTCTGATGATAGCGGATACAATGTTCGCATCATCGAATAATGTTTGAATCGTTAAAAACATATCCTACCTCCTTACTCGTTAAATTCAAACCATCCCTTCATATTGGCTTTATCGTTCTCGGAAAACGGCATAACCAATTTTGAAGGCTCAATCTCTGCGGCTGTACGGAGCAGCGCAACTAACACGATACCATCTTCCACCTTTGTTCTTTCATACAAAGCGGAGTTTGAAACATACTTTTGTTTCAGCCCGTCGACTGCGGTTGCTTGGAAGAGAACCGCATCTTTGGCGATATTTTCACCGAAAGCAGCCTTGATAGTCAATACGTCGTAATTGGCATTAGACTTGTCAATAGCCGTCACTTCTGCGCCTTTAGTACCATTACCAATGAACATGCCTACATAGGCCAAAGAGTTCTTGGCTACTTTGATACTTGTACTGGAAGTATACTCTTCTACAACTTTCACATTGATTACCGCATAAGCAAACTTGTTTTTCAAGTCTGCGTAAATCGGGGTAAATCCGGGAAGGAAACTTCCCACTACCAGGTTCTGCGTGTCGAGTTTGAACGGGCCACGTCTACGAATACCGGTCTGGACATCGTAGCGTTCCTCTTGCTCAACGGGCGGAACCAAGTCATACTTAAATCCTGCTGACATAATTAATTCTTGTTTTGTTCAACAATAGTTTTCGTTCCCTCATCAATCATCTTAGCGATAGATTCAGATTCTTTCTCAATCTTCTCTTCCGCTGATTCGGGAGGGGTTACGCCCTTGAAACCGTCATTAGCGAACTCTTGCTTCAAATCCTTGAAATAAGAGTCTAAGTCCTCATCGTCCTTGATGGCGCACCTCTTGGCGTAGTTTTCGGGAATACCATACTCCTTAGCCTTGGCAAGAATTTGCTCCTGCCGGGTAGCTTGCGACTTCTCCGTCTCAAATTGAGCGATTTTATCGGAAAGCGGTTTTACGGCTGCGCTCACTGCATCGGCAATGATTTTAGCCATATCCGGTTGTTGTTCCGTAGTTTGCTGCTGCGTGGTAGTAGTGGTAGTCTCGACTGGCTTACCGTCTTTAAGGTTATGCCTCTTCTCGTAGTTGGTCACTGCTGTTTTTGAAGCATCCCCGGCACGGAAATCACCATAGGAATTTAACACGTCCGAAAAACCGATACCCTCAACAATGGAGTTTACCTTTGTCTCGTCCGTTACACCCTCTGCCTTTTTAGTGGCAATTCGGGTTAAGATAGCAGTGTCCACCCCAGTAAATTTCTGTTGTAGTCCTGCTAGGATTTGTTCTAAGATTGTCATACCGTATGAATTATTAAATTTGAAATTCAATTTACGGAAGTAAAAATACCACCAATGCAGATGATTAGTAAATATTTAAGCTTCCCATTCACGACAATGGATTGATTGTCGTGAATACGGTATAAAAGTAAGAAGGAAGGAAGAGGAGAGGGAATAATTGAATGGATGAAAAACAACAATTGGGGTATTGTTGGAAAATGGCATAAAAAAGGCGTGAAACCGAATGGAATCACACCTTTTTTATGAATTTAAAAGCTCTGAATTTATAAAGTTGCAGATTGTAGCTCTACTCCGATATTCTTTATGAAAAAATTATTTCAATCTCTTTGCCTGATAAGCTGTAATATAGATTTTGAAACTGATGTATGTATAATATTGGAATAAAGGAACACCCAAACTTCCCATCAGATGGAACCACATGGCATAGATAACCATTTTCTTTAATCATCACAAGAGGGCATTTACTTGTTTCTATTTCATAAAATTTCCGATAAAAGTTTTCCTGTGGAAATCCAAATAACTGTTGTTTTATGACTTTTTCGAATCCGCACTTCAAAAGAAGTTCTTCAGTGAGAGGAATACCACAAGCATTTATCTCAATACCTTCTATTGGATATTCAGGATGTAAGCCATAAGGTTGTACGACTATTCTATTATCTTGTAATCCAATAACGACATATTTACCGCCATTTTCATCTGTAATTACATTACCAATTCTTAATTCTTTAACGTTTATCATAACAATTACATAGCTGGAGTTAATTCAACATTCAATCCCAATGCGGAAGCGATACGGTAAAAAGTAGAAACTTTTGGTTCCGTTCTTCCTGTTTCAACACGGGAAATATAAGACTTATTAGTTCCGATCTTTGCAGCAAGCTCCGCCTGTGTCATATTAGCTTTCTTTCTGGCTTCCTCAATGAGTTGCCCAGTAAAGAAAGCATTAGCTCTATCTTCGGCAGCCTTACGCTCCGGAGTCCCTTCTTTGCCAAACGCAGCATCTAATTGCGCATCGACATCAAACATCTTTAGTTCTTTTTCGCTCATAATATTCTTTCTTTAGTTTTAATGCTTTATCAATTTCCCTATCAGGAGTTTTCTGTGTTTTCTTCTGAAAGCCATTGAATAAAATCACAATCTGTCCTTCATCAAAACAGAAGAAAATCCGATAAATATTACTTTGCCACTCAATTCTTAACTCAAACAGACCGTCTTTAATAGACTTCACATATTTATTGGATAGTCTATCTACGGTCTTTAACATGAGTAAACCGTATAGCACCTTTTCTTGAGCACCTTTGTTCAATGTGTCAAAAAAGTCTTTATAGTAGTTTTCGTATGCTATTATCTTTCTGTTCATACGGCAAAGATAGAGAATGTTTATCAGTTGAGCAACTTTTTGGCGAATATTTTCATCCCTATACAAAAATAGCGACAACTCCGAAGAATCACCGCTAATGTTCCATTTTTCTTATTTAAAAATTATAGACCTTGTAATTTTTCTGACCTAGAAATGTTTTTCTGTTCTATTTTTCTGATTTGCTTCATAAAAGCCTTACAAATGAGCTAACACAAATACCATCTCTTAGGCTTGATTCTTAGAATTAGGCTGTTTTCCTCCGATATTACTTCTTGATTGTACTTTTTCATTCTGTTCCTCCTTAATATCTTTAAGTTCTTCTTCAATGCGATCCGCGTTCCCAGCAAACATGATCCCCTCACGAGTTGACCAAATGCCACCACTTACAGCAGAAACAGCAGTATTTACCTTGTCGTTCAAATCATCAATCATATACGGAACCAAATCCGTTTCGATGTCGATAGTTTGGGATGCCTTGCTAAACTCGGTTGGATTGATAGAGCCTAAAGCGGAAACAATGAAATTTACTCTCCGTTGTAGGAACTCTCCGATAACTTCACCATGATTTTCTACCGCCATGTGTGCCCCCATGAACATAAAGCGGAAAGCAGTACCGGAAGCCTTACCCACACCTTTCAGCGTTTCAAAAGAAATACGTGGAGTATTGGACATATCATAAGCCATGTTAGTAAGCGTTTCTGCTTCAAATTTTACAGTATCTGGCACCTGATTCCACGTCAGATATTGGGCATCCGCACCTTCACCTGTAAGTTTGACCATTCTATCTTTAACCTTACCCATGAAACCCTCTACATCACCAATTAGCTTCAACAGTGGGAAGAAATGATAGTCTATGCAGTCGGCATAATTGGATAAAAGTTTCTCCAAGCGTATACGGAAGGTTTTTATCTTCTTGCAATAAGGTTCAGGACGGTAGGCATAGAGAACCGGCAGTTTGGGGAATCCGTGAACGAAAGAAATTCTTTCTTCATACCCTTTAGATAAATCCCATTGATAGACTGCTTTATCCGTGATAGTCATAAAGCAGGTAACTTCCGAATCATCCATGAGCTTTTTTTTGTACTCACGGGAGAAAGCAATCATCTTGCCTTCATCGTTGAAAAACGGATAAAGTTTATCCCCTCGGAATGGTGACCACAACACGCTTTTCAACTTCTTAGTAGGCTTTACCTTACCTCCAAAGGTGGTCTTCACTTTCTTCCAAAACTTCGCCCAGAACGAATCATCATCGGTCGCATACCAATACTCGGCTACCTCTTGCTCGGATAACCAGGAACGGACAATCTTCTTGTTCTGGTATTTGATTTTATTGGATTTGAATACAGCTTTGACCGCATCCAACAGCTTCTTTTCGTCATCATCAGTTGGAGTGCAATCCATAGACGGTTCTGTACCGACTGTGAAAGCGGTTTGAATGTTCACTATATCCTGCTCCAAAGGAATGGAGATACGGTTCACCGGTTCGGTTTTGTACTGTGCTTCAATCTCATAAGTCTTGCCGGTCTTTTCATCGAAATCTTTTTCCGCTTCCTTTTCAAGCACTTTTCTGTCTGGGTACTTCTCTTTATCAACCATGATTTCATGGCGTTCAGGATTCCAATCATCCCAAAGTTTACAACGATCGGGAAGCTCGGTCTTCCTGCCTTTCTTCAGATAGCTTATTTTCTGCCCAATATCGGGTAATGCTAATATTTCTTCGAGTGTTAATGGCATAATCTATAATTTTAATGTGTGAATATTCCTGTTAAATCTTTCGGTTTTAGAATTTTGCCAAGCAAGCAACCCAAAACATAGTACCTTATTGCATCCATAAGGTGATTATCCTTATCTACTGGCTCATTGATATAATTTCCATCTTTGTCCTTATCCCATACGTAGGTTCTTAATTCCTTCATAAGATTGTAAGAACGTTCCGTTACATACAAATCCATAGAGAGAATTTTATCTATTCCTGCCTTGATTGATGGCCCCGACTTATCTACGCCATAAATATTCACGCCACGAAGTTTGATTTCGTCTACAAGTCGAGGATCAGCGGATTCTGCAAACACTTTCAAACCATAAGGACGTACCTTGTCAGCAAGTGCATTTGTGAGCATTCCTGATTGATAACATAGTTCATCAACATACAAGGCATTATCTACGATACCACACTTCACGGCTGCTGAAACGTCTGTTGTGTACCCGAAGTCTTGCCCGATAGCTACTTTCTTCGCCCATTGGGGGAATTCTTTCACAATACCCCACTTCTTAAAAACCGCACCCTCTGCCACGTCAGCCCAACGACCGATAACCACGTGAGCATACTTTTCAGGATTCTTCTCTTTCATTTCCTGCACTTCCCGAAGGAACTCAGGAGAAAGGTTCTCTAAGTTGTCAAAGTAGGTAGTGTGAATATGAAGTACATTCGGATGGGTAGAAACCTGAACTTGCACACCGTCAATCTCTACGAGCTTGTGAGTATTCTCGATGTACTTTTTATAAATGAAGTGATTAGAGTCGCAGGGGTTCATTATGATGATAATCCGGTTCTGAATCCCTTTCTTACGGATAGAGAGCATTATTTTATCGAACTCTTCTTCATTCGTCCACTCTTCCGCTTCATCGCAGACGAAAGTAGTGATACCCTGAATAGATTTTAGTTTTGCCGTCTGATTACCGGAAGAAGTCTTGATGCCTCGGAACATGATACGGCTATTAGTCATTTTATTGACTATATCCGTCTTGGTAGTCTTGAAATACTTAGTTGTTCCGTCTAGCTCTATCTTCTCCATCATTTCGGGAATGATAGACATACCAGCGGAAACCATCGTGTAGCGGGTGTAGAGAACCTGATGCACTATCTTTTCGGCTTCCGTCATTTCAAAGGTCAGACGTTCAATGAAGGTGGAAGCATTGAAGGATTTACCGGATCCACGCCCACCGGTGATAAGGATAATGAATTTCTCATTATCGGTGTACAGAGGGTGGTATATCGCCTGGGGTTCTATCATTTCAGTTTGTCTTTAATCCAGGAATCAATACTGATACCGTGGTTTATGTCGGTAGGAATGTCAGCTTCTTCATCCTGCTTACGTTCAACCTTTCTCCAATCTTCATCGTAATGGTAGAGCCAAACAGACTGCGCCTGCAAACTGGGAGCCAGCTCACCTTCTACAACTTGAACTTCTTCTTCACCTGTCAGATTTCCGTCCCTATCCTTTATCTTTCGTATAGTGGTACTTTTCGTCTTGACACCCCCCAAAGCCATAGCTAGGAACTTTGCCCGGACTGTTGCAGTTATGGTCGCCCGCCCGCGCGTTAATACTTCACTTAATTCAGAGTACTGACTTTTCTTCTCACAAAATGTCTGTGGGGCCAATCCTACAGCAAAAGCAATTTCCTTATCTGTGAATCCCTTTTTTGCATACGATTCTATGAGAGAAAGAAAGTCTTTATTTGTATAGTCAAACTTAGGCTTTCTTCCTCCACGACCTTTTGTATTTTGAGATTCACTATTATTCATAAATTTATCCGTTACTTAATCCCCTGCTCGAGGTTGTTTTTTCCATCCTGCTTCTTGTATTGATAAAAGCGTTTCGTACTCTCAACTCATTCCTTAAAGCATTTCTTCCAAGCATGTGCTCACTGTTTCTCAATCTTTCATATTGATTTTCGAGTTGTTTCACCGTCTTTCTTCTTCTGACTCGGCTTTCCTCCTAATTTTAAGTTACTAATCTATTCTTTCAATTTGCTCATCAAAGACTTCCCCCTTGATAAACTTCATATCCGGATCATAACCGAACCGTTTGCAGAAAGCCGCTTTAGCTTTATAGGAATCAAAGGATAACATTACATAAGCATCCATATTCTCAGCTTGCTTTTGTGCGTTCTCCTTAACCTGCTGCTTGACCTCTTTCATGTGGGCAACCTTTTCGGCACGCTCTAACTGTTTAGCGGCTTTATCGGCTTCTTTCTGTTCGGTAACAGGCGACATCATATCTGACAGAGCGTCCGCAATAGAGTTTTCCTCTTCTGTCTGCAATAGATAATCAATGCCAATCATATTTAAGTCGGCATTAGTCAGGCCCGCGTCTTTCCAATCAATGTCAGGAACAATCTGTGCAAGAGCATCAAAATCCCATGTACCCTGTGCGTTCGGGTTGTTCATCAGAATATTTAGTTCCTTCTCCTGCTTTTCGTCCACGTCAATTACGTCGACTCGGATGCGGTAGTCGTTATCGGGGAACTTCTGCAATTCATCCATGACAGACAAACGCTGATGTCCGCTGACTACGGTCAATCCAGTACGCTTGTTCACGACAATTCCACCGACCAACCCGAATTTCTTGATACCACGTTTTAATGTCTTTCGTGATTCATCGGAAAGTTTTCGAGGATTATAATTTGCAAAGTGAATGGCAGAACGATTTAGTTCTACCGATTCGCTCTTTATGTACTTACTTAGTTCCATGTTATCCGTTACTTAAACCTAATCCACCACTGCGTCCTTGACGAGCAGACCTTGAATATTGTTGGTACACGCTTCCGTTTCTTGCATAATTTAAACGGCTAAGGTTACGATACATGGCACCGCCAATACTGTTAATTCTTGCCTGCCTTCCTGGATTACCAGTTGCAGCATTACTCAAACGATTGGTTTGTACGCCTATATCGGCAGCACTTTTCATTCTTCCTCTTCTTCTATTTCTGACTCGGCTATTTGTTTTTTATTATTATACTCAAATAAAATTCTTTCACTCATTGGAAATACCCGATAGATTCGTTGTAAATCCTGCGGATAGTTCTCTTTTAACCAAAGCATACAATCAAGATTAAAACCCACTCCTGAACTGGCTTTTAAAGAATATCTAACTGGTTCTGGCAATCCATGTTGTCTCATGTATGCAAGAATATCCATTTGCGTCCAGTCAGCCAAAGGATAACATAAGCCGTTGTTCTCATATCCGTTAGCTTCATACCCTTTCAGCATCAAACGTCTATTCATGCCATCGGCTTTCTTCATCCCCAAGAACGTGTAATAAACTCCATACTTTAGCTGCATAGCTTTTACCACATCAGCAAGTTTCAGCAGCTTCACCTTTGGATTAGGGACACAATACAATCCGCCACGAAGAATGTAAGTTAGATTCCAGTGAGGCGCTTGCACAAACTCAATCTTTGGATATCTGGCTTTAGTCCAGCCAATCCATCGGTTTATGTGCTCCAAGTCTTTGACGAAGTACATAAACACACAAACGATCCGATCAAACTTTGGATAGATTAAATCAAGTAAGACAAGCGAATCTTTACCCAAGGATAAAAACAGTAAAGCCTCATTCGATTTTACCCGAATGAGGTCTATATACCGGTTCGCTTGCTCTACTTTATTCATAGCTAACCACCAGATAATCCAAATGAAACACGAAGATCACCGTAACGTTGTCTACGTGAACCTAACTGGGTGGCACTTGCCGTACCCCTACGATTAGCAACTAATCTACCACCAGCACCTGCGCCATTCATATTTCTGCGCGGTCCGGCTACTCTGTTTACTCTTCTTGCGACTCAGCAATAATTTTTAAATTAAACAATCAATCTATATGTTTCTCTAATACCTCGCCTAAAGTATAGTCCATTTGGGCTGTAAGGTATTCTTCGCCTTGGTGTTCGTAGACAATATCGTTACCATCTTCATCGGTAAGGATCGAAGCTTCTGCACCTTTAACCTCTACAATAGCATAAGGTCGTTTGCCTTTGTACTCACCAGTGAGAAATTTAATAGCATCGTACTTGATAGGCTTTAACTCGATTTCACCCTCTTCGGGAAGTTCTTCATCAGCTTTATATTCTTTACCACCACATAAGTAGGTTATGTACTTTTTTGCATTGGTAGGTCTGATTTCGCGGTATTCGTGCGTTTTCTTACCAGCCAAAATTTCATCGAAATATATTTGCTTAATACTAAGCGTTAGAATGTTCATAATCGTGTCTTTTAAATTAATAATTAAGTAGTTGCGGAAACAGGACTCGAACCTGTGACCACCGCCAAGTCAAAGCGGTAAGCTAACCAACTGCTCCATTCCGCGATATATTTCTTTTAAGTATATAATTCAATGTGCCTTTGCTACTTATCGAATATTTTTTCATAAGCTCTCTATAATTAGAACCCTTTGAGTATTCTAATTGAATCTGTTGTGCTAATTCATCTGAGTATTTTTTAATTGCCTCTGATGCTTTTTTAGCGCAGCGCATTCTTGTTTCTTTAGCCTTATCCATCGCATTTTCAAACGGTGTACCTATTGCTATATTCTCATACGAATTATCAAAAGAATCACCATTTAAATGTCTAACTTCAATGCCTTTGTCAAAAATAGCATCACCAAATTTTTGATAAGCCTGCAATCTATGTACATAGACCTTGATAACTTTCGTTTCACTCACCCTTATGCCAATATACATATACGGGTCACTGCCACGCGTACCGACTTTTTTACCGCGTGCAGAAAAGGCATTGCCTTGTGAATCGACATAATATCCTTTATCTTTGGCTAATATTTCATATCTGCTCTTCATATTTTAAATATTCACTTCAAAGGTACTACCACAACCAAAGATAACGAAATATATTCAATCGTTATACACGACAATCGGTTTATTGTCGTGAACTAAGCCAAATATCACGTTCTTCTCTGCAAGCTTTTAGCGTTGGGGCTACTGTAGCAAACAGATCGCCGCTTTCAGCACGGTAGTCATATTGGTACATTCTCACTTTCTTACCTTTCAGCTTGGTGTTATAGGTACAGTAGTTCTCTTTACCAGGGGCGCATACACTGCAGCCGTTTTTGTTTATTGAGTTCATAATCGTTTAATTTATTTGTTCGATAAATATGTACTTAGTATAACAATCATAACCATTTGATTTGAAACGGTGTACATAAACACCGTCTACAAATGGATACGGGTAACTCTTAAAAATGCGGTGATATTCTTCTTCGGTGAATACTCTATCTTTATTACGTTCATCTGTAGCAAAAGGTAGATTGTTTAAATCAGGCTGGCAGGCCAAAAATTTAGGGGCATAAATCTGCACCTGTATTGTACCTATTTTCATAAGAGTGTTATTAAAGATTCATATATAAACAAGTCAGATCACATTCTTCATCGTAGTCGTATTCAAGCGATACGGGCGCAAAGTATTGTTGTATCTTCTTTGCTGCTGTTTCATTCTTACCCTCAAAAGAGAAAGTAAAAGAGCGTTTGCCTCTGACTGTTATTTCAACCGGTATACCTGCTACCTTAGTCATGTTGTTTTCAAGTTCTTGTTTTGTCATAATCGTATATTTAAGCGTTAATACCAATTGCATTTCTCATAAAGTTACTTGCTTGTTCTACTGACATATCCAACTTCTTTTGGATCAGAAGAAGCATACAGCTTACTTGCTCTTTTGTATTTAAGTTGCCTTGTACAAATTCTGATATGATGAACTTTTCTATTGTTCTTTGTTTAATTACTGATGTTGCCATAAGCGTGTGTATTGTGGTAGCCCGAAGGCTACCGGATTAAAACTTAATAAATTATACCGGTTGAGCCGTATACGCCACCGTTGTACCATCTTGCGAGCTTGCCGTAATAACCGTACTTCTTATAGTTGATTGTATCGGCTTTAAACAATTTCATTGCTTCTACCTTGTTGCTTGCTTCGTAATGTACACCTGTGTCTTTACCGTTGCAATCATACACTACGTAAGTATTACTCTGTTTCTTTGATTCTATTGTCAACATAATCGTATGTGTTACACAGGGCTTTCGCCCTGCTGGTTAATACTATTATTTAATACCGCAAAGTTTTGAAACTTTCAGTAACTCTTTATCGCTCATAAATATGAGGTCGAAGAAAACACCCTCATCAAAAGGCTTGTTTTGCGATAAAGCGGCTGATTTCATTTCAACCATGATTCTAGTAATCAATTCACCTTTTACCTTATCACTCATTTTTGTTGCCATAATCTTTATATTTTAATTGTTATTACTTCGTTTTTGATGACGCAAATGTAAATGATATATTTGACACCACAAATAAAATATGAAATAATATTCTTTCTTTTAACTTTATTTTTGTAAATGATATGTTTGACACAATCATAATAAATGTATCTTTGCAAAAAAAATAATAATAGTATGAATAGAATAGAATTACTTATTAAAGAAAAAGGGTATAATATGACATCTTTTGCCGAAAAGATGAATACTACAAGGCAGAATTTATACGCCATATTAAAAAGCCCATCCTACCCAACGCTTGAAAGAGTAGCAGAAGCTTTGAACGTTCCTATGTGGCAACTCTTTGCTTCGCCAGAAGATGTAACAGGAGAAGGAGAATTAACCGCCCTTATTCAGTATAAAGGAGAGTTTTATAAAGCTACTACAATAGCAGAATTAGAAAAAATTGCGACTGAAATCAAAGAAAAGTAAAGAAATATTTGCATTTGTGTGTGTTTGTGTGTTATTTTGCCTCCGTACAACCCCATAATACGCATAAAAATATGAAAAAGATTTTATTATTACTTTTAGTAAGCCTGCCTACCATTGTATACTCTCAAGATACATTCTTGAATTTTAAAATATTTAATGACAGGATTATATGGCAGAAAGTATATGAAACCTCTTTTTCAACTCAAGAAGTAATTGATTACTTTAAAATATTTGGGAATATAAGCATAGCCGAACAAACAGAATCTAGGATAATCGGAAGCTCTTCTGGTAATAAAATTGATTTTAATAAATATAAAGGCAACAAAATTGGAAACACAATATTTGATGACGATTTAGCATATAAAGTCATCATAGATTTAAAAGATAAAAAATACAGAGTTACAATATTGGATATACAATTTACAAAAGGAGGTGGAATAATGATAGATGGGTGGGGAAATACCGGAAATCGTTCATTAATTATAGATAATAAATACATAAAAGATAATAAATTTAAGAACTCTTTTTTTAGGGAAGGATCAGAGTCTTTAGATAAGTTTTTTATAGATAAGTTTAGTGTGAAAAAACTTTTGGATATCTTTTAATACTCATTATAACACAATTGAATCATGAAAAATATTCTATATCCGATCATAATAATATTGGCTCTATTCGGATGCACTAGAGACATGTATACCGAATCCGTATATGTCGTTGACTACAGAGAATACACTAAAGATGGTTTCACCATTAGCCCTACAGTGACAGGATTCAATTACCAGCCAATATCTAATATAGAGGTAATATTTACTGTTGGCAAGTTGAGAAAAGGCGAAACGGCCGAAAATCTACGGCTAATTGTCCCATACGAAGGATATACAGGGAAAACGAATAATGAGTATGCTCCATCTAGCAAAAGGATGATGGATAAAATAGTCTCCGAAGCAAAGAAAATGGGAGCGAATGGGTTGATTGATTTTAAAACGACTTATAACGCAAGGAACAGAGCGTGGGTTGCTTCTGGAATAGCTGTTATTATAAAATAGGATTTCATTCCTGCCCTTCGCAAGAGGGGCGGGAATATTTTTAAAATGTTAAATGCCTTTTGTTATATTGAAAATAAGGTTTTATGGAGGCAGAATCTGCTAGGCGTATAGAAACGACAAGGAATATATTTCAAGAATAGAGTGAAGTCTTGCTGTTTTAATAATTTTTACTTATCGTATCACGGCAGCTATGGGATTAATTGTAGAATTATCCCCTATGTAAATAAACCGGAGCGCTAAACTCTGGTTTTATTGTAACCTATGCAAATCTACTAAAATGAAAGCAGGTTACAACTAATTGATTAGCCCTTTAAATTTTAACCGATTTACGATTTCGGTATAAAGATACTCTATATCTCCACTGAAATCCCCATAATTCTGGTACAGAAACACGACATCAGTACAATTGTCGGAAATTGTACTCTTGGACTGAACCCCCAATACTCTTGACATTTCTTCACGTAATCCGGCTGTCATTTTTCCACCGGCAAGCGAGCTTGGAGAAAACAAGTACAAGATGATGAAGATGAACTTCTTCCGTTGGGTCACACTGTCAATATTCGGTGGACATCCCTTCTCATTTAGCAACTCAACAAAAACTTTATAGATACCCCCAATAAGGCTTTTATCTTTCAAAATCGGGGCGGTCAAAGCGTTTTCTTCTTCTGAAAGTTCTGATTTTTCGATACGAATCTTTTTAAGACGAATTATTTTATTAAAATCCAGCTCCATAACACGATTATTTTAAAAGTAAATAGTATATTTGCATCATAATCGTGTAAGATTTGGGAGAATTAAGCTTGGTCGTGCTCGCTGGTTCTCCCTTTCTATTTTAAAGGATCAATTATTTGTTCTCTGTTTTCCATTTTTCTTTTAAGATTACTGTATTCATCTTCAATACACTTGCTTATCTTAGCTGCATCTTCGTAACGTTCGGCTTTTATAAGTATTCTTCTTATCTCTTCAAGCTGATTGATGTATACGATGTCATTGCGATCCGTCACGTGCCGGATATAACTTTTGATGTCATTCAGCTTGCCCTCCATGCGTCTGTGCCATTTGTTTATCAAAATTACAATGATGGCAACGGTTGTGACATTAAGGATGAATAATGCGATTTTAAGTATTAATTCTGCTACTTCGCTTATTGGCATGGCTATTCCTCCCTTAGTCAAATAACACAAATTCGTAAGCAAATACAAAAGGATTACTTTCCCATACGCCTTTGCCGGAAACTTTGTCTATCAAGTAGGCAAAAGCTTCTTGGGCTACGTTCGTTGACAAGTAAGATCCGTTTACATGTGGGGTATGATATATTTTTTGTCCAAGAAAAGTTGACACATGAATAATCCCCTCTTTCAAGCAATCTTCATCGCTAATGTCCTGTAGGCGTTCAACCTTGATCCCGGTAATTTTGATATGGTGGGGCATTAGGTCGGCTTTCACAAACATCTTATTTCCCCAACCGGGATATAATTTCAGTTCAGGCAATATAGAATCCAAGTATTCTAAGTAAGCCGCATTTTTCCCTTTTCTATGGAATCGGTCAACATCCATATAACTTTGCGCAATGGCAACAACTTCTCCAAGTTCATATTTCGGCAATATCTCGCCCATATCAAACTCCCTTTCATCTGCATCGTACATACAAGGAAAGCCAACTATCTTTTTATCAGAAGGACTTCTGTGTATATTGAATCCTGCGACCCATTCTCCCCTAAAAGTTATTGGACATTTGATTATTCTTCTCGTCATAGTCTTTCGACCATCTAATACGGCTTGGGTTAAGCCAAATTTATCGCTAAACATTATTTTCTTCATGATTATTCCTCCCATTCTACTCTAACTGTAGTTATGTATGTAATATCTTTTTCATTAACTTTCATACGCATGGCTGTTTCTTTTGAGTTGTAAACCGCTCCAATACATCTTACCATGAATGCTTCATATATATTTATCCATCCTTCTTTCTTTTCTCCCACCATGAATAAATCTTTTGGGCTGTCGGCTTCTCCATCAGAAAATCGTCCTTCTTTAGTAAAAGAAACGGGATATTCTTTGCCATTATCACTTTTAAGTAGAGCAACAATAGGGAATCTATCGTTATCTGCGTCAAAACATACAATTCTAGCTCTAAATCCTTCTCTTGTGCATACAAATGCACCTGCTTTTGCTTTTTCTAAATCAAATGTTTTCATGATTTTGTATTATTTATATTAGTTTTATTGCTTCTTGTATTCCAACTTCCAATGCTTCTTCATAGGTATCCCACTGACCACCATCATTCGGGCCTTTAAATATCCCATCGGCTATATGAGTGCCATTGTCAGCTTTGCATATATCATATCCATAACCGCAAGCGTTTCTAATGATGGAAATATGTAGATTTTTGGTTTCACGTAGCCACTTTTGGACGAGAGATTGGGAAGGTGCAGAAAGGAAACCCTCTCTTTTATTGAAATTCTCTGAATAATCGTAAGTTTCAGATAGTATCATGTCACCTTCTACGCCATCTGCTTCATAAAAAGTAAATACACATTCGCTGAACCCTTTATTTTTCATCAGCTTCGCTGTTTCTAATGTTATAAGTTCTTCGGTCATCGTTAATCGCTTTCTGTTATTATGCACCCAAACAAACAACCTAAGTATTTCATTCCAAGCTCTGAAACATAATACACGATTTGTTTTTCAATTTCAAATTCACGTTTCGTAGCATATCCGATTGAAACTAATTCTTCCCAATCATTATCTGGTTTAGAAACAATATATCTGTTACGATAAGCGCAATATCTGCTTTTTTGGTGTTTTCGTAACCCAATCCAATGGCATGTCTCATCTTTTCTATTTGTTGTAATGACAATTTTATATCATCCATAGCTATTTCTCCTTCTTTACCAATTCAACTTCCGTCGGCTCTTCATCTTCCCATTTTACTTCGGGAAATAAAGAAGAGTCTAGCTTATAGAAATCATGGGGATTGTCACTACATAATTGCCAACTTTCCGAATACTTCACGGGTTGCTTCTTATAAAGGTACAAATCACCGTCTTTGTCTCTTGCTACATACATATTAGTCTCCTTTCTTTATTCCTCCAATAGTTTTAGCAGTGATTTTTTATACTCGTCTATTTCCTTAATAGCATCTTCTTGACCTGATTTTGCATCATTTATCATTAAATCTGCTACTCCCCCCATTATTTCATCCTTATGCCTATTCAGATATTTGATAAAGTATTCCTGCATCAAATCAGTATCCATATTTGCTATATCCGAATATGTGTCTCCACTTCCATAACTGCCAGAAAAAGAAGAATAACAAAGATTACTTATATTCATACTCTGAATACTCTCCCTTCTGCTAAATCCATCTGTATGCTTATCTATTCCACTATTGCTATGGCTTTGAAACTCTTCTCTGATTTTAGGGAGGGTTTCTTTAATAAACTTTTTCAGTTTTCTGCCAGTAGTGATTAACTTACTTAATTCTTTTGCTGTCATAATCAATCTCCTTTCTCCTTAATCCGTTCTAGTACATCTCTGTTGGTTTCCAGTATTTCATCGAAAGACGGAATTGGCATCCAGTGGGTGACTCCCAAAAGCCCAACAAGATGTTCTACTTCTGTATTGATTACAACTAAGAATCTTCTATCGGAAGTAACTACGATGACCTCATATAAAGATTGTCCATCATTTGTTTCCGGCAACCGCTCTTCAACGTTTATCCACGGGGATTGCTTTGCGTGCCATTCTGCACCAGCTCTGAATCCGGATTTATAAATAGTTTGTCCAACGATATTATATCCTTCAGCCCCTTCTCTTGCAGCTTCTTCTAATGTCTGTTTCATAATGATAGTTTTTTAATGTCATCTACTGATAGTTTGTCCTTACCTTTGGCATATTCAAAGAACCCTACTACAGGACATACACATTCGGGAATAGTATAATCATCTGTTTCAGGTAACGTTACCAATATACTAAGTCCTACGCCATTGATATATTCGCAAGAAACGAATTTATCAAAGTCGATATATCTTTGCGCCTCCTTAGCTATGATGTCACAATTCTTTCGATATTCATCATAGCTTTTGATAGTACTATTAATAAATTTATCTATATTCATTTCTGTTTTAGTTATTTAGTTACTATTGTTCTATCACTCCTTACCACTTTCATCTTAGGCTTCTTAAACTGTTTGTCGCATGATGTATAAGGAAGCCAATACGATCTATCTTCGTAATAATCTAAGTCGATAGGAACAAGATGAAATAATTCGTGATCGAAATCTACCCCTATCAGCATACATTCAATATCTACTTCTGGGTGCTTTTGATGCCAGATAATGATCTCACTATGTCGATAGGAGTAATGAATAAATTGATTGCGGGTCATGATTAGATCATTTTTCGTTTTTCAAAAGAGTAAGAACTTGGTTTATCTTCCGCAGATGGGCTACTGTAGAGGTAAAGGCGTAATGGTATTCACTGTATTTGCTCATTTCTAAATTGTTTTACTCTAATTAAAATGCACCTCCATCACAGGCATTAAGAATAATTTCTACTATTCTATCACTTTTCATTCTTCCATTTTCGCCCACTCCATCATTATCATCCTTATCAAGTTTCAAGATATTTAAATTTCCATCAGCAAAGAGAATCAGATTCTTAGGTTTCTTTCGGATTACCTTCTTCAGCTCCTTAATCCATTCCTCTTCTTTCTTCGTTAGTTTGATTATTTCCATAATGTTCCTTCATTGATTTGTTTTTCGCAAATCCTTGATAATTCTTCAAGAACTTGCAAGGTTTTACTCTAATTGATTCGTATATACTTACCTGCGATATCGCAAGTTCTTAATATATCGGCATTATCTTCACCGAAAGCGATTAGGATACTTCCGCAACCGGGCGAATCTCCACGAGTCCCATCCGGTCGAAAGAAGCGAATCCGGTTCCGTAGAAATTTCATAGCTGTTGCTTTTTCAAAGATGACATCTTGAAACATCTTTGAATCGCAACGATTGAAAAGTAATGCGATTCCGTTTCCATGCTCTGCCAGACGTTTAACGAAACGTTCTATTAGAGGACGGGAGTAAGGTGGATTTAGCCAAACACGACCTACCCAATCTTTAGTTAATCCGTCATGGTTCTTGTTGTACATTTGTGTAGCTGTTTGCCAAAGCGGTTTAACCGGAGCGCATGGATCTAAATCGAACTTTCCCAATGCGTCTATAATTTCTTTTGGCGTGTACCATTCATCGGTGGTATTAACCGATTTCTCAAAGGTTGTATTCATTGCAAATATTTTAATTAATTGTCCAATTCTTCTATCGCTTTGAAAATTTCAAGAATCACCTGCGGAACTATGGCGTTTCCGTATCCTTTGACTGATTCCTGTCTCCACTTTGTGAAAGGAATGGTAAGGTTGTCCACATCAAAGGGAAGCCCATCATTTCCTCGACAAACAGGGGATTGAGTTGGGAAGTTTTGCCAGTTTGAGCGGCTATGTAATGATTCAGTTCGGATTTTCTGCTTGTACCGTCCTTTCTCTCCTTGCAGCATCCGTTGTGATGGGAACTCGCAGTAGGTGTCGGGATCAATCCGCAATCCGGACGCTTCGAACTGTGATATCCTGCCTGAATGAAATCCTGGTAAGTCACCATTGAATTTGTAGGAGTCGGCAACATTCCGTTTACTGCCATTGCTGTCAATGCAGTACCCATTTGGCTTTTTGGATTGTACTTTTTGCTGTATTTGTCCGCTTCCCGGGCATTGGGGGTAGGAAGCATTCCGTAGAAATCCATGAAGTCCATTAGACCATTCGGGCGATTGCTTCCGTTTTTCCGACTCGCCATCGTTTCCGCACCTGCATCTTTCAGATTCCTCACACGTTCCGGATGATAAATATCCGTAGCCATTGGTGTCGGGAGCAATTCCATCGGATAAAACCTTGTCTTCCCGTTCTCGTCGCACATCTTCAGTCCTTGAGTCTGCACGGTGGGCAATAACCCACACCCTGTCTCTTCTATGGGGCGCTCCGACGGCACAAGCCGGAATAAGCAACGGTTGGACGGAATATCCTTCTCGCTCAAGGTCTTTACAGATGGTTTCGACAACATACTCTTGTCGTAGCAATATTCTTTTTCGGTTATCTTCTCCGAAAAGAGAGGTTTGGCTTCCCACTTCAGTCTCCTTGCCGGGCTGAACCATCGTGAGGATTCCAGCAACGTTTTCACCAATAACCCAAGCGGGTCGGATTTCCCGTATAGCACGGAGCATGTGCGGCCAGAGGTAGCGGTTATCATCCGCTCCCTTTCTCTGACCTGCGAGGGAGAAAGGCTGGCAAGGAAATCCGCCTGTGAGGACATCGATTCTTCCCCTCCATTTTCTAAAGTCTGTTTTTGTAATATCTTCATAATGTTCTGAATCAGGAAACCAATATTTTAGTATCTCGTTGCAAAAAGGGTTTATCTCACAGTGAAAGGCATTTTCCCATCCCATCCATGAAGCTGCAACGCTAGGGGCATCAAAGCCGCTGAATAAACTGCCATGAACTAATTTCATTTTTATCTAGTCTTAATTGATGTTATCCATCAGGTGGTTCGCTATCGCATATACCACCAGGTAAAATAAGATGTTCACTCCTAGGAGAAGGAGGATGTTTAGGAGTATTCTCATCTGCGGGAAGATCCTTTCAATTCAATTACATTAAACATTTCATTAATGCGATCAGCGATATATGCACCATATCGATCCTGAATCTCTTCTATAGAAAGATTTGTCGTTATATGAGTTTTACACTCGTATCTCAATTCATATCGACATTGAAGAATATACTGCATAACATTCAACTCCGTACCAAAATGCTTAGAAGGAATAGGTTCCCTCCCTAATTCATCAAAACAGATCGTCCTAGGGATTCCACCATTGTAAGTATACAGCTCCAAATAATCCCGTCCTTTCATCGAAAACCCAGTAGCAACATAAGAGGCGGAATCAATTCTGAATCCTCCAATGGGATAATCCCCGGCATCACGTCCTCCAATAAACCATAAGTATTTATTTAGAATTTGCATTATAGTTGATTTACCGGTCCCGTAATCTCCTGTTAGCAAAAGGCCTTTCCCAGCCCCCGAATCACCTTCTGCATAGAGAAATATATCATTCATTATCTTTCTAAAAGCCCCTTCAACTTTAAATCCCGGACAAACAAAGCGGCAGCATTCAGCAAACACTTCCGCTCGTCTCTTCTTGTCATTTATCAATGTTGTAGGTGGCAGTTGTGCGGATAACAGCTTTCCTATCGGAATCGGAGTTACCGGTCTTATCCTTGTTTCCATTTCTTGCTTGATTTACAATTTCGTTATATTTTGAGTTAATTATAGCTACGCTAAAATTCTTCAATATCCAATCATCGTGTATTGATGATAACAAACTTTGAAGAGCGTACAATAGAGAATCATCATCAACAGGCATACCTTTCTGATTCCGGGAAAAACTAATCTTCTTAAGAAGTTTACTCATTGATCCAGCGTCTTTCTCGGTCCAATAGTAATCTGTGTCAAAAGTCGATTTCACATAAGATTCAAAAACAGAACGAGATTTTATATTTATCCCCTCCCCCTCGGGGGGTATGGGGGGATTATTATTATCTATTTCTTTATCTTTCTTCTTCTTATTGCCCCTAGCCTGCCCCAATTCTTCCATTTTTTTAGCCATTTTTTCAGCAGTTGCCCTTAGCTCTGCCCTTAGCTCGCCCAAAGCATTGTTTAACTCACTGATTTCTTTGTTGTTATCTATGCCCCTACCTATGTCCTCATCCTTGCCTTTGACAGGATTATACTCATCATAGTTGCATAAAGTTATCACAGTCATGCCTTGTTTGTTACAAGTCGTTATCATACCTCTCTTTTTCAGTTTGGCAAGGAAATAGCGTACTTTCTTTTCAGACCATTGCCAACGCTTCATCAAAAACGATATGGATGCTGGATATTGACCTCTTGTATAAGAGATTTCCCGACCTCCGATGAGTTCGCTGTACGCCTTGTCGGTTGCCTCAAATCGTGCTGACTGAATCAAGTCAAGCCACGCTTCGCACTCCGAAAACTCACGGGCTACCTTCCACATTTCATTCGAGAAAAACCTGCGGCTTAGCCTCAAAAATCCTTCGTCCATAGTTAGAATCTCACGTTTGTTAATTGTCTTCCTTTAGAGCAAACTACCCATTTACCATTACCGCTATCAAACAACCGTAAATCAGAGACTTCGCCAAAACGTTTGATGTTACCGCATAAATCTACAATCCAGCCACATTCTTTGGAAGGGTGGGGGCGAATAGCCCGACCGACTATCTGATACCACATAGCAAGTGACATCGTAGGACGTGCCATAACAACAGTGTCAAGTTCTGGATAATCAAAACCCGTAGTCAATACCCCGACATTCGCCACTACTGGTATTTCCCCAGTTTTGAAATGTTGGAGAATCATTTCACGAGTTGCTTTTGGAGTATCACCGGATACAATAGCGCAACCAGGTATTGAATAGGTCAACCGCTCTGCTTCTTTCAAGAACCGAGTAAATACTAAAATGCCTTTTCTCTTACCACCTGCTTTGGGATTCATCAGTCTTTGGACGATATGAACGAGATAACCGTAGAAGTCTATCCGTTCATATTCTCGTTGAACTGATTTATCCGTATAGTCTGCACCGGTGGTATTTACTTTCAGGTTAAGTTCATTCCATCCTGAAGGATTCATCGGATAATAGTTTAGCTTCGCCAAGTAGCCCATATCTAATAGGGTTGATACCTGTACATGGTAAATGACCTCTGAAAAAACATGAGGCTTTGTCCGGGTGATGAATTTCAGCATAGAACCGAAATTACGACTGGATGATAACCGATAAGGCGTAGCTGTCAGCCCAAGAACCTTACACTTCACCGCATCGAAGAAATCCTTATACATTCCTTCTTTGGGGTTTACCAAATGACATTCATCTACAATGATGTTTTTGAAGTGAGTAAAGAGTTCGGGATGAGCTTTCACAGAACCGATGGTAGCAAATGTTATCCGGCTTATCTCCTTTGAGTTGAAGGAAGCAGAATAGATGCTACAGTCGAGAATGCCGTATGAACATAGTTTTTTGAAATTTTGCTCGACAATTTCACGTGATGGACAAAAAATAAGCACATAGTCATTTAGTCTATGTGCTATATCCGCTATGATAAGGCTCTTTCCCGACCCCGTGGGTAATACCATGATGGCATTTGTTTTCTTCGCTTTGTTGTTGAAGAAAGAAACGGCTGAATCAGAGGCTTTCTGTTGGTAATCACGTAGTTTGAACATAGCTATTCCGATTTTAAGTGTTTGATAGAAACTAACGCATCCATAAGATTTAAGCACTTATCCAAATCTTCTTGGGAATTTATAAACAATCTAACTTGATAAGCATCGGAATAATATCCTACTTCTTGAGAATTCATAAAGAATTCAAGATTATCTAACCAATTAAAGAAACCAAAAGAAAATCCATGAGCATTTGCAACTATGCCATTGGTATAATATTCAGTGTGCATGCTCACATTAAATCCTCTATCTTTCAATTCTTGTAGCTCTTTTTGTGTACAAGATACCTTTCCATTAATCAGTTTCATATCCCTTTCTCCTTTCGTAACTTCTCCACCAAGGCAGAGTAGTATTTAATTAATTCCTTATACTCGAAATCCGTATAATGCTTGGATGTGTTCTTTGCCCTGTATTCAACCATATCTACACGCTGTTCTCCTATTTGATCGATAAGACCTCGTCTGTACATTTGCGCATTACCTTGGTTGAATATATTACAAGAGACGCATTGCGGTCGGCAATTATCTTCATCAAAACGGGTTGACGTATATCGTCTTGACATATAGTGTCCGTTTTGTATCTCCTTCCAATGCTTAAACGATCCACAACTGATGCATTGGCACATTCCATTTGGCATTGCATATTTAAGACGGATGTACTTTGAGAAAATTTCATCCAGTTTCTTTTTATAATCCGGCTTTTTCTTTACTGTTACCCCTGCTTTATCAAACAGAGGTAAAGGCTTGTCTTTTTTCTTAGCTTTGGTTCGTTTTATGTAGTATGGCATATCATTTATCTTTTAGTTCAACTCCTAAACATAATACCTTGTCGGATACGCCTACATCATCAAATTCAAGTTCTACATATTGGGTTTCGTATGGATAAGGATATATTCGACCATATTTGTTATGCAACTCTTTTACTTCATCATCCGACAATTTGCGCCTAACTCTCATCTCAATTTCGTAATCATCGGAAAGATTTTCAATAACCTTTCTAAGCTGACCTACTGTTTTAATTTTATCTATTGCCATAATCTTTTTAATTAAAAGCCCCGAAGCGTATTCTCCGGGGCACAACTATTATTCACTAACCCTTGCCATTTATGTGTGGCTCACATTATTCCATTCGGGGACACTATCCGTATGCGCATTACGGAAATATCCATTTGCAACTGAATACTTTCATATCCCCTTTCCAATACAAGTTTGTGGAGAAGCCCAGATTTGCACTGGGACGAGTTGCCAAGCTCGCCACATCTAAGGTTGGCATTCCTATTATTGAGTGGTGCGTCTACTGATTCCGCCACTTCTCCATGTTTGCCCGCCATATCTTCACAGACAGAGCAGGCAGGTTAACAAAGTTATACTTCGATGATTACGATGTCCGGTGCAATTTGCCTGATAGCATCCAACTGTTCATCAATGACTTTATTTTTGTATTCCTCGATGGCCTCATTCGCACCGGCAGACACAAGAGATAAAGAAACATCCCGACCGTCCACATCAGCGTAAATTTCGACTTCTATCTCTTCACAGGCAAAACCTTTGAAAAGAGGGATGTTTAGTTTGAAAGATTTTGGAAGGTTGGAATCAACCACCTGTGAGTAGTTATCCACCTTACTGCCATTTTCCTCCTTACTGCGTTCGATGTCTTGGTTTACTTTTGCCTTGAAGTTCTTCAAAGTAGAAACAAGCATCATGTTCTGCGACTTGTCAGTAAAGAAAGCTCGGTGCATCTTCAAAAACTGCGATAATTTGATAGGTTCCCATTTCTTATCGGTATTAATGCCGAACTCTACCATCTCTTTGGACGGCTGAAGTACACCGGTGATGGCATCTTGGTAATAATTTGTTTCGTTAATCGTTAAAATCATCCCCATCTTGTCACGATTCACGATAATATTGGAAGACTTTTGGTTGATTAAATCAATACGTTTCTCTAACCATCTGTAAGGCGCATCAATCGTCCCGTCTATCATAACCCTTTCCGGCTCTTTTATCTCCAGTTGTTCGGGGGCTGTTCCCTCTCTCAATACTACTTCAATAGGCGTACCATTATAATCTTTCGGTACAACCACGTTTAATTTGTTTTCGCTCATGATTCTGTTCCTGTTTTACGGTTAATATTAAAAATAGTTCTTTGCATTTCCTGCGGCATGATAGGACGGGAATAAACCAGCTCACCAAGTTTGTTGTAATACCCGGCCATCTTTTCTTCATGATAGAGAATTTTTACACACTCTTCATTTTCAACATATTCAGAGCCCTTCTTTATGTTTTCAAGAAGTTCCTGTTTTCTTTCATTTAAAGGTTTTAATTCAGCCTTAAATGCTTCCATAGCTTCTTTTTTCTCAATCTCAATATCATTAATTTGAATTGAGGTTTCAGCAAGAGATTCTTTCTTTTGAGCCAACTCATCCGGTGTAAAGCGATGAGTATAGCCAATCTCTTCCACTGCATCGGCATTGTCCTGTAAGAACTGCCATCTATCCTTTTCGGGGATTTCTTGACCTAAAAATTTGTCCATAAAATAAAATGATTAAATAAATTCTTTGTTACGTTCAATTTCTTGCTGGGCATATACCAACATTTGATGTTCATTAGCAGCCGGTAGATAAATATCTGCCTGTGCCGTGCTCCAATTACGAAAACGCTCAATAGATAAAGTCATTTCCCCTGTTGTCAGTTCTGCCGAACTGCGTAAATAAGTTACTTCTTCACCTTTCTTGTTGATCGTTTTGCGTTCAAACAAATCACGGTTGCAAGTTCTCTTATAGAAGTCAATTTTGGCTTCGTCAAGGCTACAACCGTACTCACTACCGAAATATCCTAAAAGAAGATGTAAGTAGCTGTTTTGGGCAAGCGTGCGGTTAGGAAGTTTCTTTTTCACTTCCACCACCGCACGTTCACTAAACAGCTTGTTTACATACTCTTTGAACTTGGGTATTTGATATTCATTCTTCAAATCGAAAATCATTCCAAACCAAATATTTTTTTATCTATAATATATTCCCGATTTTCCTCTATGAATTCTATAAACCGTTCAACATGAGCGGTAAGCAACTTAACTGTCTGCTCATGATTATATGTATAATATTCAGGATAACGAACACCTGTTATCAGGGGATTCCGACTAGTTCCGCCTTTTAAATGGAAAGCAGTATATTCAAAAGCCTTAATATTATCCATTTGACCGGATGCAATTAAACAATAGGGATATACATGTCTTTGCCATCCATGTTCATACTTTCCAAATTGATAATTAGAGGTAGATTTAATATCATAAACAACATCCCTTATTAACTCATCTATATATCCATATAATTCCACTTCTCCATAACAGGTGGGAAGTATTGCAGAAACCAATACTTGAGACAAGGCGTTAGCAAAATATTCCGACTGTTCAATACACCAGATCCTATCAAAGAGGAAATGTCTTTCTGGAGATATATCTGTGGCAGGAAAATCAACCTGAATAATATTGGTTTCTTTATCTCCAATTATAGTATATGGCTCACGTTCATTAGGAATATGGTTTTTCTTATGAATATAACAATCTATGATGGCATTAAAAGCCGTACCCTTATCTGATGCTTCACTTTCAAAGGGAACACGATTTATGGCATCTAATAGGCTTTGTTTTAGTTCTTCCTCTATCTGTTCCGGGCTCTTCTTATATTCTCCTGTTTCAGCATCAATATTCCAAAAACTTTCAACTTGTTCGTCTACTCTTAGATATTGAGTGAATTTATCAAGTAGCGTCGGATATAGTTTATACTTAGGCCGCAGGTTCATATAGATTCGATGCTTTGTTAAATTTCAAACCTAGTTTCTTACATTTTTCATTAAGTAGGATACTACCACGTAATTTACTATCAAAGACATGTGTCATATTTAAGATAGCCGTTCTGGCTTCATTGGCGGAAACCTGGTCTGTAACCTGCTCCACAGTATCACGGATTGCATCAACCACTGTATCATATACAGATGATAATTCAGTTTGTTTTGCTTGATACTCCTTATATGTAAGAATAACATTTGTCATAAAATCATTCTTTCCTGTTATTTGCCCGGAAGAATCAATAATGACAGGTATTTTTATACGTGATGGAAGATTACAAGTATTTTTACCATAAAACTTTTCACATGGATCAAAAGATATAGTTCGATCTTTTCCTATAGCTTCCATATACCCGACCAGATCAAGTTCTTTTATTAAATCTCCTGCAGATGAACCACCAATTTCTGGACGAATCTGTTTATCATCCCCATTCTTTTCTTCACGTTCATGAGCTACGAATATCACAGATTTTCCCATAAGAGAAACCTGATTCACAAAATTAATGAACATATTTTTCCGAACTCCATACCCTTGTAGAGATAACGTACCGTCATTCTTGCGCATCTTAGGATTGGTTTGTATAATGAATTTATCCATGAAAGAAAGCATTTTGCCCGCTGTATCAATAACAATAGTATCGAATTCTTCTATTTCCTCGGAGGATAATACTTCATTCGTTTCTTCCCAACTGGTTATTTGGACAGTAGGGACACGATGAGCTGCATTTACACGGTGAATACCACCGTCGTAATCAAACAATACAGGATTAGGAGCACTTAATGCAAGTGTTGTTTTACCCATACCTGGTTGGCCATAAATCAGTGCTGACAATGTAGTCTTAACGGTCAGCTCGTTAGGTTTCTTAATAAGTCCCATATCTTATATTATTCAAAGTGGTTAATCGAAATAAATAAAGCGCCTATCCTCACGAACCGACGCTTCCAAAATCGAATTTAAATGACAAAATTTTATTCCTAGATACCGAATCAACGGACACTAGGATTAGAATGGTTATTTGCGATTTAGAATTGCTTCTACGTCACTTTCACGATATAATCTTTTCCCTCCAACCTCTATTTTACGGAGATAACCTTTTTTATCCCAACTCCATAAAGTTGATGGATCAACATGAAGTTTTTCAGCAACTTCTTTTATCGTTAAATATCTCTCTTCCGGTCTAACAAATGATTCTTTGACCCCTTTTATTGATTTTTCAATCAAATGATCCGCAAAATCTTTTAAGTCTTTACTTTTAATTTTTAAAGTAACATCTGCGCCACTATCCAATATTTCTGTAATTCCCATAATTCCTCCTATTATTTTTGTTGAACTTCTTTATAATTTCTTTCTAGTAGCATTACTATAGTGAGAACTACCATTATAGCGGCTGATATAGTCTCTTTGGTAGTTATTTCCAATTGCGTTGCTAAATGCATAGACATTCCTAAAGCAATGACCGCAATTATATTCTGTATTTTATGAATTGTTTTCATAGAACATATTTTTATAGTTAATATTAGGCAGCGAACATCAAATAACTATCTCTTTTAGGTCGAACAGCCCTTGCCGATATTCGAGCACTGGAACGCATTCTTAACCTTCTCATATCCATTTGGAAATTAGGAGTTATAGCTAAAATGAAGAACCATACAGAGAAGAAAAATTCAATTCCATGCTTTCGTATTTCTTTCAGATCGAAATTTCTTTTTGCCCTATCACATAGCATATATAAAGTAAGCTCGACATTGTTATTAATGCCTAGTTTCTTATGAATGTCCCGTATTTGCGCTTTTATCGTCCAAACCGACTTTTTAAGTAAATCCGCTATTTCATCAGGAGTATGACCTTTTGCTACTTCATGGGCTACTTGGTACTCACATTGAGATAAAGGTTCCATTACAATGTACGTTTAACAAAACAGATTTTATTTAATGGATCTATTCCTAATACATCCCATTCTTTACAATTCCACGAGGCTCTTCTTTTTCTACTAATTGTAGAGTTCAGTACATTGGGATTTTTAGGTAAGAAACCAAAAACTTGCCCAATTTCCATTTCATCAAGTCCATTAGAAACACTTTCTGGGTATTTTGATACTTTTATCCCTCTAGTACGAAGCACATTTTCCGTGATTACTTCTAGTCTTTTATTTGCCATAAGATTAATTATTTGATTATTTGTGGATAAGCCCGGAGTTGAACCGGGATTTGCAAGATTTCGTTTGTACGTTTCAATTGTGGTTCTGACTTCCCCGATCGTCTTTCTTGCTTCGAGGCTAGTCAGCCGTATTATCAAACTAAGCGTCTACCAATTCCGCCACTTATCCATTTGCCTGTACCACGTCAGATACAGGACTTATCGAAATTCAAACGAATAAAGGTGTACTATCTTCGCAGACTGTACACCCACATAGTAAAAACCATTAAAATATTATTTGCCTAATAATATACCCGCTATAAAACCCAATATAAAAATGATTATTTTTATATGTATGATAATAACATCATCATTGTCTTTCATGCCTACTGATATAATTATAAATATTATCTGCCGCATCAATTAAAGAATGAGTTGTATACACATTAGAGATTCTTAATGCATATTTAATACACCTTTCTCTTAATTTCTTTTCTCTGTGTTTTCTTATAATATTAAACATAACTATTTGGATTAAAAGTTTGCGCCCGTACCTTGATCCGATCAAGACATCACGCAAACAGTGCAACTGTCTGTACGGGCTATATGTTGAATCACTTAGATAGCGTTATAGCTCGCCTAACTGCTATATGCTTACTGATAAAGACGTTTTTTCGGACTTCCAAGTGATATGCGCTACTAATTCGAACCTTCAACCCGGTCTCGGCATTTCTGCTACGGTTGAATTTCTTTTCGTATGAACCAATATGTCAAAGAACTAATCAATGCTCCCCGAAAGCGTTTCGCTCGCTTCTTTCGTAGATTCTAACCTAACAGGGATTCGTATTCACTAACCAAATTGAAGAGGTAATTCATGATCCATTCCTTTGGCTTATTAAAAGAGGTCAATAACTGAACGGTCTTTTCGTCTCTTCCCTCCAAATCCTTCACGTATTGATGAAGGAAAGCCAATTTGTCGTTAATCTGTTCTGTATTCATAATTACCTCCATGAACTATCACGATTTACATAATCAGCATGATTTCCGGCAAAGAACGCTTTCAATACGTTTCCCTTGCTTGCATTGAATGCCGGCTTGAAAGACTTCTTTTCCTCTTCAATCTCTCTGTATTCTCTTTGCTGTCTCTTTGCCAGAAACCAAGCCTGTTTCAAGGCTTCACTCAAAGAGATACGACGATACGCTTTCAAGATGTGAGCGTGTTTCATTATCTCACTGTTATTGAATTTTCCGTTTTCTGTCAAAAATGTAAATGCGTTCATCGTCTTACCTATTTTTAGTTATGTAAAAAATTTGCTTTTCTCGCTCAAACTTTGCACCTTTGTGGTGTTGGATGTTGTTTGATGTTGCAAAGATACGCACTTTTGCGAATCGTGCAAATTTTATGCGAATTTAATTCGCAAATAAAAGTTTTATTAACAATAATGCGAATCTTCAACCTGTAATATGGAAGTATTTGAAAGGATTAAAGAAGTAAGAAAATACTTTTTCCATGATAATAACATGGAATTTGCTAATTTCATGAATGAGAAAACATCTACTACAAGTGGATGGGTTAGTGGAAAAAGAGGAATCGGAAAAAGTGTTTTAGATAAAATACTGTCTAAAATTCCTGACGTAAATCCTACTTGGCTACTTACAGGAGAAGGCGAAATGCTCAAAACTACCAATAATACACCCCAATATAATGAAGCTACGCCCATCCAACAAGACGTGGTTTATATCCCGTTAGTTAATCAATTCGCTTATGCGGGTTATTTAGATGGATACACAGACGCATCTTACATGGAGCAATTACCTAAAATACCATTTATAGTAGATAAAGAAGGACATGGAAATTATATAGCCTTTGAGGTCAAAGGAGATAGTATGAATAATGGAACCGAAGAAAGCTATCTAGAAGGCGATAGACTTTACTGTCGTGAAATCGCTCCATACCTTTGGGCAACTTCCAAATTACATCTTCGCAAATGGGATTTCGTTATAGTGCACACCGATGGAATCATAGTTAAGCGCATTATAGATCATGATGTGGAAAATCACACTATTACTATTCATTCATTAAATGATATGTACCCTGATCGAGTTATTGATTTGTGCGATGTAAAACAGATTTTCAATGTTATAGAATCAGTTAGACCTAGAAGAAGATAAAATAAGAATAACAATCGAATATTAAATTAATTAAAACACAAGATTATGAAAAAGGCACTGCTATTAATTTCAATCTTTTTATTACCAACATTTTTGCAAGCATGTAGTGATGAAGACGACAACCAAAGATGTCAGGCAATAACTAAAGATGGAGACCAATGTAAACGTAATGCAGAAAAAGGAAGCATCTACTGTTGGCAACATAAAAAATAGCAATAAATTTAATGGGAAATTTTACTGAAGATTTAGCAAAAGGGTTTATACGGTCTGCTGTGAATCAAGTGGGACGAGATGGAGGGAAAGTGATAAGTAACTCTATTTATGGGAATGCACATAGTACCCCAATAAGAGGTATCGGAAAAAATACACATAACCAATTTTTCGATGAATCAACCAATGAGGTCATCTCCCCCGAAGAATTAAGATTAAGAGCAGAAGCAGAAGGGTTTCAAGTATCTTTATTTAGATATAACGCTGGCATTAAAATAGTACTCTATATTGTTTCTTTATTTTTTGCTATTTTAGTAGTACCTTCTATTATTATATTCATATTTGGTATCATGAAATTTTTTCAAAAAACAGTATTCATGAAGAAATCTGTTTTAGTTGCACAATTTGTACCAGATAGAAGATATAAAGATGGGCGCAGGCTGAACGGACATGTAAAACAAGATATAAGAATAAAAGTACCTTGTAATCCTTCCGAGCGAAAATCACTAATAAAAGCAGGCATATTATATATTTTACTCTCATTGTTTTTACTGGTCCCTATATTCTTATGGCGCTCTGTCGTTGAACAACAGAACATAGAGTATTATAAAGATATTATAGAAAATGCAGAAACAGAGAAAGCACATATTAAAGAAGACTTTGAATTATTTAAAGACACAGTGATATATAATAAAAAGATGAATGAATTTAATGAAAAGTACCAAAAGGCAGTAGAGTATTTAAATTCACACAATCAAACAAAATCGGATAATCAAAAAACTAGCTTATGAAAAAGATATTATTCTTAATATTAATTTTTACCATATTAATGACGGGATGTTCATCAGGTAAATATTATATATATCAAACAGAATCTAAAATAGATTTACAACCTACAAAAGATAATTTTCTTCCTTATATGTATGTTCCTAAAGGAAAACATATAGTTATCAAAGAGAGTCGTAGCACTGTAAAAAAAGCCCAATATGGAAGTCATAAAGGATATATTTGTGGAACTTATAATTTATCAAACCCTATACAAATATCCTCTAAAGATATAAAACATCTAACTTTTAACTCTACAGATTCCACCTATTACTTTAAAGGAAAAAGAATAGATTTTACAGAATCAATCAAGACAAAATCCTCATATTCACCTTCACGTTCCACTGGTACAGGTCGAGTACAAGTAAAAGGATATTATAGAAAAGATGGAACTTATGTACGACCTCATACAAGAAAATCACCAACCAAAAGAAAATAAGCTTATGAAAAAGATCATTTTATTAGTATGTGCAATCACTGCACTTTGTTCATGTGGGGGATCAGGTAATCAAAACGAGAAAAAAGTAAGAGAAGTAGTAGAAGCCAAACTGAAAACAGAAATGAATGATTGGTCTAGCTATGAGTTTGTTTCTGCGGAAGCCATTGATACTATAAAGTATATTGATAATATCAACTATCGAAAAGAATACTTCCAAAAAAGCATTGAAAACAATAAAGGGGCATCCAATTATGGATTAGATTATTCTTCTTCAATAACTAAAGATAGTATAATACTTATTGGAATAGATTCTATTCAAAATGCGATGGGCGATAAAGTCAATGAAGATGTAGCCTATTTATACAAGTATAAATTTAGAGGTAAGAATAAATTAGGAGCTGTAATCTTGGACGAGTACCTTATATATATTTCGCCAAACTGGGAAATAATTCAGATGACGAATGATCCAAAGAAACTTTATAATAATCCCGGAGACTTCCCCGGATATGTTGATCTTGTTAAAAAGAACATGTAATACCAATAATAGCCCGTCTAAAAAACGGGCTTTTATTTTATTAATAAATCTCTCCACATTCCTAGATGTTGTGCAATTGTTGTGCAACACACATAAATTAAAAATCGCAATCCATTAATTAATAATGAATTGCGTTTTTTATTGTGACCCCGGTGCGATTCAAACGCACGACCTTCAGAACCGGAATCTGACGCTCT